>Ga0116227_10004048_pt1 | contig 32050 bp, 25 predicted proteins | sample S1TSphgellanicum_FD_89693 | JGI IMG/M metagenome (GOLD analysis project Ga0116227, IMG submission 89693) | Host-associated microbial communities from peat moss isolated from Minnesota, USA - S1T2_Fb - Sphagnum magellanicum MG | ecosystem: Host-associated > Plants > Peat moss > Unclassified... | reverse complement strand
TGCAAGATCTGCATACATCATTGAGCGTGCAATTCTTACACCTTTGAACGAAGATGTGGATGCACTCAATAAACTCATCAATGACAAATATGCATTCACAAAGCACGATGGCTCACCCGCACAGCACCGCGTGTATTACAGTGCGGATTCTGTGGTGCATGGGGAGCAACATGGCATTTACCCCACTGAGTTCTTGAACACACTCAGTTTTTCGGGCGTACCACCCCATGAATTGCACTTATAGGAGGGTTGTCCCATCATATTATTACGCAACATGACCAGCAGCCTGGCTAATGGTACCAAACTCATTGTCATTCAACTCATGCAGCATGTCATTGAAGCAGAGGTGGCAATAGGTCCTACAAAGGGCCAATGAGTGTTCATTCCATGGCTAAGCATCACACCTTCAAACACAGAACGAATGCCTTTCACTTTGCGTCGTCACCAATTCCCTGTGCGCCCTGCATTTGCCATGACCATCAATAAGGCGCAAGGGCAGACATTAAAGATGGTCGGCATTTTTCTGCCCAAGCCTGTATTTACACATGGCCAGTTGTATGTGGCCATGTCGCGCATTGGGTGCCCTGAGGGGGTGAAACTGTTGGTTACAGATGGGTGGAAGGATGCTCATGAAGATGCACCTACTGGTGTGTACACTCGCAATGTTGTTTACACAGAGGTGTTGTAACATGATTGTGCAGACAGTAGGGCTGGAGTGGCATAGCCATGGGTTACCCATTAGTATATAAGATATGTTGTAAAATTTGTTTTGGTAATGTAACATTGCTTGAAACCTAATTTCTTTCAATGAACTTTGCACCTCTAATGAAACATTAGTGATTAGAAAAGTTTCAAGATTGTATAATCTTGTGAGCCAAAAATAGAAAAAGACAAGCCCATTGCAAATGGAATGTGATACAAAGTGAATTCAACATGATTTGGTTTGATGAGCGGGGTTTGTTTGCTTCCATGCAAATGTAGCCATTGTAAGCCTAGATAATGGAATTCAATTACATTGTGCAACTATTGTGAACTCTAAATCATATCCTTATGATTTTGGCTATTTTTGCAAAAATAATAATTCCATTTTCACCTTCATAAGATTTTATCATTGTTTTTAGGTTTCACATTAGGGTGAAATTTCACACAAAAAAAAATTTAGTGGGGGCAATCCTAAAATAGTAAATCTTGATATTTAATGCAAAAAGAAGAAGTAAAGTTTAGATCTTATAACATTTTCGAATAGAAATATTTTCATAAGTATGCTATTTGGGCTTTATGTTGTGCACTACCAATGATGATTGATTCATTGATTGAAGAAAAAAATGAATTGATGTTTGTAAAAATTGAATTCCATTCAAATGAAAATATTGAATGACATTGCATTGAATTCAAATAAATTGGTTAGAATTTGATTTGCATTCAATTGAATTTCAATTCAACTAAATTCAATTTAACAATTGGATTAAGATTCAATTGACTTGAATTCAATTTGAATTGGGATGCAAATTGGTGAAGATATTGAAAATTTACTTCTAAATATGGTGTTAAAAAAAAAACTTAAAAAGATAGATCTTATAAAATATCTTTTCATGCTGCTTTATTTGGGAATGAGCTAAATAAATTACATGTTGAAATTTGGTAAGATGAAATAATGTGAGACCTTATAATTCTCCTACCTAAACCAACATTGATGAATCATTATTGCTAGAATTAGATCAAATGTGGGTCAAGTGCAAACCATTTTCTTTCATTAGATAACACAAGTTTTTAGTCAAATGATGGCACGTGGCCAACTTTGACTTTCAATCCTACTTAGGTACATACATTTGTAACTACTTTAAATTGTTGTTTTCAACCTTAAAGGTCAAAACCTAGTTATTAATCTATTACATAAATAAAAATTTCCAAATGACCTTCAAAAACCTCATTCATTCATAAGGTAACTTGGAAGGCTCAATGCCATATGCATTGTCATTTTTTTAAGCTTTAATTTCTTTAAATGCCTTGGCACCAAGGCTTTGTCAACCCAAAAGCCATAACACCTTGCAAAGCATGAAGTCTAAGTCCCTAAACATGAGGGACCTTACACATAAGGTGCCATCTTTTATATCCAATAAGGAATCTTGGGCAACTTATTACAATTTTCTTTTATTATCCATAATGGTATTATTATTTTTCTATATTCATAATAGTTTCTAGGACCCACTCATTTCTTTTCGGGTTTAATTAGTTTAACTTTATTTCATTTTAGGACAAACATGTGGGTGGCAACAACACTATTTGTCTCTTAGAATCTCCTTCTTTCAATGTGTGAAGAAAGAAAGCATAGGCTTCTCAGTTGCAAAGGATATAGACCAAGGAAAAAATAACAAAAAATTTAAAACAAAATTTCAATATTGTCTTGTGTATTTGTTTTTGGTAGGGATTCTCTTCTTGGTTTTTTGTGTAAAAATGTATTTGAAGGAGAATTGGAGGAATGGGCGCTTGTTTTTGAAAATTGGTGATGTTTGTTGTGTGGTTTGTAGATAGAACGTTTGTGCAAAATGGATTTGGAGGAGAATTGGAGGAATGGGTTGTTTTGAGAGATGATGATGGTTTGTATTGGTTTGGTAGAGAGATCCTTTGTGTAATTGGATTTGGAGGAGAATTGGAGGAATGGGTTGTCTTGAGGGATGATGATGGTTTGTATTGGTTTGGTAGAGAGAGCGAGCCTTTGTGTAATTGGATTTGGAGGAGAATTGGAGGAATGGGTTGTTTCGAGAGATGATAATGGTTTGTATTGGTTTGGTAGAGAGAGCCTTTGTGTAATTGGATGTGGAGAAGAATTGGAGAAATGGGTGTTTTAAAAGAGATAGTGTTTGTTTTGTGGATTTTAGATAGAGCTTTTGTGAGAAATGGATTTGGAATTTGGGAGAACTGGGGGAATGGGTGTTTGTTCTTTTTGGCGAGAAGATGTTGTTTTGATTTGTGTTAAGTTGTAGATTGAACTTTTGTGTCCATGGATTTAGAGGAGAAATGGAATAGTAACGGGCATTTGTTTTTGGAGAGATGATGATGTTTTGTTTTGTGTTAAATTGTAGATTGAGTTTTTGTGTCTCTAGATTTGGAGAAATGGAGTAAATGAGCCTCTTGTTTTTGGAGAGATGATGATGTTTTTGTTTTTTATTTTGTACTAGAGAATAATTTGGAGAGAGAGAGAGAGAGAGAGTACTATTTTGAACAATCGCTGCTGGTTTTGAACAATCCTGTGTGGAGATTCCTTGGCTGATGATATAGCTATGGAGTTGCGTTGAAAAAATCTCAGCAAGCAAGCAAGCAAGCTCTGGAAAAAGCTCAAGAGGAGGCACAAGGTGGTTTACGGAAAGTCTCAAGATTTTGTTTCGGCATGTCGGCCACGACGGGTCTCGATGGCATGTCTGTCGCACCCCGTCTCAGTCGAGCTGTTCAAAAGCTTGAGCGCTGGGCCGTTCAGCGTCTGAGGTAGGTATACACACAGCTACTCCCTCCTCCTCGTCCTGCTACCATTTTCTCACCACACGAATTTCATTTTTTTTCTGAATGTGCATCACTCTCTTTTCACTTCCAAGCAAGTATGGATTGTCCACATTTCCACTTGCAGATCCAGCGATCAAGAGACAAAGAAGGCACACCAATTCATAGCTGCTTTTGCATTGAGCTGTACCCAAGAACTCTCTGTGTTTGTCTGTGTTTGTGTCTCTCAAATTCTTTGAATCCAACATGATGGGTGTTGATCTCTCTCTGATCTCTCTCTCTCTCTCATAACTCTTGAACCCAACGTGATGGGTGTTGATCAATAACCACAAATGTATGTATGTATGTATGTATGCTGTTGTTATCATGTATGTGTCTGGGGAGCAATTTTATTTTATTTTAATGTCTGTCTGATGATCATCATCCTGGAGGGTTTTGGAGCCTGCCTCTCAGAGGAAAGAATCATGAAAGCATTGCATGGGACAAGATCAACCCCCGAACTGACTTGAAAGTCCTTGCCTACAGAGATTCATCATCCATTCTTGAAGGTGCAAAATTGTTTTCTAACCTAGTTTCTTGATCAATTGTTGTTGTTCTTGCAGCCATTCACAGAAATCTGTGTGCCTGGTAATATAATTGTTTGTCACAAAGTGGACAAAACCTCTACTTTGTTAGGAGATTCATGATCAATGAGTTTCCTCCTTGAACATGATCAATGAGTTCAGGACAAATGCTAGAGAAAAGGGAAGTGGAACCATTTCTTTTTAATCCTTTTGCAATGCACAAAGCCCATGACAGCAACACAAAAGAAAACTTCCTTTCATCTTTGAGATTTACTTTGTGTGATCTTGCAGATTGTGAGAAATGCAAGTTGCTTCTGGACAAGCTTGTTGTGGTGAAGATTTGTGGTGCCCTTGGAAGAGCATTGGGTTCGAGTGAACCAAAGTAAAGCGAGCTCTACTACTACTTCTCCTACTATCTCTGCAGTCAGATCCTGCAGTAAAGTAGGCCATGAAAGGAAAATCCAGCTTCAGTAATCTTCAGCATTCAGAAGTTTTCAAAAGCTAAAAGTTTCTTGTTGCCTTCAATGTGATGCCCATTCTAAACCTTGTTATGCTTTAGAAGGATCCTCTTACAGCAATTCTCTTGCAAGTAGGTATCTTGGTTGAAGGAGGCACAACAAAGATGCAAATGGATTTGGACATCCGGCAGTTGAATTTTGGGTGCAGCTGATGTCTCCAGCAACAAATTATACTCTTAAAAGACAAACCCTGATTGCATGCATGCATGCACTCTCAAGTAGTTTGTTTTATGTTGCTGTACTGCAGGTCACTGATTGAGGTTCGGTCAGGAAAAAGCTTCATAGACATTATTGTTGAACAAATTGAGGTGCAAGTGCTCTACAAGTCTTTCTTGGTGTTTCTACCACTTGTGATCAATGTCACTCTTTGTTTATGAATTGTGGGTTCTCAATCATTTGCCTTTGAAAAAGCATTTGGGTTTCTTAAGGAGCATCCACATGGCTTTGAAGACTGGAAACCATGATTGGGTGCATGCTTTCAGATGTTTTGAATACAAACAGCATTTGACTTGATAAAAAAAACTGACATCAAACTTGACAAGATCATGGCAATTGGTAATTTGCAGGTGCTGAATTTCAGGTATGGCACAAATATACTTCTCATTCTTGCGACTTCTGACAACACAGATGAACCTCTTAGTCAGGTGTGATCAAATCTCCATTGTAACTTAAAAAGACATCTACTTCTTGGTTCTTACTAGAACTATCATTTTAACAAATCTTTCTGTCTCTGCAGTGATAATGCTGATTGATGTTTCAAGGGAGGTGGTGTTTAGGTCTTCTTCAAGAGCTCTTTAGGCTGTCTTTTGCACTATACTTTTTTTGCGACGATGTCAATGATTTAAAGAGCTATGATCCCTGTTGGTACTCTTGATATGCTGTGTGCAGGCTGTGAGGAAGTACAGCAATTCACATCTTGAAATTGTAATTTTCAATCAGGTGATCATTTTGGGTGGGTTCAAGAGTGAAATATGCATTCATTTTCTTTCAATTTTGTGCAACCCATCATCAACCAGTTTTTCTCTGACAATGCATTTGGAACTATGGCTACTGCTAAACATTGAACTAGAGGATTGCATCTTGATGAACTGTATTGTGAACTGCACAGACTGAGTATACAAGAGAAGTATGGCCAGTCAGATCAAAACTAGGTGAAGATGGCAGGTAACCCATTTTGCACCAACTCTAAGAAGGTGAGAGATATAGGGATAACATTGGATTTGTGGCGATGTCAAGGATCAGATATACATAGTGAGCTTCTGATTGAACTTCCTCTCATAGGTTCCCTTCTCTTGTTGGCAATGTGGCACCAAAATCAGCTGCCCTGTAAGGCTGCCTCTTCACTGATGTTATGTCCCTTGCAGATACTTGACCAACAACGGAGACTTGTTTGCAGCTCTTGCATTCAGTGGAAAGCTTGAAGAGCTTGTTGCACAGGTCCCAGAATCCATCCAGATATAATTCTGTTCTATACGAAGTATGTCTATCCTGCCACTGAATGAGTTCAGTTCTCTTGCAAATGTCAAATGCAAATTTTCTTTTCATTCTCAGGGCTCAACACATGGGGTGCAGGGTAAAGAAATCCTGTTTATTGCAGATTCTGAAAACTTGGGGGCGACAGTAGATCTAAGTATCCTCAGAATCCTGACTTATGTAAAATACATGGATTGATGAATTCAACACAATGCAGTTGAGACTATTTGGAAGGTCTAATTTTTTCAAGCATAGGATGTATTAGTTTCACTATAACAAAAGATGAGAGATTTGATTAGAAACCAGATATCCTGATGCATCTCCATGAGACCCAGAGTGAATACTGCATGGAGGTATGCAATTTTGTGAAACTGCAACCCTTGACCAAAGGCAGGTGGAATCCTTGATGATCAAATATTCACAAGTTAACTTGACCCAAGTTGTGCTTCAGAACACGAAGAACCTGAACTAATCTAAAGCATTGAAATGTGATCTTTTGTTGATACTTATACAGCACAGTTTATTTGGTTTCTGGAGATCTGATTCCTGTTCCTTGTGGGATAACGACGCAGGTTAGTCCACAGAGGATTGGTGGTGTTGAAGGTTGTGCACGCCTCTTGCCTGAAGGCAGTATTGAGGTATATATGCATTTGTCTTTTGATTTCAATTTGCTTGAATTGTCCAGTATCTAGATAAGTTCTAAGAAATGGGTTTTTCTGCTTAGCTCAGTATGCAATTTATGTCTGACTTTAACATGTGTGGAGCACTCTCTACTTGTACATCTATCCCTTTGCAAAATGGGAATTGATTCTGATCTATCTCAGAAAATGTCTAATTTTCGACCAACTGTTGAAACACTCTTTGCAGACCTGAAGTTTAATTGAAGGATATAATTATGTTGTAATTCTCATGGGTAGGATTTTACATTTGGTGGTTTCTGTTGAAGCAAATAATTGTTGACTGTTATTTTGAGCTTGTTGTAGTTTTTGTGCAGCTCCTTGAGTTTGAAGAGGTTCCAGAAAAGCCTGTAAGTTTTGTCCTTTTTTCATCTCCTGCATTGAATATGCACTTGTATATCTGGGTGATGATGTAATAGAAAGGACTAAGTAAGAAAGAAGGAACTCAACTTGTTTCAGAGTTTAAACCACATTGAATGGACAGAGAGAGCAAAAGGTTATCAGTGGTGCCAGTCCAACATATATTTTGATGGAGTAAGAATCTGTGTTAAAGCTAGTTGTGGAGCTGTGTTGCAGGTTGATGCTTCAAAATCAAGTGAGATCATGGTTCTCAACACAAACAGCTTGTAGGTTTCTGCTGCAAAATGGCAAACTGTTTCCCATTCTCACTCTAAGGTTGTTTGCAGATGAAAGGGAGGAGAGACTTGAGTCCCAAATTTAGGCCCATATGCATGCATCTTCTGCAAAAGCAGCAAAAATGCTGCTTAACTTTGAGCATGAACCAAATTTCAGCTTCTGTTAAGTCTTTGCATGTAATTTGGAGTGGAAGAGAGACCCAAGTTCCCCTTTCTGCTTCAAGTGGATGGATTAGAGATAATTCCACTCTACGTGTCTGTTGATGACCCAACTTTCCAGATCATGGTCTTGTCAAGGCTGATTCCTCACATGAACAATTTCTCATTTGAGCTTGCTTCTAGGATGAATATCCTCCAGAATACATGACAGGAGAGAAAGAAATCCCCACCTTGACACATTGGTGAGTTTTCTGGCAGGTGGGTAAATCTGAAGGCAGTCAAGAGGCTGGCTGAAATTGAAGCTCTAGAGATTTTCTGCTCATTAGAGGTGTGACAGTCAAAAACATGTTCGATTCTGTACTCTGGAAGATTGCATGTTAATCTGGTTTTCTAGAGATAGAAAATATTGTGTTAATAGCTTGTGGTTAGAAGCTTGTGGTTTGGTGTGATTCACAGGCAGCAGATGGGAAAAAAGAAATCTCATACCAGCTTCAAACTGCCAGTGGGGATCCATTGTATTCGGTCTGTATTCTGGTCTTGGGTAGGGAAAGAAATGCAGGTTTGGCAGTAATGCACAGCATATACATTTCTAGCTGGCAAATGTGCTAGTGGTTTGCTCACATATGTTCTCGGGTTTCTGGTTTATCAGTTCATGATTACATGCATACAACTCTTCTGCTGCTGTATTTTTGCAGGTCAGTGATGAAATGTTTGACAATCTCCCAATTGAAGGGAACTCTGACCTCTTACTCATCCAGGTAGTGTATCCTTCCTGATTTGTTGGCCTCAGGCTACAATTATGCCAATGCTTTGAACAGTTTTCTATGAACTTGGTTCCAGATTACAACTTGAGACTGTGCTAGAAGACATATCTTTGGTGGCAATGTTAGTAGACTTTGTCGTAATGTTTTGTGTGAAGAAACAACTGTAACTCTCTCAGAAGTGCATTTAAGCTGTTTAGTATTGAACCACACGTTTTTTTGTTAAGGTCTTGAGAACTTTGGCAAGATCTTACCATATAGAATTTATGATCAACATATTGTGTGGTTCTGTTTCGTTTTGCAGTTTTTTGATGGAGCTGTTGCTATAAATGTCCCATGTTCACGGTTTCTTCCTGTCAGAGCTACTTCAGAGTTACTCATTCTACAGGTGAGATTTTTTTTGAATCACAAGTATGAGTTATAAATCCTGGAAAAAGAGGAGCTATTTAATTTGTTGAAAGAGCTAAAGAAAAATGTTTGGCTGCAATTTCTGCAGTCAGATGTGTATGATTCCAAAGACGGTTGCATGTGCCGAAACTCTTTGAGAGAGTCTGTTGGTGATCCAATAATTGACTTTGATGGCTTCCAGCTCAAGAAGGTAACAGTCACTGTCAGCCCAGTATTTTGGATGGTTGATGCATTCCAGAAACTGAATACATTGATTCTACAGAAACCTAGATCAACAAACAAACAACAAAAGCATCTTGTGTTGCTCCATTCTTCACATCAAAAGACTGGCTTTTCTCCTCAATATTTGTCAGCAACTCTTTTGTCATTTTCAAAACCAGTTGCCATGAGGCTAGAGTTAAGGGAGAGGCTCTTGTGTTATGTTATATTTTTGAAGTAGAAGGCACAAAGTAGATGCCACCATGATGACTAATTTCAGGAAGCTTTGGTTGGCCACCCAGATAGGCGGTTTCCGTGAGCGTATGAAAAATGTCCCAAGTCTATTGGCACTTGAAAGCTTGAAGGTGATTGGTGATGTATGGTTTGGCAAAGACATTGTGCTTCAGGTGTGTGCAAAGCGCTTTACACATATTGTCACATTGCACATCTGACCCATATGTAGATATATGAATGTGTCTTGAATGTAGCAGTACAAAGTGCTCATAGCCAAAGAGAGTTTTCATGTGTGCAGGGCCAGGTTGTCATATGGGCCAAGAAAGATGAAAGATTGGAAATTCCTGATGGTGCTACAATCAAAGACAAGGTGTGAATTTTTCAAGGCCCTTTCTTCTTTGAGACAAAATTTTGACATTGAATTAAAAATCCTTTGTAGTGTACTTGGAATTAAAAAAAAATGTAAAGCAGAGGCACATCCATGTGGTGTGATTTACTGCCATGGTAGGGGTATATTTCATTTCAAGGAGGGTTCTTACACTTTATCAAGGTCCTGCTATTTACAAGGCAGGTTCATAAAGTCAGTGCAGGTTTATCTCAGCCACTGATTGTACATCTGTCTTGTTTGATCTTGTCCACTGGCCTCTTTCTTTACAAGGGGTGAGGCCCTCAGATGAGAGCATTACCAGAATTGGATCTGCATGTGGCTATTGCCTTGTGCAGGCCCTATTATGGTAATGCCTCAACCTAGGGTGTTACTCTAAGTTGGGTGGAGAATGAAATTCTTCTTGTAATTTTACAGATTCGCGTTGTTTTGTTTCTGTTGATTAACTACCTACATTGTTATAATGTGAATAATAGAATGAAAAAATTCAGAGTATTCAAAATACTTCTGCAGTTGCAGATTGATTTCATGAGTGGCTTACATGTTTGCAGCTTGTTACATCAGGACCCATGTACACAGATCTGTATGTCTTCTTTTTTTCCCTTCACTGCAACCCATTAATCATGCATTTGTTTGTTTGGTTCTCTTGCAATGTTCGTATAACTCAATGATTTTGCGTTGGGGAAGGGTCTTATCTCAAGAACCTTCTGGGATTTGAGGTACCTGTCCCAAGGGTAGTAGGCAAAGTGCAAGATATTGAAAATCTGGGAAGGTTTAAAAGATTGGCCCTTTTCCTATGTCAAAAAAAACTCTCAGATTACAATAACACCCTGGCTGAGATCAACAAAATATGTAAGGTCATGTATGGCCTAGTAGGGACTTCGCACTATATAACCTGTCCTCAATATACACTAAGCAAAATCTGATAGGTTCTGAACTGTAGGGTAACACCTAGCATACCTTGAGTGTAGCCATTAGCTGGTGCGCCAGTACAGTGGGTCCTCTCACTTATAATGTGAGCAATTACAAGATGCATGAGTGGCAGGGCCCAACGAATTGGCCCACTTTGAGTGGGGGTTGTTTTGCAAGATGCAATGCCCACCCACGATCATTACATCTTCCCAAATATCGATCCCTGAGGAAATGAGCCTCATTTCAGTAGAATTCCTTGCTGACAAATTTATATTTGAGCTGCATACTCACCACAATCATAATTTGGCAATTTCCAATGAAGTTTGGCCATGACACCGACAGGCTTTTTAAGTGAAGCGTTTAGATAAAATGCACTGATTTTGGCAACTTTTTAAGGGTCACCTATGGTTTGCCTTGCATCTAGTTACAGGCTATAGGAGGCGATCTACCTAGTCAAGGTGCACCTAGGTCACTCTGGAGAGATCAATGCTCAGGATAAAAGACTGAAGTTGGGAGGGGTAGGTATAATGGTCAGTAGGGTAAGGCATTTCTTGTTTTGACTTTGAAGAGATCATGGAGTTTTTAGCTGAGACATTGATGGATGGAGTTGCATCAATGGAGGTGGAACAACTTTCTTTTAAAAAATCAACATTAATTTTGTAGTGTAGGTTTTTTTTTTGGGTAAGTTTCAGGCCTTCTTTACACTAGGAGTCAGGGCCAAAAAAACTTGAGGTCAACTTTGAGCATTTTTCGGTTGCAAATTGGCCTCCCAAATTTGATGGTACCCTTTCTCAAGCCTTGGGGCCAATACAAGTGGACATAAAGCTCAGCATTTATTGATATTTGGGACAGATTGAAAAGTTTTTTTGTATTTCATTCTTGACTACTAGAGTAAAGCCCATGGGACTGATTTCAACTTTTGCACCAATAGGAATGCTGGATTTGGGTCGAACATTGGCCCTGACTCCTAGTGTAAAGCAGGCAATTATGCAAATTTAATACCTTCACCAAGAGCCAGGCTACAAGGTGCAGCTGCCTTGCTCAGAGCCAGCAAATGAATGCCATGCCAGCAAACATGTAATCTGTACTTCAATCGACCATCTGTTACAGTTTCAGAGAGATTTCACAATCTCACCAAAATCTCACTGCTCATGCCATGCAGATCACTGGTGGATTTGGAGTTGGAGAGTGCTCTATGGAGCCAAGAAAAAGAAAGTGATCCAAACACTTTTGAGGAGCAAGATTTTCCTGTGCAGCCTCCAGAGTGGTTGGATATGGACACTTATCAGAGGAGGAAGCAGGAGCTTGTGGGGAAGCCAGTATGGGTGCAGGATGTGGCAGACGAGGAACTCGGGGAAATTGGCTACTCTTCATGGAAAGATTATGCTGTTGACTCATGTATGTCAAATTGGTGAATTCATGCAAATGGAACTTAATGAATTCACCTTTCTCAGCTTGCAATATTCTAAAGTGATCTCATGAGCACACTGGATTTGATCACCATAACCTGGCCCTACCCAATACCATCCTAATAAGTTTCTGGTCAATTTCTGGTAATTCGATATGGCTGTCTTATGTGCCAGCTAGGAAAAGAACATAAATAAGCTGAATCTTCTAGATTTCACCATCTAATCTAGTCATTGGCCAAGGGAAGATCATAGAGACTCTGACTTTTGTCTATTACAACCCATTCTTAGTACATATTCCAATTTGGAAAAATACTGCAAATTGAAGAGTTGAAAGGTTCAGAAATAAAGTACTTGGAATAGATGACACCAACCTAATGTGTACCATCCAGGTGTTGCTGCTGTTACCTGCATTTTCAGGATTACCAGAAAATCATAGGGCAATTAACTGCATTTTCAGGATTATCAGAAAGTCATAGGGCAATTAATACTCAATTCTGACACTAGTGCAACCAGCACAATCCAAAACATTGAAAAAAACCTGATGATAGGCATAAATGCTGCTGCTCCACCCAACTGTAATGCTGGAAATCAGTAATGAAGGGGAACGTTGTGGCAGATACTTACTGTGCTTTCTTGAGCCAAATCAAATGGTCAAACTTGGCCCATTGATGGAAAGCACATCCTCAGCAATTGTACAAGAAAAATGAGGCCACAATACAAATGGAACTGTCAGTACTATTGAATTTCCCACGAGATATTCTAATATGTGCACTGCATGTCAAGATCAGTGGCTGTGTACAGAGGCCTTTCTGATTCGCTTGAGCAATCGATATGTTCCAAACTGATTTGATTTCTCCCAAGCCCATGGAAGGAAAAAGGCACGATACTTGGCTGGTGAGCGCTCCTTGTCCAAGTAACGCTGTGCATAAATAACCTGTGCATTGAATCCAGCCCAAAAAGAAAAAATCATGTCATCAGCTCTCTATTGGTGCCAAAAGTAACATGTGAATCAGTCACATGGTTAAGAGTCTCCACTTCTCACCCAGTCAACTAAAGGGACAACATACTTTTGTGTCTGTTCAAGGAAATATTGTCATAACTTCTGAGAACTTCTCCATACTTATGATGTGAGCCAACCTGATAACCAGTGCTATAGACTTCAGATCCAAAAACAAATCAGGAACAGGAAAAAGAGGAAGCCCAACCCTACAAAACTGATATGCAAACAGAGAGGCAGTTGGAACATCAGTAACAGTCACACATGTTCAACAGCAACATGTGCAATATGTATGGCAGTGACCAGTTCCCAGCAGTGTGTGGAGGTCAATGTCATACATTAATCATGTACTCAGTTTCTGTCACAAGACCAGCAGTAACAGTAAGACTCTGCCATGATGCTGGCTTAGTCAACTCTGGAGGAGACAACCAGGAAACTAAGAAGAAAGAGGAACACAAGAGGTAAATGAGAACCCAAAACAAGGAAAAAAACGAGAGCAGGATCTTTTGAGGAACAAGTGTTCTTTGAAAAGCTCCCCACTCAGGAATATGAAGCCCCTGAAATAATCATTTTGAAGATTCCAAAATGCAGAGTGGAAATGCCAAACATAAAAAATAAATCTTTCCCTGTAAAGAAAGCCTCTGGTTTGTTTTAATAGAACTTTTGAAGAGTACCCTTTTCTCTTCAGAAGACTACTTAAGCTCACCATTTGAGCTGTAAAGAAAATCCCTTGAGATACAGAAGCATTAAGAACCTATAGAAATGACAATTGACTACTCCAAATTTGGCAGAATCTGAAATACTGAAATCCCCGTGAAGCGTGCAAGCATGTCAAAACCACCATATTTTGGTTGACAACACTTATGTATTTGAGGAGACTCAGAAAGCAAACTGAATCAAATCATGGGGCACACAATAAAGAGAGCCCATGAAGCCAATATGGAGTCTGAGGCAGTGGTCAAGCTGGAATTAAATTTAGACATACAGATGATACACCACAAAACATTCATGAGATCTGATACCTCCCAAGTTTCCTTATCATGGCTACGATATATATGCCCAGGCCTGTCCAGTTCAAGCTCCACCAAGAAATCACAAATGTCCTCATCTGCCACCTGTCAGTGCAACATTGAATGGGTCACACACTTCAGTGATTTGCATCCTCTTCTTTCTCATATCTATGAGATTGCGGAGAAATCTCGACAACAACACTTCGAAGGTGACGTGAAAAATGTATCCTATTCATTCCCAATGCAAATTACAAGTCCTTAACACCTAGAAGCAAACAATTCAACACACTAAATTTTGTTGAAAGCTAGAAGTATACATATTGATGTGGTGAGGCCTTGTTCTTGTTGTTGAAGTATTTGGGAGCTGATCTTGTGCCTCCTTCTGCTCGAACAAAAGGGAGAGGAAGAGCACCTTCAAAGCCATCTTGCAGCCAGCCAACCTGATAGTTTGAGGATGACAGAAAGAAGGATGACGGATATTGGTACCATTCATTCCCCACACATATTGTTGAAACTCCTGAACACAGTCCAAACAAAAAGACTTGACCACACGTGTTAAGCAGGTCATCCTTGAAATGTAAACTTATTTCCCAACAAATAATAAGGACAAGTAATGGCAGGCACATTCACCTCATCATCAGCAGCACCCCATCTCTGAATCAGCATCATTGTCTCATAACATAATTTGATCAAAACACGTAGGCATCAAGGTTACCATCCCAAATTGAAAGATCCCAATCTTCCAAATAAACAGTGAATAGAACAGCACCACTTGTACACCTGCATAATGTGTAAATCAAAACTTCTTCATGCTCATGAGATACCCAGAAAGAGCTTGATAAGATACCTGTTGTAGTTGTGGTTGAAGGAGAAGTGTCATTTATCACAGGGAGATGTTGATAGACTTGCATGGGTGCATAGTACCCATACCACAATGACAATGTCCTGCTATATGACAAGGCTAATATGACCCCCAAGATCAGTGGTCGAATTTTCTTCACAGCCTGTTGATTCAAAGACAAAAGGAAATCAAGTTTGTAAGGCAATCATGCAAGGTGATAAAATGAGATCTCCATTGTCCAATCAGACCAACACATCCATTTCATTTATAACAACAGCATGGATTAAGAGCATTGCTCCTTTGGAATTGTGAAGCCAAGGTCTAAGATTGACCTCAGTAAAGAAAGACAAAATGTCATGTGATTTCCACCACTCGGGGAAGATGTTGTGGAGATTGTCAAGAGTGGATGCAGCGGCTAGGCATATGAGAGGGTACACTGGATAGAGAAACCTGCAAATGTTCAATCTGGTGTTAACAAGGGGATGCTCTCCAGCATCAACAAAAAGCAAGTTGCATCACAGCAGCAACTGTGGATAAAGAGCCTGAAAACAGGTTCCTGTGTCTCTGAGTTATGCAAGATCACTTTCAGTAGTGAAAGCTCAGTGGCCAAAGAAACATCAAACAACACTGACCTTTCCTCCTTATGTGGCTGCAGTGACATGAATGCAAGCCACACAAAGATTGGAGATACAGCAAGAACAAGCTTCCAATACTTGCGTTTTGATGACAACAGCAGCACCAGAGGACAGAGAAGAGCAAAAGGGAATGCAAAGTTGAAATTGTTGAATGCATTCTTGAAGTAAAATAAGGGTCCTTCAACCCCATAGAGTGTACTGCCGTCCTCACTAAACACGTTGTAAAAGACAAGATTGAGGACAGATGATGTCCATCGCCCATAGAAGAAGCGATCAGTAAAGACAGACAGCACCTGCATGCACATGATGTTGCAGAAGCAGTTTTAAGGTCTGAAACAACACTTTCTTGCATATCATAAACAACTGAAAGAACACACACACAAGTAAGGTTTAGAACAGACCATGGTGCAGATTGTAGTGATCAGGCCAGAGCAAAACACTTGTAAAAAACCTCCAGTTGCCAATGAGTAGACCACAAGTGGTGCTGCAGCCATGGCTGCAAAGGGCCAGCCTACAAGAACACCAAATGCCGCCACAGCAACTGTTGCCCTGTGCTGCCTCCTTCCTGAAAGCACCAGGGCTGCTGCCAGGGTAATAGCATACATAGAAAAGCTGCTTGGTAGCAAACCTGAATAACAAAACCAAGTAAACATCAGAGGAAGTTCATCACAAACAATTCCTTGAGCACTGTCAGGATGTCACAACCTCTCTAATCATAAATTGCACCATGGTTTTCATCATATCTTCAACAAGATTAACACAGTTTGTGAACTTTAACAATGAAAGGTTGCCACCCTTTCACTTCCAGCTTGCATTCAACAAAACTAGGTCAACTTGCTGACAACTGAGAAAAACAGCAAATGTCAAATACTGATCCACTAGATGGCTCTTGTAGACAGCAACTTGCAATTCTGCAGATTTGGCAATATGGAAACAGGAGCCAGTTGACATACATACTGGTGCTTGCGTTGAAGCACCCACTGCTGATGCAGAGAATGCCTAGAGTGTACATTCCCATCCTTGCTCCATACCGCCGTGTTACAACAGCTACCAGAGTGGCCTCTGTTACTGCTGACAGCAACCCTAGAGCAAGTCTCAAGGTAAAGAACACTTGCACCTGCAATTCACAGTATTGCATTGCCCCCAACACAAAAAAAAAAGCTCAACATCCAGACCAGAGCTCCACAGCATTGCCTGGCATGCATTTTACAGAACATTATCAAAATGGGAGTACAGCAAAGAAGATTGGTATATCATAGAAGAAGAAGAGGAGAGACATAGAAAAGAAAAGAAAGCCAACCTTACTGAAACCAGCACCATAGAACCAAAAGGAAGGGCCTCCAACAGCAGCATGCAGCAACAAGTAGAGGTATGACCGCAAAGCAAACTCTGAGCTGCACACAAACAAGTCTGTACTGCATTGAGTTCTCTTGTCCTTGTTCAGTGAGGCAACGATCTTCTCTGGGCAACAACATCCATAGCTCAAGGGTCTCTTCTTCTTCTACAAAGGAGGAAAGAGGAGAGAAGAGAAGAACCTGTACTCCCACGTCTGGAATCCAGATTTGTAGAGAAGATAATGAAGAGGTTCCCAGTAGTTGAAGACTTCATCGCAGTCGTGAATGATATTGTAGGAAGCGCTGTAGTAGCGAGCAATCATGAGGAAGACAAACGCGCCCACCCAGCCTGGTCCTGCACTCTTCCTCGCACCACCAACACCCCCCGCCTCCCCTTTCTCTCCCTTCTCTCCCTCCTCCTCCTCTTCCACACTCTCTGACTCCGGTTCCACATACGGCCTCCGCTGCCGAAGCTCAGAGCTCATGGCTGCCATATCTCCTTCTTCTTCTTCTCCCACACTATCGTCTACTTCCCCTTTGATTCGAGAACCAAAAAACAAGATTCCGGCTTCACTCAACAAGACTCAAGGTCGATTGTCTCTCTCTCTCTCTCTCTCAAAAGCACAACAATCTGACTGAAATTGTGTTGGAAAGAGCACCAGAATCCAGGATTAGGGTTTCTCGGGTTTGGTGCTCACACGCGAACCACTGCACTTTGCACAAGTTTGGTTGTGCAGTCTTTGTGAGCTTGACACTCAACAAAACTCAAGGCCGATTCACTCTCTCTCTCTCTCTAACAAAATCCTGGATTAGCGTTTCTAGGGTTTGGTGCTCACCCGAACCACTGCACTTTGCACAAGTTGGGTGGTGCAGTCTTTGTGAGCTTCAACGACTCTACTACTACTCAGCCATTTATTTCTACATGCACACTTTTTGACATCACCCAATTTTGCAAGGAGTTCTGGATTCTTCCGTAGTAGGTACACTTCTTCCAGTACTCTACTCTTGCTTTGGTTTCTTTCTTTCCTTCCTTTCTTGTAGCAAGAAGCTCCTCAAGGCACCAGTGGTGGAGTCTGTCTTTTGAAAGGACTTTGAGATTTACTGTAATAGGTAGGCACTCTTGAATGCTTCCAAGATTTGAAACCCATTAGCTGATGATCTCAGCATTTTGTTTCTACCATGCAGTATGTTGCCATAACCAATTTGCAAGGAGTGATGGATTCTGCTTCTCTAGTACTTCCAATTACTCCTGCTTTTTTTCTTTCTTTCTTGCAACAAAATCCTGATGAAGATGCAGTGGTGGTGGGCTCTTTGTTTAGCTTCAATGAGGCTAAGATGTGCTGTACTACTTACTCTCTAAGTGCTTCCAAGAATTTTGAATCCTGATCAGCTGATGATGACCTTCACTCTTTTGCAGGTGCTCAATGAAAATTTTCTGCTTATTGGGAGGATTCTGGGTGAGGAAGGCAGCTGGGTGGGCTGGCTAGCAGACAAACAAGAGATCCCATCAACAAGTTTCAAGATTTTAAGACCTGGTAATCCTAAATTCTAAACCAGCTTGAAAACCATCAGCTGATGTTCCTGGTCTCAGCATTTCAACATGCAGTGGTATTTATTACTAATTTCCTTAGTAATCCCACATGTGCATGTCTGAACTTTTGTTGTATTCTTTTGCTGATGCGCAATAACAGACAGTTTTCTGCTTCAAACTGGGGGTTTGGTAGCTGGGACTGGCTAGCAGACAAAACAAGAAATCCATTCACAAGTTTACAAGATTTAAGACCTTGTAACCCTAATTCCTAGACCAAATTCAGCGGGATGGCACATGCCATCAGGTTCTAAAGTTTTAACTCCTGAATTTCAGAACAGCCAATATTTCTGGTTGACCCTTTCACTTCAGTGTTTGACTACCTCCTCCAAATCTAAATTGGAGCCTTGTAAATTGCATGTGAAGCTCCATGAGTGTGCACCTCTCTAGAGTTGTAATTTGTTGGTGATCTAGATGGAAATTGGTGACACCATTTGCATGTGAAGTTTCATGAGTGCACCTCTCTCTCTAACATTGTGGTTCGATGGTGATCTAGACAGAAAATGTTGACAGCATATCCTTATGGGAAGTGGAAGGAGTGTCCAACAATAGGAGTTTCTTTTAGAACCACCAGATTTGTTTTATTTTGTTTTTGGTGGCTAAGCATTGTTTGTATAGAAGTAGGTCTAGAACCAAGGACTTGCTTCTATAGTGTTGTGGTTTGTGTGAAGGTTGTGTGTGAAGGGAGCATGATGATGACAACCCACCATTTGCCACTCACACCCAACCTCCAATGGCTAACCAACCTTCATGCATACGCCTTCTGAGCTTCCAAAGAAAGTCTCTTTCTATTCTCTTGGTTCTTGCTCAATTTCAATTGCATGGTTAGCACATTCACGAAGTGCACGTGTTGTATTTTGTGCCAATTTCATGAACAACTGACTGAGTGCACCCACGTTGTTTGAGTTGGTTGCTTTGTGTGCCCTTGGCAATTGTCGAAGGATTGTCTTCCTTTTTTCTCCAAATTTTGAACTTGGGGGATCATTGTGTTTGGTTTTTTCCCAAGGCTTTGAACTCTTCAGCTGTTGATATCATGCCCAAACCTTGAAATCTAGAGTTTCAAATCTATGGCCCTTGTGAGGATTGTGTGCTCGCACCACAAATTGACCAACAATGTTGTTCAAAACATTTCTGATTTTCAAACCCTAGTGAACATTAAAATGCTAAGAGGAGGTAGAGGTAGGGGAGAGTGGGTCAGTGGGGTGAGCTCTCACCCTCATTGAGCTTGACTTAAGAGGTTAAATCAACCAATGTGTGCACAATTGTTTAGGAACACTAAAAAAACATTGCATCTCCCTTCTGGTAAAATCCAATTTTGGATCCAAAAAATATGACACGGAAAAAAATCCTTGTATGAATTGTGGTGAATCAACACTTAAGGTGAATGGGAGGTGGTATGAATCAACACCTTGTATGGATGCTTATTGGATTATTTAAATTAAAAATAAATAAATTCAATGACATATTTATGAGATTTTTTTTTAATACACCTTTGCATAATCTTACCATGTAACATCCTCTGAGTCATAAGAATTTAAAAAAAAATTATGTTGAAATATAAATTATGATTTTAAGAATATTTTTCTTGTGTAACCAATCATATTTGATCTTGTCATTTTGATTAGATTACCAAATTTTTATAGAAACTTGATCACATGGGTGATTTTAGCTCATTCTAACAAAAATGTGTCCATAGGTGTTTATTTGTTTCGTTTTGGTTATTTGGATGTTATCATGTTGTGGCCCTCCCAAATTGTGCCCCCTTTTGGCTCTTGAATTTTGATAGCACTAGAGAACTATCAACAAGGTGGTGTGCACATTTGCAATTTCACAATTTTGGACTAGTGGAACAAACATTATTGACTTTAAATTGATTTTTCTCTTTTAAAATTATTTAAAATTCATGTTTTTAAACAATTGGGTTTGATAAGAACTTTGAAATTAAGCTAATTTTGACTAGAATAGTATTGGGAAATGTGACCTTATGAGAGGTGTAATGGTTTTGCAAAAAAAACACTCACCCACAATCTTCAAGGGGTTAAAATCCAAACAATGTACATAATGTAATGCTATTTGGAGATCTTAATGATTTTGACATTAGCTCTTAAAAACACAATTTCTTAAGGATATTTCTTATGAAAATAACCAAAGACAAATTTGAAATTCATATCATATCTAGGGTGATAATACAAAACTTAGACAATATATCATTCTTTCAACACTTAGTACATAAGGAGAAGGTTGTTTGTGTTAAGCCTTGTGCTCTTTCACTAGTGTAAATTCATGAGTACAAAGGCAAATATTAATGCTCATCATCTTGAAGAGTTGGTTAGCCTTGCGTATAAAGTTCACTATTCACGAAAGGGAAGGGAAGATCTTCAAGATGTCATGTCACATAATACTTATTCCTAAATTTTGTCGCTTTTCTTCTTTTTGATTGCAAGTTTGGTATGGGCCTTTAACCCTTTTTCCATTAAAAAAATCAAAAGACAATTTAACCTTGTCCAGAAGGACAAGCATGAAACAACAAATATCATTGAAACCAATCACGCAAAACTATGTATGTATGATTGGAATGAGACCCTTCACAAAAGATTTGAACTGGTGCCAAAGTTGATGACTAGTCTAAACAAAAGGAGGAATTTTTTAAAAGGTGTAATATGACAACTATGCTGACATTCTAACCTAATCCTAGTGATGCAATTGAAAGGTCACTCCATTTCTTATAGTTATGGCATGATGGGGCATAGTTTCCCCAACATTTATATTTTTCTTTACCATTTCCTTGGCTTGTTCCATCCTTACCTTAGGCACAGACATGAAAAGAACCATAATCCCAGAACCCCAGGTGGTGATGGCTCCAAGGTATAAAAACCTCCTTTCGTGACCCTAGGATCACAAATGGTCCTGGGTTCAAACTTCAAACCCAGTGGTGTGGGGTGGGGTTGAAACTCTTGTCGACCCTTTGCCAATGAGCTTTACTTGGGAGGTGCCAACCACTTGTTATCAGGTTGGGTTTGCTGTTGTGCTTCAAAAGAAAAGGAAAAAAAAAGGGAAGAAAAACAAACCCTAAACCTTTCCCTTCCCATTCTTGTAATGGAAGGGGGGAAATCTCAAGAAGGGGCACACTACCCAAAACATTAGTGCAAAATTATGTGGATTAAGAAGTTATGTGGATTGCTGCTTTGCCTTTGAATTGGGTTCCACGAGAAAAACAAGAAGTGCATAGTGCATACTACTAAGAACCCAAGTGCGACAACACTCTCTAGAGTGTTGGGACGAATGGCCCCAAATTAGAGAGAGACCCATGATGGATCCTGAACATGCAACCTTTTGAGTATTAGAGAATGTGCCCATGGTCCCCGCCCCAAGGCCATGTTCTGCCCCTATTGCTCCTTTATTATGGTTTGGCCCTAGGGGTCCTCAGCCTAAAGTCTTACTAGGGGGCACATTGTAGGTACATTCTCTGGTGTACATGCTTTTGAGGGCAGATTTGGTTGAAATAGTGCTCCGGTTCCCTTTGAAACTCAATGGTCCCTTGGATCGATCAAGCAATTTGTTCAATACACAGCCAAATTGTGCATTTTAAGAAGCTGGAACAAAATGGCATTAGGAATTGCCAGCTAAGATCCTTTAGAAAGCATGAAGATTGGCCCAATTAGGCTCCAAAACAAAGACCCTCAACATCCAAGATTATTACAAGTTCCAAGGATGGAGGGCCTTGCCGGGGATGTTGGGTGGTCCTTGGCCCTTTGATGGAACAACTTTATTGTGTTAGCTGTGTGTACATAGTCACTGGCCCTAATGAGAATCCAGCTGTGTCATCAATTTCATTCATGGGACCTATAATTTTCTCTCATCAAAGCTGGCACACAATCAAATGGCCACTGGCCAATCCCACATCATAAGTTTTGTTCTTGGGACTCCAAGACTGCAAATTCTTGCTCATGCTTGGGACCCATTGTTTTTATACAATCATTTCTTGTCATTAACAATACCTAGACTCATGTTGTTGTTTTTCAGGCTTGTTCTTGTCCTCATCCTCCTCCTTCACCGTTTCTAAAAATCTTGGGAGCTTCAAAATCCTAACAATTGTCAAAACTTTCAAAACAGTTAGGAGCTTCACATCACAACCGAGAGGATTCAAAGTTATTGGAAATTAACAGGGGAACGAATCATCATGTGGGTATGGGATCCTTCCCCCTGACCTACTATTGAGAACTAGGATGATTAAAATCTTGCTCCACATCATTTGTGGACATATCCATCCATCCATCCATGATTAGGTATTTCCTTTCAAGCAAAAGACGGCATGAAACATCCAGAAGAAGAAGAGCAAATTCCTATTAAGTTGGGTGGACATCAGATTCGAAAACAATTAAATTGAAAAAAGAAGTGCATAAAATATAGGAGAAGGGCCTGCACTCAGGTCCTTTTCCTACGTAAAGCGGAGCTGGGATTTTTTCACTTTTTAGAAGTAGTGACAAGCTGGCTAGTACCTTCTGCTGGTCAGAAGATCCCAGTAGAGCCTGGCTGGTACCTTCCACTGCAGGAGATCCCGCTTGCAGAAAACAGGTTTCTTCAGGCAGCTGCGGGAGCTGAAAATACAAAGGAAAAACCCAGGCAGTGCTTTAAGTGTGTAGAAATTTCATTTTGCACTATTTGAAATTTCAAGAAAATTGTACAGCCATACTTATTCCAGTTAAAAACTGGAAGAAGTTTCCTAATGTAGTTGCAAGGTATCTTGTATCTACTCTTTTCCACCCACCAGGAGAAAAAGGGAGGCCTCTTCACTCCATGATCCCGCTTCTCATTGGTTGGATGGAAATTCTATTCCTAAAATTTGCTGCCATTATTTTTGGCCTGGACTAATAGTGTTCTTAAGAACACCCTACCTATTTGCCTCTATCCCTAGGTCCCTTATTTTAAGAATTGCCCCCACCCTTGGGCTTTACCCTCACTAAATATTGAGATTAAATTTTATTTTTTTGTTGATAAGGCCAAGTGAAGCTGGCAATGAGTACACAATCAGATTGTAATTACATATAGTTGTTTGTAGTTTGTACCTGTAACAACAAAATAATTACTAGAAATTACAAATAATAGTATTAATGTTATGATAATAATATGGATAAAAATAGGGAATAAAATAATGAATCTCATGGGCCACACAAGAAGAATCTTTTGATTAAGGGCATAAGGGTTGATTATGAAAAATTTAGATAACTATTTCAGGTCAATAATAATGGGAGGTCAAGTGTGTAAACTTGACCAAATCCTAGATTTCCAATAATGTAGAAGTTATCTATGGAAAGATGAAAAATTATAATGGCATTTGACAAATGGTTTGATACATGAGAAATATATATAGATGAATGTGGTTAACTATTCATACATTTCTTTCCTTCAAGTATATAAGGGGTAGAGATTGAAGCTTTTGGGGGGTCCATAATTTGTATTCAATAACTTCATGTTTTTGGTTGGATCAAGATTTGTAGACGTATCATATATGAATAGGAATCATTGAAGAAATAAAATGTGAAGATTATTGTGAATATCATTGTATAAATTTTATAGTCTTTGATGAGTCATTCTAATAAAGAAGATTTTAAAAATATGTTTAATGAATTCCCTTGGGGTGTAGTTCTCATGTAAAGATTCAACTTTAGATGTGGGGTTGATCCTATCCCAAAAAAATGTAAAGTTTCATGTTGAAAATCATGCGAATGATGAATATTGAAAGTGTTGTTTTGAAGTATGTTTGATAATTTATCTATGTGTTAAAAAAGATTAATAATTCCAAACCCCCTCCTAGGCTACATACCCACTCAACATATGTTTCCTTAGTTATGCAACAAGTCTTCATTACACTTCAATGAGTTTAGTAATTGTTCCTTTAAAAATCTTAGAGGCAACAAAATTCAACTAAGGGCTTGTATGACTTTATGAATATGCCTTGTAAAATATTGGGAATTTCACAAACAATAATACAAGAACCTTCCTTGATATCAAATACTGTAGCCTAGGCCTAGGGTCAGCTTCCACATTGACAAAATAAATAAATTAAAATTAAAAAATAAAATTTATAATTTGACATCTTTATTATTATTTTCAATATCTATTATGATACCCTCATTTGAGGAATGAAATCATTTAGATGTGTAGACTATGATAATTATGATGGCTTTCATCAGCTTGCCTTCATATTTTTACAATAATTCATTTCAGTATTTTAGGGATTATTTAATGACGGAATTGACACAGACTGGGCTTCACAGAAATTTGGGACTCCTTTGGCTCCTTCCTTTTGGTCCCTAATGTTCGTAAAGCTTTCGTCGTAGGGCTTTACCCTACACATACTAACCCTCTACATCTATCTACATACCTAGTAACCATTTGTTATTTCGCCAATACTTGCCTACCCACTGAGACATATTTTGTACACAACAATTAACCAAGGTGAAATGTAACATCATTAATTGGGGTTCATCCACAACTGGGTCATAAACAACTTCTAATGGATGGTTACATTGGTGACTGTTGGGCTCACTCTAGCTTGTTGAGTCTTTCCTTTGTAACTATAACTTGATATGTAATTTGATGTAATTACACAATTACTTATGTAATTGTTTAAAAGGGTAAATTGGGTGGTAGGATTCCATAATTTAGTCATGATCCATTGATTTATGTCATGTGCACAATGTGATATTGTTTCCTTGTGATTAATTGTGGAATCACATGTGCACCATGTGATATTGTTTTCTTATGATTAATTGTGGAATCTCATGGGAAACCATGTGATATTGTTTCCTTGTGATTAATTGTGAAATCTCATGAAGAACCATGTGACGTTGTTTTCTTGTGATTAATTGTGAAATCTCATGAGGAACCATGTGATTTTGTTTCCTTTTGATTATTTGGGGAACCATGTGCTGTATAAGTTTTAGGAAATTTCTTGATTAATTTCCTTTGGGTTAGTATATAAGGGGGTGTTTGTGACCTTGAGAAACACTTCCCCTTGTACAAAGTTATGGTATTAATGTCAAGTTTGTGAGAATTGAAGTTTTGATTTTGAAAGACTTTTGATTTTGGTGTTGTTTGTGTTTAGTTCATGGAAAGAGAATGGAGAGATTTGCATAGCCAATAGAAGGGTGAGAGAATAATTTTGCAACCAAGAACATAGATTTCATAACTATGTAATAATCATACATAGTTTTGATCCTAAACTCATTCATGTTGTACATAACCTCTGTTTGTTATTCCTTGGTGATTAATATCTTGGGCCACAATGAACCACTAGCACACTATGAAGGATGGATGGTAAGTGGTCAAAAAACAATTTTGTGTTAGGTACCAATTGCCTAGCTAACCATGGGGGTTAGCTCAGTGCTTTTTTTTCACTACCTACCTACTAACAAACCACTTATGGGTTGTTGGTAGGTAGTAAAATCGGCCTTTACCTAAGTATAAACCATCTACTTACCTTGTAGTTACCTATTTTCTTACCTATCTACCTATATATTAAACCTATTTCTTACATAATTGGTTACCAAGGTGAAATCAAATATTAACTTAATTAAGGTTCATTCCACAACTGAGTAATAACAGGCATCCAGTGGATGGTGCACTGGTGGGTGTTGGTTGGTTGTGGCTGATATCTTGGAATTTTGATTCTTGAACTGCAATTTTGTGAGGGCATTCGAAGTAGGTAGGTACGTAGCTATCAGTGTTTTATTTGTTTTTTTGGTGAATTTTTTTGTACTTTGTGACAAAACAAAATTCTGGATCAATTCGCATAAAGGATTTTTGTGAAAGAAAAATCGTGGCAAGAGTCATGATGTACTTCTGAAATTGCCATATTCAGAATTGCCATATTTGGACACCAGGTTCTAGCATGTCATCAAAATACAGCAGGATTATTTAATTTTCTAATTTTCTCTCTGACCTGTAGCCAGATTTAGCAATTTCTCTTGTGGATGATGGTAAGTGTGGGCACGTCACAAAATTGGGGAAAAAAAAACAAAACCCTTGGTAGTGATCGGATTTAATAGGATCTCATTTTTCCATTTTGTAAAAGGGTAGTCATTGTTGTTAGTGCCCCAAACAAGGTGTCCCTAACAAGGGTGGAAAGAGTGATAGCAGTGCTTCCCCTTTCATCTTCATAACAAACAAGGTGATCTGACAGGCAGATTGCCCTAAGCCCCCCGCCTAGGGAGCTTCCCCTCCCCACTCCAGGATGGAGTAGGAAATTGCGCACTGTAAGGCACCTTAGAGCATCTCCACCCAAGAGCGGCAAACACCCCTTTTCATTTAGATTTTGCAGCAGGATCCTGCTGCTCTCCGGCATTAATCGTCCATTTTGCAAAGGTCGTTTTAACCCTTTAAAAGGTTTTTTCCTACTATGGATTTGGAGAGTGACTATTACTCGTCCAGTATGTAAAGCCAGAAATGGTCTTAGAGTGTTTAAAGGGAGTTTTGTGACATTTGTGGGTGGGGATAGTAATCATTAAACAGTATTGTATTCTTGTTTAAAGGAGTTGTTTGCCAGTGTGGGGTGGTGTGGAGATGCTCTTACACTACAAAACCTCTCTAAGTTACGTTCCAAAATCCCTCTTCTGAGAGGGGCCGAGAGAAATCTGTGTGTAAGCTGCCCTCAAATTACACTTCAAAACCTCTTCAAGGTTGTTACCAGAGTGAGTGGGTCTTAGAAATTGCACCAACCTTTTTGAGTATCAAGCTGGGTATCAAAGTTGATAGTTGTGGTTGTCAAAACAATCAAATATCTGGTTTTTATATGTAATCATGGTTCTTAAAAAATCAAATACCCAGTTATTACATATGACTGCAGTTCTTTAAAAAAATTGAAAAAAAAAATCCAAATCTCTCTGCCTATGACTATTGGGTCTTTGCTGGTTCTTTCAAGACACTCAGTGGTTCTTTGAAGTTTTTGAAATACCCAAAACCTGACAGTTCTTTGAATCCAATTTCTTTTCAAACTATCTGGAGCCAACAGTTCTTTGATTCTGAAAATTTTCAAATACCCAGAACCTGCACTTCTTAGATTCTTAAAATTTTCAAATACCCAGAATCAGCACTTCTTTGGTTCTCAATTTTTTTCTCAAACATCCGAAACTCGTGGGTATAACAAAAATCTCATACCCACCTACACTTGTTGTTACCTATGTTCCAAAGCAAGATGAGGCCAATGAAAAATACTTTGTCTGCATGTACAATACTTAAGAAGATAAAACATCGTTTTGGCAACATAGTGAAACCCAGCTTCAATGTACTGTGGTGAAAAGACAGTCAACAAAGTATAGACTCCAGAGTCACTACTCACTACCATCCCACTTGCTACCGCACTTTTAACAAAGTCGGGTGGATTGTTGTTTGTCACCAGGCATTGCTTTTGCTATAGAATAGGGCAATCTGAATTTGCTATAGAATCAAGCCCCAAGTTTCTAGTATCTTTCCGGATAACTGTAATGATCAGATGATTTGGGGGGAAGAAAAATCTGACTCTGAAAAAAGGAGAAAAGAAAAATATTTTATACAATTTGTGCAACTTTATTTAAAAGAATTAATAATGCCAAAAAATGAGTGCCAAAATTGCCTTTTATGTGCCAGATTATTAAGTAAGAGTTACCTTTATGGGATTTTTGTACATGGATGGGGCCTTTTTGAATAATCATTGGTCCAGCCTCATCTTCCCCCCTCCGCTCCACCCCCACCACCCCCAGCCACTTCAAAAAGGAAGTGAGTGCAGGGCATTGGATATTATAGACTTATCCACAACCTGTCGGCAAATGGAGCTGCTTCGAGTGCAACTAGAAAACCGGTGAAATCCTTGTGTTTTTCTTACCCAGTTTAAAACTTTCATGATCATCTCTGGATTTGAAAATATTCTGCAAACACCCATCATCAGTTCCAAAGTTGGTTATGTTTAGCCCAACATCATGATGAAAACCTGCCAAAAACTTCATTGCAATTTTTTTTTTAAACTGCAAAGTGGGAGTGTTGCAAAATACAAGAATAGCAAAAAGACAAAAAGATGCCAAACCTGTTTGTAGCTTTGTAATACTTCAGAACTTTTCTTTCCTTATAGCTAGCATTCTTTCGTGCCTCACTCCCCTCCAATTCTGTGGGGAAGTCAGGGCGCCTCCGATACTCTTTCTTCAAAGCCCCTACAATATTATCCTGCAGCAATGCAAATGGGCATTACGAAGTGCAGGACATGCAGCAAAAAACACACTATTTACCATTTTTACTAGTTGCAAACCCTCAAACAATTCCCTTGTTGAGCATATTGCCCCCCATGGGCAGCACTCACAACGATCTAAAATCACCCCCCACAATTGCCCTAAATATATAACAGAGGTTTATCGGTTTTTGTGATGTCCCAAAATGCACTCACCAGTGGCTGGGAAGCATCAACCCAATGGAACAACCCCACTTCATTGTGACTGTCATGACGAAACCATGTAAGTTGTTTTTTGACCAGATTCCTGTCAATTAGGTAGATGTCAGATGTATGAATGGAAACCAACCCAGACTGTGAAAAACAACAGTAAGCTTCCCATAATAAAATCAATCTAATAAAGTTTCTATTCTGAAGATGGCTAATGGAGGAGCTAGCTGAGATGTTGAATTAGGATGGCAACATTTATAAACTGCAAAGGATTACCATCCCCCACCAGCAGACCACTAACTAATAATCCATGGCCGAATTCATATTGAGAAGAGGATGTTGTTGCACCTTGACACTTTTTGGAAGGATGAGAGAAATGCTAAAAATTGCTCCACTGTTGTCCTCCCTCCTGCAGCACGACACTCCAGCAAAAATTCCATTGCCTAGTCCAACATAAAACAAAGAAAAATTGTCAATCTTAAAGATCTATAGATAACATCAGAAGGAAAATGGAAAGGGATCATGCCACTTCTTCCATGTTGAAGCACGATGTTTCCCCATCAGCACACTATTATTTTCTGGAAACATGGCATTGCATAGGTAGGATTTCCACAAAGCATTGATCAATCAACCTGAAAGCTACAATATGCAAAGGCCAGGAATTGGCACTGGATACCCTGATGAGCAGGGAAGAAAGAGACCATACTTCTTGATAGCCAATGCCACGTGAAGCAGAGTTGGTGTTGGGCAGCACACCCATATCTAGCAGCCATGATGCTTCCTCAAGCAATCCCCCCGTCTCTGCATCCATTTGTGTCAGTGATTTTGTGACTTTCAACACAGCATGTGTAAACGTTTTAGTTACAAACAGCCACAACAAACTTGTAAATCCTCCCAAATGTCAAAGTTGATGCAGCTGAAAATCACCAGATACCTAGAAAAACAAGATGGTGAAATGTGTAATGATAACAGTAATGTCAGGCCAAGACTTTATCAATGCCATGATTATGACAACTCAAACAGACTTTCATGTGACCCCACATCTACATGCTCAGGAGAGAGATTGTCAGGATTTTCCTCTAGAGATTCAGAGGCAATTGTGCCATTCCATGGTGTTGGATGTTCAAAACATGATGAAGTTACACACTGCTGCAAATGGTCACAGGTCTTCTTATGGAATTACGAAGATGGGCTTGAGCTGGTTACCAGCAGCCACAAACTCACTTGCCAGGTTTGAAGCTGCACTGTTAGTGGTACTCAGCAGATTGAGCATTGAAGCTCCTATCGAGGATTCAGACTTGAGCAAAACAGAACTTCAGGAAATACCTGCCACCATTTGTTCACAGCGCAAATCAATCCAATGATACAGCTCTGAGCGATGCTGATACAAGAAATAGCACTGGAAGTCATAGTCCCACTCTGTTGTGTCTCCCACATTGCTTCCATTCTGACTGTAATTGCACATCTTTGGAAATGCTGCACCAGGACGTCCTGACACCTGCTTGAGCATCCACTTCCTGAGTTACATATGTCTGAGCTTATTTTGGAGGCACAAGTCTGAAGAGCTGGCTCCAACAGATGGATGGACACAGATCCATGTGAATGCTAAATTACCTTGACAGTCTCCAGGGAGCGGCGAAGGTCATTGTGAGCCAGATTGTAAGCAGTAACAGGATCACCAGCTTGTGCAAGCATGTGCACCTCTGCCTCCCAGCTGCCTCCTCCTCCTCCTCCACTCTGCAGATGATGAATATCTGTCTCCATTTGAGGATTGCCAAAGGTTGTAGCTTTTGGAACCCCTGCTTTTCCATTCATGTACCTGAAATACATAACTCAGAGCAAAATAAATTCTCAAATCCTCTTCATGTGCCTCATAGCAGTTGATGTGCACATCATTTCTGAGTCCTTTCACCCATGAAATAAGGCACAAACAGCTTGTAGAGTGAAGTCAGTCAATTTGGATAAGAAGCATTTCAGACATCCGCAGGGGCAGATCACACACACACACCCACCAGTGTATGTATGTGCTTGTGCCTCCAACAACAATTGGTACACGATCCCTTGCTAGAACCATCTCTGTGGCAGCCCTGGCATCATTGAAGAATTGTCCAACTGTGTACTCTGCGTCATGAATCCATCACCACACGTCAGGAAACAAAGCTAAATTTCCTCAATGCACGTATTTGTGAATCTTGAAGCCTTACAGCACATGAGGTGTTGTGACTAGTAGTCCAGGACTTTGGATTCACACAACAAAAAGAAATTTACACTGGAGTCTAGAGACTATTCTGGTTCCAACAAGTATGTGTACACCTTGTGTAGGAGGAGCCATGTCTAGAACGTGATGTGGAACACCCTGCAGTACAGCAAAACACAAGGAGCTTAATCTTTCTGAAATCCCTCAGTCCCTTGCTTAAAGGCATTTTAGAACTAGAATGTTAAGAGCAACAACACATTTTCTTCAGAGGACAGATCTCTAGAGCAATTGCAACTAGAATTTACTACAACGAGAGCCAATGCAAAACAAACGGAGCCGGTAAGAACAAGCCGAGAACGAACTGAAAAAAACAACGTCGGAGAGCAGCAGCAGCATGCATGGATGTGTGCTGCCGTGGTTTTTACTCACCCCGCGCTCACGCACCGGAGTCTTGGCACTTCCGACATTCAGACCTTTGTAAACCTGTGACCAAATGCAGCAAACATCTTTCTCAAACTCCGTGCAAAACAGACTTGATCCTTCTCCGGTGCAATCATGCTACATACAACACATACTATATAACGATACGAGGGAAGGAGAGAAAGAAAGAAAGAAAAAGAACAACGCCGATCGATACTACAGAGAAACGAAACTAGTTTTGACGGGAAGTTGAAGCGATGGACATGATCAGCAAGAAATAAAAAGCGTCGCAAGCTTCGTGGCGACCGTATGTGGAGCACACAAATTCTCAAGAAGACCGCCATGATTCAACAATGCCACCATGAAGTCTGACAAAATTCAAGACAATCAGATCGCATCGAGAGCTCCAAGCTTCTTAAGGACTGATCTCTTACAGTTCATAGCACGAGAAAACGAGTGTAATAGGAAGGTGTCGAGACTCGAAACCAAGAAAGAATGTCTAGGAAAAGATTTGCGAACAAATGAAACTTGCCAGACAGTTTGTGACATTAGCTTGATCGAGCAATGGAAATCGCACAAGGATGGACACAATACTGACCTGCACGGAGTCGGCGCTGATGATCTCGCCTCCTAACTGCTTGGCTAGCGCCAATGCTACCCGCGTCTTACCGACGGCGGTCGGGCCAGCGATAACAATTACGCGCGCCTTCGGGGTCCGGAGCGCAGTCTTGAGCATCGGGCGGTCGCCATGGCCAATCCGGCCTGCAAACTCCAAGCACGGAGTGCAGCGAGC
>Ga0116227_10004047_pt1 | contig 32053 bp, 23 predicted proteins | sample S1TSphgellanicum_FD_89693 | JGI IMG/M metagenome (GOLD analysis project Ga0116227, IMG submission 89693) | Host-associated microbial communities from peat moss isolated from Minnesota, USA - S1T2_Fb - Sphagnum magellanicum MG | ecosystem: Host-associated > Plants > Peat moss > Unclassified... | reverse complement strand
TTTTTTTTATTTTTTAAACAAAAAAAAAGTACAAAATTGCCAAAATCATTTGTTGAGTAGATCAAGAACCACCCCCCCCCCCTCCCCCAAAGGTAAATTGTGTTAGTTGCAACATTAGAACAAACACAAATAGCAAACAATGAGTTTTACAAACACCCCAACAAAACAACACGACAACTTGTCATACCAAACTTTTATGCAAAACACAAATAAACCTAGTGCTTAAACAAAATTTAGCTTTGTCACAACACTAAACTAGATTAGACTTTTTGTGATTCAAAACATGAGTTCACTTGCAAACATGAAACAAAACATAGGAATCCAAGCTTTAGAACAAAAAAAACACAAAACTTGCACAAAGAGAAACTACAAAATGCAAAACTACACAAACATGCCCAAAAATATAAAAAACACACAAGAATGTTCATGGAGTTTCAAATCATTTAAAGTGATTTGAGACTGTAGCTTTTGGGTTTTATACCGAAAAATTGCAAAATATCTTACACTTGTTCACATTGGAACTAGTTTGCAGTTAATTTAATCATTAATATGGTTTAGTTTAATTAATTTAATTGAATCTTAATTAATTACAACTTAACCATTTGGCTAACCAAAATCTCCTAGCAATTTTCACAAAAATTCATTTCAACATTGAAAGGATTAATTTAATGACAAAACCAACAATATTAAGGTAAGGTATATCATTATGCATTCAATTTTCAACAACCATGTTTTCAAGTGCTATTTTGTAATGACCAATAAACATTCCACCACATGAATAACCAACCCTATGTAGTTTTGTTTTTAGGATCCACATAATTTATCCAAATAAGCACACAATTCTAAATTGATTTCAAGAATGAGAAACAAAACATATGGAAGATTTGCTAATTCTAGGTATAGGAATATTTTCAAAAATTAAAACCCATTGTATCTAGGGCCAAATCATTTTTTAAACCAATAGTTAAGGGTCCACAACATGTCGAACCTTTATAAAAACCTTTGGTTGTAGATAAACATTTAATTTCCCAAGTTTAGGTTTGGGTTAGTTTCAACTTATTTTGGGGGATGGTTTGATCTTATGCATATTTACAAGTATAAATTGAATTTCACATTATTTAAAGATTTTATTTTATCCAAAACATAACGTATAAGCCATTTTATTCCTTGTGAATATATTTTTAGCAAACACAAATTTAGGTGTTTTCCCCTTGTGTTGGCATACATAGAAAAGATTCCGGCAAATATATATAATGTTGGAGAGATGTAATGTTATGTAAAGTATAAAGAAATAGAACTAACATTTTAAAGGAATTTGTGTAGATTTTGTTCAAAATGTCTATATTTTGGTACATTCAAACCCTAAACCCTAAACACACCAAAGTTACAATATTGATTATAAAGAGATGCTTGAGGTTCACCAAGCTCACTTTTTCATGTGTGGGGTATATTAGCAATAGCATGGTTCACATCATGACCAATCATCACCATATTTTACCAACCATTAACAATATTCTCCACCTCCCTTCAAATATAAGTAAAGCCCCCCCATCCATTAGTGGCATATCTTCGTTGTTGCGTGTATACAACCTATTGACTCACATCCAACTTTTGAAATAAATGCAGATACGACAATAAAATATCACATCCATTGCTTGAGAAGTTATCTTCCATGTCATGCATGAACAATTTCACATGTTTCTTTCAATTGTGTTATTAACTTTGTGTTCACGTGTTGCATTAGTCATTTCCAAGGATGGGGTCTATGCTGTAGTTGACATCATCATCATAGATCCCATTTATGCCAACCTTTTACTTCAAACAAATTTCAAAGGTATTGCAAATTTTAAAAAAGGATTACAAAAGCAAACAACAACAAGGAGATCAATTCATACCCTTTAATAATAAAAGTTTTTGGTTGTTTACACAATGAAGTTAGTAGTTTTTTATAAGATTAAAGGCTCAAACATTTCACCCCTTTTGATCCTAACCACCTTTAATTAAAGGGTTTCAATAGCACCAAGGTAAAAAGCACCTAAGACCATTAGAATAAACATTTTGAGTATATTAGACTTTAATTTTTTTCCTACACTGATTTTTTTTGCTTAAATATAAAGCGATTTGATACGCAACTCAAGTTTAAATTGATTTTTTTTATAAAAAGAACAATTAATTATAGATTTGTGAAAAATTGTTGAAGGGCTTCTTGAATTGTGAGTAAAGCTCTTATGGGAATAGTGGTTGTAGCACCTCAATGCAGGACTTTTAGTATGGTCAAAAAAGCAACCTAATACCCCCAAAAGAGGCAATTTAATATGGTCAAATGAGAATCCTAATTTAGAGGCACAAGCACAATTTGGAATCCTAAAGAAAGCTTTTAATATGGGTGATTCAAGGATGATGATACTAAGGTCATTCCCAATGTTGTGTGGGTTTTTCAAGGATCTTAAATTGGCTTTTATTGAAATCACGCATTCCCAAATAAATTGATTAGTTATACAAGTCCCTATTAGGACTAGGTTTAGTGTCCCTCATGGTTCCTCCATCTTCATTCAGCCATGCTCTGGTGCTGGGGTTAGCCACACATCACCATTGGTTCAAACCCAACCCATCCCCACATCCAACTAAATAATAACCTAGTTTACATGATTAACTATGGCTTCAATGTGTGCTTGGGCTAAAGAGTAAGTAAGGGTTACTTTATATTTTAATCTTGGATCCTGCCTTTTCTTCCTTTTGTCCATTCTGTTTGGTTTTTTGGGAAAAGTTTGGCAATAAAAAGTTGAGCACGTTTATATCATTTTTGTGTAGAAGAAGAAAGAAAGACCCTACTAACATTATATGTGCACATACTTGTTATTATTGCAAAGTCAGTACTTTTTTTCGTACTGCCTGCTGCTTCTTTTTGCCCTCACAGCCTTTTTTGCCCCATCCTAGATAGACATGTCTGGTGGTGCCCAAACACATCTTGATACCCACTTAGTAGGGGTCCCAAGACCCTATCTAACATTATATGTGCACATACTTGTTATTGCAGAGGCAGTACTTTGCTTCTTTTTCCCTCACAGCCTTTTTTGCCCCATCCTAGATAGGCATGTCTGGTGGTGCCCAAACACATCTTGATACCCACTTAGTAGGGGTCCCAAGACCCTACCTAACATTATATGTGCACATACTTGTTATTGCAGCAGAGGCAGTACTTTGCTTCTTTTTCCCTCACAGCCTTTTTTGCCCCATCCTAGACATGTTTGGTGGTGCCCAAACACATCTTGATAACCACTTCGTAGGGGTCCCATTCTGCACCTTTTGGGACGCGTTATGGGCACACTCGGTGTCCATAACAAGTCCACACAACCTGATAACATGGGGCCCCAAGCTTTCTTTCTTGCCTTGGGATGATCCCATCTTTTGTGAGGAAAAAGATGGAAAAGCTGGATTCAGGCCAAAGGGCAGATAAGGAGGAAAAAAGAAAGAAAGTACTTGCCTACAATAAATAACAACTTAGATGCACAACATATGATGTTGGGAAAGAGAGAGAGAGAGCACCCACCATTGAAGAAGACCTATGAAGCTCTTCTTCTTTTGGCAAAAGTGAAGAGCACAAAAGGTGCTCAAGGACAGATTGATTTCAATATGGAGTTATTTGGGTGGAGCTGTTTAACACATGTGAATGAATTTTGCACCAGACCAAGGGTCAAGGGGAAGTCTTATGTTTGAAGTCTTGGTTTTATTATTGGGCCCTGCCCCCCCCCCCCTCACAGGGACAAAGGACTATTGGATTGGATCCAACTTTTGGAAGTTTTACCTTATTAGAACCCATTTCACATTAGCTGAACTGGTTTTTTTGGTGAAAGTGTTTAGACTGTTTAGATTGGAATGGATTTTTTTGGGTGTTTTAGAGTGTGAACACAGTAGGTAGATGTACAACATCTTTATCTATTGGCAGGGCCAGCATGTTTGTGTGATGCCTTGTTCGTCCATCCTCACCCACAAATATGAAAATGCGGGGTTTAAGGGGGGGTTTAAAGGGAATTTTTTGGGAATTTAGTGTTCCAATAATGTGTTTCATATGTTCCCTTTTTGTTCCCACCAAGTTCCCCAATTGTTATTTGTTCTGTTCTTCACGTGTTTCCAATGGCACCACACATTATCCCCTTTTTTTTTGGGGGCCCAAACTTCAAAGTCCTCCTCTTGTAAACCACATAGGTAGTAGCCCAAAGAAGAAGACCATAATAGGTGGTGGACATAAGTGGGGCATGTGAACAGGGTCTACTTTAGGGTATATATGGGTTCATATTTATATACACCCAGAGTTCATGCCCTTGTCATTTGGTTTTGGGGGGGGGGGGGGGGGGGGGGGGGGGAGGAATTTGTTGGTTTTGGGTCTGTTCCCAATGTGTTCCCAAAGATGTTCCCAAGAGGACTTCATTTTTATCCCATATTGTTTTGGCCATCATGGTTCAACTTCCAAGTATATAACTTGTAAAGGAGGGAAACTCAGGGGGGGGAGGATTAGCTTGAGGGAGCAGCATAGACAAAGGGAAGTGTGACAAAGCTTGCTTCTGTTTTGGGGAAGGGAAGCACAATTTAGGCTTCTAAGTTGGGGGAGTACGCCATGCGCCAATCAGAGCTGAACATGCACCTGGGAGGGCTCTTTTTTTTTCTTTTTTTTTTCATTTGGCAAGGGGTCGGGGAATATGTAGTATATTGTGACTCATAGTGGGGGACACTAATAATTCAATTTATTTTTTCTTTTGTAATCGGGCATCTTTGATCAGCCCATCGCAATAAAATAAACAAAAATAAATAAATAAATAAAGCTTTGGACCATCCCCAAAATTAAAAATAGACATGTTGTAATCTCCTCCTCGGGGCTGCTTATATCGGTTAGAAGAGTAAAACTTATGACAAAGGATATGGGATAATGATGGGGAACATGTTTGGGGAACCCATTAAGAACTTGTTGGAAACAAAATGATAACTTCATGGGAACACATTGGGAACAACAAAAATCCAACACCACCACCACCCTTCCCCCACTCTTACAAAACCATGTTTTTTTAATGGCCCTAGCTTACTAGTATCACAATTAGTATGACATATGTGACTGAATAGCTTGTCCAATATGGCAGAACAAGATAACTTTTTTGTCCATATTGCCCCCCCATGAAAAGTAATAGTGTCTGATTTGACTATATCCATTTTCCCCATTCCAGTCAAATGAGACACTCCTCCTCCTCCTACACATGGACAACTTGATGCCTGCATGGAGTATGGGTGTGTCTAGTAATGTGACTCATTCTAATCACATCAAATCTAATGTGGCATTCTAACTAGTCATAAGTGTCAGATTGATGTAGTTGGGAATGCTAATTTAATGCCAGGTATGTAATTATTTTTCTTAATTTCCTATGCACTGGGAAAAGTAATTTAAGAAAATCATTGAACTATTTTTCATCTCCAATTTTGGTGATAGAAGTAACCAAAGAGATTAAGTTCACACTATCTGTTTTGGATTCCTGGTTTGTCCTTGAAGTGCTAATGGCACAAGTAATTAAACTTGACTTAGCTCAATTGCAAACTTCATGTGTTATCACCCTATGTGAAGAAAAGGGATGAGTAGTGACAACCTCTTGAACAAAATCAATTCCACCTATGTATACACTTGTGCATCCATGTCATAGAACATAACATGCTAGTCCTTAAACAAAATTAGATCTTATATACTCAACCAACATAATTTCACAACTAATTTACACATAGAACAAAATCCACAAAGTCTTGGATGGATTTGTATATGCAAATATTACCACACATAGACGTAAAATGGCACTCATAACATGGTTGAGTTTAGGGTTTAGGATTAACATACCATGGTTGGGCTGAAACCATATATTAATCAATAGTATCAAACAGGTTGACACAAGCAATTCATTGCACAATTCCATAGTCCTTGCATTTTGTTATCATCAACATTTTGATATGGACCCCAATGTAAATTAGGGCATGCCATAATCAACTAGCCATCACTCTAGAATCCCTAGATCCACTTAGATACTCGTCTAAATTATCTAGATCATTTTCTTCCCCTCCACTAGCTACATTACTAACCAAATCAATTGATGTGAGGATGACACTTTCTACAACATTGGCAATGTGAATTGCATCTAGAATAGAAATTGGTGCTTGTAATGTAGTGTAGGTATCATACCTCTCAACTCTAAACATATCTAAATTTATAAGGTCATTCTCAACACATCCAATGATTTGCCTCCCATGGGGATCTTTTCATAAAACTATCTTTCACCCTCTTTCTTTTGGATTAGCTAAATAGAAAATTTGTTCAACATGTAATGGGAAAACAAAAGATTGATCTCAAGGGGTATTAGGGCATTAAAATTACAAGTATAAACCCAAACTCATCTTTCTTTATTGTTGCACTACTATCAAAATAATTTGCTTTCATCATTAGTTCAAAAGTGAGGTGCAGTTCATTAATTTAAATCATTGTGGGACCTTAAAGTAAAATGAATTCACTTTATCCTAGTCATTTTCACATTGTTTAAACTATAAGATCACTATATAATCATTTTTTTTAATTTCTAGTTGAAATAATTCATCATTAATTTAAGCAATTCATTATAGTGAATAAGTTTTTATGTTGTTTTAAAAAATATCTTTGGCTATTGTACTTTAGGTTATACATTAAGTTGTTTTTGGTTTTTTTTTTGTTATTTCACCCTAGGTTATTTTTGGTTTTTTTTCCTTATTATAGGTTATTTCATCACCCTAGGTTATTTTAGGCTATTGTACTTTAAGGTATTTTAACTTATTCCACTTTAAGTGTTTTAAGTTATTTTATCGTAGGCTAATTTCAACTATTAAGGTTCTATTGAATTATTCTAAGTTATTTCACCTTAGGTTATTCTAAATTATTTTACCTTAGAAGATTATTGACCATTTTAAACTATTCTCAATTATTATAGGTTGTTTCATCCTATGCTATTTTAATTTATTTAACCCTAGGTTATTATTGACTATTATAGGTTATTCCACCCTACATTATTTTACTTTAGGCTATTTTAAGTTATGCCTTATGTTATTATATATTATACCCTAGACCATTTTAGGTTATTACAAACTATTTACCCTAGGTTGTATCCTAGCCTAGCATTACATAACTCACCACCAACTTATTGATGAAGGGTCAAAAACACATGTTGGTCTTAATGGAAGAATTGTTGGTTTTTATGAAACAATTATCAATTAGCATGCATGACCTTGCTTTTGATTCAAAGGCAAGCTAAGAAGGACATAACCAACATTCCACCAACACAAGTTGAAAAGAATATGGCATTAGTAAGTTTCTAATTTGATTTTGATTACACATATAACTTAGGTGACACATTTGCAATTGCTATTTTATCACATACATGAAGTTACTAACTATTTTTGTGGTGGATGTTTAATATTGTGGGCAAGATGGATAGGGTTTTCAACTAATTGAAACCACCCACATAATTTGTCCACACATAATTGACTTCATAATTACCAAGGAGTTACAATGCCATGAGTCTATCGGTTAATTCAAATTTTGGAGATGATCATGTGAAGCAAAACAAGAGGCATAACACATGATCATTTACACATGGAAAGGAAGATTAGGGGTGTTGATGTTAAGGTGTTAATTGGTCTTTTGAAATAGGCTTGATTAGAAAAATCAATTGGCAATAAAATTGCCCTTAAAGAGGTGAACTTGGATCAATTAATGGGGGGCCATGCCCCCCAACTAGACAAGACCTCCATTATGGGCTTGTACCATACTTTTTAATCTTAAATGTAATTGGATTATTATGCACAAATAACATGTTCATTCAAAAAAGAAATGGGGGCCATCTTCTATGTCAGTACATTGTGGGAATAAGTTGGTTAGCCCATGACCAAACTACTATCAATTTTTATCCTTGTCTGCTTCAAAGTTTCACATTAGCATTTGGTCATCAATGACATAGTTCAAATTGACTCCTATGATGGAATTATTATTAGGAGAAGGATCAAATATTAAGCCTATGTTTGTGTCTAGTGGTGAAAGATGTGAGCAAACTTGAGCTTGCCATCCAATGGAGCAAAGTAGGGCACTAGTGTTGAAGAACATGCATGGATAGGGTGTTTGAGGCTAAATAAGCCATGGGTTCATGCAAATGTCTTGCCATAATACTCTACTCATAGATGATTGCCCATGTAAATGCATGGGTAATGTGCCCTACTCTTATATTTTGCCTCACCCATTCAATAATGAAGTAGCTTTGATAAGAACTACTTGTTGGGAACATTTTGGATTTATCTAGTTGGACTTTTTAAGGCCCCCAACACCGTAGCATATGTTGATTCACACCCACATGGGTAGAAGTAAGTTACTAGAGAAAACTTGCATTGTGAGTCTATAAAGACTTACAAATGGTCACCTCATGGCCAACCTAGGTGACTAGTAATGCCCCTTAAACCCATGCACATTTTGATTTCATGTGAATATATTATTTAAATTCCAATAAAATTTTATTAAAATAAAAACCATAGATTCTATTTATTCTTAACACATGTTTGAAAATTTGTAGGTCAAAGGCACTATCAATGGCATCCAAAAAGGAAGGGATTTAATTTTGGCAAAGAAGGCAATGGTTTTGGGTACACATAATGTTGTAGGTAATTAAATAACTATACAATCAAAAGAAAAAGAAATCTTTGTTTTAGTAGCACTATAAGCCTACCTAAAAGCAAGCCATCTTTGATTCACAATGTGTGAATGTGCTAGTTTTAGTTGTTCTTGAGATTGATAGTAGATTCATGATATTGCATCATTAAACCTAGCAAACTTTTAATTTGAGTTTTTGATTGTTTCAAAATTTAGTGTATTCACATTCATATGCGTGTAGGAATTATCAACTTGTTTTATTAACCTAATTGGCCCCACATTCCCATTAGTATGTTGCAAATTTAATAAATATGCTTGATTTAGAAAACATGTTGCATATGTCTAATGTTATTTTCATCATTTACATATGTTTTGTGATACAAGCCAAATGAGGCCATCATCCTAATGAAACAAGTAGGAGGAAAGCCTTTGCATATGGCAAATTTGTGAGTTTTGGAGGTGGGATTATTCTTCATCATAACAAACCAATGTTAACAAACACCTTATTAGTCATAGTGAGTTCAAGCTTGATGGCTAATGCATCTTTGCCCTTTCCAAATTTTGACCATGGTAATCCATTGAACATTAGAGGGGATGCAATTAGATGCATTATATTATGGCCTTGGAAACTAACATCCCTGCTCACTATGTAAAGTTATGGTGTAGACGTGCAATGTATAGACTTTATATATATCATCATACCTTCAAACCACAATGAAGATTTTATGTTGGGTTGTAATTTCTTGCAAGTTCTTGCATTTGTATGCATGTTTGATTTTGTTGTGCATGCCTTTACTTCTTGTGTTGTTTGTTTATGTGTTCTTGGTGTCCATGTATGTGTTGTTGTAGTACATGTTGAACCATTTTTCTAGATTAATGAAATTGTTTAGTTATTTTGCATTATGTTTCAACATTTAGAAGTAGCAAATTAATTGGATGTATTATATGTATGTGTCTATAGATTGTTAGTGTTGGTGGTTGTGTGTACATTGCACGTCACACAATACTTGTACACTACACACAAAATATAACTGCATATTACATATATTACACCCTAAATGTTAAACCTTAATTTAATAATTGCCTCATTGCACAAATAATGAGCAAATCAAACATGCCATGTCAAATTATTTAACCATACAAAAAGTTGCATGTGGATCCATGTAGTAAGGACTACTAGGTAAATGCATGGTAGGGTGGACCAAAAATGGCAAGAACTTATGAATTTGAAAGTTCATTTCCTTTGTTTTTTTTTTGAGCCCCGAAATGTTTTTTGTAGTTATGGAGCAATAATGCATTGATTCCAAGAATTTTTTTCCACTAAATTTTTTATTCTTTTAAAGCTCATTAATTAAAACATACTTGCAAAATTTCAAAATAAATCATTTAAAAAAAAAATGAATGGACTTTTGAGAAAATGTGCCCGTTTTTCAACAAATAGAAGTCCATAGATCATAAAATTCATTAGATATGAATCAAACCATTTCAAGCTTGATTTCATTATTACATTTAAAAATAAAAACCAGTTCCCTAAATGTTTTTGAGGTCCATCATAAAACCAAACCAAAGTCCATTCACTTAATTGTTGCTAGTGTTACATACCTTGATTTTCGATTTCAAAAGTCCATAGCTCCTATAATTTTATATATTTTGCATACCAATCAATTTCATTACATAAATATTGAAGTCTATATTCAAAATGAGTCCCATTTAACAATTCCATAATGTACAAAACAATATAGTAATTAGAACCACATTTAGGTGGTAGAAAAATGGATTGTGTTAGTCCAAAATTGGTCCACCCTACCATGCATCCACCCTATTAGATAGTTTAATAAAAAAACACACGTATGAGTACATGAAAAGTGTGAATCCATGTCAATTACAATTACCATTAATTTAATCAAAATAGACATCATAGTTGTCACTCCATGTCAAAAATCATTACATATAGTCTTGTCACAACAAACATGAAACTTGGCATGCAATGTCAACTATCAATATCCTAGTTTTTAATCAAATTAAACATCCCACATTGTCTCCAAGTCACCAAACATTATCCTAGTTTTAAATTAAAATAGACACACCACGTTGGACATTACTAGTCACTTGGTCTTATTTGATATGACTTAGTCACTACTTTCTACCTATCATAAACAATTAGTCTAATATAATTATAATATTATGTTGTCTAGGCGTCGAATATGATTAAAACTCCATCATAAAAGACATATTAAAAGACAAGTTTTGTAGTAGTCCCCCCCACTCCCCCTGCCCTTTTTTAGGTGCATGTTACCTCACCTCATTACTTGCAAACATTCTTTCTACTAATTTACATGAGTTCTTTGCCATCTTTGGCCTAGGCTAATGGTAGGGACATGAACTATGGGTGTATAATATAATACCTTGACCATTTCAACACATGTTTGTTCACTAATTAGTTAATTTTGAAGATTCCATTTTGACAAATGATATATTTTCAAATATTCCATTAGATTATTTACTTACCTTTAAAAAATATTGATAATTTATTTTTTTATTGAATATGTCAACATTTTTGAAAATAATTCTAATGACAATGATTCATTAGAGTTGATTTATGTAAGACAACTTTAGGTTCCACAAATCATCATTTGGATAGTTCCAAATTGGAATTTGTTTAGTCCATTCCCAAGTAAAGAGGCATTGAAAAGTTTTTTTTAATAGACATGTGTCTTTAATGTTTTTTTTTTTCCAAACACCATATTCATGAGTAGATTTTCAATACCTTCTCCACCAATTTTCATCCATTTTTCTTTGATTGAATTTGAATTCAATTTAATTGAATTTTAATCCAAATGTTGAATTGCATTGTAATGTTGATTATCAATGGTAATGCATAGTAGCATGAAGCCTAAATATTGCAATATTCACATAGTCCCACAATTTGTGCCTTAGCCATTAGCCTTGGCCAAAAATGGCAAAGAACATTAGTACATTCTTGTAGCCAATGTGGTGAGTAATCATACACCAAAGGGTCTAGTTAAACTTGTGTTGGGGACAATGAATTTTTTGAATTCTTGTTGTTTCCAATGTGTTCCCATCAAGTTCTCAATGGGTTCCTAAACATGTTCCCCAAGTTCTCAATGTGTTCTCCAACATGTTGTCAAGAATAACTCACTTTATTTCATATCCTTTGCCCTAAATTCTATTCATGTAACCTATATAACCATCCCAAAGGGACAAGATACCAATATATCTATTTTGGGATTGTCCAAAGCTTGATTAATTTTTTTGGGGGTGATGGGCCAATTAATGATGCCTATCACAAAAGAAAAAAAATTGAAGTTTGGGGCTCCCCATGACTAATTGATATGAGTCACATTATACTATACCATCTTCTATGCTATGTTTACAAAAGTCTTTGCAAATCTTCTAATCTATTATTTCAAAACATGTTATTATGCTAATTTATGAATAATAGATTTCTACTCATGAAATTTTGTTTATGACGTTGCTAAATAGAAGGAACACTTAATTCAAGACATTCATGTTTTGTATGAAGTGAAAAAAAGTATCGTTTTGCTTTACAAAATGAATGTGTAAAAGATTCAAGGATGGAATAACGTGCAACTATTTTGTGAAAGAAGAGAAATTGCATTAGATTTTCATAAAATGTCTTTCCAACTTGAGGATCCATCTTAATGTAGTTAAATTGTTGGGGAGTCTTCAAAATAACTAAAATGTGGATGTTAACAGACTAGAAACAAAAACAAAAAAAGGTTTGTCCATTACATGTACATATTGTTTATTGACACTATTTTCTAACACGGTTCACGAAACATTCCCAAGCCTTTTCAATTCATCCTCAACAACTTTCCAAATTATTGCAAATGATTTAAATTGGTGGGAGTTTCAAGGAAAAAGGGTGGATTTTCATTTGGGCATTTGTTTTTGGCAATAACCAAAATTTCAAACATGACATGTTCATTAAACATGCAAATTAAAGAAAAAATCAACTCCATTAAATGGAGTCCATTTGCTCAATTATATCAAAAATTAGGGCACTAATAATGTTAAGTTAATTGATGGGCATATTAGATAGCTTTGATTTTCTTCATTTGAGGCAAAATTATGTTTACATTTGGCAAATTACATGGTTTAAAACATCCCCACCAATGCATTATAAAATAATGTAGAATAATGTAGAATAATAAAAACGTGATGATTTGGTTATAAAAAATGGTTTTGGGGTGAAAACACAATCAAAAGAGCCAAGGACGCCAAAGTAAAAGTCCTTTTCCAAGGATTACACATGACACATGTCGTTTTTGTGTTGGATTATAACTTTAAAATTTATATTTCGAGTACCCCCTTTAACATTGAATTTTAAATATAAATACATTTATATTATAAATTAATTTTATATCATGTATATTATACATTCAGGCCCTCTATCACATAAACATGAACTTTTGTTAAAGACACACTTTCAAAATCCATAATTTTTAGGGTCAATTTAAGCACTTTTGAGCCAAATGTGCTCAAATAAAATTATATAAAAAAAATTCATTAAGACATTTGAAAATAACAAAGATTGTTCACTCTTGAAGTTTGCTTTGAACATGCAAAAACATTTTTGATTTGTGTCAAACTTTGAGCATGTAAACTTTGCAGTTAATGAAAAATATTCCAAAAAAATTATGACATTCCAAACTATTATGCTTGACTTTTGATCTTTCAAACATATAAAAATGCAGTTTTAAAAAATGTCCATTCACTTGGGTGGTTCCTTTGATTATGTTTTTACCCTTTGGGACAACATATTTGCACATGATGCAATGAATATCAAAAGTTACTCCACAATTTAAATTGTAAAGTGGATAATTCAACACTAGGAGATTATGCCTTGAGGTTTGAATCTCCTAGTGTTGATGATTAGCTAGATTATCCAATGGTCTCCCACGTCAAAGTTTATGGATGAAGCTTGAGATTTGTAAATGAATGATAATGGATGTGAAAAAATTAATGCAAGCCTAGATACCTAATATGAGTGGAAATGTTCTTAAAACACCTCTAGCCACATTATTAAAATGGATTGTTCACTATATTTTGGGTAAAACATGGTCATCAAATAATGTGGAATAGTTCAAGCTTGCAAATTCAATTAGGATACAGTGCCTTCAAAGAAAGTTAGTAAAATGAACTTGTTGGTTTTTATTGGCTAGCCATAATGATTAAAGTAGGTCCACCCACACCCCCAATTTAGGTCTATAACAATGTTTATCACATCCAACATAAATTGTTAATTGTTTATTTAACCTCATTCAAAAACATGAAAAATTGGATAGTATAAGATGAGAGGCTATTTAAATGTCACCTTTTGGGCCAATCATTATAGCTAACCCATTAGAAGTAGTTTTTAAAAAAAAATTACAAAGCTTTGTGTGGACCATTGTATTTTATGTAAATTTACAAGTTCAAACTAGATGAGAGCCTAGGGTGAACCATGTTGGTACCTTCACCTTTTTGAGTGAAGCCACGTAATGACCCTATTGAACCCAAAAAATGTTGGATTGTGGGTTGGTATTTTCACCTTTTTTAGTGAGGCCTCTTAGTGACCATATTAAGCCCAAAAATTGTTAGTTTTGAACTCAAAGGCCTTTATTTAATATAACCATAGGATATTTGTAATATTTAAAAATAATTTTAATTGACTTTGGGATTTTTACCATGGTACCAATGTGGACGTTGGTTGACCCAAGGCATCTAGTTACCTAGATTTAATCTTGACCTCAATATATATTAACATGGCATTTTATTTTCTTTTTAAAAAGAAGAATGTGTATTTTAAAATTTCAGCAAACTAATTGTCAAGGTAGTTATACATTCAATATTTTTTTTCCCGTTTGGCAGTTATCAATGAGTTAGATTTCAAATTTGGAAAATTTACAAGTATATATAAAGGACATGCATATCCAAATTTCAAAATTTGGTTGTTTATGCAAATTACACATTATCCTACAAGGGAGGTTGAAAAGAAAGACATGAACATTGACAAAATCAAGGAGCTTGTAAAGGATTAAACCCTAGTTCTTGAAAGAACTTTGCCCATTGCAATGCAAGTTGTCTACAAAACTCAAACATTCACATAAAACAAAACCACACCTAACACCCCAAATCCCACACAACCAAAAGCCCAAGAAGAAATCAACAATTGGTTGCAACTTGATAAACAATATATGTTATTGGTGAGCTCCATATATATACAACAAACTTTCCAACATCATGAAGGTAAAAAAAAAATCTAAAACAATGTTGCACAATAAAAAGTGAGTTGAAAATGAAAAGAATAGAAAATTTAAAGTTAGTTAAGGTGACTTACCTAGTCACTGATAACTTGTAATTGTTCAAAAACTTTAGTTTTTTCAATCAAATTATATATATTTTTTCATCTAAATTATTTCCATCTTTCACAAAATCCTTGAGACTTGTAGTTGGTGTGCAATCCAACTATGGATCATCATGTTAGTTTTCTTCATTACCATGATTATCATGTCTAGATTCTCCACTTGTAGGTAATAGTGCAACAAGGTCATCAATGCAACAACAAAACTAAAAATACATTCAATCTCAAATTGGGATGCTAGAATTCCAAGGATTGGTTTGGCCAAGAAGCTAACATTCAAAAATTGACTCTTATGAGTTTGCCATTGAGCAAAGGGACCTACAAATGTAGATGGGAGTATTGATAACCTCCTAGACAAATAAAGCTCTCCAATAAAAAGAACATGGGAGGATTTGATGGATGTTTTGACTTCTAACACTAATCTTTTTCTTTTTCTTCAAATAGAGGAATAGGTCCAGTCCATCAATGGGTGTTGGAAATGCTTGGATAGTAAGATTTAGTTTATCAAACCAAGTCATAAGAGGGCAACTCGTCATTCTCACATCATATTCATACATATAAGGATGGATTGTTGCCCCATGCCCCACATTCTTTCCCACAACCTATAAAGATTTGAAACAAGGATTCAACACGATGGCAAGCATGTTGTGAACATTCTATGAATCAAAATTATGTTTTTCAAAACAAGAGGAAAGGTTTGATTACCTTAATAACTTCATGTTACATTTTTAAAAAAAAACTAGAAGAACTTCAAATCAAATTCATCAAGATTTTAAATCCATCTTTCTTGTGTTTCACAACAAGAAAATCTAGTGTTTCACATGTGGTCTCATGTTGGTGTCATGTTAGATGTGTTAGACTTTTAGTCAAAGTGGATCCATGCTTGATGTTGATTAAAATTTTAAAATTTTTATCAAGGTATTTTTTTTTTTCTTGAATAAAATATTAGACAATCTATAACAATTCCAAAGAAAAAAATGTGAAATATTTATTATTTTATTTGTAGTCACATGTAACAATGATGCAAAATGCATCTAATACGATTTTTTAAATATATTTTCTTTATGGTTCCATGCATATATTTAAAAATTATTTGTAACATCAAATGTAAATTTTTATGGTTGCATGTTAGAAATACATATTTCAATTTCAATTTTTATAGTCACATATAAAATTGTTATAATTGCATGTACAAATAAAAAATTATTAATACATTTTTTATGCTTGCAATAAGAAATATATATTTTAATTTTAATTTTCAATTTGAATCTTTACTATCACATATGAAAATGTTACAATTGCATGTAAGAATATATGTTTTAGTTTCAATTTTTATAGTCACATTTGAAAATGTTATAGGACTTAGATGTTGAAATTCAATTTATTAATTTAAAAAAAAATGTCCACATGTAAGAAATATTTCAATATTTCACTATTGCACGAGTGAGAAGTTGGTAGATGCCTAATTTAATCATTATCAAACAAGCACAAGGCTCCATGAAAATACTTCATACAATTGAACATGCTATGACCAAAAATTAGTAATGGACTTTAAGAGGTGCACATCACCAATTAGGGTTGGAGAATTAATGAGGGGGGAAGCATAAATTGCTATCTAACTACCAATTAACAATGAAATAAAAACCCTCTACTTGTTCATCAGACCATTCCACCAGGTTTCATACAAGATTTGAAAACTAAACTTATCAAGCGCATGACAAAACTCCTTGTTACATTAACCTTATGATTTTGTCATACGGTTATCGTAAAATTGTTGATAGACCATCAAACCATAAAGCACATCTTTTTGGCTCCAATCTAGAGGGTAGATCCAATTGGTGGAATACTCATAGCTCTTATAAGGGTCAAGTCTATTTTGTGGTGGCTGTAGGCTACATTTTCCTATTTCTTGCATGTAAATAAAGCTCAGCAAATGAACTTAGTTTTTTCATAGTTGTGAGAGAAGAGCATTTTGCCAAAGTCTGAATCACATTTAAGGATACTCAGTACATAGGTATCCTGTTACCATTCCCCCTTGTGGTAAGCAACACTTTGCTACAAATAGCACCCGTGATCATACCCATAGCAATGTTACAAATAGTACCCATGATCATACCCGTAGCAATGTTACAAGTAGTACCCATGATCATACTTGTTGCAATGTTATCAATAGTACCCATGATCGTTACAGGAAAAACAGGATCTGCAGACCAAAGAAGTCACATAGTACTCAAGAATACCAAGAGCTCATACAGCACTAAAAAATTTGCAGTGGTGTAGCTCGAAAGAAAGGAGTGAAGACTTCACCCCTCTTTTCACAAAGAAACTTCCTCATCTGCCCATGTTACTCTCTAGACCCATCGGCTATGGTTCCATAAATGCAACTCCCAATGTGATTGTAGATTTGATACTGTAAACTTGACACTGGGAGGGAGTATCCAGTCTTGTATCCCTGAATGTCACACAACAACAACCCACCACCACCATGTCCCCGATCAAATGCTCCCAAGAGCTAGAAACCAATCCTGTAGAGCTCAAACAGCAAAGTCAAAACACAGTGCTTCAGAAACCAGTGTCAGGAATCTATCTACTGCGATGGTTTCTTCCATGTGTGCTTTGAATGTCAGACTAAGATCCAGAGACAGGTACTAGATGTGGCACCAAAAGAACATAAAATACCTGAGCAGATAATCTCAGTAAAAGGCATCAGACCCACAAGACAAAAGTCATTTCTAAAAAATTCGCCACCTCAGCTACAGCTTCCATGGCCATATACTCCAACAGATTGCTGTAAACAAGCAATGAACCCACTGAAATTCATCTTTACTGATAAATGAGAGAGTTTTCACAAGCAAATCCTGCAAGCCTTGCCTGTGATCCAGAAGATTCTATTCAGCAATATAGTAAGGAATGAAAGAGCAAACCCCTCAGATACGAAGTTTCAATCCTGCAAAGCCCATAATATTTCACTTGATGACAGGCTCTGCTTCTGGCTCTGCTTGAGATGGACCAACATCAATTCTGGATGTATCCCATTTACATGTTCAGGACACCAAGCCTACTTTCCTGTGAAAATTTCTCATGGAAGCAGTAAGAAAAACACTGCATGATGGTAAGACAATACTACAAAAGACGTGTGCCAAACATGTCCTGTCAGGAATGCAGAGGCCAGACTACAGGTCCCAAAAAGAAGTCCTGTCAAGCAGCTGTGACAGCTGATAACCTTATGAAGAATTTACATGCATTCTTGGTATCTAGCAAGTTCCAAATTTTTTTCAAACCTCAAGACTCAGATGGGTCAGGCAATGGTGGTACCAAGATGCAGTTTGAAATGGACTCTAGCTGAAAAGGAAAACTGGTTCAGCAACAGAATCAAAATGCAAATGCTTTTGACAGCATTGCCTACAAAAACTTCTTTCCCAAGATGTGTTTTTTGGCAAACCAGCTCTCTGTCTAGGGCCTAACTGATCTCTCCCAGTACACAACAGCAAAAAGTGTAAGGGTCAAATTGTGAATACCACTACCTTCAGCATACTGAGTCTTTCTGACCTCCATCAGTAGATTACTTCTGTACACAAAGGAATACTAATGTCAGAGCTAAGGAAGGGCTTTTGCACCCATCATTTTTTACAAGGTCAAAAATGCAAATGTGCAGTTTCTGCTTCACGTCACAACTTCAGCTGTATTTGTTACATCTTCACTCTTGCTCCATTTAAGGGTCCCCTCGCTCAGTTTGTCAACTGTTGCAGTACAACAATTTCCCATCATCAGATTGCCAAAGACCACCTGAACTGTCGTCTCAAAGAGAGAGAAAAAAACTTCAGCATGAAAAGAAACTCAGGGGATCGTGGACCTTTTTTCCAGTACCTTTTTCCCTTTGATGACATAGATTTGCTTGACTCACCATTGCTGCCACCGCTTTGCAGGTTTGCTCCTTTCCCCTTGAAGGATGGAGAATCCTTTCCCTTGAAAGATGCAGAGTCATGGCTTTGTGGTTCAAGGGATGGAGAACCCTTTCCCTTGAAAGAGGAAGGGCCTCCTTTGATAGAAGCAGATTCACGGAGACTTTGTGATACAACAGGAGCTGGAAGCATCTGCTGACCTTCGAGACGCTGGAGATCAAATTTGTAGACAAGATTGCCTCCAACTCCAGGCTCATACCGCATGGCCAGGGCTTTGTAAAGGCCAAGATATGTATATGATTCTGTTGTCGGGCTCTTCTTGTCTTTGTGGCCTCGAATAACACGAATGGGTTTTGAATGCTCAAAGCTATTCTTGAGAGCTTCATTACCTCTTGTCAGTACCTGATCTGCAACACTGTGTGCAGTGGGCGATCTGTGAGAGAGTCCTCCTTGCCCTGTGTAGGTGATGATATTGCCGTTCTCTTCATCATCCAGGTAGGGATTCCCATTGTGCTTAATGACAATGCTCGTTGCAAATGACATTCCTGAGCTCGATTTGCTCTTCCCAATGAAAGCAATGCCTGCTTCCAGCTGTTGATGAAGCCCAACAATAACCATCTCAATCCTATACCAGAAGTGATCTCCCACATGCACCCCAGGCACACTGCCAATGATTGAGTTGGTATTCACTCGCAGACCATCAATCCGCATCTGTACACTTGCTCGAAGGTCCGGTCTCAGTCGCACAGCTTGTCCCTCTGCCTTTCCTTTTGCTGCTCTTGCCTCCTCCACTTCTATGAAGCTCTGTCTCAACTCCTCAAACTTGTACAACGCTTGAATCACATTCTGTCTGCAACCACAACAAGAAAGAAAGAAAGAAAGCAAGCTTGCTTATTTACAATCCATGTGTTCAAACCCTCATGTTTCTTGGCAAAGTTTTCTAAGAGATGGGTTGATGGGTTGATGGAACAATGCTTGAATCACATTCTGTCTGCAACCACAACAAGAAGAAAGCAAGCTTGCTTACAATCTGCGTATTCAAACTCTAGTCTTTCTTGGCAAAGTTTTTCTAAAGAGACAGCTTGATGGGCTGATGGACAATGCTTGATTCACATTCTGTCTGCAAATTCAACAAGAAGAAAGCAAGCTACCTCACAATCTGTGCTTTCAAACCCTAGTGTTTTTTGGCAAGTTTTCTAAAGAAATTGGTCGATAGGTTGATGGACTTCAGACAATTACCTGGCTGCATCTTCAGATTGCTCCCCACTCAGGGTCAGATCCTTCCAAGTCTCCCTCCCTTGATTCACAAGCTGAGCTGGCATCCTGCTCTTCAGAGGCTTACAGTTGTAGGGTATGGGTACACTCCCCTTCTTCCCACAAAGAAGCAAGGGAGGAGAGTTCTTGCTCTGGCTGCTGCTGAAAGGAACCCAATCTGATGGGTCGAAATGACCCCACTCATAATCCTCTTCTCCTCCGCCGCCACTGGTACTGCCATCTGTGATCTGCTTCAGAGGTTCAGAGGAGGAGCCGATGGGCTCAAAATTCTGCCACCCAGTAAACATTGCAGAAGCTGTGAGAAGGCACGGATTCTCCCCTCCCCGTGAGGGCTCTCTGAGAGCCAATTCTTTCCCAACTTCCACGACTTCCAAGCTCGCTGCAGAAGAAGAAGAAGAAGAAGAAGAAGACTGCGGTGGTCTTGTACTCAGAGGCGTCACAGAGAGTGCGATTTGCTGGCTGTGTTCTTCAAGCGCTAGCGTTGTTCCCACTATCTCGTGGAACACGGAAAGCGCGGTACTGGGTTGCTGCTGCTGCTGCTGCACCACCACAGACAAACAAGTCTCTTGTTCTTGTTGTTCTGCTTCTTCTTGGGATGCTCTTGCGTGGTCTCCTCTTTGGTGTCTTCCTGCCTCATCCTCGAACCCAATTGCAATGCCATCCCGCATACCCAATTGCGCATACAGGCTGACATCTTCTTCAAGCTCCATTGCACTGCTGCTACGTTCTTGGGGAGCAGCAGCAGCAGTGGCATCAGCATTGTTGATGATCTGCTGCTGCTGCTGCTGCTGCTGCTGCTGCGATGGGTGGTTGTAGACATCGTCTTCCACACCTCCAGGGTACAATCCTCCAGAGTTTGCTGCCATGTAAGCTTGCAGAAACGGCTTCAGCTCTGCAACTTCCGCAAACTGGGCATCAGCATCAGCATTCTTCTTAGGCTGCAACAACCATCGCCCCATTTCTTGGTCAAGAACCACACTCGCCATTTCTTCTTGCTCCTCTTCACAATAACCTTGTTGTTGTTGTTGTTGTTGCTGCTGCTGCTGCTGCTTCCACCCAACAAGACGACTCTCAAGCTCCGGGAAGCGCACACAATCCTCCTCTACTTCCTGGAGTCCGTAATCCACCACCATATACACACATGCTTGTTCGTCTTCCTCCATTTCCAAGTCCGCCACAACACCCACATTCTTCTTCTCCTTCACATCCTGCAGTACCAGAAAAGTCTGCGGAAAACCCATTCTCTCATGGTAATTCTGCTGCTGCTGCTGCTGCTCCTCTTCTTCTTGTTCACAATTCTGACGCAACAAGAAATTGGCCTCAGGTTCTCGAGCATCACTCCCATGCACAATGTGGGTGATAACACACTCCTCCTCCTCCTCCTCCTCCTCCTCCTGGTACATCTCCTCCGCTTCCTCTTGCTGCTGCTGCTGTAGGCGACCATATGCTGCGATGTGGTGGTTTGGGAGTAGAGGAGAGAGAGGAGAAGGAGAAGCTGCTACTACACGGGAGTTTAGCGCCACACTCCACAATTGGGAGCTCGCCATCGCCAGAGCTTCTTTGGTTTCTTTTCTTTTGTTGTTGCAAACGGGAAACTCCTTCCGGAAACGCGATCCGACTGCAAAGAAACAAGAAAAGCAGTTGCAAAGAAACAAACAAAAAGAGAAAAAAACGCAACAAAACTGCAAAGAAACAAACAAAGAAACAAACAAAAAAGAAAGGAGAAATGCTCAAGAGGGACTGGCTAGCTTAACCTTAATCACAGAGCACTAATCAGAGATTAAGGAGTTTGATTAGGGTGTAATTAGGACAATGAATTAGGCTCAAAAGGGACTAAACTAAAATCAAACTGTAGTTACCATCATCAGAGCTTAAGAGTTTTGTGATTAAGAGTTTTGATTAGGGCAGCCTAACAAGGAGAATGTGGTTTGTTAGTCAAGGAACCAACTTAATCAGATTGCACTAATCAGAGATTAAAGAGTTTGATCTTCTAGGGTATTATTACAAGGAGAATGGGGTTACCTAAGTAAAAGGGACCAACTTTAATTAGAGTGCATTAATCAGAGGTTAAGAGTTGATCTTTATAGGGTAACAAGGAGAATGGGGTACCTAAGTAAAAGGGACCAACTTAATTAGAGTGCATTAATCAGAGATTAAGGGTTGATCTTATAGGGTATCAAGGAGAATGGGGCACCTAAGTAAAGGGGACCAACTTAATTAGAGTGCACTAATCAGAGATTAAGAGTAGGTTAGGGTTTGAGATTTTGGACTAAGTAGCTTAATTGCCTCCTAACCTATCTATGAAGGAATGTACATTGTTTGTTTGTTGATCTCTTCAATCATAATGCCTCTTGCCATGTTCTTTATATCGTTGGAAAGCTCTCAACAAGTACGGGTGCACCAATCTGGTTTCATAATGTTTTGACATATAATAAAGAATTTATTGAATATTGAACTCTTTTTTTTCATTGAAAATTTATTTAAATTAAAATTAAAAAATTTCTAAGGGAATTTGGGTGTGCTCTTAGTATTGTTCGAAAGCCCTCCTTGAGTAGGATTTAATGAAGATGATTTTAAAATGTTTAGACTTGAGGGGTGGGAGATATTGAATTTTGAGTAATTTTTTTCATTAAAAATTCAATTAATTTTTTTAAAAATGATTTTGGATGGAAAAACTAGTTAGGTTAACCAGTTCACACTTGGGCTAACTGCACAGGCTATATACACTAAGTTAATAATATAAGAGAAGATGCAAAACTACAAAGAAATCCACACAAAAGAAGGAGGATGCTCATGGGGACTACCCTAATTAGGGTGCACTAATCAGAGATTAAGGGTTGATTAGGGTCAAAGGAAGATGATGCTCAAGAGGCCAATCAAAGAGATTAAGAGTAGCTTAGGGTGTGGGATTTGGGACTAATCAGAGATTAAGAGCTGAATTAAATTAGTGCATTGAATGATACATTGCCAACATATGAGACAAAACATCATCAATGGTAACTTGCAAGATGTTTAAGATTTGGATTAGTTGAGGCAAATGTTTTAGAATCACCATCAAATCAAAACAAAGGCAAAATTATACAAAAAAGAAATTCCTTTGTTTTCATTTTGCCATGACAAGTGAATGAATCTTCTAAATCCAAAAATAAGACATAATAAGGCTCACCTTTTTTCAAACACTTTGGAGGCTTTATGTTTTTGAGACACATAACATGCTTGAACAAGGGGATGCATTACAACACTTGCGGCCTTGCTATGTACACTAAAAGGTATCTTAAGGCAAAAGAAGAATTATGAAAACTCAAATATTTCACCATGCAAAAATATGATCTTCAGAAATTCCTCTTAAAAAAAAGCCAAAATCCTTCAAGATATTATAACTCTATAAACTAATCTCAAGTTTCAACACAAGCCAAAATATCATCTTTCAAAAATCCTCATCTAAAAATAGACCTATTTCATAGGGGCCAAAATCCATTAAGCTACTATACTCTATAATGAATCTAAACACAATATCCTTGCCTTGGTAGGCAGGGCCAACACAATAACCCATCAATTATAGAAGCCAACACCCATTGTGTCAAAGTATATTCAAGTACAAAACTTGTGTATTCACTTCAATAAAATGTATCGTGAACAATTTTGAACTTAAGTGATGTGCTTAAATTTGTCAAAATGTTTTGTTTGACATGAATTCTTGATTTCTTTTCTACCATTGTTAGCTTTATGTTATACTTCATGCAATGTCTTGGCATGTTCTTTTATTTGCATTTAGAACGAAACATGTGAACTCGATGTAATACAAAAGTATCGTTCAATGTTGTTTTAGTAAGAATATTGTTGTAATATTGCATAAAGGCAAGAAACACACAAAACAAGATATAGAAACTTTTTTTTTAAAAAAAGTTTGAAAAACTTAAATAATTGGAAAAGTAGAAGATCTATTTATTGCAAAGATATTCAACATTAAAATTATAACATAAAATTTAAGAATTAAAGTTAATGAAAGCTCAAAGACATCCTATAATGAATTTGACAAAACATTATGCATAATTGTGACACTAGAATTTTGGGGTAAAGCTTATTTTGGGTAGAGTGAAATGGTGTGGGTACTAGTTAGCTAGGTTTTAGCTGACTTTGATTGGGCCACTTTGCCTTGAGTTTATTGAGTTGAGGGGTGTTTTTTTTGGGTTAGGCAACCCTAGCTACATTGCTAGGGTTTAGCTAGAGATATTATTGTGTAGGTTAGTAGGTACTTGCCCTCTTAGCAACTAGGTCAAGCCAAAAATGGTGATGAATAGTTTTAGAAATAGAAATTTACTCAACAAATCCTTATGAGGACCTAGGTTTTTCCTTGGGGAATTGAAATTTTTTTTGGATGTGGGTGTTCCCATGATGTTCCCAATGTATTCTCACTAGTTCCCAATTGTTTCTATGAAAGTGTTCCTCAAGTTGTTCCCAATGTGACCATATTGTATCCCATATCTTTTGACCAAAATTTTACCTTTGTAACCTATGTAGCAAGACCAAATGGAAAGGTTACCTTGTTTTCTAGTTTGGAAGTGTCCATAGTGTGAATGCTTTCTTTGGGGGGATGGGTCAATCAAAGAGGCACATCACAAAAAATATAAATATTTTTTAATTAAAAAAAAAAAACATTTTGGACACATCCCCACAACTAATTAATACAACCAACAATAGATACACACACAATCTATATGAAGATGGATGGATGTTTGTTTGTGTTGTTTGGATGTAACCATGTTGTAACCCTCCCAAACCAAACCATGGGGCTCTTGCTTGGGTTTTGGTGTCATCTAAAACCCTTAACAAAGTGACATGCACATTTGCCATTTCGCAATTTTTGAACCAACAAAGCAAAAATGAACTAATTTATAATCATTTTCATTGCTGAAAATTAAATTGAAATTGTTTCAACAAGGTTCCAACTTCCATAAGAACTCTAAAGCGAATCCCATTTCAACCAAAACAATAATATTGAGATGAGATGGGTGACCTTTGAAATAATTTTTTATAATTTGACATGGGTATATCTAAGTTTATGACACTATATTTTTATATGGGCCCAATAAGGAGCCATAAATATAGAAGGATGCTATTAAAAAAAACTCCTCAATATTTATTTAAAGCCAAATTTGACTAAATCTTTCTTATGGATGATAGCCATTTCAATTGCATAAAAAAAATTGGGAAAAGGAAAACCCTACTCCTTATACTATACCTAAAAATACAAGGAGCTTACAACCATTTTGGCATTCTTTGTTTGGGCATATTGGACCACCAAAGAGGAATTTGACCATTGGGTAAGTTATTTTATCTATTAAGGAAGGTAAGTTATATGTTTGGTTTGTCATGTTGAGATCTCCCAAACCATGATGCCCCCTTCTTGTAGTTTTGATATGCTTGCAAAGTCCTCTATGAGTAGGGGTGCATCAAGTTGGTTTCATAATGTTTCCACCTATGGTGCAGAAATTATTGAATATTGAACAACTTTTTCATTGAAAGTTTATTTAAATAAAAATTCAAAATTATGAGGGAATTTGGGTGTGCCCTTGGTATAATTGAAAAGCCCTTAACGAATAAGATTTTTTAAGACCTAATGTGTGAAAGATATTGAAATTTGAGTAAATTGTTTATTGAAAATTCAATTAAATTACCAAAAAATGGGTTTAGAACTAAAAATTAGTCAAGTAACTAATTCACCCTTGACCAATGGCATAGGTTACACTAGTGCATATGATTTGAAGGAATTGGCCATTTTCATAAAATCATTGTCAATGTTAACCATTCATGATTGTGTGTACCCATTTGTCATAATGTATTTAGGTGGGTTACTTTAAGTATGTAACCTACTAGTTTTTCAAAATTTATTGTGAAAGTCACAAGATTTCAAGAATTTTTTTGAAAAAACAAAGAGATAAAAATAAGAGTATTTTATGTCTACCATGAGCCCAAGGTGTGATAATTTTGTAATTCTTTGGAAAATTCATATAAATGTAAAAACATGATTCTAATTACAAAGATATGAAGTCCCCACTTTGATTAATTAGTTCCTTCTTTCTAGTATCAATTGTTGTTAATTGGATGTGGATGGTTATTGAAGATCTGACAACAAGTGAATGATTATTTAGTGAACTTTTCCTTCTAAAAGACAAATTCAAAAAAAAAAAGTGTCAAACATCTTAGATGGCTATTGCACTTTATTCTCAAATTTACCAACCTAACTTATTAAACACACCTTATTTTAAACATTACCAACCTACATTAAACATACCTTATTTTAAACATTTTTATTTTTATATGTTTTTGGTTACATTTTTTGTTTTCATTTTATTGTCTTCTTACTTTCATTTGCAATTATTGTTTTTTTTTCCCCCAATGTTTTCATTTAAAAATTTCTTGGTTGTTGCGTTGCAAGTTCATTTCAATTTTTTTTAATCTTAACTATTTGCTATTATAATTTATAGCTTATGTTGTCTCTTTGCATTTGATTGCATTACATGTTCCTTTCCAATCTTTATTTTTATTTTTATTTACATTTAAATTTTGATTATTTATTTTTTGTATTACATTGCAAGTTTTCTTCATCGAATTTGGTTTAGATGTCTTATTTCTTTTGTTTGCTTCAAGTTGTTATGTTGTTATTAATTACATTTTGTTGTTCTTGGAATGGCAAATTCATTTTAATTTTTTCCTCACTCGTGAATGATCATCAGATTGTTGAACTTGTGAGGTATTGTTGTTCAAATAGTAATTGGCTATAATAATATTTTCAATCACATTTATTTGGGGTTACTTGGTTATGTCAATGATTTTGAGTGCCAAGAAAATCGTCTTTGTATAAACATATGAGAGGTTTGTTGAATATCGATTAGGGGCACAAGTTCCAAGAATGGTAAAATGAACCTTTAAAAAAAAGAAGTAATTATCATTGTTATCATATATCATGCATGTGAAACAACAAATCAACATCAAAATGGGTGGAAATACAATAGAAAATCTTATGACCCTTTTATTACACTTATAAGAATATGCTTCTAAAAAATTAGAAACAAATAATTTTGTTTAAGTACACCAAAAGATATCCCCATTTATTGGTTGGTAAATTCATCTTTGAAGAGCTACCAACACAATATATTCAATGAAATATACTTGTACTATGTTAGGATATAAAATTAATTATATTTTTGAATCTCCGGTAAACAAAACTATTTTGTATTCTTTCTAGTAAAACCTACTTGACACATACTTGAAATAAAATATCAACACTAGGAAAAAAAATGTCATTTGTAATTGAAAAATGGTGTTTACAATTGAAAAATGTCATTTGCAATTTTTTTTCAATTGCAAACATCTTTTAGTTGCAAATGACATTTTTTAGTTGCCAAAATTGATGACAATTTATATTTTTTCTTTTAGTGTAAATTACAAAAGATCAATTTCATAGTTAATTATTTTTTAAAAAACTACTTAAAACCCATTTTTATAATGTGAAAATTGAAAATTAAGATGCACAATAATAAAAAAATATCTTGCTTTTTAATCATTAAGTAGAAACATTTAATGTATAATAATTCTGTGACAAGATTTGTTGTTTTCTATTTTTTTCACAAGTAAACAAAAGAGGCACTTTGTTGGTCCACTTTATTGCACTTTCACCCCATGGGGATTTATGTTTTTCCATACTTATATGATAAAAGTTACCTTCTTATTTCTTGGATTATGATTCCATTCAAAAAGGAATATCAACACAATACATTCAAATTATTTTACAATTAGAAGCACATATGTGGGTGTTTTGTTGTAGGTAACACATTTTAAATTCTAAAAACAACTTTCAATGAGTTATTGGGGAAGTTTAAATTTCATGTGACTTTCATTATTGATATGCATGCATCTTGCACAACCTTTTGAGGTTGGAAGCAAAATCTCACATTTGACGATTAATTGTTGATTTTGAGTTACAAAGGAGATCTTCAATAGGTATTTCAAATTCACCCAGTTGACATTGAGCTAACACAATATGGCATTAAGGATAAAAAAATCTAAACAATTCAAAAGGATTTCACCATTTATCTTGGTCATTAGCAAAAAGTTGTCACAAATTGAGTTTAAATTTGAATTTTGAGGAGATCAAGAATAGAATTAAGCTTTTCACACATTACTATTGAAAGGTTGTTGGTGACATGCAAGCATTACAATGACCTTTTGAATAGAATCACATGTTTTAATGTACCACTTTGTTATCATTTGCTTTTGTAGAACTAGGCACATTAAAAAACTTTGCAACAATTTTTCATAGATACATTTGTGCTCTTTTTGTGTTTGTTTAATGTAAAGAATAACATGACATTACATTGCACCTCTATTTAGACATTTATTTTCCTTCCATTTGTTTCTTGCAAAAGAATATTGTGTCATTGCACTACATTTTTGTCTATAAATTGCAGGAGGCGCAATGATGAGAAGTGGGTTGGGGTTAACAAGCACAAAAATTATTAGGTTGCTTTGAACATTATTATGTAACACAAATTGTTGAATTGTAAATCTAAGAATTTACAAAATTTTGATGTTAACAAACCATGCTCCTAACATTGAGTTATAACACCTTAAATCACAAGGCTATCACATCATATTTTACGTTAATTAGCATGTTATGTATGTGAATGCCCTTTTTGTTGTTTCATAACACGAAGTTACAACTCAATTTGCACTAGGTGTGAATGGCTTATAGGTGTGAACTCCCAAAAACCTTTTATGTAGTAAGTAGTAACCCTATTATCCCTCCTCTTTTGTAGGAGGGATACTCACAAATATAAGGTGACCTCCAAATACATTAGCAAGAAATTTGTCCCATTGCTTCACTTTGTAATGAAGATATGACTACCTTTCACACAAAAGTTAATGACAAAGCATGATTGAATGGTAAATAGAAGTCGAGTTTGTCCTCGACAAGAACATGATTGAATGGCAAATACGAGTTGAGTTCATCCTCAACAAGAATGTGCATGCAAAATGATATTCTATTTTTAATCTTTTGAGCTTATTCCAACACTATGTGAATAATACAATACTATAGCCATTGACTTTGTAGTGTTGAGCTTCTCACTACAAGCCTTCTGTCTCTCTCTCTCTTTGGAATATTTCATTAATGACATAAATTTAGAATAGTTTTATAGTTTTATTTTGTTTAGATTGTTTGCATGACAAAAATGATGGTAGATACATATGAAATCAAAAACATATAGTAGGTAGTAAAAAATGATTGACATGCATTCCAACTAACTTAGTGTGCAAGGTCATCTTGATTCTCACAACAGTTAGTTCTAGTAATGGGGTTCAAGGTCGTTGGTTATTGTAAATATCTAATGTATAATATCACCCAAACTATTTCTAGTAACCAATGGCCTTGAACTAGTTACTTACTCCATAATAACATCATGCACAAAATGTCAATAGTATCTTCATTCAAGCTACAACAAGTTTGTAGTTCCTTACGGAAAATAAACAAAATGGTTGGCAATTGCATGGAAACAAGTAACCTTATCACGCTATAAACAAGATGCAATGTACTTAGTTGAAAAGATCTATTTGTTCTAAGGACTAAATGCAACATCTATCCTCAAATTGTATTGGAAAACATCCTTAACTCTCTCCCTCACCCAATCCACCTTTGAAGGAAGATAGGGTGGTTTGTTTTTGTCAAGTTTGAGATCTCCCAACACCATGGGTCCCTTGTCTTTGTTCTTGGCACAACTGGAAAAGTCCTTGATGAGCAAAGGGGTGTGCACCAAGGTGATTATTACCATAATGTTTTAGAGTTTAGACCTAACACATGTAACATAAAAGCTATTGAATTTTGAGTATTTTAATCCCTGAAAATTCAATGGAAATCAAATATTAAATTTTTTTAGGGAAATTGTGGGTGTGCTCTTTGTACTCATTGTTGGAAAGCTGTGGATGAGTACAGGTGCATTTTGGAGATGATTTTGGAATTTTTAATACCTATGGTGTAAGAGTTAAATTTGATTTTTTTTTCATTTGGAATTGAATAAAAATCAAAAATTTTTTTTTAGGGAAATTGAATTTCACATTATAAAATAAATTTAAAAAAATATATATTTGAATTCTCCCCCCCCCCTTTCAATTTGGTGATGTAGTTGAGGTGGTCATCACCCATAAACTGAATTAGCCAAATTTGGCTATTCAAATATAAAAAGAAAAATAAAATCCTACATATACATATTGGCTACCTACTTGAACGATGCATAGGAATCTGGAGGAGTTTAAAAATATTTTTTAGATTCTTAGAACTTTGGCTTTTTTAAGAGAAAAATCATGGAATTTGCTATAAAAAAAAATAAAAAATAGTGCAAAAATTGGCCTCGCCAAAAAAAAAAGGTTGAACAATTTTAATTTTTGGTTAAAAAATGGTATATACACTATGTACATTGTGAGACACATATTTTACAATATGTGCTCAACATTGAGCACATGCCACCACACACTCTCTAGCTACTCTAGATTCTCTTAAGAGGAGGGGGTTGGTTGTTGGCACAACTAATATTGTGGCACAAACTCTTTGGCATTTTCACAAAAATTGGCCAATCAACATTACATGCAATCCAACAACCCATTTCTCTCAACAAAGCTTTGCATGTGAACCCATGTGAGGAGGTTTCTTTGCTCACATACTTACTTCTCCAAAAGGCTAGTAATGCTAGACCTAGGTTTTTGTGTTCAAGAAGATGATGATGATCCAATTTCAATTTCCACTCTTGATTCTAAGCTTCTTCTCTCAAGAAGGTAATATATAATAGGTTTATTTTATTTATTTTTAATTTGAGGATTTTTGAAAGATGATATTTTGGCTTGTGTTGAAACTTGAGATGATTAGTTATTTTAGAGTTATAATAATATCTTGAAGGATTTTTTGGTTTGTTTTAGAGGATTTTTTTGAAGATTATAATTTTAAAAACATAGTGAAATATAATTTGAGTGTTTCCATCATTCTTATTTTGCCTTAAGATACTTTTGAATGTAAATGGCAAGGCCACATTGTTGTGACACACACCCCTTGTTGCCCATTGGGTCATGTAGATCATCAATAGGAATTAATGATTTCATGTTTTATAACATGTTAATCCCTTAGTCTTGAAAAATTACTTGCTAATTTTCTTTGTGGATTTTTTCTTTTTTGTAAAGAGCTTAGGGTTTAGGGTTTAGACCAAACCCTAAACCTAGGGCTTACGAAGAAGACTCTAAACAAATTTGCTAGACAAAGCTTGTGGGGGGGGGAAACAAGGACCTTGATGTTATTTTAGCAACAAGTTTTGTGATTCATATATGGGTTTATAGCCAGATTTGGCTAAATTTTCCTAAGGATTAGTGTCACTTTTTTTACATGTTCATTTGGGGTCATTGCCAATTTGGCTAAAAAAAAAAAATTCCTAAAAGAAAAAAAACATTGGTTGCATTACTTACCTACCTATCTCCAAAGAAAGAATTGGATTTAGCCATTAATTAATAATATCCAAAGATAATTAATTGATTTTTTGAGTTCAAAAACTTTTTGCAATGAGTCTAGAGCACCACCAAAAATCCTAAATTTTTCATATGAAGTATGAGTCTCTCTTTTTGCAGATCCACAAAAGCATTTTTTTTTTTTTTTTTTTTTGGTTGGTTTTTTTTTTTGGTGTTTGCCCTTGGGTCGGGGTTTTTTTGTTGTTGTCCTTGTTTTGTTTTTCTTATCTTTTTCTTTATAGTAAGCTCTTT
>Ga0116227_10004045_pt1 | contig 32061 bp, 20 predicted proteins | sample S1TSphgellanicum_FD_89693 | JGI IMG/M metagenome (GOLD analysis project Ga0116227, IMG submission 89693) | Host-associated microbial communities from peat moss isolated from Minnesota, USA - S1T2_Fb - Sphagnum magellanicum MG | ecosystem: Host-associated > Plants > Peat moss > Unclassified... | reverse complement strand
TTTGTGGTTCTATAATTAAAAATGAAAATTAATGTTCGGTGTTCCCTGGTTGTTCCCTGTTTTTTGTTTTTTTTTTTTTTTTTTCCCAAGGATTTTTTTTTTTTCTAAATATCTCAATTCCAATTCCAGTTCCACAAATAAATAGAACTAGGAACCCAGTTTTGGATCCGGTTCTTAAAAATAATCTGATTTTGATTTTCAGTTCATGAAATCAGTTCCAAAAATCAGACCCAATTCCAGTTTGGTTTTTACTAACTGGAACCGGAACTGGCAGTTATATAAGTTCTAACTCACCAAATTAGTTAACTGCCTAACACTAGTTAAAACTTAGCATCATTGTTGATTCTTCCCCTTAGCATGAACTTCATTCTACTCACCAGTTTATTTTTTGAGATGACTCTACCAAATAACCTTCACTTTGGCTTTTTCTAGGTTGCATTTGGCATGTGATGACTTTCAATTGAATCTAGAACAATTTGCAAAGTTGGACATGAGTTCTCATAACTAGGGCTATGAGCTTGATTGATGCTTTTGAATTTATCAACTAACTAGGCAATATTTCCAATTTAGGTCTTTCGGTCTTTAGTAATGTCAATTAGCTTTTTCATGAAAGTTATAAGCTTGAGGGGGGACAAAAAAAAAAAGGAGATGTGAGTAATGCTTTAGTATTAGGTGAACAAGTCTTGCTTTATGTATCAACCAAGATATCCAAAAGCATTTTGGCCTAAATTGTTATGCAAAAATTTAATTTTGGTGGATCTTTATTGACATCATTTAGAAAATATTTTTAAATTAGTAATTGTTATCAATTTTTTTTTGGAAAGTGATGGTTTTGGAAAATCTTTATGGACCTTTTTTCCTTTGATTTGTTGCAAACAATTAAAATTTATACCCAATTTATGGGTTTCACAAGATTTCTACCCATTAAACTTTGATGCGTGTTTCATTTATCATGTTCCTTCCTAACCCTATAGCATGGGTTGATGCCTTCCAACATCAAATTGTAAATGGGTTTGATTAATTGTTTAACATCTTATTTGTTCCCATGGGAGTGAACTTATGAACATTATAACAAAAACACAATTTTAATCAATTTGGAAACACATGGTTTTTTACAATGACCAGTTGTGAATCCTTTCACATCCATCTCCAATAAGGTGGCCTTTGACATGCAACGCCATAAATCTATTTAAAATATTATCAATCTTGGCACCAAAAAGGAAATATGTTCCTTCTAAGCATCTTCATGCTAAATTCATTTGAAAAAATGAGTGAAAAAATATTGTTCATGAACCTAACTTGTATTTTGTTGTGTGCATGCAAGATGTCAAGAACATCTTTTCTTAAATTTTTTTATAAGGACCTGAAAATTTTCAAATCCAACTAGGCAAAATGTATGGATACCACTTTTGTATTTGATAGCTTCAACAAGGGATACCAATACAAATGACATTCAAAACTTCCCTTTAATCCATTTTAATTCTAGTGCAAAAAATGGTGTGATAGACTCTGAGAAATGGTAGATTTAAACTCTAATTCTTACTTATCCTTGAATCAACAACCAACATTTCCATGGTCAAAGTTCTCAACCTGAGTTGGAGATTCTACCCCCCATAAGTTTTTGGGCCCTTCTTTATAAACATGCTCTTTGAGACACCCACAAATTTCATAAGGGAGTGTTTAGTGTCATGTGCTCTTTGATGTTTAGGACATGGGTCCCTAAACCCTAAAAAACCCCGAGCTATAATTGGTTCAGTCAATTTAGACCAACAGGTCCGGTTCTTGCTGAAGTTGGGGTCAGCAAGATATAGCAATTGAATGGATTCTGAATAGATAGCTGATTATGCTCTGGAAAACTTTGATGAGTTTGCTGGGATTAATGTCAGATCCTTACAAAAAAGAAAATTCTTTTTGGGACCTTGCATGGCATCATCTTCAATTTTCCTCTCAAACTTGTTATTATTATTCTCTGTTTTGATGTGTTTATTATTATTGTCTGCAGAGGAAGAAATTGCTACTTGTTTTTGGCTAGAGGGTTGGTTTGTACTTTCTCTGCATGCTGAGAGTGAGAGAGGATTTGTTGCAGTTTGGAATATTGGGTTCTATACCACAGTCTGTTGTTGAATTTAGTTATCATGGCATATACTATTGCTTCGGATTTCAGCAATGTTGGAGTGCATCTCTGACTGACTCTCTGGTCTAACCCAAGATACCGTAACCAACTGTTTGCTGCACTTGAATTCAGACAAAGCTTTTGCAGGCTTCCAAACATGTATATTCAATAAATGTCACAGACGTTTCCCAGTTATTCATAACATCATATTTTAGTTGAGTTTGTTGTTGCACAACATTTTGTTCGTGTGGGAAAGCTACTACAATCTGCTCTTGTTTACTCAGATTCTGCTTCTCTGATCCTGATCTGCACATTGTTACCACCCTCAGTCGGTGTGGAACAACACTAGATCGCTACTGAAAGATTTGGCCAATCAGAATGTGCATACAAGTGTGGGTTTGTTACTTGAGCACTTTGGTATGATATCCTCCATATATCGTTCAATTTACAACTTTTCTGAATTCTGTTCTTCTAACTTTTCTGGATTCAGTTCTTCCCAAGCAATCCCAACTTTCATTTCATCTCTTTTATCTTTCCAAACCCAACTTTGTTGGACTCATCATTTTCTTAGACCCCTATCATCTAGGGTAGAAACACCCATCACCAAACATCCATACAGTTCAAAAGATGGTCAGTTAGCCAAACATTGCCCAGCTGATAACCGTTTTGTGATACCTTATAATGAAAAGATCGCTTCTTAAAACTTGTGATTAGGGTTTTGAAAACCTTGCATTCAGATATTTGTTTTGTGTTTGCTAGTGGGTAATTAGTTTTTGCAATAAAATTTTATTGACAGTTGAGCATCTCCATCATCTATTTGGCCATAAATGTTAAAACTCAAAACTCTTTAAACCCAAAATTTTTTTAAACTATTTTCTGAAAGGAATCGTTTGAAATAAAGTTCACATCATTTGGTAACAGGAGAGATATTGTTTGTGTATGAAGTTGACATGTTCAACTATAGTATGCATTTCAATTGCAAGTGAAAGGATATGTGTTCACAAAAGGTTGGATTTTAAAAATTTTTTTTTGACCCCTCCTACTTTGGGATGTTTTATCTTGTTCATTTCAAACTGAAATGGAGGTTTATGAACAACTATAGAGGCACCAGGTGGAGGGCTACCTAGACTCTTGAAACCTCTAAGGCCAAAAGTGACCCCAAAAAATTAAAAAATGAACACACTCACATTCTCTGAGAGCTTAAGTGTTCACTCACTAGCCCATCTACCCTAATGTCTAACTTTCATGTCAAACATGTAGAAATAGAGCTTCACAAATTGCACACTACGTTCATTATAAGTTGGGCCATGGCACTTGGGTTTTACCCATTCTCAATTTCCCCTCCTTGTAGACACACACAACCCACAATTATGTTGGAACTTGTGGTTTCCAATGTGGTCCCAAAAACCACATTGAACTAGATTTGGAACCCAAATTGGGATCTCCAAATTTATCCCTGGTTGTCTATTAGCATGAATCTGCAACTGGAACCATGTCTATGAATCTTGTATTATTAGCTTGGACCTGTGGAGGCAATACATTTAAAACCCAACATGACTTTAGTTGGTTTTGAAGACTTATTAATGTGCATCATTCAGTTAGACTTCCTTACTGTTCCTTTCTTCTTGCTTATTCTCAAACATGTGGGCATTCTCTAAACTCGCAACCATGTTCTGAAAGAATCTGAAAGTTTTGGCTCTTGAAGTCCTCTCTGAAAGCTTTGTTCTGTGATGCTGACAGATTTTGGTGTCAGCGCCTGACCCATTGTTTTGGCAGATCAGGTTTTAGGGTACAGGAACATCATTGCCTGCTCCAGATGGCAATGGGATGGTGATCATGGGCTTTCTAACTGCAACTTTGAAGAATGCCATTGAAACTGTGCAGGCAACTTGAATCTCATTCATGCAGTCGTGCAACAATTAACAGGCCACTGAGTTTGGGGTGAAGCTGTGCAAAATTTCCCAATGCTCATGAGCATCAATATTACCAATGATGGCTACTATAACTGCAGCATCCCAAAGCTGTTAGTTATATGGGAAGTAAGTAAGCTATATCAAACCTTGCAATGTCTCACAGTATCTCCTTCTCTGCATTTTCTTATATGGGTTGCTTTGAATCCTACCACAAAGAACAATGTCATCAAGCATTGGATTCAAACAAACTGTAAATACCATCATTGCAATCTGGAAATTCAAGGAGTCAGAATTTCTGGTGTTGAGTTTTGACAAGTTCAACCTCAAAAGCATCCACAAGTTTGTGTGGCCTCTGAGAAAACTGATACTCACCACTTTGAGTGATGCAGTCTGCTGGAACAAGGAAAAGTTGTACAACAGTAATTGCTACATGGTGACATGCATCACTGATTCATCACCTTCTTGTTGTCTTGTTGTAGGTAGCTGAATAAGCTGGAAACACATAGGGATGCATGATAACACATACATTGATGGGCTTCTTGTGCTGAGCTAAATGGAGGCTTTGGTTTATCTTTTGCAGATAGTATAATGCACACCTGCTGCTTAGAAATGTCATGCAAGGGGCTCAAACAACTGAAGCAGATGTTGAGGTATGCTTAAGGGGACCAGCTGCAGTGATGATGTATTCCAGTAGTATAAACCTCAACAGTGTTCAAAGCTGCAGTGCAAGCCCAGTGATTCTTGACTTACCATTGAACCAGTTGAATAGCAGTCTCAGGCATGTTGAGTACTGTTGTCACAATGGCACCATCTTGCCTGCCATAACTGATCCCTCACAATCAAAGTCAGCTTTCACAATGAAATATGTCTAAACTTCTGCCAAATACTTCAGCCACTATCCATTTGGTCTCCCCTGCCAATTGGAGGATTGGAGATGGGCTATATAAGTGTGCATCCCTTCCATATTTCCCAAACCCTTCAGACATTGTGCATTCATCATCAGCTTTGAAGACCTGGCAGGTGGGGTTTCTTTATCCTGTTGTTTTCAAAGTTAAATGCAGAGTTCTGATCATGGATTCCTTTTGCAACCGAGAATCTGTCACATTTCACCAACCTAATAGTGAAATCCTAACGAGATTGTTATCTAATGTTAGGGTTGTTCTTGTTTTGGAATGTGTAATACTTGTCTGCATCTAAAGAGGTGACCATACGATATGTTTTGACTGTGATTTTATAGTCTGTCTGACAAAACTTTGTGCATTGTTGGGTGTTTTTGGACATGCAAATTTCATTACTATCACACAGGCACCAAAACATCATGTGTCTTTCTCTGGATTTTACAATGACTCTATTGTCCCATGCCCAACATGTGCATATGGGTGTCCGAAGAAACCCCAACCCATATGCAGTGCCACTAGCACTGCTCTCCTTCACCTGTACTCAGCTCTAACAATGGCTCCCGTGAACCAAATGAACCAAATCCTAGCCTGGGCAGGTGTTCAACATGAGGCGTTGCCAGATCCACTACCCTGCCAAGACTATTGTGGGGTGAGCTTAAACTGGCATATTATTTCAGATTGCACTGATGGATGGAGTGCCCATATGACTATATTTGATTGGTCTAACCAAACATTCCCAGGCTGGTTTCCTGCAATTGAACTTGAAAAGGCATTTCCAGGCTTCCAACAGGCATACTCATTCAATGCAACATCAATCCCAGACATGAATAACACCATTTTGGTGGAGAATTTGCCAGGTCTAAATTATTTGATTGCTGCTCAGAATTTTGGTGCAGGAATGCTACATTCAGTGTTGGATTGGTTCTGACTCCTGGGATTGAGATCCCGTTTGGAGATGGGTTTCCAACTAAGGTTTGGTTTAATTGAGAAGAATGTGGCCTCCCCAACATCTATCCTCTAGGCAAGTAGTGCTTGGTATTCAGTGTGGCACTCACCAATGTTTTGTCTCTTGGACTGCTTTGGTCTTTGTAATTTATATTAGCAATGCTGTTCGTTGATTCATTGACAGAGTACTGGCTACTGAGAATGTGTTGTTGCAGATTACCCTTGGACTGATGATTCAATATTCTTTAGGGCAGAATCCTGATGAGAACATCTGTGCCCTTGAGCTGTACAGTAGCTGACAAGAGAGTGACTACACAAAGTTTTGGTCAATTCTTTTGATCAAAGGAGCAGATACACCCCGAAAGTTTGGACTTGGAAGGAACCTAAAACTAGATGTTTTCACTTGAACCCATCTCAACCTTTGAGCTCAAAACCAGGTATCCAAACAAACATTGTATGATGTCAATCCTGAATTGAGCTCCTTGCCTTGTTGTCTCCACAACCATCACTACAAGAGAATGTGGTTTGTCTCACACAAAAGGCCATGGCTCATGACACATGTGAGGTAAACTTTGTGGTTTCATCCATTACAATGTAGAATATTTGGTGTTTATTGTGGCATATGTTACATAAAATTTACTATTTGACATATGCTATAACTTAATATCAAATTGTGGTTTTAATACATTGTATGTCATGATAAACACTGCATATCGTACACTTGATGAAACCACAAAGCTTACCTCACATGTGTTAGGAGCTGTGGCCTTTTGTGTTAGAAAAACTACATTCTCTTGCAGTGCATATAAACATATAAATGGATGCTTGAATGCTGTGTTAGTTCACAGGAGCATATGTGACTGAGTTCATGGTTTGATTGTTGTTGATTTTGTTTTCCCCATGCTGAAGTTGTGAAAGCAAAATGCCTGTTTTTTGCAATGTAAAGAGGAGGTTTTGCAGGTTGGTTTGTATTTCTTCCTATTCCAGCCCATTTGCTTGTTTGAGAACCATGGTTATGAACCTTAAGAACAGCAGATTAACTGTGGTGGGTCTCTGTTGCTGCTTTTGATCACCACCCAACACTGGTTTCTACACTATGTATATGTAAAAACATCTCATGAAGTTCTTCACAGTTGCTAATGCCAAACTCCATAACAAAAAACACCATCATGGGATTAAGAAAATGTTAAAAGAGTTTCAGTGAGTGTCACCAAACCTACATGATCAAAAGTCCAAAGAGGTTAAAGTAATGAGTTTTCCTACCCTTGACATGAATTCATAACATTGAGCATTTCACCCAAAAAACATGTTTCAACTCTAGGGTGATTCTAGAGTGTTTTTTTTGGAAGTTTTTTTTGTTATCAAAGCCACAAAACATTTGGTGCATCACTCTTAGGCTTGAAACGATGAAAGCTTTGTCATGCAGCTTGTAAATTGTGGACATGATTTGAAGATTTTTTTGAAGGACCCATTTGTTTTCACCACTTGACGACGGAAGGAAAAAAAGAAGTCCAGTGCAACTTATACAATGATTTTTTTTGTGAAAAAAATGCACCAAAGTCACCAGATTTGAACCAAAAAAAACCTCAAATCACCATATTTAGACAATGGGTTCTGCTGGTTGCCAAAATATAGCAAAGATTCTTAAATTTTAAAAACTTTCCCAAGTGATCTTTTGCCAAACTTTTGACTGATGTGGAGGTGCAACTACCATATGAAATCTCAACACAAAAGTTCTAGTGATAGTAAGTGGTCCCCCAGAGGCTAACTTCGCAAGTCAAACAACCCTAGACAAACCTAGATTCCCTAGACTTCTTTTTTTGCACAGGAATTATTATGCCAACAATCAGACTGTCCTGTAAAGTCGCCCTGTCTTTGGGCCTTAGTTTGACCTTATAAAAAGTGACCTAAATTAGGTACCCTTTCATGATGATGAAACTGGGTATGAGTTCCAAATATTTGCAGGATCTTGTTTTGAACGAAGCCTGGGATCGAAATGAAGAATATAAGCAGCAGCTGTCAAGCTGCAGCTAATGCAAATCCAAAACTGGGGTTGAAACTCCCCTGAGAACTAATTCAGGTGAGACAATTGGGTTTGAAAATTGGGTCCACTTCCATGTACATTTACAAACTTCCTAATGGATGTTTTCTTGAGTGGCCTACTAAAAATGATTGCATTCCTGGGTAGTTGCACTAAATCATCTTGCACCTTGTAACTCTCTCAACTTTCATGTTTATTGGCAAGGATTGGAAACTAATTAGTACACAATGTTGGATTTGATAACCCATTGCTAGAAATCCAAGCACGAGGGACACTAGGTTGGATTTGACAAACATTACTAGAAATCTAATCACAGGGTACATACTGTTGGATTTGATAACCCATTGCTAGAAATCCAAGCACGAGGGACACTAGGTTGGATTTGACAAACACTGCTAGAAGTCTAATCACAGGGTACATACTGTTGGATTTGATGAAAATTGCTAGAAATCCACGCACGAGATACACTACTATGTTGGATTTGGCAAACATTGCTAGAAGTCCACACATGCGGTATGGATGCAAGCAACTATTTAACACTACAATGTAAAAACCTCCACAACTTTTTTTTTTAGTGTATTTTAAGGTATGCTTCCAGAGTCTAATAGGTTATGTGCAAGAGGCAAGCATTTTTTAAAAATGGAATGCTTGTAGAAGCTAGCATTTTGTTTTTGGAAACTACAATTTTAATTTTTTTCATTTTTTCCCATGACACCCATCATTGTTTACGTTGTTAATGAGGGAGTTTGGAAAGTAAGCACCCCTTGGGTCTACCTTGGGTTTGTGCTGCTGACCCACTTACTAGTTGATGACTAGTTGTAAAAAAATTGGATATGCTAGCTAATCACTAGCATGGTGCCAACTACCAATTGCCACAATGGCAATGCGTATTCATGGCATGACTATATGTCTCAAGGCCATATGATAATTACAAGGTAGTTGTTAAAATATGTCAATCACAATCATACTAGTGGTAACCCTGTGCATAATGCACAGGTGTGTTATTTCAAGTTAATTCCCAAAGCGTTCTGGAGAGGGAGGGAAGGTTGGTCAGGCAGCACTTTTGGCACCTGGATTTTGGAGTTCGTTGTGTAGTAGTAATCCATCGATTAAGATGTCAGTCGACGTTCCGGATCCCAACACGTGGTTAGTTAGTCACCCCGGGTACCCATATCTTTCCCTCTACCTAATAATGACTCTACAGGAAAAGCCGCAGTTTTGGACCTGGAAATTTGTCAAAAGGAAAAAAGGTCACAGTTTTAATTGGGACCTGAAAATTTACCAAAAGGTTGAGCCATAGTCAGTTTTAATTGGGACCTGGTAAATTTACCAAAAGGATAAGCCGCAGTTAGTTTTAATTGGCACCTGGAAATATACCAAAAGGAAAAGCCGCAGTCAATTTTAATTGGCACCTAGAAATTTTACCAAAAAGGTGCACTTTTGGGCGATTTCATAGCAGTTACTGGAGTCATTGTCACTGACTGACTGATAGATTTGCTGAATTAATATATAAGATATGTGGGGCATATTCAAATTATATAAGGGTTCATTTTACAACTAATATGTGAATTTTATGTGAATTTATTTTTAAAAATGACCCTTGCTTTCATGGAACAAATTTAGCATAGTTGCACAATAACTACACTAAACATTTAATTGCAGGTTAGTGAGGTTTCTTAAAACATAATTTCTCATGGTGCTTTTTACCTTTGATACCACTTTATAAAGCTAGAGGTGCATCATCATCATCTTAACTAATCACTTCCATCAAGGTTAGTTGCATCCATTTTTAAAGAGTTAAAAAAAAATTACATGTCACATTAATTAGCATAATACGTTGCTTTATTTGATAGGATAATGTTTTTTCCTCCCTTATGAGGCAATGTTATTAATCCTTCTATGACTTTAGGTCGGAAACTTCCTTTTTGAATTGACTTTTGCACTATTTGTGTAAACTCTTGCCCTATTACCACCCATATCTTTTGAAAGAATTTTGCAACAATAATGTTTAGGTGTGAGGCCTTTTGCTTTCACTAGTTCCTTTGAAGCAACCAATAATTCATCTTTTGTCATGGGTTGTGTTGACGTGGTTTTCATATGCTTTAGTATATTGTCTTTCAATTTTCCATTAAAATAGGTTTTGTGCTTATTAAGGGTAGAAATCTTTTGGCCTAATTAGCCTAGTGGGCATCATAATAATTATTTAATTAATAATAGTAAATGTTATTTACCATCTATTAGTTTACTAGAGGATAAAACTACTTTGGTTAGTTAATATCTTGTGAATGAATGATTGGTATTTGTTTTACTAATCAACTAACTAGGGGATTTCTGGGAAGGATTAAGATACATGCCTATTTTTTAAAAGAAGATGTGAACCATGTGTGGATTAGTGAAAATGGGAACTTGAAGGAGAAGAAGGATCATTCTTGGTGTAACATGGTTGAACAAAGTAGGAAGAGAAATGGAAATGCTTGGAGAGTTTGGGAGAGGAGAACTAAGGGTCAAAACACACTCAAAGGAAACACAAAGGGTGTCAGATGTTAAAAACTACCATAAAAAATAAAGATATATTTATTTTTTTCTATTTGAAACCATGGTAATCATGGCAAGTTATTCCTTTATAACACAAATAAATGTCAAAAAACTCAAATTAAAATCCCATTTGATCTAGTTTTAGGCCTTGATTTAGTTAAAGACTTTTGAAAATGAAAATGTTTTTCATTAAAAAAGGACATTTTTACAAAGGAATTTCAAAGGACTCATTAAAAAAGTAAGTTGATGGTAAAAAGAAAAAGATGATAATGACCTAAACACAAAAAAAATTAATAATTTAAAAAACGTGGAATTCTTAAACTTTGAAAATTCAAAGTACGTTTTAAATTTTTAAAATTTCAAGATTGCTTTACAACATATATATGGGGTATTAAACAAATTGAAAGTTTATAATACATGAAATTGAACCTTAAAATAATGAACATTTTTTGGTATGATTTGAAATTATCATCATTTTTCAAGACGAAACATAAAATTTGCAATGAATCTACAAACTTTTACAAATTCCTATTTTCTCAACAATGATATTAAAAAAAAGGATTTGTTGGGGCAACTCTAATTATTTTTCATAACAACTATTTCATTCAAAAATTCCTTTGTATGAAAATCTTATTTTGGGGAAGAAGGAGATGCAATCCAATTATAAATTAATGTTGGTGGCTCCTTTGAGTATGTTTTGACCCCCATGTTGTATTTCCTAATGCTAAAATATATGGAGAGTAAAGGTTATGGAACTTGGTGCATACTTCCAATTTTTTTGTTAGTTTGCTTATACTTCTTGGATGTGTGAGTATAAGTTTTAACTTTCCATAAAACATTGTAACTTTGTATTTTTTTGGAATCTTACTTTCTTTTCAGTTTCCCTTAGAGTGTTTTTCTATAACTTTTGGAACATTATGATATAAGTTGTAGCAGAAAGTAGTAATTGCTGGAAAGTAATGTGTAGAAAGATGAAACCAACACGAAGGAATTGTTATTTTACAATTCAAAAATATTTTTTGGGATTGTTGGAGTCATTCAATTTGTCTTAGGATTTTGCTTTGTAAGTTTTTTGTTTGAAAGTAGGCTTGTCTTTAAGAAAGCAACTCCTCCTTTCCATTTTTCATGGTTTGATTTTTTGGGCTTTTTACTTGGCTACCCTCCTTGGTAACAGAGGCCATGGTTATATAATGCCTCTTCCACACATAGCCCAATTGTCCCCATAACATAAAATTAAATGTAAAAATCTACGTAATAGTCTATTAGTTCTTCCTATGTTCCAATGCACTTCCCATTACTTGCAATTGATTTTTGTTCCTTTATAATAACTAAAACTTTCATAATGGTTGCATGCCCTTTCTCCAATTTTTAAAATTTGGACTTCATATTCAAATCATTGATAAATGTTGTTTAGGTTATGTGTACAATTATACACCTATTTTTTCTTTGTACAATTGTGCATAATTGTACACATAACCTAGCAACAACATTTTTCTCATCATTACCTTTGTTATATTGAAAGGAAACTTTTCAATTTGGCACATTATGAACTCCTAAAGAGCTATAGTTATTGGAGCTCCCACTTTTGTAAACATGGGATCAAACCTATTTTTTTCCTTCCTTGCTTTATTTAATTGACAAAATATTGTCCCTCCACAAAAATAATTGTCATACATCTCCTCAAATTAAACCCTAGTTTCATTTAGATTATAATCAACATAATTTCACCACTTCAACGTCATTGCCAATGACAATATCCACAAGCACATGAACTCCCAACCATCTCCACAAACCAACATCAACCCTCAATTGTTCACCTTTCTAGCCCTAAATCACCTTAAACTAAACTTGCCTATATCATGATCTAAACAAAGAAAGAAAAAGACACTTAAACTATGTGTATTTTGCAAGAGTACAATTGAAAAAGCCTAAGAACAATATGTAACACTTAAGCTACATTGCAAAACATAAGGTTTGCATTGCAATAGCCTTGCACCTTTTCCCAAGCTAAATTGTTCCATTGATGATTGACCTACAAGGAAATTTTTGAAATATAGAAATGGTTCATTACATTTTTAAAATCTTCAACATTGGTGGATTGGACTCAACATTTTGAAAGCTTGAAATTTTCAAGACCATGTTTTACAACCTATTTGTATGATAGATATGATGTTCGGTATTTTTGCAAGATACTATTTTTTAATAATTTATTATGTGTTCTTAAACTTAGTTCGATGTGAACGTGATTCTATTTTTTGCATGTTTGAAAGGTTTATCCACATTATGTGACTTTGAACTCTCATCTTTTTCATGTTTCATAAAACTCACTTGTAAATTGTAAAAATTCAAGCTCGAAGCATATAAAACAACAACATGTTTCTTGTATGTGCTCTATTTGTGTACATGTTTTAATGTGTGTGACTTTGTTGAGCCTTGCCCCCCACATGGATAGGGACTATCACATTTGATCCAAAATTTGCAACTTTTACCTTATTGGAACCATTTTCATACCATGAGAATTGGTTCTTTTGGTGGATGTGTTTACACTTAGGAAGAGGTTTTATTAGTGATTTTTTTTGGTGCGAAATTTCGCATCATGGCAAAAATATATTGTTCTTAAGCAGATTTATTTCCTTAGTTTTTTGGCAAACTTCTTGAAATAATATCCCCAAATTTTGTTTGTAAAGGTTGGAGATCAATTTTTCAATAAAATCTAGAAACAAAATAGTGTAAATTTTATTAGTTTTTCTTTTTCCTTGTGTTTGGGGGTGGGGAGGGGGGTGTTGTTTTCTTCAAGTTTGCTCTATTGGAAATGTAGCACATATCATACATCACTCACAAGGATTAAGTTTGATTGTTTATCATTTGATCCAAATGGTGTGACAAAACATAGATTAACATATACAACATTTTCTAGAGTTTGTTCCAAAAAACATTTGTATTTATGTTCCCCATTACTAAGTAAGAACTTTCAAATAAATCATTTCATTTAAGAAGAAATGTTACAATTAAGAACCCATGCACAATATAAAATTACTATTGTGTCTTTGCAATCTTTCTGTTCAAAATTTATGATTATACAAACTCTTTATACTTGTTCTTTGGTATCGCATTTTGAAGATGTTTTTGCATATCCAAATTTGTTAACATCTCATTTTTTTTTGTTTAAATGAGACAAAAGTGAAAAATCTTGATATAAATTCAAAAATTTATAATGTTTATCACAAAAATTCCAAATATTATCTTCTTATAATGAACATGGCACCATGATACTTTATGATGATAATGTTTCATTAATAGACAACACAACAATAACACATTCAAGAACTAAGTTTATTACTGCACTTTTTAATAACAACACACATGATGCATCATATGTAATTGCAATATATAAACCATCAAAAATGCAACTATCACATTTTAATTATATGTTAAAAACATTTATACACTCCAACTATGATAATTGGAGATTTTAACATAGATTTGTTGACAAATACAATTCAATTAGCAACTTTAAAAGCATTTATGAAAAAATACAATTTTAAACCCACCTATTTTGAAAGCACTACTATTAGTGACACACAAATAAATCGCATATGGACAAATGCACCAACACAACAATGTTATTCTAGATCAACATAAGCATATTGGATAAATCATCAACGTATACATATCATGCTTTCATATTCCTTGATTATGTCCCCCAATTTGTATTACCACAATGAAAAGAAACTATTTATTGGATATTTTAATCATTTTCACAAACATATTTAATTTTAGATTAACTATGAGATTTAAATGCCAAGCAACCACCAAACAACACTTAATAGATGTGATGGGAAAATGGTTCAATTTATTTATAAATCAAAACCATTATCAAATAATGAACTCATATAAGTGCATTGAAAAAATTAAAAATTCAACATATGTTTGCAAGGCTTTTTCTATTTATTTATTGTTAATTTTTAGAATATATATTATATTAAATGTTAAGTCTTTGTCCCCAATTTCCTAATGAAAACTTTCCTATCTCTCTTTTAATTATAAACGATTACGGGTGGAGAGACACATTTTTTATTGAAATTCTTGTTCTTGTCTATATCAGTTTTTAACATAGAATTCAAATATGATAGAATTTCTTGGGTGGTTTTTATATACATATATATGTACCCATGCAAACTTATGTATGAAAATATATATACATTCATATATACATAAACATAGATACATACATATATAAACACATCCATGCACACAAACATATACATTTCTATAAACATGTTTTAAATACATCTACAAGATATCATCTAAAGGCAGGGCTTGCATGTTTGTGACGCCTTCTTAGTTTCAACAATGTTGGATGTTGTTTTAGTAATGCATGACAATGGAGGCCAAGACCCAATTTATAATAATAAATAGTGATAACCCAAGGAGTGCAAATCATTCAAACCAATCTTTTCTTTAGAGATGCCATTAGCTACACTTGATTATATAGAATTTGACATCTGTAAAAGGAAATATACTTGCAACATCTCATACCCATGTAGAGAACTTACATTACTTACATTCAGAAGTCACCACACACCGACAAGTTCAGCGATTCCAAAGCCCAGAAAATCCTTGAAATAGCAAGTTGACAAAACATTGTTGTAGTCCACAATCTGGGTAATTATGCAATGTAGGTCCCATCTAATGAAGCCGTGCTCCATTTGATAGAAGGTTGAAATGTACATATTCTACTCTAGTTTGCCATCCCTCAAACCTGAGGAGAGTGTCTGGAAGTAACCTAAAGCACTTTCAGATTCTCTCTTTTCAAGGGAATGTCAAGAGTACCAAGACTTACACATACACACACACAAACAGAGCTCCTTCTTTTGGTCCAATATTTGGGTTCAATGCCACACAAGATAAGGCAGATGATAAAACAAGAATTTAAAAGCTGGGTTATGCTCTTGTGTATGCAGATTGGCTTCTTTATAAATGGCACTTTCATTGTAGAACCTGGAATTAATTTTTTTGGGCCAGTGGGTTGCCCATCCTCACAAAAGTTGTGTTTCTTAAAGTAGGCTAATGAAGTTGAGCAAGTGCATACTTTTGTTTGTGAGTGCTGCTATTTGCAATTGAAAATTTGAAGTAAGTCATGCATTTGTTTGATGAGGGGGAGGAGACCAAATGCAACTTGCCCATGAACCAAACACAGAGCCAGTAAGTGTAAGGTCATGCCTGAGGAGTGGGGTGTTTCCAAACTAGCGCCTGCCCAAGTTAAAGGCTGAGGTGGTGCTTTATTTCAGGAATGCCTTGTGCAGGAGGTGATACCTGGTGTAAAGATCTATCAGAACTTCATTAAACATCCTTTTTCCCATGATATTGACCAGATTCATGTGAAAAAAAGAAAAAAAGAGGTCAGGCATTTTGAAAAACAAAAGGTGCATAGGAGCATCCATTTCTCCTTTTGAAAAACACACCTTAAAATACACTTAAAAGAGCCAAAGGTACACTCCTTTACCTCCAATACACTTCAATTTTGTTTCCTCATTGGTCTTTCTGTTGGCAAGAGAGGTTGACAAAGTGGCCATATGTACATACATACCTACTCACAAACTCTTTGTGCATCATGACATTCCCATGCCAGTAAGATTTTTAACAAAGATGACATGCTTTTCATATTGGCATTATCGAGCACATTCAAGTTTCACTATCTGATGTAGCTTTTCAGTAGAGAACCACACATTTCAGAGAGCTCCTTTCCATTTGAGGAGAGGATACTTGTTGATTGCATGTTCATAGCCAAAGAAACTTATAATGGGTAAGTAACTTGCACGCTATTTTGGACACTATTTTGGATGTGGTAGACACTTGTAGAGGTGCACACAATGGGTGTGGGTAGATCTGCTCTTTTAACTCACTAGGTTGAAGTGTGGAGAGTAAAGGTAACAGAGGAGGGGATAGAGGGAGGTCTTCCTTTACATATTGCATGTAATATCACAACATGAGATCTACATCCTTTGCATCATCTTCTTTTCATGGGGTTTTTTTTTTCTTGGGCATTTCCAACATATTATCACCCACATCTCTTCTTTTGTCATCATTTTCTAGTCACTTATCATAGCTTTTTGTGAGCATGGAAATGTTGCTGAAAGAGAAAGACATACACAAATTCAATGGAAATGGAGAACACATATAATCTTGATGAAAAGGACATAGGAATCTTGTTTTGTGGAAAGTATCCAAACACAAATACAAACAACAAGTATCTTCCAAGGTATCTATCATTTTATTGGTAGCCTTTAAACTACCTTTGTGATGCACAATGCTTTCACCCGCACTTCACTCTCCTCCTCTTCTTTTTTTTTAAAAATTGAAAAAGGGTTTTGTCCACGAATGTCCAATTTTTATTTGTCAAAAGTGTTAAATAAAATTTTCCATTAAAATCCATCAACTCCACCCTGCAATTTCAGCCCATGCTCCACAGGCCTTCTTAAAAAGGTTGATTTTTGAACCGACAAATACTCATGGCACAAATATTGTCAACAAAGGAAAAAGAAATCATGAAAATTCTCAGCATAAAGGAAAAGGAGCAACTAAAACTTGCTTGTTTAGAAAAATTAAATATATGAACCACCCATCAACACCACTTCACTTGGTACTCAAAACCAGATAATATATAGATCCCCATGAAATTTTGGGAGACGATTACTCACAGAAATTCAGCAAAGTGCAATGATTTTGTGAAAAGAGGATTTTCCAAACAAAACGCTATTGTAAAACTATATCGAGTCTCTTGTTAAAAATTGATGATTATGAATCCATTGATGCACTTTTCATAATCGAGATTAGAATTGGAAAATTGACGCTTTTTTGCCAAAGCAATCTGGTAGTGGGAAAAAGGGGGCCTAAAATCCCAAGTTTGAATATATTGCAAATTTCAACATACTGAAAATCAATTGAAAAAGTCCATGACGCGTAGCGTATACATGTATTGGCCAAAGTACAAAGGTACAAGCTCTCCTGAAGAAAAAGGGGCAAAAAAAAGGAAAAATTGACAAAGCAAACTTCAAAGTTATGTTTTCTTGACCCACTTTCTTGGGGAATAATGAGAAATTTCAGTAGTAAAAAGGTGTTTATTTGGGCATCAGTTTTTGCCATTTGAATGTGGGAAATTGGAATGAGAAGTTTTTCCAAGTGGATGTGGAGTTTGGTGAACAGCTACAGAACAAGTAAAGTCAACTTGATAAGTTTTTACTCACCTTTGAAATCTATGAAATATTGAGCTTTTCATTTCTTTGCTTTGTATGGCACACCATTTGCTCCCGTACTTTGCCAAGTTCACGCCACATGTTTCACAAGTCCACTTTGCCAAAATCGCAAATTTTCTAGTTGCTATTTTGTTAAGGTTCGCTTTTCCTGTTTGCCAACTCGTCTTTTTTTCCAAAATTACACAAAAGGTTTAGTCATTTTTCTTGCCCATTCAGCTCACCTCATGAAAAGGCACACTTGAAAAATGCATTTCTGGGTGTCGAAATACATAAAACAAGGGGTGTGCCACACTGTGGCCTTGCCATTCACATTAAAAAGTATGTTAAGGCAAAAGAAGAAGAATTATGGAAACTCAAATATTTCACCATGCAAAAATATAATCTTCAAAAAAAAAATCCTCTAAAAGAAACCAAAATCCTTCAAAATATTATAACTCTATTATAACTAATCTCAAGTTTCAACACAAGCCAAAATATGATCTTTCAAAAATCCGCATATAAAGATAGACCTATTATTATTATTATTACCTAGGGACCAAAATCCCTTAAGCTACTATACTCTATAATGAATCTAAACACAACAATATCCTTGCCTTCTTGGTAGGCAAGGCCAATAAAATCGGGCTTAGTATGCATCACTGCTGACTCACCTGCCCAAAGAAAGGTTACTTGCGTGCAATACGGACAAAGCCTGAAAGGACCAAAGTACCCTTGTTCTAGTACGTACATCTGGTCCTGCCCAGGAGGATGTTTACAAACCTGATGACAAAGCAAAATATTGTTTTAAACAAAAAAAAGTTTAAAGGACTTTTTCTTAAAGCAAGTAAAAAAAGTTTGTAGGTGCAATGAGGCAACCTAAACCAGAATAATCCAGGTTGTACACTTTCCTTTTATAATAGTGATATCTTGAAAGTCACCCAATCTTCACCCTATGTTTGGGCATTCTTTCACCACCAAACCCGTCTTTCAGTGGTATTCGCAAAGTCAGAAATTTTTATTCAATCTGGGTATGAAATGCTGAAACTCAGCATTTAATGCATAAGTTTCGATAATAATTATAGTAGCTGGAGAGGTGGGAGCAGTGAAAATATAGGTTTATAGCAACACCGGGGCCGCTCAGGAAAAAGGAAAGACAGGATGAAACTCAATTTCCACCAAAATTGATGGTTTTGTGAGTTTTCCTCCGCACCCCTTGAATGCTAATGAACCTTTTTTCAGGTTTTCAAAATATATCTCCCTGTTTTATGACCAAACTCAGGGTTCCAGTGCTGTCTTTGCCGTACTTTACACGGATATCTCTAGTGTGTATTCGGGTGGGGGAGGGTGAGGGGGAGGTGGGGTTGTCATTTTTCAGTAGGCTCTTCTGTTTTGGCTCAATTTTCACCATGGCTACGGGCATGTATCATGTAACGACAGACAACTAGTCATCATTTATTTCAGGTTCATGAAACTTTGTTGGTATTTTGGCTCTGCTTGTAACAAGGGCAGAAATGTGTGGCTGACCCACATGAGGACTAGCTAGCCACTGAAACCCACAAAATCCATTGGGGGTGGAAGGGGGGTGTTCAGTGTTCTGCCCTTAGTAAAGGGAAGACTAAAGAATGTAGTTATCATTTGGTCCCACTTTTTTTTTTTTTGAACTTCACAAATGAACTCAAGTTCATTGCAATTTGGTCCCACAACTTAAGGGATGCTCATTTGGGTTACCTACCCTTCATTAGTATTGGCAGCTTCAGCAATTTCCAATTGAGTCAATTTTGGGTTCTTGTGACTTGCATGTAAATCAATAACTGTTCGGTGAAGTCAGCACAAAGAAGAATTAGACGGTGAAACTAATTTTTTTGCTAAAATTGAAACCAAAACCATAAAAAAACAAACCTTGAACACATGTTTAAGTTTTTAAAATAGTTTCACCTCTACCCCTTGTTTGGCCTTCAAGTAATGTTTATGAAATCCAACATATTATTATACTAATTGTTTCCCAACCCTCACCATAAACATGACACATGAAATAACAAATAATATAAGATGAGAGACAATATAAATGCAACCACCTAAACGAATCACTATAAGAGACCACTTAGAAACATTCATTAAGAAATCTATACCTAGTGAGACATGGAGTGGACTCAATTTTCATATCAGTTCTCCACTCTCAATCAGATTGTTGAAGTTAAAAAAATTGTGCCGAAATCAAAATCTTAGGGTTTAAAGATTTGAAGAACTAGGGTCAAACACAAACCCAAAGAACCAACCAAAACTTTTTTTGAGTCTCAAAACTGAGTAACGAGGTTCAGGGAAGAACTGGCCAAAACTACCAGGTATTTCCTTAACATATTAATTTGACCTCCAGTTCTAGGCCCTCATTTAATCGTTCAACATTTTTCTTCTGCTTTCGAAGACAACCTCAAGTCTCATTCTGCTTTTGAAGACAACCTCAAGTCTCAACACGAGGTATTTCCTTAACATATTAATTTCACCTCCGGTTCTATCTAGGCCCTCGTTTTAATCTTTGAAATTTGATCAAACCTTGGGTCTAGTTATGGACCTCGGTTGTTAACAATTCTAATTCTTTGGTTTCAAGTTAAAATTTTTTTAAAATAAAATAAAATTCAAAGTCGATTTAGTTTTGCTTTGCTTAAGCTAATAACACACAACTTAATATCGAAAATCTTATAACTACCAACAACAGTGCATTTATAATCAGAATTTAAAGCAAGATCAGAAAATGTAAAAGTCAGAAAAAAGAAGAAGATGAAGAAGAAGAAGAAGAAGAGGGATTGGATATGCATCATGAGAGATGAGGGGCCCATTAGAGAAACTTGAAAAGCTCTTGAACAGAAAGTTAGGAGAAGGAAAATTTCAAAACCCACAAGCCCCAAAAAAATTGAATAAAATTTCCTTCTCATAACCCTTTTTTTTTTCAAAATATTAATATTAATTTTATATATGTATATATACTTCTTGGTGAGGGGAGAAGAACGTGGAGTGCAGTTGTAGTGTGTATGCACCTCCTGTTTCCCCAAAGTGTGTTTTGGGTTTGCTTCAGACTGTCTCTGAGAGCTTGTGGCAGATTTTTGGGCTTGTGGGTTTTGGAAAGCTTTTGAAGAAGGGGAACTGGGTTGCTTTAAATCCTCTTCTTGGTGTTTGAGAGTTGCTATGACAAGTAATTAGTTACCACTTCATCGCAGCTTAGATGTGGAGAGTGATCAACCTGTCCAGAGTTAGTTGTTGCTGCTTTGCAAGGTTGTGTTTCAGAGGAATGATTCATCTGTAGACAAATCTTAGTCTTAGAGTGAAGTACAAGAAGTCTTTCTTGCTGATTGTTTTTTTCTCCCCCTTACTTGAAAAATCAGAAGATTTTGGTGGGATGTGAACTCTGGGGACAGTCATTGACGGCGGTGCCAGGAATGATAGATTACCAGTTCTTGAATTTAAAAATCTAGTACAATATTATGATCAAGCATCCATGGTGGACAAGAATCTGCAGCAAATTGGTGGAATTCATGCGCCAGCTCTTTTGGAAGGAAGTCTTGTAGCGAATTGAGATCAGAGATAGTTTGCTGAACTCATGGGTGCTTGAGTACTCAACTTCTTTTTGAGCATCATGGGTGGCTGCTGCTGCTGCTGCAGGTGATCATCAGTCAAAGGTTTGGACAAGGCATACGTGAAGTCTTTCTAGAGAGGCTGCTGAAAATGATCCCAAAGCACCTCAAGACAGCTACGGTGGTGCACCTTGTACTTGCCGTAGGTTTGTTGACATCTGTCGCCGTGGTCACATACTCAACTGTAAGGGCGAGGAGCGACGACGCCAAGCTTGACATGGGTCTGCAGCAGCAGCCGCAGACCACCCCAACCCAGAATTGCTCCACACTGGAATCAGAGTTGGAAGCACTGAAGAACAACGTCTCATCTGGCAAAGCTTTGATAGATGATCAGTTGTTTCGAGGAGATGAAGATGCTGATCAGCCTGACGGCGTGATTCGAGGCTACGTACTGAGTGAGAAAGAGGACGAGCGCTTCAATAGCTCAAAGAAGGTTCTGGATGCTCTGCAAATCCAGGTACACAGAGCCATCCCCATCCCTTATCAATCCGAGGAGCTTGAAACGGCTCTGAATTCATTCCTTGGCTTCGGAGGACCCCACAAGGACAGGGAGAAGAAGGCATTCTCCAACCGAATGACGTTCCTGAACTTGTTCCAGACGTTCGTGGATGACGCGAGTGAAAAGCTGGATTCCTGGCATTTTTTCTTCGAGAATGACATTGCATTGCACCCTCGGGTGACACCCAAGATGGCCCATGATGCAATTGTGGAAGGAATGGAGTTAGCTGCTGCTGATGGGATTCTTTACCTGGGGATGTGTCGACCACATGATTGTGCGGGGAAGGCACACCTCAAGAATGGGTTGAAAGCTTCTCGCTGCCTTGGGGTTTGCACACATGCCTTTGGGTTCACCAAGTGGAAAGCAGCTGCGTTTCTCTCCATTGTGCACAAGATCAAGTTTCCTTCGAATGAGACCGGATTGCACTTGGACCTGGTACTCAGAGCCTATGCAAGCCAGGTGCATAAAATCTGGCTCCTGGGAAGCAATTTGCAGAGTCCGGTGGAGAATGTGAAAGGTCATTTTGGGTTGCTTTATCAAGACCAAGAGAAGTTCCCCTCCATAATTGAAAGTAGACGCTCTCCCCAGCGTGGAGGAGCCTAAGTACCAAAGTGTCTTTCTTTTGTTTTGTTTTTGTTTTGATTTTATTTGATTTGGGTGGGTGTCAAATATTGATACCTACTCACATGCAGGTTCCTCAACAGAAATTTGTGGAGGAACCCAATTTGTTCGCTTAGTAGAAGAAGAATTTAAACCTGTAGCCAGTCACCCAGGAATTGGCTCATTCATAAATTACAAGTTTAGGGTTTAGCAAATTAGATAGATGTGAAATGAGATCCATTGCAGAGAGAAACTCCTAACTGGATCTCTTGTAAGACAACCAAACCAAATGCTGTGCCAGTTCTAACTTCTAACCAAACTGGAACACACACACACACACACACACACACAAAGAATAAAAGTGTGCTGCCATGCCATTAACATTGGCCATGACAGCACCACTGTTGATTGTCACTCACAACAAAGTATCAAACCATCACTTTCGTCATGAATGGCAGCTAAGTAAGCTGATCGAAAAATATGGCAATTTTTGTGGTACAAAAACTTTGTGTTATGAGTTTTTTTTTGTCAAATTTTGCAGATGGAAGAAACAGGATTGGAGAGGTTGGAATTGGGTGTGCGATAAGATTATTGTGAGTTGATGGTTACCAGGGAAGGACTACAAGGCAGCCATGTGAAATGGTATGACCTTAACCTTGAACTATCAAGGTCCTAATCACAACTCTAGATCTGTTATATCAAACTGTCAAGCAGGGAAAGAGTTGGACCAATTGGAACAGTTTCTTGTTCTAGAGAAAATGTCTTATTTAAGGGCCAGGTTCTGCCAGGGAGATCCCAGCAGAGCTGCACCTGGCTTAATCTCAGTCCCCTAGTGCCATTCTCTACATGCTATTTGCTGCATCAGCAGGCCAAATTTAGTGTCATGCTGCAGAAGATCCTGAACAGGTAACTATCCCCTCCTTTTTAGGGCAGATAGAGGTTCAGTGTCCATGTATATTAGGGTTGGTGGTTCCCACCAAAAACCCACTGGAACACCCAACTGATCAAGACTGAAAATCAACTGTTATTTGATTGTCAAATTTGTTTAAGCTGTTGCTTGTGATGGGTAAACCATCTTGCATGGTTCGGAGAGCACTTTATCATTGTAAGAGTACACAGGAAAACTTTGATTTTGTGATGAAATTTTGGACTTTACATTATTGGTCAACGATCTAACAGTTAATATCAGGGTAGGGACTGCCTGCTGTTTGTTTGCTTGGGTATTTTGCCAAGTTCACTTTACCTGGTTGCTAAGTCCACTTTGCTGAATTGTGAATTTTGCATTGTTAATTTGACTTTCTCAGCTTGCAGCATTCACTTCGCCAAATTGCGAAATTCCCAATTGTCAAATCCACTTTATTACTAAGCCCAAATTGCTAAGTCCACATTCCCAAGTTGTCAACTCCACATTGCCAAAGTGCCAAGTCCACTTCGCCCGTGTGGACTACTCCAGCGAGCTTCAAGCTGCCTACAAATTTAGACAAATTCTGGGCTGTCCAAATGCCTGAATTTTTTTCTGGTCTGCTCAAACTTCTTCTGTCTCAAATAATGAGACTGCCCCTGATTTATTTATTCATTCTCTTTGATCAGGTTGTGCCAAACCTCCCTAGGAACATCCTTAATGTAACAAGACACAAGGCTCGTGATTCAACATGATGCCCACAAATGTCCCTAGCCAAGGAATTTCCTTTCTAGAAAACTAGAAATGATTTCATGGATGAACTTCCTTTCATGAAAGTTCAGCTTTTCATCCAGGAATCTTGGTTTGATCTTTTCTTACCCAGATTACTCTGCAGAGCTGACTGTGCAGTGGATGTCTTCCAAAATCCCACTGGGACTATGACAGAGGCAACATATCCACCAGACCCAAACAATGCACCGTGTGAAAAGGGGATGTGTTTTCCTAATCCTCTTCCACTTGGTAAGGTGAGGAGACTGTGGACCAAGCCCAGGTTATCCTTACCAATTATAGTGTGGAGATGTGCTCTTCTCTAATGGTCTTGCACTTTGTAAGGTGAAGGACATGTGGGGCCAAGCCCACTTTCTCCTCACTAAGTATAGTATGCATTATTCTTTACAAGTTTCCTTTTATGAGATGTTACAACCAATTTTCTTCCTAGGGAGGTTACGTCTAAGTAGGTATCATTATTGCATTGGGGTCCATAAGAGGTCGGTTGGGTCCTCCCCATCCACCCCCCACCCCCCCCAACATTTTATACTAATGAGGCCAATGGTGGAAGCCAATTGCTCTAAGTTCTTTGGATTCATTGGTGTTCATTCTTTGATCCAAATGGGTAAGGAATTTCTTTTTGGGGTAATGTGAAATGTGAGCTTGTTCAACCATGACAACCAAAGTCAGCTGATAAGTGGATCTAATAAGAAGGCCATGGCACCAAGTTTACTCCTAAGTTATCACCGACCAAGTAAAATATTGCAATGTTTTTCCAATGTTTTGTGACTACATCAGCCATCTTAGAGCAAAGCAACCACATTTAGTCTACGTAACTATTGTGAAGTGCCCTCTACCATTGCCATCTAGGTTTGACATGGAAGGCTTGTCGGTGAGAGCTTGCTACATTTGGTAATACAAACTATCCATTTTAATGGCAAATCTTTTTCATGTACATTGAGCATTTCAAATGACTTGAATTGCATGTGGTGTAATTTGTGAATGTAGCTGAAGTGGTGATCATCCAGAAGATGATTTAGCCAGATTTGGCTCCATACTAGATATGAAAGTAGAAAAAAACCAAAGTCTTTCTCTATTCTTGACTACCTACTGGAACTCATCATAAAAATCTGGTTATTGGGATTTTTTTCCCTATCAAATATCATGAATTTGGGTCATTTTTTTCATGAAAAATCCTTAACATAGATAAAAATCATACTTTTCTGAATGAAATTTGACAAATTTTTCCCAAACAAAACATTGGGGCCCACCTCATTGGATTTGCACCAAAAGTTATGATTAAGCTAGCACTCAAAGGGTTTAGGGTTTTAAAGCATCCCTTCTCTCCTTAATATCATTAATGTGTTTTCAAATATATTTTCATCATGAAGATCAAAAACATGCTTGAGGAAAGAGAAAAAGTGTAGGGCTACCCTTATGGTTGAAACTCAAATGATGGGAACAGTCTTTTCATGAAAAAGAGTTAAGATGAATATGGAGCTTTATTTGTTGAAAGGCATATAATGAGGGATCCAAGAATGAAATGAATTGTATTCATATTGTTTAGAACTTGAATTGACGACAATGTAGGTAGATTTGTGAAAAATGAAAGAATTTCAACAACTATGGGCTCTATCTCCCTATATTTCAAGTTCTTAAGTTGCTTTAGTTTTGGGTTGCCATTCATTGTTTCAAAGGTTTTTTTTCATATTTCATTGTCCTACGGTAAATTATAATTTATAGTTACACCTTGTAATCTACTTCTTCTTATCAACTTATAAAAAGAAGTCAATAGTTTCAAATAACTAAAAAAGTTAGGTAAAAATTATGACTATTGTTAATGGAAGTTTTTTAAATGAATTTAGAGGATATGTTTAGAAGGTTGTGAAAGTTTAGGTGGTGAAAGTTTTTAATTAGCTTCAGTTGGTGGAAGCTTTTATAATGCTTAATTAACAAATGATTATTAAAAACATAATTATAAGAGGTTTCTAAAACAATTAGTTGTCAAAACTTTCCAAACGGTTAACAAATTTTTTGACAGTTTCAAGGAATAGTTGAAGGAAAGTTTTTGAGAACATCACATCTTAAATTTCCCAATGCAAGTTGTGGGTCATGTAGTGCAATTTCATCTCCAATGCATTACTTGTGTGTCATGTTTTCTTCCATCAATAAAGTTTTTAAATTCTTGTTCATTATTTAAACATTTAATCTTGCCACATTTTGAGTCATGTGTAATCAATTTCATTATGAAACTATCTACTCATGCAATATGATTATAATTTGTGGAATTCAAAATATACATATCTTCTGATTTTTTGAAATGTTGGTCAAAATGGTAAATGCTTTAGATTGTGGTTGAAAAGATGAAGGTTCAAATCTCACATTATTTTCATGATTAAATTAATTTTTAAAATCATGATGATGTGACAAGAATTAATAATAAATACACATTTGTCAAATTAAGAATGCATCACAAATAATAATATTATTATTTAGTTGAGCATTGGAATTGATAGTCTAAGATGATGACATTTTGGAACTATATATATATATATATATATATATATATATATAATGAATTCATTTTGTTGTATCAACTAATAGTTTAATCGTCTCAATTATTTCAAATAAAGTCTTCTTAGTCATCTTCGACAACACAAACTTAATTAAATTTTTGTAGAAAATCATTGAACTTTGGTTTGATTGGAAACGTTTTTGTCTAATTTCTATTATGATTAAAAATATGGTTAAAGTTGGTGAGAGAAACTAGCATAAAAACCAAGATTTTGTAACAATGTTCGTTGATGAAATCAATATAAGATTTAATGAACTTGATCATGAAAAGGTTGTGAATATAAAATTTTGAAACCTTAGACAAGGATCTTGTCCTACATCAATTTATGTTATATAATCTTAGCAACTATAATGTGATGTTAAATGGAATGAAAAAAATTATATTAACCAATTTCATCAAAGCTTGTGAAACAACATAAAAGACCTCATGTTCATAATGTTACAAGTCAGCATTTTCAATATGTTCACTATTTAAAACATTGCATGTGACAACTATCATATAAATATTATTCTTCATCTTATGAAATTAATCACTAGTTCAAAAGTGAGGTGCAATTCAATACCTTAAATCAGTATGGGACTTTTTAAATGCAATAGGTTCATCTCACTTTAGCCATTTCATCTTGTTTAAATTTATATCAGTATAAGGTCACTATGTAACCATCATGTTTCACTATTAGTTGACATAATTAACTATTAATTGAAATAATTCACTATAATAAATAGAATTTTTTTTATGTTGTCATTTTCAATACCTTAGGCTATTGTACCTTAGGTAATTATATGTGCTTTTAGCCTAGGTTATTTTTTCTTATTTTCAATTATTCCACCTTAGATAATTAAAGGTTATTGTACATAAGATTTTTATATGTTAGTTTCAAATATTTTAAGTTATTATTGTTATTGTAAACTATTCCATGTTAGGCTATTATAGATTATTTTACCTTAAATTTATTTTTATTTTTTTTGGCTATTCCACCTTAAATTATTCTAGATTATTTTTTAATATTTTAAAATATTTCACATTATTTTATTCTAAATTATTGTACCTTTTATGTTATTTTAGGTTATATACCTCATGTTATTCTACCTTAGAATATTTTAAATTATTCCACCTTAGCCTAAAAAAATTAAAATAAAATAACTTACAAAAATATGTGGAAAAATAATCTAGAATCATCAATAATAACCTATTATAGCTTAAAGTGGAATAACAAAAAATAACCAAGAATATTATAGGGTCAAATAACCTAGGATAACAAAAAACAACATATGGTAAAATAACTTAAAGCAAAAAAGTGGATAATAGTTTTAAATAAAATGCCTTACAATAGGTTAAGATGAAATAGCTTAATGTGAAAAATATTAAAATAACCTTAAGTGTAATAATTTAGAATAGTCAAAAATAGCTAATTAAAATAAAATAATTGATAATAACTTAGGGTGGAATAACTCAAAATACTTTAAAATAACCTAAGATGGAATAACTTAAAATAACATAAGGTGAAAGACTAGCATATCTTAAAGTGGATTAGCCTAAAATAACTTAATTCACCAATAACAACATAAAATAACACAAAATGAAATAACCTATAACACTAGTAAAATTCATTCCATGTGTAACTACATGTGATTCAATGTCACCTATGACTATGAATGGTTACCCATGCGACTAGTTTTCAAATTTGAATGGATTTTGGTCTTCCTTTCAACTAAATTACGACTATGACCTATTTCATCTTTCCAATAGGTTGATTTTTCATGATTTTTTGTACTTTTTACAAAATCATATATATGTTTAGTTGCACATGTAACCAAGATAGTCACATTATAGTTGCATAAGGTGCATATGCTACCTAGTACTTACATGTATAGATTATTTAATATTACATACATATCTATACATATATACCTACCTACCTATTTACTAAGTACCTACATACATACCTACATACCCATTAACTACATAATAGGCTATTTAAATAATTATTTAAAGGTTATCTAAATAAGTATTTAAAATAAATAACTATCTAAAGGTTTATTAAATATGTGCTTAAAATAAATATTATTTAAATAGATACCTAGTAAAAATTTATGCTACCTAGTAGGTAGGCTATGTGATAGTATGTGTTAAGGAATAGTTATTACTAGGTTATAACTATGTGACTAGGCTACAATTAAAATTTTATCCCATATTAATATTTGTCTTCCTTTTCAAGTTTACAACTATATAAATAGGTTGGTTTGGTGTAGTGAACAGATTCAATTTTTCAATTACCATATGGGAAAAGCTAATCATATAGGCTCCACCCAAAAGGCTAAACTTAAAATAAAATAAGATTTTTGGGTAAAAGTTTTAGACCTAGATTTAAATACCTACCTACTTAGGCTAAACCGATGGCCTGGTGGCTTAGGCTAAGCCTAGGTGCCACATGGCCTATTGTAAATGGCCTAGCCCAAAACTAGGCTAGGTATCTTAGGCACCTAACTAAGCTAGATGGCCTAGCCGAGGTGCCATGTGGCTTATCATAAGTGGTCCAACCTTAAGCTAACCCTAGATGATTATAGGGCAATTTCAAGTTGCCATGTGGCACAATCTAGTTACTTTAATTAAATGGTTGAAGGAAAAAAAATTATTTGGCAAAATATTTTGAAAAATCCAAATGATGCCACATGTCACATTCATAGGTTACCATATGTGAACAAACTATTGGTTTGCATTGTAATCACAAGTGTAATTGCAAGTGTAGTCGTAGGAACTCATCCCTAGATACATGTACAAAATTGCCACACTCGTATTTTATAAAAAAAAAAAAAATCATCTATTGTTTGCAACGAACATTGTTGGCAACTTGTCATTTGCTACTAGGCTGATTTTTAGTCACAAGTGTGACTTGTGACTAAAATCTAATCACAAACAACATTTTTTCTACTATTGTAATAACTGAAAATAGACTAGCTTGGAATAACCAAGAATAACTTTAAATAACTTAAGGTAAAAACAACTTAATGACTGAAAATAACCTAAGGAAGAATAACTCATAATAACATATGTATAATAATCTAGGAATAGTCTAGGACCATCCTAAATTCCTAGTCTATGGTAACTTTTAAATAGTTAACAAGTAACCTACATTAAACTAAAAATTGTTTAATGTTGTTTACACTAACTTAAATATAATGTAGGACTAACATTAGAAACTAACCTATGGAAACGCACATATAAACTTGGGCAATGTAGTAATTACTATTTTACATTTTATTTTAGGATAATGACATTTTAGATTATTATCATGGTGGTAGTTAGGATATAACAAAAGGGATAGATGAACAATTTAGATTTCTTTTATATGGCTTTCATTTAATGAAGGTTGATTGTGGAGGTTATTTTTTCAAAAGTAATATGAATATAATTGTATGGTCATTTTCTTTGTCATTGAGCATGAAGCCTTGACTGTTATAAGAAGAATAGAAGAATAGGATTGTATGGAGTTTTCATAGACTTTCCATTTAGTTTTGATTTTTTTATTTAACATATTTTAATCATTAGGTTTAAGACTGATCTTTTGTTGATGAAATTCATGGACATGTGTTATTGTTGAAGGAATAATTGTAAAAACAATTGTGTGGAAATTGAGCAAACCATTATTCTAATTAAATCATTTGTTTTGCTTGTGTTGTTTATAGAATCAATTTCCTTATATCATTGTGATCATTTGGTTGTGTAATTAAAATGGTATATACCATCAAATCATTGAATGTTTTCCCATATAATGAACCTTTGATTCAATTAGTTTTTAATCTTCAATTTATAATTTCATTTCATTCCACATCTTTTTGACATTACAGCCAAGGAAAAGTTCTTTTGAACAAATCAAATACCATAACCAAAAAGGAGAAATGAATTTTAGAAATGGATGTGAATAATGAGCTCAAGTGATTATCAACAAGATAAAGGAAAAATTGAAAAGATAAGAAAAAAATCAAAAGAAAAAAATTTGGAATCTTTATGTTTTAATGTGGGAACTTCCATACATGTGAATCAACTATATAAAAGATTCAATTGGGAAAGGAGGGAACCATTTCTGTTATGAAGAATACATCAAGTCAAGGCTCAAGATGGTAGAACAATTGTTCAAGCAAATAGAAAATTAAAACAAACTGGATTGAAAGGATTTTTGCAACCTAATCAACCCAATCCATTGATTTTGTTATTGAATCTTCAAAGAGCTCCAATGGCAATACCTAGAAATCTACAACAAATTCCCCTTGTTGTGAATCAAAGGCAACCAGACAATAACCAAACAATGTTGCACCTTTGCCTTTATTTACTAGACAACAAAGTTGAGATCATGATAGCCATCTTGGTCAAATCATGGATGCATGCATTGCAAATAATGCTAAGATTGATGAACATTGGAAAATGATATTCCCAACAACTTTGAAGGATTTACCATTCCAATGGTATGATCGTCAAGCCCATGGAACTTTACCAAATTGGATAAGTTTACACTAGTAGAAATCAGCCAAAATGTAACCATTCAATTTACAACTACATGCGACTTATAGTCATTTGCAACTAGATTTGAGAATATTTGCAACTACAAGACCAACTTTCAACTATTTTGGTCATTTTCACAACTATGATGCAACTATTAGAAAATTTCATCCTATGGGTTACATCAATTTTACATTTATTTTCATCCATTAATAGGTTGATATGTCCCATTAATCGCAATAGTCACCAAATGAATTGCATCCTAAAGGTATTTTACAATGACATAGGGGTATATTTTAATGTATCTACTAAAATTTTATATATATATAATATGCATGCATATGTATATTGTTCATATAATGACTCACAAAATTAAAATTTGAACTTTGAATTTTTTTATTCAAATCTGAAAATTGATATTTCAATTATGAAAAATTGTTATTTTAACCTTTTTAGAAATTTATTAAAATTTGAAACTTGATATTTGAATGTGAAAATTGTTATTTCAATTGTTTAAAACATTATTTGAATTTGAAAATTTTGATTTGAATATGATATTTTCCATTCAAAAAGACTGATTTGATCTAAAAATTGATTTTGAATTCTAAATTAATTTTTTTGAATCCAAAAATTAGTATTTCAATTCAGAAAATTAGAATTGAACATAAAAATGGAATATTTTGAATATTCCATTTAATTTTGAATATTTTTATGTGAATATGAAAATTTATATTTCAGCTATGAATTTTTTTCGTTTATATTTTAAATAATCATTTAATTCGAACCTGAAATTAGATTCCAAATTATTATTTTAGATTTTCAAAATTAATACTTCAAGTCTGAAAATTAGTAATTGAGTCTAAAAATGGACATTTCAATTTTGAATATTGTTATTTGAATATGAAAATTAACAT
>Ga0116227_10004044_pt1 | contig 32067 bp, 15 predicted proteins | sample S1TSphgellanicum_FD_89693 | JGI IMG/M metagenome (GOLD analysis project Ga0116227, IMG submission 89693) | Host-associated microbial communities from peat moss isolated from Minnesota, USA - S1T2_Fb - Sphagnum magellanicum MG | ecosystem: Host-associated > Plants > Peat moss > Unclassified... | reverse complement strand
TTTTTTTTTTTTTTTTTTTTTTTTTTTTTTTTTTTGTGTGGGGTCTTTTGTTCAGTGTTTTGGTTTGTTTTTTTTCTCTCTCTCTCTCTTCCTTGTCAGGGAAAATAAACCAAATAACTAGCTATAATTTAATTAATTAAAAAAAAAACTAGCTACATGGGAGAAGAGGAGGGGAGCAAAAGAGGGGGTGGGAGAAAAGAACGGGGGGCTAGTTGTGGACGTGGTTATGAATTCTCTTGAACAAGAAGAAAATTGAGACACTGTTTGTGATGTTTTGGGTGTGGAATGGGGGTCGTCTCTTTGTGTTTTGGGTGCGAAATTGGGGTCATCTGAGTCCGTGTTTTTGTCTTTGTTTCCGATCCGCAAGGCCGTCGGAAGAAAGAAGGAAGGAAGGAAGAAGGAAGAATTTTGCTTGCCGAGCACTTGTTGTTGTTGTTGCTGCTCCTTCTTTTTCTTTCTTCTTGTAGGTTGTGCGTCAAGTAGTTTGTTGTCGTCGCACAGGATATGGTCTGGTGGGTGCATTTGGTTGCTTTCCAACAGCTTCACAAAACAAGCTGACTGACTGACTGACTCTCTCTGAGAGAGAGAGAGAGAGAGAGAGAGAGAGTTCTTTCGGAGCAAACAGCAAACCTTCTTTATGTTTTGTCGGAAACAAAATCTCTTGGAAAACTCTTATGCTTTTGTTTCGGAAACCAAACAAACAAAATGATTGGGGGAAAAAAAAACCAAAACAGAAAGAATTGGAATAAGCCTCTTGGTGACTCGTCAATTCTTTGTGAGGAGGAGCTTCATCATCATCATCATCATCATCATCGTGGTTCTTGTTGTTGAGGAGTGAGTGGATTGGCGGACAACAGGACAGTTGCAAAACATCTGGCTTAAGAACACTTGAAGAAGAAGCTGAAGAAGAAGAAGAAGAAGAAGAAGAAGCTGCTATGGAATTGTTTTTGTGCATTGGCCCATCATCTTGTTGTGACAGTAGTGGGTCGTTGTTCAGAAGCTTCGTCTTCTTCTCATCTTGGAAGAGAAGATCGGAAATAACAGATGGAGTGGCGGGAACTCGATCTTGGTTTTGGAATCCTGAACTGGAATTGACTCCTGGAGCTGCTGCTGCTGCTGCTCAGGGTTGTGATTAGAGAGACAGACACAGAGACAGAGACAGAGAGTAGGGCAGAGTCTCATTTTGTTGGGGGGGGGGGGTGTTTGTTGCATGAATGACTTCCTTCATGTCTGTTGTGATTGGCTTTTGCTTTCTCACTGCTATTTCTGTCGTGAGAATTCATGGCCTTTCTGCGCAGATTTCCTCCTCAGATGATGATGCTGGGATCTTGCTTGGATTCAAGCAGCAAGTGACAGGGGATCCTCTCAAGGCACTGGCAGGATGGGGACCTGATGCGGCAGCAGATCCTTGCAGTTGGAATGGGGTGAATTGCACCAGCTCCAGAGTGACCGGCCTAACCCTCAACAGCTTTAACCTAATTGCCAATGCTTCAGCCATAGGTGAGCTCAGTCGGCTGGAAATGCTGAGTTTTTTGTCTCTGGCTGGCAACAATTTCTCAGGTGCACTTTCAGAAGCACTCAGCTTCAACAATGATGTTGGAATGAAGTGCAGTTATGAGTTTCTCGACCTCTCAGCGAATTCGTTATGGGGTCAAGTCACAGGGAATGCTGTTGGGAGCTGCAAGGTGCTCAAAAGCTTGAATCTTTCCAATAACCAATTGACTGATGGGATCCCAGCAGGGGTGCTCGGAGGCTTGCAGTTGAACCTACTGGATTTGTCGCACAATAATCTTTCTGGAGCTATACCGGGTGATATTGTTGTGAATTGCAGCAATTTGGAATACCTAGATCTCTCTTACAATAATTTCTCACAAGGATTACCTGGGGGATTCAGTGCCTGCTCAAAGCTTGGATATGTGGACCTCTCTTGCAATTCGCTTGCTGGTGTGATTCCATTTGATTTCTCAGTGACCCTATTTTCCCACCTCAATCTTTCATATAACAAGTTCATGGGCATCTTTCCCTCCTCTCTATTGAATTGCACACAATTGCAGGTCCTTTCTCTTGCACACAATCAGTTCATTGGAGAAATCCCCAGTTATGTAGGCAGTTTGCAGCTTCTCCAGGATCTTGATCTGGGAGCAAACAATTTCTCTGGTCCATTCCCACATGCAGTTTTGAATTGTTCCAGCTTGATGTTTCTTGACCTGAGCTCAAACCAGTTCAGTGGGATCATTCCTGCTGAGATATGCCCTGTTTCTTCACAACTCAAGTGGCTATGGCTTCAAGACAATGGCTTTTATGGGTCAATCCCGCCACAAATTTCCAACTGTTCACAGTTGATCAGCCTTGACCTCAGCTTCAACAACATGAGTGGGACAATCCCCAGTGATCTCCAGAAGCTTACCAACCTTGAGTCCTTGGTGCTCTGGTTCAATAATTTTGAAGGTCAAATTCCTGTTGAGCTTGCAAACTTGACTAACCTTCAAAATCTGATCCTCAACAACAATAACCTGCAAGGTACAACTTTGTCCCACTTCATTAGTCACTTTTCTTTCGTCTTTTGTAAAAGATTCAATGTGCTCACAGTTTGTGCTCCCTACTACCCATCTTTTCTGCACATCCTTTGAAGCTCCTGGAAATTGATTGAAGTCCAATCTGTAAAAACCCTGCTGTAGCCCAGAGCAAAACAAGAAGATCTCAATTGTGATCTAATCAAACTCAGGGGAAATGGACACACGTGATCAACATAGTCCATCACCCAGAACGTCTGATTAGAGAGAGAGAGAGAGAGAGAGAGAGTAGTATGGTCTTTGATTTGCAATAGGGTTTTATCCTCATAGGGGAACTTTCTTGTCTGTAGAATCAAAAGATCAAGTAGCTCTTTTCTTCCAAATCTCATAGATTTGCTGGTGGGTGTGGGCAAGAGTTGCAGGAAGTATACCAGCAGAGCTTTCAAACTGCAGTATGCTACAGTGGCTGTCACTGTCTGATAACAACTTGACTGGCACAATACCACCAAGTCTTTTTAACCTTCCAAGACTCGGGGTTCTGCAGCTGGGCAACAACAAGCTGACAGGTGTCATACCTCCTGAGATTAAAAACAGCGTGAATCTGTTCTGGCTAGACTTGTGCTTAAATAATCTGAATGGCACTATCCCACCACAATTAGGACGAACATCCCGTTCTGCTAACGGAATCCTAGACAACTGTGAGATGGCTTTTATGACATTTCTAGACGCATCTTGCAAAGGCATTGGGGGGTTGATTTATACAGCAGGAATACGCCTCTCAGATTTAAGTGCAATACACAATTGTCGTACTAGGTTGTACAACCTTGATAGAGAGGAGTTGCAGAATGCTCCCACGCTTGTGTTCTTAGACCTCTCCCACAATGCTTTTGAAGGCTCAATTCCAAGTGACATTGGTGATTTTTATTCGCTTAATATCCTCAACTTGGACCACAATAGCTTGTCAGGAGAGTTGCCAGGAAGCCTTGGTGAATGTGCACAGCTCATGGCCCTTGACTTATCATCAAATGATTTAAGCGGTCCAATACCCGAGTCTTTCACAAACTTAACCTTGCTTCAGGACTTCAACATCTCAAACAACAACCTCTCTGGAAAGGTTCCTGGTGGTCCGCTCCTTGCCTGGCCACCATCAGTCTATGCCAACAACCCAGGGTTGTGTGGTTTGCCACTCCCGAATCTGTGTGTGTCAATATCCCTCAATCAGACTGCACACTCAAAATCGTCCTGGAGGGGGGGGCGGGCAGATCATGTTGTGATGGTGCTCTTTATTTCATTGGGGGTTATACTTGTGCTTCTCTGGACCTTGTGGCTGCGACGTAAGTCTTTGAAATATTGCCTCAAAGCTCGAACCGAAGAAATCACCTCCTCTTCAGTCAGGGCCTTGAAGAATGAAGACCAGGCAATTAGTGTTGCCACCTTTGACTTTGGGTTGCAGGAAGGCCTCAAGAAGCTCACATTCGGTGACCTTCTTGAGGCCACCAACAACTTCAGCTCAGAATGCATCCTTGGGTCTGGTGGCTTTGGGGAGGTCTATAAAGCAAAGCTGAGAGATGGGTCTTTAGTGGCAGTAAAGAAGCTCATCTATCTCACAAACCAAGGTGAACGAGGCTTTCTATCAGAGATGGAGACGCTTGGCAATGTAAAGCATAAAAACTTAGTCCAATTGCTTGGCTATTGCATTACATCAGAAGACAGGATTCTAATATACGAATTCATGCCACATGGAAGCCTAGAACGAATGTTACATGGGGAATGTCGAATACCACAGGAGTTATGTTCAGGAGAGCAGCAAAGTTTGTCATGGGCAGCTAGGAAAGTAATAGCAGTTGGAGCAGCACGAGGGCTAGCATATTTACATCATGGATGTGATCCACACATCATCCACCGTGACTTTAAGTCAGCCAATGTGCTGTTGGATGCAGATTTTGAGGCCCGAGTTTGTGACTTTGGAATGGCGAGGTTTATTAGTTCATGTGAGACACATCTAAGTGTGAGCACTTTAGCAGGGACACCAGGGTATGTACCTCCAGAGTATTACCAAAGCTTCCGGTGCTCCCGACAAGGTGATGTGTACAGTTATGGAGTTGTGTTGCTTGAGCTTATAACTGGCCGATGCCCAACTGACAAAGATGAATTTGGAGACTCCAATCTAGTTGGGTGGACAAAGCTAAAGCTCCATGATGAAGCAGCACTCAATGAAATTTTTGACCCGACACTGCAACACAATAGAGCAGGCAAGTGCAACAACAATGCTGAACTTGTGCAGTATTTGAGGATTGCCTGTGATTGTCTTGAAGACAATCCTGCCAATCGCCCTACTATGCTTCAGGTTGTTGCAACCCTAAAAGAGATTTCGTTAGACTGTTGTGATTTCCAATAGCTTGTGTACAGATTCAAATTTCCTGTCACTGAGGTATGCTGCTCTATTTCCAATCAAAATACCCATAACCTGTAATCATTATAACTTTTACCCTATAGAGAACTGGGTGGTTCTGCCCCCAGGAAGGGTCATCTGCTTATACCAGTCACAGAGACTGTCAGAGATGCTGGAGCTAGTCTCAGGCTCTGGGCTAATTTGCACAGGCATTAAACTCAAACTTGGGAAGATAAAAACTAAACTTCCCTTTTCATTAAGCACTTACAATTGTAGATTAGAACACTGCCAGATGCCCTGATGTGGGCACATTTCATTGGTTATAGTGTAGTATACAAATACTTGGTGTTTTTGTACATTATCTATTTTGTTAAGTGCTCATATATGCTCCTTTGTAACAGTCCTCTGTAGAGATACAGATTTAAAACCAAAGGATCTCTTTCATTGCCTTAAGAGGCTAGTAGATGATCATGGTAAAAGATACAAGGGCTTCACTGCATGTGAAAAATTCCGGATCATACATACTTGCTGAGTGTGTTTTTGTAATTGTATCTTTCAACATGCTGTGATAAGGAACTTTCACAATACTTGGGGCAAACTTGTGATTCTGTGAAAGTTAGTTAGTTGTTTTTTTTTCAAGATATAGAAACTTAGCTCCAAAAAGGTCATTGGATTACATGCAATCATATACACCGTCTTTAACTTGTCTTTTGCAGGATTTTGCAGACTTTGAGTGTTCAAACCTTAGATGAAACATTGAGTCTGTTCCTAGCAAGCATGCAGTAGGATCCTGCAGTGGTGACAAGATGAGTATGATGGTAGTAATATAATTGCTGTGTATTAACCAAGATGCAATACTTGCATGAGCAGCAAATCCTGAAGTCTTCATTGAGAATGCAATGCTGTAGGTGCTTTGAATTATGGATGCTTTCATAAACCTCAAGATGCTCACATGTTGCACCCTGAACATTTGATCCAACTTAACCTATTGCTTCAGAATCTACCCATTTGATCACATTCATCCACATGCTCTTTGATGTAACCTCCAAATTAAGTCCCAACTTAAATGGATATATATATATATATATATATATATATATATATATGAGGATTAAAAATATGTTGATCCTTCTGCATCATTTCAAATGTCAAGTGAGGATTTTAAAAGATATTCATGGAGTAACCGGAACATGTTTTGGTCCAAGAGGAATGAGGACCAAATGCATAATTGATCACAACATTAATTCATAAGTAGTCTTCTCAACTTTGATATAGAAGATTGGTGATCATTATGGTATAGAAAGTTCATCAAACAATTAATGAGACCATCTATGGAAATCAAATGGGAATTGTTTCAATGATGATCTATTTTTAATGCTGAAGACATCATATGGATTTTTTTTGTACAAGCATAGGCCAACTTCATCTTCAAGGTTTAAAATCAGAAAAGTTAATTATAGACATACACATCTTTGATTTTTGAAGATTGTAAGCCTGTTATTCCACCCATAATGTACAGCATACAAATATTGAAACAAGAGCATATAAAAGTTGTTGATGAATGGAAATAGGTTAAGTTGAATTCATTTGTCATCCTATGTGTATTTTGCAAGTTATGGTGACTCATTTTTTGCACACGAGAAGTTTACTTTCACCAAATTTTAACACTAAATAAAAATATGTTTCACTATCTCCAGCTTCTTCCTATCATCTTTTAGTCACCTAATTTTATTTTTCTGAAAAAATGGTTTCAATTCCCTTATAATAGTATATAATAGTGGATTGACAAGATTACAAAAATTGTTACGATTTACTCTCCAAAAGGAATTCTTAAGTTTTGTAATTTTGGGGCTTTTAAAAGTCAAAATATTTTACTAATATTGTTTTTGCTCGTGACACCTTAAATCATTATTGTAGTTAGTTAATCATCCAAATTTGAAGAAAAAATCTTTACAAGTGGTTCACAAAAATGAAAGTTATAAGTCCATTTACAAGCTCCATATGTGTTGTAATAGAAGATGTGACATTTAGTACATAATTCATGTGCAGTGAAAACACACTACACAAGGCACACTTGTCACTTAAGGCAACCATTTAGAAAGTAGCAGGTTTGCTTGTTAAAATAATGTGATAGACTAGAATTGAATATATATATATAAGAGGATGGATTGAAAAATCATAATTAAATGATAATGACCAAAAATATTCATAACAAAAATAAAAATCAAATTATACTATGATGTGAAGGTGCACATATTATTATTATTCATGATTATGTCATTGAGGCATTTCAAGTCCTTCAAAAAAAGGTTAAGTAGTGAAAACATTAATTATATCACTTTTGAAATGTTTTTGAATATTATATTCATTTCAAATGGTTTTGCACTTGTTACAATAATATATTTAAAAATTTCCATGTGAACACAAACTAAAGACTTACAACATTCATTAATATTATTTTTGACACTAAAACATGGAAAACTAAACATTGGTTACATTTGTTGTAGTGTGTGTTAATGTGACTGCACCACATGATCCATATAAACATTTTGATTGGGATTCAATAAGGGTATAACAATATAACATTATTCTTCTTTAAATGAATACCAAATGTAAGTGCAAGCTATATTAGTGGTTCACAAAGTGACACATGAAAAGATCACCCAAGTCCTTATATATATATAAATTATATTAAATAATTCACTATTAATTTGAATAAATAAGTGTAACTCATATAATTAATTTAAAATTAACTAATTATGTTAATTAAACTGAATAATATGGATAAGCATAAGCTTGGTAAAATAGACAACTAAATTTCCTTGGCAATCTACTTGATAAGTATAAATAGAATAACAACAAAATCCATCATAAACCATTTGAATGTGGAATATTTTTACTTGAACAATCAAAGACAAAATTATTCTTGATTATTGTGCATTAACTTTCAAACTCCACATTGTAAAAGTAAGTTGAAAGTAAAATTTTAAAAATACAAGTAAATTTTGTAATTTACTTTTCATCTACTTTTTACATTGTGGACTTTTGTAAAGTATGTGGTAAGTAGGTTTTAACAAATTAAGAATGGAATAATCTTTTATGGGGACATTAAGAATAAAATGATATTTATATCCTTACCTAATATCAATATGTTTCCATTGAATTAAATGTGTTGAGGATTCCCAAATCATAAATTTACTGTGCAGTAAATGGGGATATGTTTTTCCTACTTTTAATTTATTTTTTCTTAATTTTTTGGAAGTAACTTCTTTCAAATGTAATAGAGGGCACCCAGGGTATTCTATCATACTTCTTTTTATTTCGATTTTATTTTATTGCATTTATATGCATGACACAAGATAAAAATGGAGACATTTATTTTTTAAATACTTTACCTTATTTATGCCTGGATATATAGGAACAATAATTATTCATAAAATAATAATCAAATAAATATTTATTTAAGTTGGGATATTTTATAATGAATTAAACCAATTAATCAAGGTAATTATTATTTCATCAATAATCATTAGATCATTAACTATTTAAATTCATTAACAAACTAATTATCTAGATACATATAGTTAATTTAAATGTGAAATTAAAAGTAATGTGTATACTATATAAAAAATTCAATTTGGGTGTACAAATGGATATGTTTTATTTATACCTTGATGTTTTTAATCCAAATTCATATTTAATTTTTAATGTTTAGTAGTGAACTATTTGTCAATAATTTATTAATTAATATGTAATTTACTTAATTACTTTGAACTAATTACTTAAATTGAATACTTAACTATTAAAATGAATTATAAATTAATTTGATTCAAATAGTTAATTATTTGAAGTAAGTAATAAACCAATTACATGAATTAGTTTGATTACTTCAAATAATGAATTAATCATTTAATATTAATTATCTAAATTTATGAACTAACTAATTATTTAAATTAGACTAATTAATTTAAATAACTAGCTCATTGGTCAATTAATTCACATATATAACTATCAAATAATTACTAATTTAATTGTATGACTTACATAATGAAAACAAACACAAAATATATGGGAAAGTCTTTTTGTAGTTGCAACTCAATTTGCAACTAAAAAACAACTAAAGGATTTAATCTATATATTTTGTCTTTGAGTCCCATGTCACAAATTATATAAAGAAGGTGTCTTTTCTTATGGTCTCACATTAAAATACATGTGCCATTTGGGATGAGTTCAAAAAAACTTAACCCTATAGGCAAAACATGAAATCAAATAAAAATATTTACATGAAGTTATTCTTTAATTCACTTAATCTTGTATTTTCTTACCTAGGTAGGTAGGTAACTACGTCCTACGACCTTCAAACCTACCTACCTATGGCTATGTATTGACCTACCTATATATATATATATATTTCAAAATTCAATTAATATGCCATGTGACGATTTTTTTAATTGTGCCACATGTCATAATCTCAAACCATCATTAGCAATCATAATAGACAATGTAGATCAATATTTCAAAAATAAAAATAAAAATTTCACATCCAAAAATCCTCATAGTGCCATGTGTCAAATTTTAATGAATGGATGAAAATTAGTAACTTTAGTATGATGTTATGGCTATAGTTGTAATGAACTTGCATAATAGTTGAAAATGAGTTGTTTTGACAGAGTTGTAATGGAATTGTAATGAGTTGTATTGAGTTGCATCATATATATGGTGAATTGCAACTCTTACAACTCATTCTACTTGTTTAATATCATTTATAATGTAAAAATAGGATGAGTTGGAAGTGGTCATTGTAATTCAAAAATTGAATTGGAAGGCCAGTTGTAAAACACCCCTTTTTTCATAGTGAAAAGGAAAACACATATAGTTTATTTATTACCATACAATTTTACTAATCCACCAAAATAAAACTTACACGTCACAAATTTAAATGAGAAAAATGAAATAGTTCAAATTAAAATAATTAGTATGGTGGTGTTGATTTTTCACATGTGTGTATTGTTGTACATCAATATTATGGTTCAAAACTAGAAATTTGAAAATTGATTAAAAAATTTTTTATAAAAAAATTGATATATGTTTTTGCACGATTATTTTTTGCATATGTGACTTGCATTTAAGCTAAAAATTCCAAGCTCAATGAACACAAACAATCAACCAAATAATGAAAAAATAAAAATCATTTCCTTGTAGTCCCATATAATGAATTTTGTAGCATTCAAAATATTTGTATTTTTTATAATTTAATCAAATACATCCAATGAAATTTTTTAAAACATAAATGTAAACATTTTTTATCTATAAGTTTCTTTTGAATCAATTGCATAACTTAATGCATTCCTTTGGATTTCTTTTTTTTTAAAAACTCTAATTAGGAAAACAATTATAGTTATTTAAAAGGATTGGAAAGGACATTTATAAATTATCCAATCTATATTTAAATATTTTTATCAATTTAACATGACATCATTCTAATTGTCAGCATACAACAATCCAAGGTATGATGCATCATGTTAGTTTGAACACATCAAATTTGGTCTAATGCAAATGCACCCTATTGTCACATTAGAATTAAAATTCATAAAAATATGTATTATACTTGACAAGAAAAAAATCATAAAAAATAAATGTGTTACCATGCAATGAACTATAGTGTTACAAAATATAGTGTAAAAATCCATTTTTAATAACCAACCATAAAATACACAATTTAAAATTAACATGTAATTGTAAATTAAGTGAATTAAACAACACACAACAATAAAAATAAAAACATATATCCATTTTTAACAAGTGATTGTAAAAAAATTAAAATTAAAATAAGCTTTAAAATGCAATTGTAACCTACACAAATATGATTGAGAGTGAAAAAGCATTGTCCAAAAATAAAATTAAAAAAATAGAATAGGAAAGAAAACAACCATAACCCATATACAAGTAATTGAATGAAAAAAAATCCTAAAAACCACCCACTTCAAATGAATTAGGTGAATTTTTTTAAAGAACCACAACACTTTTGAAATTGCAACCCCAAATAAGAGAGGCCCATTAATAAATCCCAAGCAATCAAACACCAAACAAAAAAGAGGCTTTAATTGGAACTTGGAGTTCATCAGAAATAAAGAAAGGAAAAAAATTGAAATATTTTTTGATAATGACTTAAGAGATCACAAAGGAATTTATCATATTATTTGATAGCAATATCTATCTTGGATCAAATTTCATGTGCATATAACATGTTTTCAATTAAGCTTGGAACCTCATGTCATTTCTAATGCACATTTGGTACATTGTTGTGTATTTGAAAATATTAATTAGTTTGAATATTGTGTTTGGGCATATGCAAATCAATGTGATTTTATTCTTGAAAGCAAATTCTTGCCATCAAATTAATCAAAAGTTATTTTGTTTATTCATAACACCAATTTGAATATCAGTTACATAAAAATATAATATTAGTTTGCATACGTTAAACCTGTTATTTTTTCATTTGATTGGAACTTTTGTCATTAATCCCAATCCTCAAGGACAAATAATTGAAAAACATAAAAAAAACCTAAAACCTTGGAAAAAAAAATGGCTAAAAGGAGTAGTAGCCAAAAATCCATGCATTCTAAGACCTATATATAGACAATAACTAACCACCAAAGGTATGGGCTTAGATGGGTGCAAATTCAAAGATTTAATATGCCCAAGTTTTGAACTCATATACATTGTGAAGTATCAAACTTGTGATTCCATTGATGCACCAAATTGATAGGTGTTGGGAAGACATTAGAGAAGCTACATGTCCTTATTGTAGGCAATATAAAAATATTGCCTATTTTCTTTTTGCATTGTTTGCCTTTAACCCAATTCATCTTTTTGTCAAAAAGGATGGATGAAACCCAAACACATTTTGGTTATTTGTCACACACTTTGGGTCACATGTTATAAACATTTTGGGCCTATAATGTCGATTTCACACTTTGAGCACTTAAGGTGCATTCACATCGAATGTTAAATCAATATTAAACAAAAATCTAGGTGGCATCTTAAGTGGTAACCAATGTTAAATGAGTGATTGTTTAATATTAAGTGAATGTTAGGATAAAATCTTCATGGTAAATAGGTCCTAAATGATTAGCTTAGTGTTAGGGAACTTAATACTAAAATCCTTAGCACCAAGTGTGAATTACACCTTTATTCACATTTCAAGTGGACTCAAAGTGTGTAATAGGTAGCATCAAAATGTTTTTGGACACCTCCAAATGTGACCTAAAGATTTTATTGAAAATTTTAAAAGGAGAAGGTTGGAGGAGTAGTATGGAAAGGTGTCTTAATTTTTGATTAGTTGTTTCATGTTCATGATGGTGTGAACATTATTAATTGGAAAATTACAACACAACCTAGTGTATTTTCTTCAAAATTAGGTTTGTTTGATATGCTTTATACTAAAAATGACTATTGGCAATGGTGAATAGTGCATCGAAGTCATTGTAAGCACTTGGTTTGTTGTCATTTGTTGATGTGTGTTGTGATTTTGAATTTTTATTTTTGGTAACTTTTTTCTTAATGTTGGATGTTCAACTTGCGGCGAGTGATGAACATGGGAGTTTGGTGATGATGAATAGTGAGAGCGTGGAAAAAGTTTTAAATGACATAAAATGGTGAAATAGGTATTCAACATGGAAATTAAAGCTAAGTAATTTTGCTTGGAATGCTAATATGGAAAGATTGTAAGCAAGGACTATGTCCTCAAAGCAATATAATGTGTTTGGGTATAATCAAGTAGCCATGGAAATACCTTATGTTGTGACTATGGTTCCTATGAAAATTTAAACATATGCATAAATAAAAATAGGATCAATGTGGTGGTAGGTGATGAAAACTCTAAAGGAATTTAAAATGGAATGAAGATTTGGTTATCAATTTAAGGAAAAATGAGATCAACATTTGGGATGGGTTGGGAATATGTTTGATTTTGTCACAAAATCAAGTGAAGGGTTTGAAAAAGTTTTTTCACTTTATTTGGTTTATGGGATTATGGCCAAAACTTTATAGTAAAGTGGAGTTTGTTTAATAGTTACATATTAAGACATTGGCAAGAATTTCTAAAAGGTTTATGTTAGGGAAATTGACAAATGGGCATGAATTCCATAAACAAAGGGGACATTGGAAATTTACAAAGAGATGGATATGGTGTTAGCTTAATGAGAATAAATGAACATAATAGAGTTTGTCTAAAGTCATCCTATCTTCAACTTGTCTTTGGGACTCTTTTCACCCCCTATCCCCTTTTTGAATGAGGTCTACAACCCTAAGGAAGTTTTATTAAATTTGGGTATGAAATGCTGAAACTCAATATTTAATGCACAATGTATAATAATTGTACATGTAAGAGTAGTGAAAATATATTTAGTAGTAAGGGAGGTGTTCAAGAAAAAGGAAAAAGGGGGTCAAACATGATGAAATTCAATTTGGCAGAAAAAATAGTGCATGTTTTAGTTTCACCCCATGTTGAAAGTTAATGTACTTTTTTGTAGGGTTTTTAAAAAATCTCACGTGGTTTTGGACCAAATTCAAGGTTCTAGTGTTGTGCTTTCTTGACTTTACAAAAAATTATAATATAATATTGAAAGCAAGCTACAAATTTAAAGAGAAAATATGTAATAGTAGTTGCAATCATGTTAGAGCATATAATTGTTCTCAATGGATAAATTAACACCTAATTTTATGTTCAACTTATCTGACCAATGATGATCACTTTGCATTATGTAAAATGCTAATTAAAAAAATATAGATTTTTTTTTGTCAAGACTCTAATGTTTTTACGAACTTTTTTGTCTCCAACTTTTTGTGATTATGGCTTGTTTAGTAGTAGGTTTTCCTTAAAGAGCTTTAACATTAAGGACTTAGGGAAAAAAACTTGTGAAAAAGATAGTGACCACTACTCACCCCAAATATCATAAAGAATGTTGGAAACCATGCATGGCTGTGAATAGTGAACACCTTCTTTCAAACTTTGCACGTATTACAATCATGACATTTTGAATTGTTTATCTAAGTTTTCTTTTAAGCTTAACATGGTTTTTAATATATGTAACTCTTATCTTATTTTTGAAGTCTTGAAACTTCATTTTTGTATGAAATTTGGTCAAGATATCTACTATCTATTCATTTGATAAAATGTGAAATGAACTAGTTTCTTTTTTCAAAACTTGTCGGATGCATTTTTTATTAAAAACACTAAACATTGGTTTAAAAAAATCTTTATAAGGAGTGGATGAGGCAATCAAATTGATGTGGCACAATAAGAATATTTTTAGAATCATGATTACAAGTTGTGAAAAAAGTGATTTTGATTCTTATGACCCAAAAGTTTATTGCATTGTACTGTTATGTGAAATTTTTATTTTAAAAAATCCAATATATGTGTCAAAAATAGAAATTTCAAGATTTTTTAAGAGTTCAAGTAGTGAAAGGATTAATTACAAACACATTGTTGTGATTTTGCATGTCCTATTTTTTTAAAAGTATTTCTTGCATTGGATTTTAATAGCATAATACATAATGGAGAGCTCCATGCAAATAATTTAAAAGATTTTAACAATGCATTCATTTTGAAGGCATAAAACTTTCAAACCTAAGTAATGATTATACCAAAGGTGGCCCTTAAAAGAGAATATGCACCCATATTATTTAATAAAGTGATAATGAATCTTTATGTGTTTGTTCCTTGCATGAAATATTGGATTTTGCACAATCTTGAATGTGCAAATGTTGTGGCGCCATATTTGAATTGGTTCATCAATTCATTGAAAGTCCCAACTCAGTTGATAATGCCTTAAGCCATGTGGTTTCTTTTGCACCTTTAAGGTGAAAGCACATTATAGTGACCCCCTTTTGGGCACTTTTGGGTCTACTACTATAGTAAATATACTATAAGAGTTTCAAGAGTATGGTGCATTTAATTTTGGGTATCAATTTTGGTTTTTGGGCTTTACAATTATCATTTTTACAAAACTAAGGTTATGTAATATTTTTTTTTTAAAATAATAAATTTCATTATCTATATTGAAGGATTCATGAGTATATTTATAGTATACATTGGTATAATAGGGCCATTATCTCACTAATTTTAAGGCTTCATTAATCATTAAAATAGTTAATTTGAATGAAATTTTAAATGGCTTGTTTAGTTATGCTTGTCATCTTCCATGTGAATGTGATTACTTGTCAAAACTTCAATTTATCACACATTTATCAAGTGAAAGCATGATCAATTAGACACAAAAAATACTTATCATTCATATAGTCATATTTTTGCACATAAATATAAGAAAGTATAATCAAAACATTTTCAATCATTATCAAACCATCGTGCTATTCAGTAGTGGGTTCATAATTTGTTGTATACAAAGTTTGAAAGACTTTCATATAATAAAAGTAGGTGAAAAGTATTTTTGAAACATACTAACCAAAATGTGTTCAAAAATACTTTTACATTTGAAAGCTTGATATACTATTTTTTAAAAATAAAAGTTGAAAACACATAAATACATTTTAGTCTAGCAATATCCAAGAAAGTAGAAAATTCCAATATTTCTCCTACTTTAAGCCTAGTTTTTATGAAACAAATGCTAGGAAAAATAGAAAAAATCTACTTGCAATTTTGAAAAATCTACTTAAATGGACATTAAACATGTAATTTTTTTATATCATTGGTATAAAATCAAAGAACATGCCCATATTGATCATTGGAATAAATAATATTTTAAAGTTTACTATATGAAGGTGTATTTTATAGCTATTTTCCATTTATGTAGACAAGGACCATGGAATGTTTAATTGATCATGTTTTCACCTTATCACATCTTTACTACAAAAACACATTTTTTGAAATGAAAAATTTCAAATTAATCACATGGTATCCAAACATGGTTCAAACTATGTGAAATGACATGGTTCAATATATTTTCAATTTTCATAAGGATTAAAAATCATTATAAACACTTTGGAATATATTTGTATTTTTGAGCACACATGTGCTTTACATTTGTTTCCACAAATATACTCCAATCTCCCACTTTATAAAATGAAATGAAATAGATTTTTTTCTAATATCTTGCCTAGGTTATTTAACATTGTATGTAAAAATGTTATGAAAATCTTTCAAAAGTTTGAAATGGGATACACTCAAACATGCACATCCTTAGAAAGTAGTATAATGTAAAACCCCAAGTTGGTTGTCTTTGAACTCCACATAATGGGACATACTTTAAATTGAAACACATATCTGAAGGTTGATTATTAACTTTTGGGGTCACATACCCAATTGACATCTATGAAGTTAGTTATTTCACTATGTATTTTTTTCTTGAAATGAATGCCAAATTTGATAATTTTTTGTAAGTATATTAATATTTTTTTGATAGTAGCCAAGTGAGGTGTTTTTGGTTGATTCATGAATCGATTTACAACTCCAACAAAGTATGAAATGTTAGGTTTAGACTTTTAGTTACAATTAGGTGAATTAGTTTCCCAACAATCCTCTTATAGATGTAGGATTTATTTCCTTTGAATCCATATGTATTAGAAGTTTGACATTATCATGTGTGGGGACTAAACACATATTACATTCATCCATGCCAAATTCTATCGGGATCTTTGTGAAATAACCTCATTAAGTCATAAAAATAATTTCTTCTAAATGCACAAACTTTCTGCAAAGATAAAATTTCATTTTTCCTAAACTTGATGTATCAAATTTCTTTACAAAATTACTCTTTGATCCAATTTATTTTCTGATCTTGGTTGTTAATTACTAAAAGATTATTTACATATAGTACTAAGATCAAATCTTATTCTCCTTCTTTAGATTATAGAGATTAATATAATCAACATTACTTTCAAATAATCCTTGATTTTTCAAATATGAGTTTATCTTCTTATATTAGGCCCTAAGAGCCTATTTCAAGTCATATAAAGCTTTCTTGAGTTACAAATTTTATCTTTTGTTCTTGGCATAGTGAAGCCTTTGGGTTGATACATGAAGATAATGTTTTCATTGAGATCAATGTTAAAAAAAGTTGTCTTTACATCTAGGTGATATAGTTTTTAGACATTAGAAGCTACAGAAACAATCAAAGTTCAAATAATTGGCTATTTTACCATTGGAGCAAAGTTTGTTTCCTCATAGTCAATTCTAGCCTTTTGTTCAAAGTTACATGCAACAAAACTTGCCTTGAGAGTGTCAACTTCTCCTTTTGGAACTTCCTTGACCTTATTAACCAACTTGGTTAAAATAAGTGTTTTTCCTTTTAAACAATCTACCAATGTCTAAATCTTGTTCTTGCCAATGGAGCTCATTTCTTTTTCCATAATAGTTTTTCACCTTGGATCTTAAATATCTTCATCAAAGTTCATTGGTTCATGGGTTTTTGTTGTGCCTACAAAATCTTCTAGATAAAGTGGTTTTTGTTTTGGTTGATTTGATCTTCGAGGTTTTAATATTGGAACAACTGATGTCTAGGCATGAGTATCTTGAGAAGAACCTTCTAGATGTTGTGGTTGTGTTAGATTAGTTGATGGATGATTTGCTTGATCATGTAATGATTGCCCTATTTGGTTTGTAATGTCATTTTTGAACCAATTATAAAACTTCCATCGTCTTGTTTTGGATCCATCACAGGAACTTACGTCATAGAAAAATTTAGTAGTTGTTGCAAAAAAAATGTATTAGGATCAAATATTGACACAAGATGATCATTATTCTTGGACAAAAAAAGATTTGAAGTCTTGAAGAGATTTGATATTCATCAAATTTGACATCTTAGTTGAAGATGACCTTATGGATTTTTGGATAGTAGCATTTGAATCTTTTGATTTTTGTGTCATAGTGCAAGAAGACACATTTGAGTGCTTTAGAGTCCAAATGTTTTCTATCTTCTTTTGGGACATGCATGTACACTTCACAACCAAAGATTTTGAGATTTGATAAATCAAGTTGGATACTTGTGAGTTTTTCTTCTAGAATTATTCCAAAATTGGTTTTTGTCAATGATCAATTCACTAGGTAGTTAGTAGTGTTGAGTCCACCTACTTAAAGGAAATTTTGGAGAGTTGCTACTAAGCACCATGCATCACATTATTTCCATTAGAGTTCAAATTTTTTGTTTGGCCATTCCATTCTATTGGGAAGTCCTTGGTTGGGTGAGTTGATATTGAATGCCATGTAATTTGTCACAAAATTATTTGAAGTATTGTGAAAGGAATTTTCCACCATGAATTAAGTGTAAAGCTTTGATGTAGCAACTTGTTTGTTTCTCAACAAGAGCCTTCAAAATTCATGAATTTAAAGAAGGTTTCATTTTCCCTTTAAAAAAATACACCCAAGATTTTCTATTATAATCATCCATGGGATAAAAGTCATAAAATACTTTGCTCTAGAAAAAGATTTAATTTCTAGAGAATTGCAAAGATCAATATGAATGAATGTAAATCACTAGGAAGCTCAATATTCAGATTGCTTTGGAAACACTTTTCTAAATTGTTTCCGTAATTGATAACCTTCACAAATTAAGGTGTTGAAGTGAAGTTAAGGTATGCTAGTAGGACTCCTTTTGTTAGAAATATGATATAGGTTTTGAAAATTGAGACGACTTATCGAATGATGTTGGAGCAAGATTATCTAATCATTTTTTTGCGACATTGATATAGTTTCCAATAAATTAACCTTTTTTGGATTTTGGAGAGAAAATGTATAGGCTTGTGGACTTATCTCTAAAACCTTTAGCAACAAATATGGGGATTTTTTCTTGGTGACTATAAAATAGACATCAAAATTGAATAATGTGATGATACCTTCATCTATTATTCTACCAATTGAAAGAAAATTTCTTTTAAGATTCAAGACATAAAGAACATCATAGATGCATTTTATCTCACCATCTGAAAATTTTCGACAAAGATCATTTTTTTATGTACAACATGGGACTGTCCTCATGCAAACATTCCATCTCTATAAATTTAATTTAGTCTAAAATATAAGCATTACTAATAGCATGTTTAGATACCTTAGTGTTTAAGATCCACGTGTTGTCTTTTGATTCAAACACAAGAGTTGCAAATGTGGCATCAAAAATTTCAGCATCAGCATTTTGATCTTCAACGGTGATCTTTTGATTCTTTTCACCATCACTTTCTTTTAATGGTAGAACTTACTTTTTGACTTAACTCATTGGGAAAAGTTGTGTTGAAGCCAAGGGCCAATGACCTTTCCTATCTCATCTATTACACTTACCTTTCTTATCTTGATTATTGTTGCCATAATTGTTGTAAAATTTGCAAGCACACATATGGTGTCAAAAATTTATTATTAATGTTTCCTTGTCATTGGAATGAACACGATTTTGGTTACGATTCTCCTTTAATTGCATTCATTTGAACAAATCTTTTAAAGTTGACATGTCATTTTCATTGGAAATGACATGTATAGAAATGTCATAACTCCTTGGTAGGGCATTGATCACTTGTTCCACAACCATGTTATTTGAAGGAATGTTTTCGAATTCAACTTGTTCAACTGGTTCATTGAGGATCTTTTTTATAATTCTCATGAAATCACTCACTTTTGACCTTTCTTTCAACTTTAACTCAAAGAAGTAACTTTTGGCAAACAATTTTCTTGCATTGTTCTTTACCTCAAACAATTGCTTAATAAGGATATCCCAACACTTTTTCATAATTTTAGCAAAGAAAATATGAGGGATGACTTGATATTTAATTGAAAGCTTAAGAATAAATAAAGTTTTTCATTTTTGCCTTTTCAAAATTTCATCTTTGGGCAAGATTTTTGTATTGCAATGGAGCCAACTAAATTAAAATCATTTGATTGTTCAAAACCACTTGAACTACTTGATTGTTTTTCAATGGATATAGTAAATGAAATAAAGACTAGAATTTCAAGCTTCACTAGATGTCATAGGTTCTCCATTTCCAAAATAAAATAGAGATGTTTGCTTTCTTAATTTCCAATGTAATGAGGCGAATTAAGGAGGGTTTGCATTTAGACTAAGTCCTAGCCTTGTTTTAGCAAGTCTGATCTAGTCAATGAGTCAAGTTTAGACGAAGATGGAAGATTCCAAACTAACCCCATGTGTCGTGGGATGCTGAAGTTATTAGGAGTTGGGAGGTGCATGGAGCTTGATGGGCCAAAAGCTTCAAAAGTGTGATCGAATGTTGCAATCTCTTCTAATTGGGCAAAGTTATAATTTACCTTGTCCCTAGTTTTTTACTAGAAAGAGTCCAAACACATCTTGGATAGGCAAATGAATAGTAAGAGAAAAGAAAGAACTAGGAAATTCTTTTGTACTTATAAATTAATTAGCATCTTCCTAGCTGTTGATTGCAGTTTTCAAGTGCAATAGATATTGTATATGCATCTACAACACAATTGGTTTTCATTTCCAATTGTTTAAATACTCATCCAAAAGAGAACAAAGCCAAGGATGACCTCAGAGATTTGGGGGAAGGAGTGCAACCACCGCTTTCCAGTGGTAACACATCTCCTTATATGTAGAAACAGGGTCTAACACTCATATACATACATCGTGAATTTGAACTTGGAGAGAGCAAATATGATAAGGACAAAGCAAAATCGAGTTAAGACTAAGCAAATTTGAATTATGACTAAGTTTTCTCACTGTCAAAATTATTTGGAAAAATTAGAGAGGGGGGCGGGAGGGGAGGGGGGGATAGCTGGCACGCTATTTTGCATGTCATATATATTTGTAGAGGCCCACCACATACAGGATGTGGCGGTGTGGATCTTCAATAAGGAATCTAAGGATGAGAGGAGAGGAGAATGGGTTATCTGTGGCTACAGCAGGCACTGGGGGAAACAGGACAGCCCCCATAATCACCCATCCAATTCAATTTCATTTTTTGATCATCCAACAAAGCATTCATGGTCTTAACTCGTAACTAATTTCAGCCCCAAGTACTTGTACTGGCTCATTTTTGTTATGTATGCTACTATGTACATGAAAAAGCTTCCAACATGCATATAATAATTTCACATAAGTGTGCAAAAAGTATATGGTCAGTGGAGTATTTTTTAAATTGTTTAAAAGTGACAAGCACATATATATACACAGTAACATAACATAATATAATATATTATTCTTTCAAAATCATAGCCATGTTTAACTAAACTGTTGTTGTAAGAAGTACCATTACCTAAGAGGCTCCAACTTCCAACAGTGGCAACGTACTAGGATACTGGTCTACCAAGTCAAGTAGGACAGACTCCATGAAATGGGCTCATCAGGTAACAGCAGCACTCATGATGGTAACATTTATAGCAAAACAAACTTTGAAGGATGCAAGTAATTGATTTGAGGGATCAAGGTAAGGAATTTATGGAATCAAGTAATCAGATTCTGCAACTAGAGGTTTTTAGCTGCAGTTTAGTTTCAGAAATGACACAGGGTTGCTCAGATGGTACCCATGTGGGCACTGGACGATGCCTTCTCATACCTCCAATTGGAAGAATCCTTGTATGTACAGCAGCAGCAGTTGGAGTCCTGGGGCCTGGGGAGGCCTCTGTTGTGCACATACAATGTAGTCGTACACATACTGGAGCCAAGACCCAGATCAGAGCTGAACAATTCAGTAAAACTTCTTACATGGGTACACAATGAGAGCTGACAAAGTCATGATATGTGTTCTAGCTACTCCAATTTACTGCAGGGGGGGACAAACTCATGCTTTGCTGAGAGCATCTCAGCTCACTGCAGTAAAACGGTTCAAATGATACATTTTGGATGAAGTATAGCAGTCAAATATTATGAAACTCAGTTTGGGCCTGTAAATATGGCCCCATAATACTGTGCCGGAGCGTGAGAGTCAATAAAAATAACATGTTTTGATTCGCTGGTGTTGTGGATATTACAGCATTTTATATTTTAGGTAGAAACATGTATTACGTGAAAAGGTCCTGTCTTTGAGACTAGATACATAACATTGTTTTCATTCACTAGCAAATTTTCGCCAAAAAGCGAAATTCAAAATTAAGAATTTAAAAAAGAAGTGATTTTGGAGGTTTTTAGTTGCCAAAAGTGAGAAAAACAGAAGGAAATATTGCCAGATTCATATATTTTGCTTTCATTGTGGAGCCAAAATTATAAACAGATAATTAAAGATTTATACTTTATTTCTTGTTTGTAGCCAGATTTGACTAAATCTTCCTAGGGATGGTCACCACTTTGGCTACACTTTATGTATTGGAATGTCCCTTCATCCTTGGATCCAGCCTGCCTTGAGCGGGTAAGTGTTCAGTCGCCAGCCAGTTTACCTTAAGTGTAATTGATTTTCATGAAATTCCATCATTAACATTTTACATTTCCTTTTTTTATTGAACATTTTCGATGATTAGAAAAATCATGGACTTTCAAGCTATCTTTTTTTTAACCAATCATAATTTGCCACATCATAACAAGCAAATCTTTTTATTTTGAAAGCAATCATCTAGGTGGGCACATGTGGTTTTTATTAATGTGTTTACACCCAATTATGAACCTATGAAAATAGAACATATTTTTATGAATCACATTTGAGAAGTCTGGACATGTGAAAAAAAAACAGTAAAGATGAAAAGGTCGAATTGTAAAGATCTAGAATACTCATGTTGTAAATATTATAACATATCATATTTTAAGCATAGACACATATGAAGTGACAAGATGTGGCAACCTTATCGTTGGCACCATAATAACCTATTGCAAGGACAAAGAGAGATACCAACTCAAAAAGGATATATTGGAATGTTTGTAGTATTTCAATTCATTCAATAAAAGCTACCAAGTTTGCAACTATATTCTCTCTTACACATGTGGTTTCAATTAAAGACCACCTTCTCACTTTCAGTAGTATGTGAAATTAATTGATGATTCATGCTAAATGATAACTTATATTTTAATGAGAAAAATGATCTTGGGTTTATTGTCAACACATGTTGCATATCCAATATACTTTACTCCAACAAACTCAGGATTTTTATAGTCTTGGTGGCTGATTTGCAGCTTTCTTGTCGTGCGCACTCAATGCCAGTTTTTGCACCTTAGTTGCTCTATATTTCTCTTTACTTTATCATCATTTCTTATTTAAATAATTTAATTCTCGATATTCAGGGTTAATGTGGCCCGGATTTTGTGTTCCACTCTTTTTTAATCTGATCTATTTCATTATCTAGTTCGTGATCAAGGGTTGACCATTTATAGAAACAACAATAACAATTATGTTGAATTAAGTATAATTGAATGACTTTTCACCATATAGGACTATTTCCTCAATTTTAGATGTGACCATTTTGAAAGCATTGTAACATATGTAATTTAATTGCCCTTCTATTGAAAGTATATTTTGTGGATTGATTGATGTGCCTTTTGGTGATTACCTTTATAGAATGGTTGGCTATAATCTACAACATCTAGCATGAGTAGTGGGTAATTACACACACTACTACCTGCAAGGCAACCTCAAGTCCCATCTACTTGGACTATTAGTTTAATAGAATAAGATAATACAATTAATAGAAGCATGGGCTACCAGCCTTAAGTTCATTGAAATTCAATGAACCCAAAGTTTCACTATCTGCAAGGAAAAGAAAAATTTCTAAGAGTAAAGACTGGCTGAAAAATGTGTCGATTCTATAAGGAGGCTGAAGGGTACTATTATGGCAATCATGTCCTATAGTCATATATGTTTCCGAAGCAAGCTCCACATGTCACAAAGACAATCCAAATGTTCATTTGGAACCTGAAACTCATTGAGGACAGCTAGAGCTGTTTTTAAAGATATGTTTTCAATAATAATATAGCTTGTACACATGTGACAAATTAGTCCTTTTGAGGGGTCTTTGATCACCAAATGTCAACTTCTTTCTTGTAAAAAACCCAGCTTCTACATCAGGTTCTGGTAACAGTATACAATTATGCTTGAATGTTTTTATTTTCATGTTTTTTTTACAGTCAATTTTGACTTAATTGTCTTATGGATGATCGTCACTCATGCTACATCAGAAAATTGAAACAAAAACACTCGTGCATGATTCCTATTTGGGTGAAAACTGTTTAGTTGAATTGATATTTCATCCACAGTGCTCTATGGGTTCAGGGATGTTTTTGGCCCCAAGTACTTAGCCAACAAACTTCTCTTCTGAAGCATACCCTCAGGCAACAGGAAAAATAAGGTAGCACAATGTAATGGTTAAGACCAGTGTTGTCCAGTTATCAGCTTTTAAACCTAACGTATGGATACCAATACAGGATATATATAATACAAGGAACGATATGTATAAAAAAATATTCAATTTTCTACAACAGCCAGTTACTAGTAATTACACATTCAATTTAATTTTTAATTTTTGAAACAAAAAACAGATATGCACAAAGGTTATGCATATCAATGTCCAATTTTGTTGTTTCTGTAATTTTTTACAACCTAGCCTCCCAGAACAAAAACAACATGAGCTTGAATCCAAGAGTTGAAGCTCAAACACAAAACAAAAAGAGCACTAAACAAGAAGCTCGAAAAGTGTTAGAGCAAAATTCAATGATAAAAGCTCAAGGAGCTTGGAAAAGTGTTGATACTCAATATATGCTGCCATGGAAAAGGAGGGGATGACATGAGGATTCTGAGTTCTTCCTAAACACTAAAGCATATGCATATTGGGAATTTTGAAAACCCTAATAACCAGATATGGTTTTATCCATATCCGGAAATTATGCCTTTTGATATCCAGATTTATCTCGATATCTGGACATCATTGGTTAAAGCACAAGCAACAAGGATCTTACATACAATTAATTTTGTTGTTTTGTTGGAAAGAAGTTAGACCTTCCCTCCTTACCAATTCAAACAGAAGGCACAAAAGGGTTGGTATTTCACTAAGGACAAATAAAGGTTCATGTTTGCTAAAGCTTTTAAGCCACTGGAATTGACAGCAAATTAACCAACCAAAGACAATAAATGCATGACACACATTAGGATGTGCAACTAGCCTCCAAGTCTCCAACATCTTGACCCAATCAATGACGACTTCATAGTTGGCCAATTTGACTATTACTTACACCAGTAACAACACTTACATGCAATCAATCGATTGCACCCCCATACCATGCAATATTTATTAGCAACGACACTGAAAACAAACAAGAAATACCAGAACCTAGCACCCCAAACTCTCACAAAAATCTTCAGTATTTTTTCAAAGGCTGACAAATTCATTAAATTAAAGTCCTGGAAATTGAACAAACAACTAGCTGGTGTTTGCAACTTTCTTTGGGGTCAGGGTCATCGGTCAGGGTACTGGTCAGGGTACTATGTATACACTTACTGTAAGATGGAGCCATCCGTATATATAGAATGATGATGTAGGATGCAGATTTCAGTTTGGGACCCACTAATTGTCTGTGAACTGTCTGACCACGTGTTAAGGTATGTGCTAATTTTGAAAGGCAAGATTTATTGACCTGCACTAAGTAGTAATTAGGCCTAGCCATTTTGACTACAGTTCTTATCTTGTTTTGTGAAGACTAATCCATTCTCAAAGTAGATCAATCTTCCATGCAGGGTTTCTTTGAAGAATTTTGTGATGTAGTCAAAGTGGTGATCATCCAAAAGTGATTTAGCCAAATTTGGCTACATACTAGATATGAAAGTAGAGCAAACCAAGAATCCTTTTATATTCTTGGTTACTTACTGGAACATATTGTAAAAACCTGGCAATTTGGAAAAAAAATTATTCTTTGAAATCTGACAAATTTGGGTTATTTTTTTCTATAAAAATCTCTTTGTACAGGTCCAAATCATATTTTTCAGGTCGAAATCCAGCAAAAGAGACTTTGCTTCCATGTCAATGATGATTCATCAAAGTGGGATTCTTGGTTCTTATGTTGAGAATGCAATCCAATTCCTTTCAAATGTCCCTCAACAGAGGCAAATCATGACACTCTCCACATTCATTGTTTTATCCAGTGTTGGCTAGTTATTGCTTTTTTGATCCAGCTAACTGGCCGGGTCCAGGGCTGGGTATCAATAATCCAACAGCTGGGTATTGATCTTTTGGAAAACTGATAAATAACTTACTTACCTGGTATTGAATTTTCAAATTTTAATTACCTACCTGGATCACCTGGTTATCATCCAGGTAGGTTCTCAATCCTAAAACACTAACTGTGTTTATGATAGAAAATAGAGAAAATGGATTTTTTAAAAAGAGATTATAAACAGTTAAATTTTTTAAAAATCTTATAACCAATTGTCATTATCTGGGTAAATTGATAAGCAGGGGAATTACTTTAAGATTGATATTGATAACTGTCAAAGTTTAAATTTTAAACTTTTTTTGATAACCTATCTGGCATATGTGTAATGGATTTTAGCAAGAGGCTAGCTAGTTGTAAGGCTCAGATCCAAATCTGGTGTCAACAAAATTCTGAACCTCCTGGATTTTGATATCTCAAAACCTGACCCAAAATGCACTGGAGAACCTGCCTCATACCCGCAACCCTGCCAACCCAGGTCCAAACCAATTTTCATATTGTTTGAAGGCCGCACTCCATTCAAAGTATGGTGTACAGGCCATTTTTGGTTACTATTGGACCTGATCTTAGTGTAGAAGCTACACAAAAATATACAACATAGGGGGGACAGGCTTGGCTCTACCGGTGCAGAAGAGCCAACATGACTAATGAAATTGTTAGAAGGGAAGCGTTGAGGAGTTCTCGTCAGTAAACTGAGTTAGACCCTACATAACTCAGGAAATATGAGTTTGAAGCGGCTATTCTAGTCGGTCTCAGAACAAATGTACAGATTTACTTCCAAACTATGAAGCAACATTTGTTTAGGGTAGTGTTTTTCCCTAACAGAGGGAAGGGGACTGGCATTGTGTAGTGTTTATGTGTGGGGTGCTAGGAAGTTCTTAGAGACTGCATCACTGGTAGTGTTTTGAAGAGAAGAACTTCATTCCGTTTTGGTCCTGGGTTTTTGCTAGGGTTGTAGATTGCACTGTATATTGACATCAGCTCACAGAACTGCTGGACCCACTTTACCCACTTCTTTGCCCCACTTGGAGGAGGTGCTCAACAATGTCCATCATTGTTACACGGACACAAATGTTTCAATGGTTTGACCCAGGTTTTTGATGGGTGAATCTGTTCCAGGGTGCTCCATCATAAGGGTTCAAGAGGCCCTCACTCACGTTCTAGAAGCATCATGCTACATGAATACCATAAATATTGCAGCATTAAGGGGCAGAAATTGATATCAATGTCAGAGGCACTTTAAAAGATGGGGCAAAATTCTAAAGCACTCACAATCAGGGACTTTTTTCCCCCAATTTTGTGAGGTTGAAAGATTGGAGAGTTTTTCCAAAAGAAAGCAAATTTAGATGAATGTGGTTTAGTTTCATGTACACACTCCCCTATGCTAGAGATTTTATGAGTACAGAGTTTAATAACAAATTAAAATGGGGGTGTACATATAGGTATACAGTTCATCAATTAGCTAAAATTAATAGCTACCTACCTACAAACTTCAGCTTACATGTCAAAAGAAATCACTTAATCAAGAACCTAGCCCTATGTTCAAGTGTGTTTTTTCATAATTTTAATTTTGAATTTAGCAAAAGACTAATTTCACAGTTTGGTTCTTGTGTAGGTTCCAACAAAAGGGTGAAAAACTCAGGTCCAGGTCACAATAACATGAACCTAAAGTGTGCACAAAACGTGGTGAAAAACTGCTCCAAATCCAAATTTTCAGGTTTCACCTAGCCTACAGTTTGAATGATACAAATGTGTCACTAACTTATGCTAAATGGGGAAAGCCTGGCGAAAAAAGTCTATACTTCAGGTTTCCAGATCCAACAATAATCCTGTAAAAAATGGTGCAATTTCTTGAGAAAAAGCTTTGTCCTCAAGAATTTGGGGACCTTTTTTTCTTTTTTTTTCCTGAATAAAGGAAATTCACAGACTATTCCTTTTTAAGTTTTGAGTTTTCCAAAAGATCACTGCAACAAAAGCCATTAGTTGACACTCATCAGATGTGTGAGAGGCTAAAGTAATTATGTATTTTGGAACCATACCCAATTCGTCTTAATATGTTAGATGATATAATGACTTCATTGACCAGTCAAAGAATCATATTAGGGGCTATAATAGACAGCCAATTATTAGCTTCAAACTGACATCAACACTCCCCATTTCTCTGGAAAATGGAAATAAGTAGTTACCCAAATGAGATACACCAATTTTCCAAAGAAATGAGCATTGGGGATCTCACCTTAACCTGCCATCATCTCTGTGGCCATAGTCTGTCCTTAAGCAGAAGGATAACTAAAACTTGGACAAATTTCCTAATGTGTTTGGAGTGCAAATTATACACATTAATAATGATGCCTCCTCCTCAAAAGACAGGAGGCACATTACACTTCCTACAGGCCTCTTACATGAAGTAGCAGTGTTTTTTCTTCTTTTGGAAATTTTTTGTTCTCAGCCAATGTGGCAATCATCCTAAGGAAAATGTAGAAAAAGTGGTGTTCATCCTTAGGAAGATTTAGCCAAAATCTTACGATAAAACCAGATATGAAATACAAATGTTTACTCGTCCTTCTATATTATTGGCTATGCATTGAAATCCATTCTGTCAAGTTTCACTTTTTTCCCTCTCACTTTTGACAATTCAAAACCTCCAAAATCACTTTATTTTCAAATTTTTCATTTAAAACTTCACAAGTAATAAAAGGCTGGGCACTATGTAAGCTGTAAAAATCTGGATCTTGTCAGTGTAAAGTGCCTCTTGCTCCTAGTACAGGAAGCTCAAAACTATAATTTCAATTTTTATCAAAATCTTGGGGTGGACCATAACTACCTACCAGGTTGTGTTGCCCACTTTACAATGAGTTCACTAATCATGAAGTATTACTAGGTATACTCTTTTACAGGAAGATGTTACCACAGGGGAGTCACGTAATGTTCTACAGAAATGGCTTGACTTCAAAATAAGGTACTTGATGATTACTTTAGAGGTAGAATTTATAAAAATTCAGAAAATAAACAACCCTAAAAAATTTCTTGAAAATAAGCTGAAAGAAACAAGGCATTTGAAAATATAGGTAAAAGATGTTTATTTCGTTTACAAACAAGTTACCTATATTTATCAATTGTCAAAACTACCATATATTTAAATAAGAAGGCTTAATAGCTGAAAAAACTCAATCATTGTGCTAGGAAAACACAAAACCTAGGATCTAATCTCATTATCAATAGCACAAAGCAAGTTGTGCAAGGAGATGAACAAAAAATTTGGAAGGACACCAAGTGTAGAAGAGGCTTCTCCTCCTACCACAATTGCCTAATGCAAGATAGTGGTAGCTTGAACTTTCTGAAGAGTCACTAACACTTTTTGCCTATAAAATGAATATACAATCGAAAAAGGATGACTTGTAAAGCCCTTTCTTGACCATGACATGTTAGCACATCGTTGAAGGAAATAGTCCACATGTTGATGTAAACATTCAAATATCTCTACTACTAGAGGGATGAAATCATCCTTTGGGTGTCGCTTGCAATATGACACAACCTTTACTTAAGTTGTAATCGTTGCAACCACTCCCCCAAAAAAAAGCGACTTGTAAAACAAGATTTGCATGAGTCGGGTCAGCAATGATTACATCTACCAAAATGCAAATACCATCTACTGTAAACACAATATCCAGTCATCACCATGATGACTAAAGAGATGGTGCCAAGAAAAAGTATGTTTATTCACACAAAACATGGAACTTAACATCCCTAACAATGGAGGCGAATGTTTTTTGAACTACATCATGTGTGACCATGTGTTTCTTTTATGAACACAACAAAGTAAGTGTATCCTTGTCAAATTTATGGACTAGCCACATATGCATTGAAAAACACTATGAGTTGTGGGATGGGGGAAGCTCAATTTGGTGAAGAAAAAATGTCAAAGGCCATCCTAAAAGATGGGATGACTACGCAAGCAACACACCAAGTACTTAAGCCTCAACTTGCACAAGATTTTAACCAAACACAATGACAATCTAAAGACAATTTTGAAATGATGTTGGAAAATGAGTGTTCATGCACATTCTTTAAAGTGATCTCCTGAAGACAATTCTTTGGGTGGTCCTTTTTAAAGGTGTTAATGGAAGATTGAATAACAAACAAGTCGCCCTAAGGGGATTGATGGTTTAAAAAAAAAAGGGAGCTTTAAAGCATAAAAGAATAAACAAAAAGTATGAGCTGAGGCCACTACCCACTTGTAACACACAACTCCTAAAATACAACCCTATGGAAAATAATGTTGAAAGCATTTGCAATGTCTACCTATAACACCACCCAATCAAGGTGAACATTTAAAGCTACCCAAATATGATGCATCATTACCTTTCAGCCTTTTTTAATTATAACCCAAAACTAGTGGGTGAATAAATGAGCAACAAATGCATTGTGAAATTAAAAGCAAAGGGTCTTCCTCATTAATCGATAGAAAACCTCGCCTATCACTATTAATCGAATGCCACCAAAAGATTTGGCTAAAACTAACAACTTGACAACATTAAAGGCCTAATAATACCCATGGAGATACACCCCATAATAACATAAGAACACACCAGGATTAATTGGGAAAAGCTACTAACTAAATCCTTTGGGTCAAATAAATCTCAATGGTGCTTAAATACCATGTTTAAAGGCCCTTTAGTTGAAAGGTGAATTGAATGGATGAATGCCAACTTGAACATGCGTAAAGAAAAATATAAATCTACTTCTAATTAGAATTTCATCAAAGAATCTAAGCATGGCAAGGATTATTTCAAAAAATGAAGAGCCTACAAAGCAATAATGTTTTTTGAAAAGGTTGAAGTTGGTGCCAAGGGGGCAAGGGCCCTCACAACAAAAACATATTCCCATGCTAGTCTTAGGTTAGACTTTGATAAAGACAATGGGGCCCCAAATGAGAAAAAAAGGATGAGGCCTCCAAGGGAAAGGCACCATCTAAACCAAGGGAAGGGACCAAAGGTAAAACAACTAATAAAGCATGTGCGTGCAACAAATGTTCCACTTGAAACTCCTCCCAATTACCAGACAGAAACCTCCATTAATAAATCATAGTCTCCCTATGCCCACCCTTCCTTTTTGAACAAGCCAAAAAATGCACTACTTGGAGAAAAGTAAAACAAAATGCCAAACAACAACATCATTCGAATTTCACACTATGTGATTAAAAAAATATTTAACTACTAGTTGCACCTCTTGCTTCAAAGCAAATTGGGATGCATGAATAAATGCTTATGATAACGAATTGACAATGGTTTGAATGTCTAAAGTTTGTTTGGCTCCACCAAAGTGAAAAAGCATGCACCATGAGGGATGGATGATAAATGGTCAAGAAATAGTTTTCTAGTAGGTTCCAGGTCCTTGGTTAACCATGGTGGTTAGCTCTGTTTTTTTTTTCCAACTACAGCTAACTACTACCAACGACTTGCAGATTGTTAGTAGGTGGTAAAAACAGCCCGCACCTATCTACTTACCTATTAATCACCTATTTTCCTACTATCTACCTATATATTGGACCTACTTCTTACAGAATGAATCAATAAGATGAAACCAAATATTAACTCAGTTGAGATTCATCCACAACAGAGTCACAACCGCCATCCAGTGGATGGTGCACTGGTGTGTGCTGGTTCACTCTGGACTCCAGTTAAACACCCTGTACAAACTTGCCAGGTGTCAGTGCCTTGTTGGCTCTGCCTGTAAGGTAGAGACAAGACAGGACTGAACATCATTTTTCATTTTGTCCCAGAATTGGAGCAATGTTCATAACAGAGCAGGTGTTGTCAATTAGTGTTCACACTGGGATCAGAAAAAAATCTGGGAATTTTATTATGTAGTATTTCTATTTTAAACTGTTTGTTGGTGTGACCCAGTGTTGGTCAGTTATTGCCTTTTTTTTTATCACCATTTAGGTTCTTTTTTTTTGGGGGGGGGGGGGGTTTAAAAGGTTTTAAATTTAAATTTAAAAAAAATTAATTTTCAGTAAAATTTTAAAAAAAAAAGAAAAAAATTTTTAAAATTTAAAAAAGGA
>Ga0116227_10004043_pt1 | contig 32077 bp, 31 predicted proteins | sample S1TSphgellanicum_FD_89693 | JGI IMG/M metagenome (GOLD analysis project Ga0116227, IMG submission 89693) | Host-associated microbial communities from peat moss isolated from Minnesota, USA - S1T2_Fb - Sphagnum magellanicum MG | ecosystem: Host-associated > Plants > Peat moss > Unclassified... | reverse complement strand
CCAACCAAGACAGGAAGTGGCCAGAAAGTTTTTGTGAGTTAGATTTTTGTTTTTGTTTGGTTTGTTAAAGCGCCCCCCCCCCCCCCCCCCCCCCCCCGCCCCACCTTGGACAAGATTTGATTAAATTTTAGTTTCATTTACAAACTTGGTTATTTACTAGATGGTTTTAACATTTGGTGACTATACCACGAATATAAAACCAAAATATTTGGTTTAGTAATTTTAAATTTGACATAAGGATAAAATGATTTGACTATATTCAACATTAGCCATTTTGGCTTGATCTCATGAGGATTAGTGTTTTCTATTTTTCATTAAGTTTTTATGTTGTTTGTTTTCCATTAAGTGTTTTTGTTTTAGCACAATAAAATATATATATATATATATATAAAATAATCTGCCATCTTTTGTTTGGGTGTATTATGTTGACTATTATAATGAGAGGTATGCAAAAGAAGTTGGATGAGGTTTTGCAAGAAATGGCTACATCTATTCAAAGTGGACAACCACATTGTCATTGCATTTCATAGTAGCAACACGCTAGAAACCGTAACCAAAAAAACAAAAATTGGACATCAGAATAGTTCAATTTCCAAAATTGATGGGGGCACCTCTCTCGAAGTTAACGTTCATTAAATTACAACAAGGAGTCTTTTAAAAAACCATTTGGGATCCTACCGAAAATCCAACTTTTTGGTACCATGAAGGAATGTTACTTAGCTCAATTGTTCCACAGACCAATTTTAGTCAAATTCAATAGCACTTGGAAAAATTAAAGCACCTTCAAGAGAAAGATACCTTGAATGATAACTACAGTGTTTGTTCATTGAAAATGAGTTTCATTAATGATGATGCACTTCACCTTAAAAAATCTGATAACTTCTATTTTCAATGTGGAAGTTTCCCTTCATGTGTGTTCATTTTATCATAGGTTTGGGCATTTGTTAGCCAGTTGTCCCAATAGATCTAGTTGAATTGAAGTTCAACCAGGTTTACCAAGTGCATTTCCTCCAAGAAATCCTCCCATAATTACAACCCTTACTCACCCAAATATTGTACCAAAAAATTCCAATTCACACTCAAGTATCGAGGGAGATAGGGGTGAATTTCCAAGATTTTCAAATCCCACAAGATATCCTTTTATTTCCTTAGAGGGCTATGGTTCTCTTGTGGCATCAACTTCCATGCAACCTTACTAGCCCATGATGGGATAGCCTTATCCAAAAGGAAGGTCAATTGTATCGCTAGGATGGGGTTGGCCAGGTATGATGTTATGAGATAATGTGGCTACGCCCATAATGACCATGGTAAAAGCTAGTGGTGGAGGCCCACCAAATGTAGATGATGGATCTTTCGAGCCTTCCAATAAAGGACAACCCAATGGATTTGATCATTCAACCAGGCATGTAAGTGAGGGCAATGAAAACCTTTTAATCCGGAATGGGCAAGAATGGGCATTGGATTGGTGGGGTGTGGAGGAAAACCTCCTAGGCAACTAACTCCAACAATGACCACATCCATAGGGGGACCCTGGATAGGCCCACTTTGAACAATGTTATACCCTCCTTGGTATTCGGTGGCATCCTAACACACCCCCACATTCGTTGAAAGACTCAAATGTGAATTCAAAAGTGAAAATAATGAAAGAAAAAGGAGTTGGGGTACGTTCCCTAATTCATAGCACTTCAGGGGTAAAACGGCATGCTGGAACCTCGAAATGCGGATTAAGATGAGTGACAAACAAATAAATTATTCACATTAACTTACATAGCCCAAATAACAAGTTGGTTAGTCATGGTTGGAGTACTTTTGGTGCACGATATGTCGCAACCCCACTTTGGCCAAGTGTGGGAATGAAGCCCAACACTTGGAAAAGTTGGAGGTTTGGAGTCCGTCGAGACTCCCGAATGTTCAGAGCTCGACAACAAGGCCCAAAACACCTCGCATTGAGGCGTTCTTGGTGTCGTTGGAAAGGTCTTGAAACGTAGATATCGAAAATGACCTCGCATTGGCCATTTGGACATCTGCAACCCAAGTTATGGGCAAAAGAAGGGCCGGGAGTCAAATTGGCAGTTTGACTCCCGACCACTAAAAATCGGGAATCGACCTCTTTTGGACGTCCGAATTGAGAGTGCGACACGGCGTTGGAAAGCTCTCAACGAGAGCTACAACTTTGATTTAGGGCTCGTCCCGATCCAAGTTTGGACCGAGGAGCTATGGCCGTTCAAAGTTCTGGGAGTCCAGCCGGGACTGTTTCGGGACTCCATTTCGGGAATCCCAACAAAATGTGCCATTCGGATGTAGCCTCCGCAACCAGCCGCAGAAAATACTATAAGGGGGAAGGTGGTGGCTTCCCCCGAGTCCGGGCCGTGGTGAGTCTTGTCTGTCCAAGTGCCCGTGGCAAGTCCCAACACCAAAGGGTGTTCCGAATGCTAAACTAACCTGTTGTGGTTGGTTTTTGGATGTAGATTCACACGAGATAAGTTAGTTCCTCTTCCTAATCTAATCCCTGGGCTCCTAACTCAACCCTCTACCCCTTTTTAGAGTTGGAAGTCGAGAGCGCGCCTCTAAGTCTCAATTTTCCGTAACTTGACTTTGTGAAACCCTTAAGTGGGTTTCACCCCGTGACTTGGGAGTGCGTCACAATGAGCCACTGGCATACACGAATTCACAAAACTCACCACGGCCTAGACTTGAGGGAAAGCACCACCTTCCCCCTTATAGCATTCTCTATGATTAACCACGTGAGTTACATCCAAATGTCATTTTGTCTTAGGATTCCCAAATTGGGAATCCCAAAATTAGGACTCTCGGCATTTTGGAAGGCCATAACTTCTTGTGTAGACTTCCGATTGAGGTGAGGTCTCAAGCAATGTTGTAGCTCTTGTTGAAATATTTCCAATGATATGTGGCACACCACTTGAACACACGTATTTCAGGGTGATTCCCGACTTTTAATGGTCAGGAATCAAATTGGCACTTTGACTTTTAGCCCTTCTTTTGGCCATAACTTGTATTTTAAGTATTCAAATCGGTCATGTGAGCTCATTTCAAACATCTATGTTTCAAAAGCTTTCCAATGGCATAAAAATATTTTTAATCCAATGAACTTTGACCCTTGAAATACCTTTTTAAAAATTCGGGAATCCATTGAAACTCCACCTCCAAAAGTGGGAGCCAACTTGGGAGTGTGCGAGTTCATTCCCTCACACTCTCCTACACTCCTGGGAGTGTGAAATGTGACTCCCAGGCTTCCCTCTCGACCCACACCTTTGCAAGCCCTAGCTTTGGTCATGAGCCTAAAGCTAGAGTCATGACATTTTCCCCCACTAAAAGAAGAGTTCAATGTATTCATTAACATTTAGAAATTATTTCCTCAATGTAATTACTTTCACTTGAATCTTTGGCCATCGATTGTCAACTTCTGCAGTGGGACCTTACCTTAAGCTAATTTAGGCGCCCCAAATTTCCAACATTTTTTTAGCAAGTCCAAGGTAGGGCTTAGGAAAAACCCTTAACCTTTGCTTTGTCAAAAGATTTAAACTAGCCTAATTAATAAAGCCTTCTTTTGGGAAGCATTTATTTGATGCTTCCCCTCATGAAAAACTCAAGCCAAGTCTAATTTTGACATAAGTTACTTGACATGACTCCTTTCCCAATCTTGTGCTTTGATCATAACAATCAAACCTAACTAAATGTATGTTTATCAAAGTATGAGAAGCGATGCTTAAGCTTTGTGAAAACCTAAATCCCAAGATATGTGAATATAGTATGCGAACAAGGTCATGACTTTTCGCATTGGCCACCACTACCAACCAACCCTTTGGGATGCACTTTAAGCATGTGCACATCCTCACAAGTTCACTTTGATTGTCTCCTATTTTGGGGCCAAAGTTTCTTTTAACCCCAAAATGGGAGTCCGATTTTGATTTGAGCTTACGCAGGAAAATTCCATTTGTCCATGCCACTTAACAAATCTTTTAATAATATTCATTATGTTTAGGATGCAATCTTTTGAAATTATTTAACCTTTATTTCACTTACAACTTGATGTGGTACATTTGTGTAATTTCATACCCCACTAAATGAAAGGTGATGTCCTCATCACATTCTATGTTTCTGTTGCTTATTTGTTAGTCTATTGTGGAATTCTTCTATGACTTTTTGGGCATGTTCCATGTCCGACTCATTCACCCAAGATGCCTCTATTGGATGGTATCCTTTCCACTTGACTAAGTATTCCCACTTTCGCCCCCTTAGTTGCCTTGATTTAAACACAACCTCCATTTCAAATTTTAGTTCGTTATTACTGAAGTTTGGTGGGGGCCTTAAGTTATGCTATTGATTAGGCCTTGAGGCATCATAGTTGATTGGCTTCAAAAGCGAAACATGAAATATGGAATGAACTTTAAGATTTTCCAATAATTTTAATTTATAAATGTTGGGAAATTTATTTTCCAAGATTTTGAATGGACCTACATATGGACCCAAAGACTTGTGGCTCAAACTTTATGGCAACTAAAAAAAAATTCTACTCAACCACACTTCATTTCCTTCTTCAAAATTCACCTTTTTCGGGACTTGTCCACAAAATCCTTGTACCGTTTATGTGCCTTTTCAAGATTGGTCTTAGCCATCTCCCACAAGCGCCACCTCTCTTCATCAAATTGTGTGACCATTGGCACTTCCTCATTTACATCACTTGGGGGTTGCCCATGTGTGGCCCAAATTGTAAGCACAATTGGTGACTTGCCCGTCACCATTTGAAAAGGGGTGGCCCCTATTACCGAATGCTCCAAATTGTTGTAACAAAATTCGACCAACTCCAAATGGTCCAACCAATCTTGTTAAATTGTCACCACATAATTCCTTAGGAATTGTTGGATAACCAAGTTCATTCTCTCAATTTTTTCATCTGTTTAGGGTTAAAATGAGGTGATCATCTTGAGCTCCGACCCCATGCACTTCCACAAAGCTCGCCAAAACTTGCTTGTGGACTTTGGGTCTCAATTCGACACAATGTCCTTGGGGGGGCCATGATGTTTGAACATGCGTGTGAAGAACAACCTTCCCATTTCTTAGGCCATGGCACTTTTTTTGGTGGGAATGAAGTGTGCCATCTTGCTAAATCTATCCACCACCACCATGATTGCATCAAATCCTTTCGATGGCGGCAAATTCACCATGAAATCCATGGACACACATTCCCATGGCCCTTCAAGAATCAATAAAGTTTGCAACAATCTTGCTTATTTCTTATTGAGTGTTCAATTTTGTTGGCAAGTCAAGCAAGTCTTCACACATTCCTCCATGTCATTTTTCAAATTAGGCCAAAAGTAGGTCTTCTTGAATAATGTTATGGTGTGTTTTGCATCACCATGGCCTACAAATGGCCCATCATGGCATTCCTTCAAAAGCACATCCCTAAACCTCCCTTTTGGAACATAGAATTAATTTTGCTTATACCACAATAATCCATCTCGCAAATGGAAATGTGACTTGATTCCTTTTTGAATGTTTTTCTTTATTTCCTTAGCCAACCCATCACAGTGGTTCACTAGTTGAACTTCCTTTTGAAGCTCTGTTTCCCCACGTATGCCACCTTAAGTTGGTGTTTTCGACTTGACGCATCAGGCACCACGTTATCCTTCCCTAGCTTTTATCAAATGTCCACATTGAACAAGGCCAATGTGATTTGCCATCTCATTTATTTTGATGACAACTTTGGTTGAGTGGCGAAGTATTTCAAAATGACATTAGTAGTCCACACCACCACATCCTTGGAGCCTATGTAATGGCCCCAAGTCTAAAGCAATGTATCACGGCCCACAATTCCTTTTCATGTGTTGGCCACCTTCGCTCCATGTCATTCAATTTCTTGCTTTCAAATGCCACCAACCTTCCATCTTACATTAGGATTCCTCTAATCACAAAGTCAAAGGCATCGAAATGGATCTTAAAATCTTTGTCAAAATTGGGCAATTTTAACACAAACATTTTCACCAAAATGTCTTTCAAGGTTTCAAAGGCCTCATTGCATGTTTCATCCCATTCATAAGTTTTTGATGACTTTTTCAAAAGGATTGTCAAAGGCATGGCTATCTTTGCAAAGTTCTTAATGAACTTACAATAATAGGAAAATAATCTTTAAAATGATCTTAAGGTCGAAATCGACCTAGGTGGTTCCCAATCCAAAATTGCCTCCACCTTGTGGCCATCCATCTTCAAGCCTTCTTGGGTGATCTTATGTCCAAAGAAATTCACTTTCGTCACCCGAATTTGCATTTCTCAAATTTAACATATAACTTGTTTTCTATCAACCTTTGGAACACCTTTTGGAGATGCTTCATATGTTCTTCCATAAAGTTGCTATATGACCATAAAATCATCAAACCACTCCCGAAAAATGTCGTTCATGAATGTGCAAAATGTGGCAAGTGCATTGGTGAATCCAAAAAACATCATTAAGAACTTGTATGAGCCATACCTTATGCAACAAGTGGTCTTTTCTTCGTCCCTTTCTGCAATTCAAATTTGGTAATATCCTGAACCTAGGTCAATCCTACTAAACATTTTAGCTCTTGAAAGTCAATCAAACAAATCGTCAATTCGAAGTAATGGTTATCAATTTTTCATCGTCACCTTGTTGAGGGCTATATAATCCACACACATCTTCAACATCCCATCCTTCTTGTGAACAAAAACGACGAATGCCCGATATGGTGACTTACTAAATTTGATGTATCCTTTTACAAAAATTTCTTCAAATTCAACCTTAAGTTCCTTCAACTTCTCATGACTCATCCGATATGGGGCCTTGGGGGGAAATGCCACTCCCGACATCATCTTAGTTACATGGTTGACTTGTCTTCTGGGGGGCAATTCATCAAACAACTCTTTAAACATCACATCCGAGATTTCGTCCAATACTCGCTTAACGCACCTAGGAAGACTTACCAAGTTGGTAACTTCCTTTGGCTCAAACTTGTCCAACACACACATCACACACAACATGCCATAACCTCCCATGCATTCCTTCTCTAAAGTTTTTCCTAACATCAAGTGGATGGTCTATCCACCCACATTATGCACTTCATGTGCCTTCACCCAAATGATCCCATTTTTGGATGGGATTTTAATTAGCCTATTGTGCCCTTCTATGAGCATATTATTATGGGTGATGAATTTCATTCCCAAAATGCATTCCATTCCCCCTAAGGTGGAAACCAACAAATCCACCTTTCCTTTCCAATTCCTTAGTTAAAGAGGCATGCCTTTTGCTTACAATGTGGTGGGATGGAAAACCCCATCCGCAAAGTGCACCTCAATGGGTGCCTTGAGCTTCTCCAACTGGAGCTCCATTCTTTTGGCATTTTTTCAGGTTATGAAGTTATGGGAAGCCCCTGTGTGTAAAAGACATAACACCTCCAGTTTAAAAACCTTCTTACTTAAAAACCTTCCCTTTTAAGAAAATAAAACGATTGCATTCATTTTGGGCTAGGTTGGCGGTAGGGACAATTACCTTAGAACCCCCCTTGCCCGATTTAGGTTGGGGGCAATCTTTGGAGTAATGTCCCATTTCATTACAATTGAAACACGTTCCTTTGGGCTTCTCACTAGCATTCCCCTTGAATTGGCTCCCTTTTAAAGGAGCCCCCTTTTTGACGAAATTTCTTTTGGGTTTCAAACCTAAGCCTTGAAATTGTTTGGGCTTTTCTTCTTTTGAAGTGTCTTGCCCTCAGTTCCATTCCCTTTCATGGCATGCCCTCTTGTGAAGGAATGTATTGTCCTTCTTGAACCCAAACTTTTCACCCTGTCCCACATCCAAAAAACCTTCCATTTTCGTGATGGCATCAAATAATGAGGTAAACAAATTCTCTTCAATCTTATGCTTGGCCCAAGTTGGGAGCCCCATCACAAAATGGTACACTTGGTCTAACTCATGCATATGTCAAACCTCAAACATGAGTTCAATGTACGCCCTCACATATTGGCACAAGTTCTCATTCATCACATTCACAAGGTCACGGAGTTTACATCTTGGAATGTAGTCGGAATTCTTTGGAATGAATTCCAATTCAATGTGTTCCTTGAAGAATTCCCATGCGTAGCCATGGGTCTTCCTTCCCCTTGCTTCACCATCCTCCACTGTCGTAACCCTAGCCTTGGGCTCACAACCAAAACAAAGGGGCTTGCAAGGGTGCGGGCCAAGATTAAGCTCAAGAGTTACATTTTCATGCCCTCGGGAATGCAAAAGAGTGTGAAGGAAAGGACCCTCACACTCCCAAGTGAACTCCCATGTGGGGAGTTGGAGTCACGGTGGACTCCCGAATGTTCAAAGAATGATTGCAAGGATCAAAACCCAATGGCTCGAGGAGTTCTTCATACCATTGGAAAGCTATTGAACGTAGATGTCTAAAATGAGCTTGTATCACCCATTTGGACATCTAAAACACAAGTTTTGGCCAAAAGAAGGGCCGAGAGTCAAATTAGTAATTTGACTTTCAACCACTAAAAGTTGGGAATCACCTTAATTTCCTTACGAGCCATGGAACATGCTTTGACTCCTTGCGTTTTCGCTGTTTTTCAATTTGGATTCACATTTGAGTCCATTAAGGAGCTTGGGGGTGCGTCACATGGTATCAAAGCTCTAGTAGAGCTTGATCCACTTATTAAAAAGTCCTGATGGCACCAAAGAAGACATGTAAGCCAATCTAAGAAACTATGGTGGAAGAACCCACCCAAGACCTAGATGTCCCACTCGAAGCCATTAGGGAGGAAGAACAAGATGATTTTAAGGAACAAGAAGACCAAGAGAACTTTGATGATCATGAACGTGAAAAAGAGCAACCAACTATAGTCCTTTTCACCCCAGAACAATTGGAAGTTTTATTCAAAATGAATAGGCTCGATTTCACTGAGTTGGTTGCGGCCCTCAAAGGAGGATCATCAAAAGGTGTGGGATTCCAACCTACTAAACCTAAGAATTTTGATGGGATCCGAAATCAAAAAGGTTGTAGATGCTTGGCTTGCAGAAATGGAGGACGACATTCATGCTGCCAAGGTTGGATGACATTCTACCATAGAACTTGCCCAATCCTACTTAAAAGGCTATGCTTCCACATGGTGGAAGATAGTGAAGCAAGAGGAAGGGAAGACCCATGGCTACACATGGGAATTCTTCAAGGAATGCATTGAGTTAGAATTCATTCCAAAGAACTCCGACTACATTTCAAGATGCAAACTCTATGACCTTGTGAATGCAACGAATGACAACTTGCGCCAATATGTCAAGGCATATTCTAAGCTCATGCTTGAAATTCGACACATGCATGAGTTAAACCGTGTGTGCCATTTTGTGATGAGGCTCCCGACTTGGGCCAAGTGCAAGCTTGAGGAAAATTGGCCCGCCTCATTATCCGAGGCCATCATGAAAGTGGAAGGCTTTTCGGATGTGGGACGGGGTGAAAAGCTCGAGTTCAAGAAGGATAACAAGTTCCTTCACAAGAAGGCGCACCATGAAGGAGAATGGAACCAAAGGCAAGATACCTCCAAAGGGGAAAGGCCCAAACAATTTCAAGGTTCGGGTTTCAAACCCAAAGGAAATTTCATCAAGAAAGGGGTTCTTTTCAAAGGGGGCCAACCCAAGGGGGATGCTAGTGGGAAGTCCAAAGGAGCGTGTTTCAACTGCAATAAAGTGGGACATTACTCCAAAGATTGCCCCAAACCTAAACCGGGGAATGGGGGTTCTAAGGTAATTGCCCATACCACCAACCTAGCCCAAGGTGAATGTAATCGCCACATTTTCTTGAAAGGGAAGATTTCTAAGCGGGATGTGTTATGTCTTTTGGACATAGGGGTTTCCCACAACTTCATAACCCAAGAGAATGCCAAAAGAATGGAGCTCCAGTTGGAAGGGCTCAAGGCACCCATTGAGGTGCACTTTGTGGATGGAGTTCCCCATCCCACGACATGGCAAGTGAAAGATGTGTCTTTTCAACTAGGGAATTGGAAAAGAAAGGTGGATTTGTTGGTTTCCACCTTAGGGGGGATGGATTGCATTTTGGGAATGGAATTCATCACCTGTAATAATGTGCTCATAGAATGGCACAATAGGCTAGTTAGAATCCCATCCAAAAATGGGATCGTGTGGGTGAAGGCACACGAAGTGCCTAATATGGGTGGATCCACCATCCACTTGATGTTAGGAAAGATGTTGGAAAGAAAATGCATGGGAGGTTATGGCATGTTGTGTGTGATACGGGTGTTGGATGAATTTGAGCTAAAGGAATCTACCAACTTGGTAAGCTTTCCCTAGTGCCTTAAGTGAATATTGAATGAATTCCTAGATGTGATGCCCGTAGAGTTGTTCGATGAGTTGCCCTCAAAAATACGAGTTGATCATGCAATTGAAGTGATGCTGAAAGTGGCACCTCTCGCCAAAGCTCCATATCGAATGAGTCATGAGGAATTAAAGGAACTCAAGGTTCAACTTGAGGAACTCCTCACAAAAGGATACATCAAGCATAGCAAGTCACCATATGGGGCACCCATCCTCTTTGTTCATAAAAAGGATGGGACGTTGAGGATGTGTGTGGATTATAGAACCCTCAACAAGGTGACAATGAAGAATCGATACCCATTACTTTAAATTGATGACTTGTTTGATTGACTTTCGAAAGCCAAAGTGTTTAGTAGGATTAACTTCCGCTCCGGGTACTACCAAATTCGAATCACAAAAGGGGATGAAGAAAAAACTGCTTGTCGCACAAGGTATGGCTCATACGAGTTCTTGGTGATGCCTTTTGAACTCACCAATGCACCCATCACATTTTGCATGCTCATGAACGACATCTTCCAGGAATGGTTTGATGACTTTGTGGTCGTATACATAGACGACATTTTGGTCTATAGCAACTCCATGGAGAAACATGTGGAGCATCTCCAGAAGGTGTTCCAAAGGTTGAGAGAAAACAAGTTATATGCCAAGTTTGATAAATTTGAATTTGGGGTGACAGAAGCCATCCGGGACCTATGATTGGGACGAAATATGCAATGAAACCTTTGAAACCTTGAAAGGCATTTTGGTGAAAACGCTTGTGTTGAAGTTACCAGACTCTAACAAAGATTTTGAAATCCACTCTAATGCCTCTGACTTTGTAATTGGGGGAATCCTAGTGCAAAATGGAAGGCCAGTGGCATTTGAAAGCAAGAAGTTGAGCAAGACGGAACGAAAGTGGCCAACACATGAAAAGGAAATGTGAGCCGTGATACATTGTCTCAAGACTTGGGGCCATTACATAAGCTCCAAAAATGTGGTGGTGTGGACCGACAATGTCACCTTGAAATACTTTGTCATTCAACTAAAGTTGTCATCAAAATAAGTGAGGTGGCAAAACACATTGGCCTTGCTCAATGTGAACATTCGACATAAGCCTAGGAAGGAAAACGTGGTGCCCAATGCACTAAGTCGAAAACACCAACTTAAGGTGGTGTATGTGGGGGAAACAGAACTTCAAAAGGAAGTTCGACTAGCAAGCCGCCGTGATGGGTTAGCCAAAGAAATAAAGCAAAACAGTCAAAAGGGAATCAAATCACACTTCCATTTGCGAGATGGACTGTTGTGGTGTAAGCAAAATGAGCTTTATGTTCCATAAGGGAGGTTTAGGGATGTGCTCCTAAAGGAATGCCATGATGGGACACTTGTGGGCCATGGTGGTGTAAAGCGCACCACAACATTCCTTAAGAAGTCCTATTATTGGCCTAATTTGAAAGATAATGCAGAGGAATACGTGAAAACTTGCTTGATTTGCCAATAAAATGGAACACTCAATAAGAAACAAATAGGATTGTTATAACCATTACCGATTCCTGAAGGGCCGTGGGAAAGTGTGTCCATGGATTTCATGGTGAATTTGCCACCATCAAGGGGATTTGATGCGATCATGGCGGTGATGGATTGATTTAGCAAGATGGCACATTTCATTCCCACCAAGGAAAGTGCCATGGCCCAAGAGATGAGAAGGTTGTTCTTCATGCATGTGTTCAAACATCATGGCCTTCTATATGACATTATGTCGGATTGAAACCCAAAGTTCATAAACAAGTTTTAACGAGCCTTGTGGAAGCACATGGGGTTGAAGCTCAAGATGAGCACCTCATTCCGACCCCAAACGGATGGACAAACCGAAAGGGTGAACTTGGTCATCCAATAATTCCTAAGGAATTATGTGGCGGCGGATCAACAAGATTGGGTGAACCATTTGGAATTGGCCGAATTTTGCTACAACAATTCAAAGCATTCAGCAATAGGTTCCACCCCCTTTCAAATGGTGACGAGAAAATCGCCAATTATGCCTACAACTTGGGCCGCACTTAGGCAACCCCCAAGTGATGCAAGTGAGGAAGTGCTGATGGTCACACAACTTGATGAAGAGAGGCGGCGCTTATGGGAGATGGTTAAGGCCAATCTTAAGAAGGCGCATAAACGGTACAAAGATTTTGTGGACAAGTTTTGACGAGAAATGAATTTTAAAAAAAGAGATGAAGTGTGGTTAAACATCAAAAAAATTTGGTTGCTAGAAAGTTTGAGCCACAAGTTCTTAGGCCCATATGCGGGCCCATTCAAAATGTTGGAAAAGAAATTTCCTGACACTTATAAATTAGAACTATAAAAAAATCTTAAAGTTCATCCCACATTTCATGTTTCGCTTTTGAAGCCGGTCACCCGTGATGCCTCAAGGGCTAATCAAAAGCACAACTCGAGGCCCCCACCAAACCTGATTCATAATGAACCAAAATTTGAAGTGGAGGCCGTGCTCAAATCAAGGCAACTAAGGGGGCAAGAGCGGGAGTACTTGGTCAAATGGAAGGGACACCATCCAATAGAAGCATCTTGGGTGAATGAGTTCGATATGGAACATGCCCAAGAAGCCATAGAAGAATTCCACAATAAACTAATGAAGAAACAAAAGAAACATAGAACGTGATGAGGACATCACTTTTCTTCTAGTGGGGCAAGGAATTACACAAATGTACCACACCAAATTACAAGTGAAATAAAGGCTAAAGACTTCCAAGAGATTGCATCATGAATGTAATGAATATTATGAAAAGAATCGTGAAGTGGCATGGACAAATGGAACTTTCTTGTGTAAGCCCAAATCAAAATCGGACTCCCACTTTGGGGCTAAGAGAAACCTTGGCCCCAAAAAGGGAGGCAAGCAAGGTGAGCTTGCGGGGATGTGCACATGTTTAAAGTGCATCCCAAAGGGTTGGTTAGTAGTGGCGGCTAATGAGGGAAGTCATGACCTTGTTCACATACTATAATTGTGTAACTTGGGACTCAAGTTTTTGCAAAGCTTAAACGTTGCTTCTCATACCTTGATAAGCATACTTTTAATTAGGTTTGATTGTTGTGATCAAGGCGCAAGGTTGGGAAAGGAGTCATGTCAAGTAGCTTAGGTCAAAATTAAACTTGGCTTGAGTTCCTCATGAGGGGAGGGATGGAATAATTGCCTCCCAAATGAGGGCTTCGTCAATTAGGCTAATTTAGGTCTTTTGATGAAGCAAAGGTTAAATGTTTTCTTGAGACCCCCCTTGGACTTGCCAAGAAAGTGTTGGAAACTTGGGGACACCTAAGTTAGCTTAAAGCAAGGTCCTGTCGCAAAAGTCAACGATTAATGGCCAAGGATCCAAATGAAAGCAATTACATTGGGAAATAATTTGTAAGTGTCAATGAGGACATTGACCTTTTCTTCTAGTGGGGGAGAGTGTTGCAACTTTAGCCTTGGGCTTGCGACCACAGCAAAGGGGATTGCAAGGGTGCAGGCCAAGACTAAGCCCAGGAGTCGCATTTTCATGCCTTCGGGAGTGCAAAAGAGTGTGAGGGAAAGAACCCTCACACTCCCAAGTGAACTCCCATGTGGGGAGTTGGAGTCCCAATGGACTCCCAAATGTTTAAAAAGTGATTGCAAGGGTCAAAACCCAATGGTTAGAAGAATTCTTCATACCATTGAAAAGCTATTGAAATGTAAATGTCTAAAATGAGTTCGCATCACCCATTTGGACATTTGAAACACAAGTTATGGCCAAAAGAAAGGCCAAGAATCAAATTGGTAATTTGACTCCCAACCACTAAAAGTCGGGAATCACCCTGATTTCCTTGCGAGCCAGGGAGCGTGCCTCAACTCCTTGTGTTTTCTTTGTTTTTCAGTTTGGACTCACATTTGAATCCATTAAGAAGCTTGGGGGTGCATCATCCACCATGTCGAAACATAGCCCTTTAAATAGGACTGGGCAAGATCCATGGCAGAATGTCGCCCCACCTAAACGACATGGAGATAATCTCCATTACTTCCAAGAGGTAATCCTCCATTTTCGCAAGTCAAACATCCAAAACCTTTTAATTTCAGACCCCATCAAAATTCGCGGGTTTAGTAAACTTGAATCCTATAGTTTTAGATGATCCTCCTTTGAGGGCCTCAACCAACTCTATGAAATTGAGCCTATTCATTTTAAGTAAAACCTCCAATTATTCTAAAGTGAAAACAATTGCAGTTGGTTGTTCCTTTTCATTTTCCTGATCATTGTGGTTGTCATAGTCTTCTTGTTCTTCAAAATCCTTTTGTTCCTCCTCCCTAATGGTCTTGGATGGAACATCTATGTCCAAGGTGGGTTCTTCCACCATGGTTTCTTGTACTAGCTTACGAGTCCTCTTCGGTGACATTAGAATTCTCAAATAGGTGGATCGAGCTCTACCAGAACTTCGGTACCATGTGACACACTCCCACATTCCTTAAAAGTCTTAAATGCGAATCTGAAAGTGAAAACAATGAAAAAAGGAGTTGGGGTATGTTCTCTAATTTGCAACACTTTGGGGGTAGAAGGGCATGCTAAAGCTCCAGGATGGGGACTAGGACGAATGACAAGCAGGTCAATTATTCACATGAACCTGCATAACCTAAACAACAAGTTGGTTAATGCATGGTTCGAGCACTTTTGGTGCACGGATGAACCACTGGCATACACGAACTCACAAGACTCACCATAGCCCGGACTTGGGGGAAGCCACCACCTTCCCCCTTATAGTCTTCTCTATGATTAGCCACATGAACTACATGCAAATGTCATTTTGCCCTAGGATTCGCAAGTTGGGAGTCCCAAAATTCCCAATATTAGGACTCCTAACACTTTGGAAAGCCATAACTTCTTGTTTAGACCTCTGATTAAGGTGAGGTCTAAAGCAAAATTGTAGCTCTTATTGAAATATTTTCAATGATATGTGACATGCCACTTGAATGCACGTATTTCAAGGCAATTCCTAACTTTTATTGGTCAGGAATCAAATTGGCACTTTGACTCCTGGCCCTTCTCTTGGCCATAACTTATGTTTTAAGTATTCAAATGGGTCATGAGAGTTCATTTTAGACATCTATGTTTCAAGAGCTTTCCAATGGTATAAAAATATTTTTAATCCAATAAATTATGGCCCTTGGAATCCATATAAAGGAAACCAAAATAACAAAACCAGTAATACTACCATTTAGTACTCTTGATTTATTTGTGGTGGTCTTGATCATAAGATTTTTGATCGCCCACATTAATAGGCAACATTGGAGACATTCAAAAACAAAAAAGTAAACTCCAAACTTAAAAAGGAGAATGTAACAATTAACACGGTGTTGGTCGTAACTACTAGAAGTCAAGTCTTCAAAGCTGATGCTTTCAAGAAAAAGGAGATGAAGCGAAATAACACTATTACAAATTAGCAAAAGGAAGAATAACTTTAGAAATCATTTGAGGATGTTATCGAACATTTATAGAAGGAGGAACCACCATTATAAGTTCCAACATTGGAGATTGCTAAGGGGTCCACCTGCAAGAATGAACAAACGCCAGGAGCCAAAGGATGCCATACTAGTTAATCCCAATTTGGAAATCAGAATTGCCACGTTGAAAGCCATGGAAGAATCAATTACAATTCAATAGGCTATTGGAGACCAATTACTTGAAACCACACATATGCCAACCTTCACGAAACTTTTTCAACTTGCACCAAACTTAAAATAGTTGAACTTAAGTTTTTCTAAACTCCCTTCAAAACAAAAATTGGTTCCATGCTAATTTCTCACTTTCACCAAGTCACGAAAATTTGAGAACAAAAGAAAACAGGCATGAGATTGCTAATGTTGTGGCTTTTTATGAGCAGAAATAGTTAGAGGACCATGTAACCTATCCTAATGCACAAAGGGTGGTGTGATTTTTTTTCCATTTGGTGAAACTTGAAGATGTAGGTCAAACTATTAAAGGTTGTAAACACATTATAGGTTCAAGGCCCTTAAATTCTATGGCATCCATTTCACATAGAAGTGTTGTTTTGTTGAAGATGTGAGAGTTAACTTGTTTTTGCGGTTTCAATTGCCATCAATCTTAACATGGCGGTTATCCAAATACATGTTGGGTGAAATCTAGTGGATGATGTGTTACTAGACAGAGGTTTTGGAGCCAACATTATCAATGAGGATTTGAGGAAATGGTTGGGGTTCCTTTCCCCCAAGCCCACCTCTTATGTGTTCCAAATGGCGGATCATTGTTTGACAAAGTCAATCAAAGTCATTCGAGACTTAAAAATACATATACAGGGAATTCCATATGTTGCCACATTCAACATTATGCGAAACAATGTATTTTTAGCTAACCTTGGTTTAGGAATGCCAAGGTGATTCATGATTGGGGGAATACCTTGATCACCATAGAAGGCAATGCAGCGATTTAGACGATTCCAGTAACAAAACACTTGGATGCTAATACCAAGCAACCAAAAGTTCTTCTCTACTATGATTTTGCCAATGGCATCACAAATGAAGAAGAGGAAATTTTCCTCCAGGGAAAACTAAAATTGTTCACCATTAGAATAATTACCTTATTAGAACTGGGCACACCTTGTGTCCTACATTGCTCCAAAATTCGGTTTAGAGGAGGGGAAATTCCAGTAGATGAAGTCCCCACACACTTAATGGTGGAAGATTTGAAAATTGCTAGGTGGACACTATAAAAAAATGTCTAGATTTGAAATTTAAATTTGGAACACTCCTACCAAACCATAGTTGGTGAAGCTCAACACTGATATGGACCTTTCAACAGTTGGAAAAGCAGAATCTTTGTTCCAAAAATACAAGAATGTCTTCGCATGGTCCTACAAGGATTTCAAAGGAGTACCTCTTCACATTGCTCAACATTGGATTGAACTAGATACAACGATATCGCCTTCCCATCAAAACTAGTATTGAATGAATCCCAATTATGTAAATGTGATCAAATAGAATTTGGAAAAACTTTTGATTGCAAGATTCATTACTGCGATGGAAGTAACTTGGTTTTCGCCCATTGTGGTGGTCCCCAAAAAAAATGGTAAATTGCGCATTTGCGTCAATTTGAGGATATTAAATGCAACCATGAAAAAGGATCCATATCCTCTACCATTTACGGAGGAGGTCTTGGATATGGTAGATGGACACGAAGTATACTCATTCTTGGACAGATTTTCTGATTACCATTAAATCATGACAGCATCGGAAGATCGATACAAAACAACCTTCATCACCGAATAGGGCACTTTCATGTGGTTAATCATGCCTTTCATATTAAAGAATAGGCCCCCAACCTACCAACAAACTTTCAATATGGCTTTCAAGGAATATTTTGGTGTGTTGATGAAATTGTTTTTGGACGATTTTAACATTTTCAATGATTTGAAAACACATCTAGCAAAAACTTTGATTATGCTTCAACAAATGTCAAGAATTCGATATTAGCCTCAACTTGGAAAAAATATGTTTCTACTGTTTTTTTTTGACATACTTAACTACATTGTGCCTAAGGAAGAAAAGCTACCAGATCCTAAGAAGATCGCAACCATAGCCAACATGTCGAAATAAATAACCGCCAAGAACATTCAAGTTTTCAACAACATGGCCCAATCTTATTGTTGTTTTATCTGGAATTTCATTCTCATCATGGCCCCAATCATGAAATTGTGACAAAAAACCGAAGTTTTTAAGTGGACTCCCAAATGTTAATAGGCATGGGAGGTAATTAAGCAAAATTATGTGGATGCATCAATCCTGATTGCACCAAGGTGGGATTTGAAATTTCACATCCACACCAACACGTCCAATTTAGCAATCGACGTTATGTTGGCTAAAAATCCAACTGGAAAATGCGACCAACTAATTACGTACATGTCTAGGTTGTTGAACAATGTGGAGAAAAACTACACAACTAAAAGGGAAGTAATGGCGATGGTGTAAGCTCTTCACAAATTGCGCCACTACCTACTCAGTAACAAGTTTGTTTTTTATGTAGACCATATGGCCCTCTTTTACTTGGTCAAGAAACCCCAAGTTTATGGTTGGATAGCCCAATGGCTTCTCCTGTTTCTTGAATATGATTTTTCGATGATATATAAATTTGAAAAATCACACTCAATGGTAGATGCCTTATCTTGTTTGTCAGCATCCGATGAATCAAGTGGAGTGTTAGATCAAATCCCTAATGCAACCTATTTCTACTCAAACCAACATGTTGCAGGAAATTCACGATTACTTACAAACATGAGATTTTTTTGTTTCGTACACACCAAAATAGAAACGGAAATCGACTTTAAAAACCTTACCCCATGCATTACAATAAAGCAAGTTGTACAAACAAAGCTAAGACTAGATTTTTCGACCATGCATATACTAGGATCAAATTCTTGTAATCCTCCAAGAAATGCATGAAGGGATGGTTGGAGGTCATTTTTCGATAGATATCATAATCCAAAAAAATTTGGTTGCTAAATACTAGTGGCTAAGTCTTCACAAAGATGTTCTGGATAATTGCAGATCTTGTGAAAGTTACCAATGGACATGTAATTTCGTCCACACTAGTTTGGTTAAACTGATCATAATGTTCCCTACCAAACTTTTCACAAAATGGAGCATTGATTTCATAGGCTCCATCAAACCAATAGGTTGTTACACAAGTAGTCGCTATGTTTTAGTGGCAATTGATTACACTACCGAGTGGGTAGAGGCCAAAGTGTTGCGAACAAACACTATAACGGTCATAACACAATTTGTGTATGAATTTATCCTTACATGATTCAACTACCCACTCATCTTGGTTAGTAATCAAGGTGTGCACTTTATCAACGATGCCATCTAAACCTTGATTATGCACTTTTTGTTTAAACATACAAGTTCCACTATGACGCACTCCCAAATCCCTTGTTGAACCCACTTGAGGGTCCAACTATGTAAGGTTGCAGAAAGTTGGGACTTGAAGGGCGCTCCCAACTTCCAACACTAAAAGGGGGTAGAGGGGTGTGCTAGAAGTCCCGGGATTAGACTAGGAAGATGGACTAGAAGATCAAGCTTGAATCTACATCCAAAAACCAACCACAAAGGGTTAGTTAGCATTCGGGAACACCCTTGGGTGTTGGGACAAACCACGGGCACTTTTACACACAAAACTCACCACGGCCCGGACTCCGGGGAAGCCACCACCTTCCCCCATATAGTATACTCTGCAGCTCTCCGCCGAGGCTACATCCAAATGGCTCTTTTTCCCAGGACTCCCAAGTTGGAGTCCCGAAACTGTCCCGGGTTGGAGTCCTGAGACTTTGGACGGTCATAGCTCCTCGCCCCAAACTCGGATTGGGACGAGGTCTAAACCAAAGTTATAGCTCTCATCAAGAGCTTTTCAACGCCGTGTTGCACTCCTTGAAACAATGTTGGGAAGAAGTCGATTCCCGACTTTTAGTGGTCGGGAGTCAAACTGACAGTTTGATTCCTGGCCTTTCTTTTGCCCATAACTTGGGCTGCAGATGTCCAAATGGGCAATGCGAGGCCATTTTGGACATTTACGCTTCAAGAGCTTTTCATTGATATAAAGAACGCACCAAGGCAAGGAGATTTGACCCCTCAAATCGTCTTCTGAGTTTTTGGGAGTCCCGAAAGACTCCGTTTTCCCACTTTTGGGAGTGTGAGTTGCATTCTCACACTTAGCCCCAAAGTGGGGTTGCGACAAACACAAGCTTGTCCCCTACCAAGCTTTTCACAAAATGGGGCATTGATTTCATAGGCCCCATCAAACCAATAGGTTGTTACACAAGTAATCGCTATGTTTTAGTGGCTATTGATTACACTACTGAGTGGGTAGAGGCCAAAGCGTTGCGAACAAACACTACAACGGTCATAACACAATTCGTGTATGAATTTATCCTTACATGATTCAACTACCCACTCATCTTGGTTACTAATCAAGGTGTGCACTTTATCAACGATACCATCCAAACCTTGATTATGCACTTTTTGTTTAAACATATAAGTTCCACTACCTACTACCCACAAAAGAATGACCAGGCCGAATCAACTAACAAAGTCATTGGCCTATTCTTCACCAAACTGATGAATGAGAAGGGCAATGATTGGGACAAACACCTGCACATAATTTTATTTGCCTACCAAACAACATTCAGTCCTTATAATCAAATGTCCCTATAATCATTTGCACATAATTTTATATGCTTACCAAACAATTCTTCAACAAGGAACTAGAGTTAAATGAAGTTTAGGTTATTTCGGAAAAACAACCAGAAATAGGTCCTCCAGATACTATTTCACCAAAAATTATTTTTGGCAAGGAACCAAAATTAAGTAAGGATCTAGTTATAATTCCTCCACAACTGGATATTAAAATTTGGTTACATTCTTCATATACTTGGAACCAAAAGTGACAGGTATGGTTCCTTTCCCGCCATCAAATGATGGGCTTGGCGTAGATGGTTTTTCAATTGAAACACTGAATGGGACAAAGAACATTGCAATATGGTGTAGGAAAAACCAAATGGGGTGCTATGTGCTATAAGTTGTGTACTTATAAACATTGGAAACAACCATGGGAATAATGGGAATTGGAGAAGAGAAATCAATGATAGTTCCTCCCTCGCACATTGGAACAAAATAAGACATGTACATTGAAAGTGAAAAATTGGACACCACTAAATCCAACAAATCGGGTATTGACAACAAAGAAATAGTTACCAATAATCATTATCAAAAACTGGTTATGAAGAACAGAGGTCAAATAATCGACTACAAAAATGGCGTTACGAAAAATCAATTAAAAAAACGGCATTACCTAAAAATGGTTATAAAAAAACAATTATCAAAAAATGTTACAAAACAACCGTTACCTAGGAAAGCTATTACAAGTAAAATAGATGAAATGGTTATAATTGTTTCTAATGGTTACTAGAAAATGGTCAAAACTATTTCCAACAATCACATTAAACAAACTGTTTCAACCATTACCAAAAGTCCATTGGCTCTTAGAACATTTTCTTATGTAAGTACTACCACTATTCATGTACCTCCTATTAGTTTTTTGTTTCATTATGTTGCGAATATTATTAGGTGTTCATTTCCTTCTCTATTTTGCCCGTTGTCTCATTCAATGCATTTTGTATTTGGTCCATTGTTTGTGTCATTTTCAGTCATCATGAGAGGAAGCGTGAGCAAGGAAAAAACAGAGCAGATGTTGAGGTCAATCTTCGAAAGAGGTAGAACTAAATTTCAAATGGGAGATTACCTCGAACAAGGGAAACTGACAAGATAAATATGTAATGTCCATTTTTGGTAAAAATGACCTTTTTATCGAAATGGACAAGCTGCATAGGTGGATAGCTGGAAGAGATGTGGCTTGTGCAAAGGAGGTAGGAATAGGAGGTCTTTTTAGTTTTGAACTCATTCCCATTTACCTTTTAGTGAAAGAATTTATCTAAGGTAATGTCTGGTCTAATATGGACGTGATAATGTTAGTAGTATGAAGGGTTTTGGTGCTACTCATTGAAGACACAATGGTAGAAATCCTACTATTGCCACAAGTCAGGCACTCAAAATTATTGGCAAAGCACAAGGAGCCAAGTCTCCCAAAAATAGTTCCATTAAAAGCGTGGTGGACAGGGAAGGATGGAAAGTGTCTATGCTCAAGGGCATATACGTTGCTAAGATGTCTGCTCTCATTTAGGCCATTTGGTTGAAGAGGAGTCACTTCACTTACATGGTGAAAAAACTCATGATCTTGGTAGTGTTCACCAAAACCAGATTGCAAATCAATTGGGCAAGCATTGTGTTCAACAACTATAACAACAAGTTGAAGGACTTGGGCAACCCCCACAATCCAACATGACTAAAGATGTAGAATTTGGAGGAGCACAAATCCTTGACATAATGTTCTAAAAATGGTTTTCGGTGGACCTGAACTTTCAAGTTTTGGAATGAGAGGAGGACAATGAATCAGAGGAAAATTCACCAACCGAAGTGAAAAGGAGGAATTTACCACTAGGCCTAGGCACGCAATCACAAGCCGTACCTATGGATATGGACAAAAGTCCAAACCCAGTGGCTCCAAAGGGTGAAACAAAACACCCATAACAAGATTAACTAGAACCAAAAATTATCCTTCCAACATTAAGGAATTGGACCTTGGGCTGGTTGCAATTGCGCTTTCAATCTTCTACACAAGGGAAACGCACGTTGGCAGAGTGAACACTAGAAATGACACCAAGTCCCTAAAAAAGAACCCGAATTGGAAATCCTTCTAAAGACAAAGATTCAAAACTTACACTAGGTTTATCTTATCTCCGAAAGAAACCCCTCCAACATAGTAAGAAACAAGAACATCATTATTGTTACATCTACACAAAAGGCTTTCCTCCAAAACCATTATGGTGAATATTTTATCGAATGTTGAAACTCCTCCGGAGTTTTATTCCGGTGTTGATACAACAATCGAAAGTCCATCACATCAACCAAAGGCGGATGTTTTTCAATTTCGATCGGTGTTTTTAGAGACACCATAAGCAACTAGACCGTAGAGTTTAATAGCTCCTGCAACCCATGCCTTTCTAAGTAACTTGGAATCTTACCTCTTGATGTCTAGTTTGTACATCTTATCAGTGATAATCATCAACAGAAAATTTCGATGTTTGATAATAAAGTTTGATGCCTTGCTAGAGAATAATCGAAATATTTTCGATGAGAAACAGGATTTTGAAGCCTTAGTCAACCGGCTTAGGGCAGCCAATGAGAAGGATTCCAAAACCATCAAAGATCTAGAACAATAGCTTCATGAGGTTGACATGATGTGTCTGCAGTTGAACGCACTAGAGGCCCAAAACAATGACTACCAAGAAGCTATTCCAAGGCTGGAGGAATGTCTACAAGTAGTGGGCTTGCCCTCGATGCATTATAGAAGGACAAAAACTAACTAAAGGTCTAGTATCAGAAGGAATTTGAGGATTAAAAGAGGTTGGAGCAAGAGTTGGACAAGGCTGAAAATAGTTTAGAGTCCACAAAGGGCCAGCTAACCTACACCAAATAAACAAATTCAAGGGCTGGAATAGGAATTTAGAAACGTAATCAGAAAAAAGGAAGAGTTACAAAAGGAAGTGGAGGAATTACGATCCAACTTTCCTTTGATTAATGCCAACCTTGAAACCTTTGCAGAGGAGATGCAAGTGTTGACCCAAAAGGCCGAAAAGGCGGACTTCTATTACCACAAGATGGTGAAGTTCAAAACCTTATAGATGGAACACACTTTCACAAAAATTGAATTGTTAATGCATTAAAGCTGGGGTTGCAAGAATAATGACGCACTTCCAAGCTCCTTAATGGACTCAAATGTGAGTCTAAACTGAAAACAGCGAAAGAGCAAATAGTTAGGGCATGCTCCCTGGCTCGCAGCACTTTGAGGGGGTAGAGGGGCATGCTGGAGCTCCGGGATGGGATTAGGAAGAGTGACAAGCATCAACTACTCACACAGACTTGCACAAAACCAACACAAGGTGGTTAGTGCATAGTTAGAGCACTTTTGGTGTTAAGATGAACCACGCGCAATTCGGATTCACAAGACTCATCATGGCCCGGACTTGGGGGAAGCCATCATCTTTCCCTTCATAGTATACTCTATGCCTCTCCACAAGGCCCACATCCAAATGGCTCTTTGTCCCGGGACTCCCAAATGGGAGTCCCGAAATTGCCAAAGTTGGGACTCCTGCAACTTTGGGGCCCCATAATTTTGTGTGAAAACCTTTGGTTAAGATGAAGTCTAAAACAAAGTTGTAGCCCTTGTCAAGAGCTTTTCAACAGTATGTCGCATGCCACTTGCACACAAGGAATTTAAGTCGATTCTTAATTTTTAGTGGTTGAAAGTCAAATTGCCAATTTGACTCTAAGCCCTTCTTTTGGCCATAACTTGTGTTTTAGATGTCCAAATGGGTCATGCGAGCCCATTTTAGACATCTACGTTTCAATAGCTTTTCAATGGTATAAAGAACTTTTAAAAAAATTGGGTTTTGACCCTTGCAATCACTCTCTGAACATTCAAGACTCCACCAGGACTCCACCAGGACTCCACCTCCCAAAGTGGAAGCTCCTTTGGGAGTGTGAGGGTTCATTTCCTCACACTTTCCTTCACTCTCAGGCTTCCTTCTTGGCCCACAACCTTGCAAATCCTTTGCCTTGGTCGTGAGGATAGGGCTAAGGTTGCGACAAATAAGGTCGAGCTTTAGGAATCATTTAAGGGCAAGGTGGCAAAAATCTTGGAGGAAACTTTTGCAAGCCATGGAAAATATGAAAAGTTATATTTTCTCCAAATAGAACACTATCAAAAATTGATGCCACATTTGGCAATGCCAAACTTCCAACCAACGACTATGGCATTTTTGACTATATCCACCTTTGCCACACAAGCCAACAAAGCCCAAGAGGTTTGCAAAGAAATGGAAATCAACTCTCATAGAGCTACAATTAAAATTGGGTAGCCGACCTCAATCGGAACTTCAACCTAATTCTAGTGTAAAGGAAAAAGTTGCAGAAGTTTGAGAAGTTTCGGTGGAGGAGGTCAAGGACTCACCCTTAAGGTTACAACTAGAAGGTGCGCCTCATGAAGTAGTTGAATTGGTTATTGAACCTCCTTGTGACCTAGTAGAATATATAACCAAATTCAAAGTTAGTTTCAATAAAACTAGAATAGTTGTAAATAATAGTGTTAGGCAATTAAGAAATTTTGTTACTTTGTTTTGCGATTCCGAAGATGTAATCTTGGTTAGAAAGGAGGATAATGTTGAAGTGAAAAACATTTTGTAATCAAAACCAAGTTTTATAACCAAATCCAATGGAGTTTTTGTTGGATCAATGTAACCAAAACTAGATTTATGGAAACAAAACCAAATTTAGATAATTGAAATCGGATTGGTGTAACCAAAATTGGATTTATGGAATTGAAATTGGATTTGTCTTAACCGACACAAAATTTTTAAATGTTTAATTTTAGAATAAAAAATCTAGAAATGATTAGTTGGACTAGTAGTTAGGATTTTTTTTGATAAGGTTTGAAAGGTATATATCTAGGGGGATTTTCAATTTTTCTCTCTTTCATGAAAAAAAAATTGTACAAATTTGTTTCAAGCTTAATTGTGGAGAAAGTTCAAACCTTTTGAGTTTTTTACCTTCTTTTTTGAAGTAATTAGTGTTTTTTGCCAAAGGGGTATTTCTCCACAAGGTTTTATGTTTTCAAGTATGTTCATTCAATGTGTGTGTCTTTCCTTGGTTATCTTTTTGTTATCACATGAATTTTAAGTTTGTGTTTTGATATTTAACGTGGTTGCACGTGTTTGCCCCCACTTCAAATCTGATAGTGTGATTACCCTACTGAAAATTGCAATATTCTGGAATCTATTTGATTTATTAGAAGTTGAATTTGGATGGTTTTAAAGATCACCTCTTTTGGACAAGAATTTATTAAACTTCTATTTCACTTATAAACTCGATTATTTATCAAGGGGCTTCAACAATTTCAAAATGAAATTTTAGTAAAATTTGAATCTATATTCCTATGTTTTGGTGAAAAACTATTTCTTTTTAAAATGATATTTTTTCATCAATTGTTTTTGTATACTTTACCATGCTTTCACCCCCACTAAGTTCATTAATTAGGTATTGTCTTCTTTTGTAAACTCAAGTTTAAATTTTTTCCAACTCCTATTGTTGCACAACACCAATGATGCTTCACCTTTGGCAAATTTTTAAGTGAAGACATCAGCTATCATTTCTTTGGCTAGGTAATATTGTAACATCACATCTTTAGATGCTACTTTTTTTCTACCAAAATGATAATATATTTCAATGTGCTTTGTTTGTGCATGATACTTAAGATTAAGAGTGAATGCAATTGCACTTTGGTTGTCACAATAAATAATTGTGGAATTTGTTTGCGTTTCTTTCAAATCTGCATTAAAAGTTCAAAACCAATTATTTCTTTCATTGTATGTGTCATTACCATGTATTCAACTTATGTGCTTGAAAGAGCAAAATTGTGTTTTGCCTTTTATTGCTCCAACTTATTGCTCCACCTAATAATTTAAAACAATATTTAGTAGTATACTTTTTATCATCTGCATTTCCTACCCAATCAAAATCTGTATAGCCAACAAGTTGGATTTGACTTTTTGTAGATATTAAATTACCTTGATATGTGATCCCTTGCATCAAAATCCTTTGTTAGTATTTCATGATACATTTTACAACTATCCAATGTTATTTATTAAGATTTGAAAGATGTCAAAAAACAACTCCCACTTCAAAACAAATGTTTGGTCTTGTGCATACCATGGCATACATGAGGCTGCCCATGGTTAATTGATAAGGCACATGCTTCATTTCTTCTTATTCTAAGGTTGTTGGTTATTAATTTGAACGTGTAAGTTTCACTCCTACTTCAACTATAGTACTTATTGCCTTAGTTCTTTCCATATGGAATTGCTTTAATGCAGTTACCTATTTATGTTAATGTAAATGTATTGTCATAGTTGTCATGTTCCTTTGAACTTGGATACCAAGAAAATATTACAATGGTCCCATATCAACCATTTCAAATTCTTTAGACAAATATTGTTTTGTTTCTTGTAATAATGATAAACTATTACTAACTATGAATACATCATCAACGTATAATGCTAAAATCACATAAACCTCCTCTTATGATTTGATATAAACATTAGTGTCAACTATGTTTTTCTTGAATTTATCTTTGAATAAATAGGAGTCTATTCATTCATACCATGTCCTAGAGGATTATTTTAATCCATAAAAGGTTTTTCTTAATTTGTAAACCAAGTCTTTTGTACTTGGTTTCACATAACCCTTTGGTTGTTGCATATAAATATCCTCCTCTAGATATCCATTTCAAAATGCAATCTTTACATCCATCTAATATAAATCCAAATCTTTTTATGTTACAATTGCCATTAAAGCTCTTACTGATGTTATTTTTACCACAAGTGAAAAAGTTTCTTGTAATTTATGCCAACCACTTGAGAATATCCTTTAGTTACGAAAGGTGTTTTGTAACGGTCTATGCAACTAATAGATTTTAATTTGACTTTAAACATCGATTTGCATCCAACCAAAAATCTTCCATAAGGTAATTTGGTGTGTACCCATGTTCTGTTCTTCTTTAAGGATGTATATTCCTCCCATATCACTTTTTCCACTTATTTGCATCTGGTCTTATTAAAGTTTTTTTTAGAATTACAGGTTCATTCCCTTTTCCACCTTCAATGATTAGGGCATAATCAATTAATTCAATGAGTCTTTGAAGTGGATTTGTTACTTTGGATTGAAATTATTGTAATGGTTTTTCTTCATCATTTTCATGAACTTGGCAATTTGTGGGTGAACCCATCCTTGGGTGGTACCACTAGAAACCATTTCAAAGAATGGTTAAAGAATTAAATTTAACAACCAAACCATTTTTTTGGGCCCTTTCCTTTAAATGTTTTCACAACTACATTTTTTTTTTTTTCATGTCTATCCATTACAAGCATTAATATATGGCTTGAAGTTTATTTAGGATTTTTTTTAAAAAATTAATTTTAAAAATTTGTATTTCTGATTAAAATGGCCCTATAAAAAATCAATAGCCTCAACTTTGAAAATTCATAGCTAAATTATATTTAATCAATTAACTGCCTAATAAAAACCTAAAAATAAAATGACTTTCAAATTACCTTAGGAATAAAAATTCTCAAATCAAGTTAAATGTTTTTGGCCCTAACAAAAAATTTCAAGGAAAAAAACTAATGCTACATTCTTGAAACTATTTTTGAATGCAATGATTATAAACATCAAAATACACAATATCCTTGATATTATTAAGATTTCAAATTCTATGGAACTTAATAAATGTATTTGTAATTTTTTTTATAAAAATGTTTATTTAAGTGTTTCCTATGATTTTCAAAGTCTGATGGGTCCAGAAAAATCAAGGTGTGATGGTTTTAGTGGTACCACCCAAAGACAAGCTTGCCCTTGTTGTTTTTTATATGTTAGCAATTTTTTCACTTCTTAATTTTGGCCCATCAAAGTCCCACATCTCATAATTTTGTTCATTTAAAATTGTGTGTTTTGGGGTTATCTATTGAAGAGTTGTTGGTCGAATAACATCTTGTTGTTACACTTGTTGAGGAATCAATTATTGTCCTGCTTCAAGTTTAACATGAAATTTTTTGGTATTCATCATTGTTCATGTTATTTCCATCTCCCATTATATTTAACAACCCTTTTCCATCATCACAAATGATATCTTTATTAAGTATAATCTTTTTTATAATTAGGTTGTATAGTCTATATCATTTAGTTTGTAATATACCTTAACAATATATACATTTCATATTTTTTAAATCAAATTTCTTTCATTTTTTTCTAGGTATATGCATATGTGCATTACACCCAAATATTCATAAATGAGATATTGATGGTTTATTACCAATCCAAACCTCTTTAAAAGTGTTCCCATCCATTGCCATAATAGGGGACAATATTTTGACATAAGCAACTATTGCCTACTACTTTTGCCAAAATTTTTTTACTTAATTTGGATTGTTGTAACATACTCCTTGCACATTCTACTAAAATTTGATTTTTACAATTTGCAACTCCATTTTGCTTTGGAATTTTTGGAATAGTAAATTGTCTCATAATTCCATTTTCTTTGCAAAACTAGTTAGAAGCATTGGAGGTGTATTCACCACCATTATCACTTCATAACACTTACAAATTTTACATGTTTACCTTTTTGCCATTAATTTATATTCCTTGAAGTGTTACAAGATTTCATTTTTTTGTTTTAGAAAATAGACAAATGTCATTCTACTATAATCATCTATGAAAGTCAAAAATTACTTAGCTCCTCCAATTGAGGTTGCTTACATGGGTCCACACAAATTTGAATGTACTAACTTGAATAGCTCTTTCATTCTTATGCCTCCTTGCTTTGGTAACTTGTTTTTGTGTTGTTTTCCTTGGAGACAATTAGTACATAATGGTAGGTCATTTAATTTCTTCAAATCAAATCCATGAACCAAGTTCCTTGTTTGTAATTGTTTAAGGTCATCCATCCTTAGGTGACCAAATCTAGGATGCCACAATTTTGCATATGTATATTTGTCCACAATCGATAATTATGCAATATTATCAATTTTATCTTCTTTGGTTGTATTGTAATTTGACATACCTAGTTGATACAAGTTGCCATCTTTCCGGGTTGTGACAATTTCAATTCCATCCTTGTCTTTAATAAAAACAAGTATGTGTTGTGAATTCCAATTTGTGTCTTGAATCAACAACTTGATTCACTTAGATTAAGTTTCTATACAAGCCATGAACATGGAATACCTTTTGTAAATATTTGATCACTCCTCCAAGAAACTTGATTCCCACATATCTAGGTCCTTCAACTTTATGAAAGGTGTTGTCACCAAGATACACCATTTTTTGCATCAAAAAAAGAATGTAACCCCTAAACTAATCTCTTTGTGGTGTCATGTGTTGGGTAGTTCTCGAATCCACATACCACACATTTTGATCAACAATATTATTAATAGATGCACACACTATTATAAATAAATGATCCTTTGTCTTTAAAATATTCATTTGGTTTTGATTTTTTTTGTTAGCTTCTTTAGCTATCCACTTTTTATAATCTCTTATTTGATGTCTTGGTATTTTATAAACATTTATAAAGAATTTTAAAATATTTTATTTGTTGTTATTTGTGATTTCCTTTTTATTATCTTTTTGATTTGTTTTTCAAGGGTTATAGGCGAACACATCTTTGGGTAGTACTGTTAGGAACCACCTCAAGGAATGGTGAAAGAACAAAAAATAGCCAAATCATTTTTTTGGGCCTTTTTCATTAAATGCTTTCACAATTATAAATTATTATTATTTTTTTTTCATGTTTATCAATTGCATGCACTAATATATGGCTTGAAGTTTATTTAGGAATTTAAAAAATTCGAAAATTGGAAAACTTTAAAATTTTATATTCCTTAATAAAATGGCCTTTAATAAATCAATAACCTCAGCTTTGGAAATTCATAAATAAATCATATTTTATCATTTAACTTCCAAATAAAAATTTAATAATAAAATGACTTTCAAATTACCTTAGTGAAAAAAATCATTAAAAAAATCATAAATCGTGTTTCAAATTTGTGTTCCTGACCAAAAAGTTCAAGGAAAAAACCGAGCATTACATTCTTGAAACTTTTTCTAAAAGCAATGATAAGGAACATCAAAATACACAATATTTTTGATATTATTGAGATTTCAAAACCTATGAAACTCAATAAATATATATATATTAAAAAAAATTGTTTCCTATGATTTTTCAAAGTTTGATGGGTCCAGGAAAATCAAGGTGTTATATATAAACTTTCATATGAAAACATAAACATCAATAAAAATGAATTTTCACAATTGAACATGGAAATATAATTACAATTGACATATGATCCCCTTATGCATAAGGAAAAATGTTTCCTATGATTTTTCAAAGTTTGATGGGTCCAAAAAAATCAAGGTTTGACATTCCTAGTGATACCACTCAAGGACAAGATTGCCCTTACATTTCTTCTTTTGGTTGAAACGTTTGTTTCCTCCAAAATACAAAGCAATTGATTTATCTATTGGAGATGTGCCATTAGTTTTTCATCACATTTCCTCTTGAAGAAGAAATCCAATTACCATCTCTAGTGATAGTGTTTGATGTGCACTCATAAATACTACAAGTCCTTCATAGGACTCTAGTAATGTTGATTAAAAAACTACAACACTATTTGCTTCATTCATGGGAGCTATTACAAAATCCATTTGACTTAACAATATCTTGAATGCATTTGCATGTTCTGTTATAATGGCATCTTCAGCCATTTTAAGTCAATATAATTATTTTGACAAATATATTTTAGTTGTTATGTTCTTCATTACATACAACCCTTGTAGGATATCCCATGTTTCTTTTGATGTTTTAGCTTGAGAGATGTGTTATAATGTTGAATCTTTCATATTAAGAAGGATGCTAGCTCTTGCTTGAGCATCCTTCCTATCCATTTGTCTGGTACCAAGAGTAGAAGGTTTCAATTCACTCCCCTCTACCACACTCCAAAGATCCCTGCCCAACAACACCATTTCCATTTTAACTTTCCATGTGTGAAAGTTAGTTCCATCTAATTTCTCTGGAAAACCCCCAGATTCTACAGAAGCCATTTTTTGCTTCTGTTTATGTATTTTCTGTGACTCTATATACTCTGGCTCTGATATCATGTTTGAAATCAATGCTTTATTATTGTGAGGAACTCTCCACCCATCCTTAGAAGACACACACTGCCTATGGTGCAAACTATGCATCTTTGTAGGCATTATGTGAGGAGGTCAATGGCTGTAAAATCATTTTTGTGGTGCGATGCTTAGTTTCAACATTTGTATGGAATTTTGGTGTGTCCACCTTAGAGGTAGATAGGTTGCATTTTAATTCTCAACTATTTTAAACTACTAGCACACCATTTCAGTCAAATTATGAGGAATTGATGTTTCTTAAGGAGGTTTGAAGGTGAAAACTTAATTGGCAAACTCCAGCACCTGAAAGGATTACAAAATGATTGCCTTCAAAACTCAATAAAATTTAT
>Ga0116227_10004042_pt1 | contig 32081 bp, 20 predicted proteins | sample S1TSphgellanicum_FD_89693 | JGI IMG/M metagenome (GOLD analysis project Ga0116227, IMG submission 89693) | Host-associated microbial communities from peat moss isolated from Minnesota, USA - S1T2_Fb - Sphagnum magellanicum MG | ecosystem: Host-associated > Plants > Peat moss > Unclassified... | reverse complement strand
TCTATAATATTATATCACTAACAACATCCTCATTACATTGATAAAACTACAAAAGAAAAAAAAAAAAACAAAAAAAGAAAACAACAATAAAAAGAAAAAAGGGGAGAGGGGGGGTGGGGGGGGGGGGGGGGGGGGGTATACCTTAATTAGCATGAATACACACACACACACACACAGCCCATACATCACTAGTTTTACACATTATGCCATTGGCCAAGGCTCAACAACCCATCTGAACCCAAATGAAAGCTTCAGAGCATGTTCAGACTCAGGCATGGTCAGAACCCCACCCTCAATTTCACAAGATAAGGGCAGGGGAGTTCCAGTCCCTGCAAAAATCAAATTGGATCAATCATATCCCATCATCTCACAAATCCCTAAATGCTGAAAACACACCCAACCAAAAGAAAAAAAGAAAAAAAGTAAGTGATTGCACAAGTATACATAGCAGCTAGGGTTGTCCTTCACGACAGTTGGTCAGCTGCCAAAGAAATAGAAAGAAAGGAATATGGATAATCACATGTCTCACCAAACTCTTAAGACCAGAAACCAAACTGCTCACAGGTTTCAATATCAGAAGTAAATAAGGTTTAGGGTTTAGGAAACTCAGTTTGTTCATGAAATGTGAGAGTTTGAAAGAAGGCAACAGGTAGTTACAAAAGCTCTAGAGGGCCTTCAAATGTATGCAAGTAGAATTGATCAATTAAAACTTCTCACCACAATATATGTATTGCTAACATGTGAGGCAGCCAGGTAGACAGGCCAGTGTCCAAACACTTAAGGTCTTGGAGAACTTTAAAATCCTTGGACATAGCTCAGTTGTCTCTGGAGTTCAAAGAGGTATTGTGAACCTCCAGTTGGAGCACCCATGGCCATGAAAACACTCCTAGGAGTAGTGCTACTGTGGTAAAAAAAAAGGGCCAAGTCCATGGGAATCCACAAGCATTTGTAGTTTCAACTTCCCAACCTCTTATGTACATTTTGTGGTAGCCCTGATTTTTTTGCCCTTCATTGAGGGTTCAAATCAGTGTTGGATGGTTCTTTGATTCTGTACCAAACCCCTGCTGGACACCAAATTTGAAAGACCCACACCCCAGGCTTTAACCCAGGAAAATATCAAAGATGTCCAAGAACTCACAAAGAATCAGTGGTTCTTTGAGGGTTTTGAAATACCTGGATCTGGCAGTTCTTTTTTGCTGATTTTTTTTCAAAGAACCATCCAACCATGGTTGAAATTGTTTCCTCTTACCTCACTCATATCAAAGGGAATAATACAAGCCACCATAATAGCAGAAAATTGCTCAAATTAGGTGAGTCCCTGTAATAGTATTCTCAGGGAAGTACTATTTGCCTCTCAGATTCTGTGTTATGTTATTTGTGTTACTACTGCTGAGACATATACAAGGTTTCTCGATAATGAAGAGCAGAGTAAGTACAAGTGTGCAGCCTCATCACCAGACGATATTCACAGGCTCATCAAAAGAATGAATGAGCAGGTTGCTCTTGCCATTACAAATTGTGTCCAATATGGAGGAATCCAACACAAATCATGTGCACATATTTATCAGCCGGAAGTATGCAGCAGGCCACCAGAGGGTTACAGCTGTTTCTTCCTATAATTTTTCAGCCATCTTATTTAGTTAATTGTAAAATTGACTCTGCTAAGTAGTACTAAGTCCACAGGTGTAGGGTTTAGGGTTTAGTAAACCCTTGAAAATAGGTAAGGTCTGAACTTCCTCTTGTCCACATGTTGGAGAGGTTTTCAAATTTGTGTTTCTGTCACAAAAACGCAGATATTAGAAAATCACATGTCAAGTCATACCAAATATCCAATCTATGCTGAACTCAGTGATTTGATTTACTAATGACATGAACTAATGCTACAAAATTAGCCTTCAAAAACCTCAGTTTGATTATGCATAGGGTAAGACCTCCGGGTGGCAGAATTCCCACAATGAACGGCCTAGGACAAGGTGGTAGCCTATCCAGCCCTGCATTTCAGGAATGTCCCCAGCCTGTGGACCTTACCCACCTTAAAGCACAAGGTGAAGGTTATCATAAGCCTAACAATACATAAATCACAAGGCAGTTCAAGTGAGAGGCAGCTGATGCCTACAAGTGAGCCATTACACCCTACTTAGGAAATATCTCCAAGTCCATTAGGTCTTCTTATATTGAAACCTTGGTGATTTCCAAGTCACTTAAGGCAAATAGCTTGAAACTCTGTGAAACCTTCCACTATGTGATACACATCTTCAGTGACGTCAATGACACTATATGCCTCAATATGCCAGGAAAGACTACATAATTAGGGTGGAGTGTTCATTTCAAGATTGAAGACTCAGGGGGTTCAAATTTCACAATGAAGCTTATGCTAAGTGTAAAAATGAAGAGACTAGAAGGACTTCCATTAGCATAAGTTTCAGGACCACCCAGCACCTCATACTAGTATCACACAGCTGAGGAGGCGTCTGTAAATAGGAAACAAATTGGAAGTTGCAGGACCTCAAGTAAAAAAGAAGATTTCCTAGACTCCACTGGCCACATTGAGGTGCAATGCAAAAACTGGCACACAAAGAAAAAAAAGTACATCTAGTTTGTGCAACCCCTATTTGGCCAGAGAAACACATGAATGAACTCCCAGTTTGAAGGACTGTTTTGAGTTTCAGACTCCCGAGACTGTGAGTAAACTTAATATATAACACTGAAGACCAAAGACACCCAAACAATTGAAGGCAGACAGTGCTGGAGATGACATGAAGATGTTCCAAGTTAGGTAGCTCCAAGCTGCCATACTCCTGAACCCTTGAAATCTGCATTCTGTGATCATTTAGCTTCTGGAAAAAAAAGATTCCTGGATTTTGGGATGTCACTTCAAAAAATCCTAAATTTTCAGTCTCACGAAAATTCACATTTCCACTTTCCTCAAATGCACCCCTAAAACTCATTTCATGGACTCAACTATCTAAAGAGGCAATGTGCAAAAGGATAGTACCATTGTAAAAAAATGTTTCAGAGAGATTTCAGAAAATGTTGTCTATATAGCTAATACCTAGCTTTCAGAAAAGTTGGATTCTTAAAGTCTTGGTAGGAGCAGTTGAGGAACAAATCTTTCACATTGGTACCCATATCTGAGAAATGCAATAGATGGACCTGAACAAAATTGATAAACAAGTTACCAACCAGGAAATGAAGACAAGAAACAAACCTGATGATCCTGCTACCGTGAAGGTGCGGAGAGACTCCATAGACCATAACTTGTTATTCTTTAACCAAAAATATTTTGAACATAAGGGTTGAATCTCAACCAAGAAAAATATGAAATGATGGGACTTAAAAATACTACTGAAGAAAAACTCACTAGAACTTCCATTCCAGCTTTCAGATCTGATAGATACATATTTTTGTAAAGAGTTGGTCTGTGCAACAAAAGGAGCTAAGGGTTTAGGGATTGGAGGATCTTGTGAGATTCAAGAACTTGCTAACCTCAACTACTCATTCCAAGACTTTAAGAATCCAACTTTTCTGAAATGGGTTGTCAATTTGCAGACAAAGCTCACTCATTAGCCATCCACGACCCCAAGATCACATACATTCCTTTGAGGGATTTAATCTCTATGAAAACTGAAGAAACAAGATTCTTCATACAAATGAAGACAAAGTTATTACTACATTTTCCCACAAATAATTTTTTTTCCAAACCCTAGAATCCTTTGAAGTTGTTAGGTTTAGGGTTTAGGGTTTGGAATCAACACAAGAGAAGGGAACTAAAGATGAAGCACTAAAATGGCCTTAAGGGACAAAGCTTGGATCTTCAACTGGACAAAATCAAGGAATTTTGATTCCAACCACTCAAGATGTCACACACCCCTAAGGATCTCTTCTTGCTTTAAGATCAAATTCAGTAAAATCTCTTTCAATAGCTTCTTGAAGAGACAAATTGTGAAGAGAAGACCCTAAACCATAAATACTATGCCTTGAAAGAATGTCTAGGTTAACAAAGCAGGGAGGACTGCAATCCTACATATTTCTTTTCCTCCTGGGAAGAATTTCGACACCCAGTTGGCATAGGGAGAATTGAGATCAGTGATGGAATCATGGGTCATTGCAAGGCAACACCAATAAGGAGTTTTTCATGAGAGAATTGAGAGCTTACCTTGAAACAATTGATGCCCAAGCTTTCCAGATTTACTCTAGAAAACCCATCACACAACAAACATATGTCATCTGTGATCCTCACACAGGGTCAGTCTTGTGACTTGCAAAAATGGATTGATTATAATGGTCTGCAGGTCCAATGATATATCTTTCATAAGAATAGAGAAATCTCCATTTTCACAATGAAGAAAAAACCCACAGCAAGGTTAACACTTCTTCAAGAAGCCACAGAAAGTTCCAAACTACAAAAGACAAAAACAAACAAAAAACAGAAAAACTAAAAACTAAACCAGGTCCAATGATAATGGCATTAGTGTCATCATGATAGTCTGAAGAGAATGAGGATAGAAAGAGACATAAATGTTGAAACTAACAATGCTGATTATGAGATTACAACATTGGGTCTAGGGATTAGGGTTCAGTGGCATTCTTGTCAGCAAACCTGATGGAGGCAAGGAGGCTTCTTGCAGCACATCTCAAAAGCCCATATCAAGGTGTGTATTCCCATCAAACAGTGTAACCTACTGTTGTGATCAGAAAGAAGACAGAAAGTTGGCATGAACTATCCTGCCACTGCAATCTGGGAGGAAATGCTAAAAAAATAGAAATGGAATTTCAAAGGAAAAATGAAAGGAAGTACCTGAAGTAGTAGTGGTGGTGGTGGTAGTAGTGTGCAACTGGACTGGGAATTATCCAGGAGTGATATGTGTGTCTCTCTCTCGCTTTGATATGTAGCTTGGCTCGTTATTCAAGATACTCCTTCCATTTCCAGTTTTTTCTGGTTCCCTTCCAAATCAAAAAATGTAGACCACATCAAAAAATCTAATGCAATCAACAGAAGCTTTTGAAGCGTCCATACTTTGCTCGCACAATTAGAAAAACACCTCGAAGTCATCATCTGCGTGATCAAGGTTGCAAACTCTTTTTAGGGTTACCAAAAATACTGAGCCCTAAACCCTAAATCCCACACCTAGAAAAGGTCTAGTGGATGGATGATTTGTGGCTTCTTGTTTGCTTTAATCAAGCAAAATTTGGTCATTCATTCTCTTGTACATGGAGCTCTAGTTATGTATTGTGGAACATGCCAAGTACCGGCTATTATTCTGTTGGGTGAGATGCCTGCGAGGAATTTGGGCACAATGGCCTGTACCCGGCACGTTCCATAACATAATGGTTTTCATGATTTGCACAATGGGCATGTGGATTTTGAAGAATGCTTAAGGTAGACCCAAGAAGACCTATCTATTGTGCCTTAAGCATCTCCAACATGTGCTCAATATGTGACCTTTGCAAAAACATTTCTCACATCCAAGTTTAGTTATTTACTTTTTCCACACCAACCCATATCATTAGAACTGGGACTGCAAAAAGGTAAGAGACTACTAATAGCAAACCACCTTGACCAATCATTTTGATTGGCCAATCAAAAACACGGACATATAATGAGCATGCATCAGCTCTTGATATCTTACATTTCGGGAAGCTTCCATCAATTGTCCTAATCCTTTTCCCATTTGTGAAAGGCTCTTCCATTAGGTGTCCTGGTCCCTTCCATCTGCAAAAGAAACCTCCATTTAAAATTTTAAACATGCATTATGTTGGGGAAGGTTTTTTCTCTTTATCCTCACTTTGTTTGCAAGTTGAAGAACTTGGGCTAACACCCTCGTTCAATTGCCCTCAAACATAGTGAGGGCCTTGGAAAGAAGCCTTCCCTTACACATTTCACCTTTATTCAAAGCCTTAGTTAGAAATGTTGTCCAATCTATTCATGCATGATTGGGAACGTAAAACAAATTGTTGAATTCAAAATTTACACATTCAAAGTTTTTGGTGAAAACATCAACCAAATCAAGAAATGCATGATGAGATGGCAAAGCTACATCAAAACTCATGCAAGACCTAGGTGTGAAAATTTGTGAATGAAACAATTCATTACATATAACTAAAACATAAGACATATAAATATGTACTCCACACACACATGCAACCATGTTTAGAACTCTTACTATAATTATGATCCACTTCATAGAATTGCACAAAAAAAAATATTGCACTCAAATGCATTGTGGTTTTAGGACCAATAGGGGACCACAGTGATAATGATTCTATAAATCCTTAAGGTAATTCTACATTTTAACATGTTTTTCATGTTCTAACATTCCTCCCAACAAATTGCATGTTTGATTTTAGTCTTCAAATATGGATGTGATCCAATGTTAAATTTGATGAAAAAGTTGATTTGAATGAGCAAAAATGTGATACGATTTATTTTAAAGCATATTTTGTGTAATCTTCTCTCTTTTTTTATTTATTTATATTTCATAATGTTGTTGCATTTTGGATCATTTCTATGTTGTTGTGAAGTTTAGGTAATGTGCATTTACTAAACTTGCACTTAAAGATTATCATCATGTATATTCAACCCATGTGATTGATTAACAATTGATTCATTTTGGGTGAGGTAAATAACATTTTTTTTATTTTGGTTGAAAATTCCTAAATATGTATGTTGCCCAATTTCAATGAGATTTGATTTGTTCATGTAATGGACATGTTTAGTTTTGCCAAAATCCTATTAAACAATAAATTACAAAAAATTCAGTCAATACATATCCAAACATCATGTTCAATCTCTTATAACTTATTTTTTAAATAAAAATGAATGTCACCAAGTAATTTCATGTCAAAGACCTTTGTTAGTTCAATTGAATGTTGGCAACAAATTTCAAATTGTTTCTTGCAATAATTGTGTCATCAACATAGACTATGATTATAACAAAATCTTTGATTGTTTTTTTTATGCAAATATTATAACTACATTGACTTTGAAAATCAATTGCCTTGATAGATAAATAAAGTATTGATAACATGCTTAACTTAATAATTAACATAGTCTATAAAGAGACTTATGGAGTTTGAAAACAATATTAGGGTTTGTGTTGTTGAAGTTCTTTTTGGAATTGCCAAATAAACCTCCTCATCCAAATTTTCATTTAAGAATGTTTTCTTGACATAGGCAATTGATGGACCTCTCAAATAAATTGGGCTATTAATGCCAATATGATTCAAATAAAATCTATTTGCACAACAAGTGAAAAAATATCCATATAATCAACACCGACAACTTGGGAAAAACCTATGACCACAAATTTTGTTTTATATGTTTGAACATCATTTAAGTAGGATCATTATCCAACATAAATATAAATGCCCCCCCCATTGTGAACCATACTGACACATCCATGTGCGATATTTTCAATTTTTAAAAAATTGCATCAAGGATATTGGGGTGTGATAAGGCTGTTAGGGGTTTTTTGTAACTTCATGTTAGAATAAGGAATGATGAATACACATGGTTGTATGGGGGTTTTTATTTTTCAAAATTTAATATTAAATGAATGAGGTGTAGGGTTAATTTTTTTCTTCAACAAAAGTTAATAATCATAATTTTAAAACCTTAGTTATGTGATTGGGGGTGAAAACTCTTTAGAGGGTTGGGGTTAAAAACAAACACCAAAATTCATAATGTTTGACAAAACATTAATCTTGTTCTAGTATTTAATGGATAGTCGTGTAAACAAAGATGATTGAGATTCATGAAGCAGTTGAGGGGGGTGTATATGAAAGGTCCGATGGAAATAAAATAATCTTTAAACATTATAAGCATAAAATAAATTCGAAACAACACAATGATTAAAATAAAAAATGTGATAATGTCACAACCCCACTTTGGGGCCAAGTGTGAGAATGCAACTCACACTCCCAAAAGTGGGAAAATGGAGTCCTCCGAGACTCCCGAAAACTCAGAAGACGATTTGAGGGGTCAAATCTCCTCGCCTTGCTGAGTTCTTTATATCAATGAAAAGATCTTGAAGCGTAGGTGCCCAAAATGGCCTCGCATTGGCCATTTGGACATCTGCAGCTCAAGTTATGGGCAAAAGAAGGGTCGGGAGTCAAACTGCCAGTTTAACTCCCAACCACTAAAAGTCGAGAATCGACCTCTTCCCGACGTCTCTGAAGGAGTGCGACATGGCGTTGAAAAGCTCTTGACGAGAGCTACAACTTTGGTTTAGACCTTGTCCCGATCTGAGTTCAAGGCGAGGAGCTATGGCCGTCCAAAGTCCCGCGACTCCAACCCGGGACTCCAACCCGGGATAGTTTTGAGACTCCAACTTGGGAATCCCGAGAAAAAAATCATTTGGATGTAGCCTCAGCGGAGAGCTGCAGAGTATACTATATGGGGGAAGGTGGTGGCTTCCCCCAAGTTCGGGCCGTGGTGAGTCTTGTGTGTAAAAGTGCTCGTGGCTTGTCCCAACACCCAAGGGTGTTCCCGAACGTGAACTAACCCTCTTGTGGTTGGTTTTGGATGCAGATTCAAGCTTGATCTTCTAGTCCATCTTCCCAGTCTAATCTCGGGACTTCTAGCATGCCCCTCTACCCCCTTTTAATGCTGGAAGTCGGGAGCGCCCCTCAAGTCCCAACTTTCCGCAACTCAACATAGTTGGACCCTCAAGTGGGTTCAACCCGGGACTTGGGAGTGCGTCAGATAAGGTGGCAATGACAACATGGATTTCATGATGAATGAAAATTTTATTCAGATTATAAATAAGCTCAAAAGGGAGCTGCAATTACATGTTAAGTCTTAGGCTATGCCACAATGAAAGTTCATAACTGTAGGAAATTTAAAAATGTGTTGAATGGTGTGAACTGAGTAATCTGCCTTGCTATTAAGGGGCAGTTGATGAATCGAACCAATAACCAACAATAATGTCCAATGCCAAAAATTGAAAATTGTGCAAAGATGGAAATGTTTTCAATTTCATAAAAACCTTCATAAATAGTTTCATGTTCATCACCAAGAGCGAGGTCGACCTGTAACAAAATCACCAAGGTATGAAAATTCAAAGAAATGTGATAATACCAAGTTTGAAGGGGTTCAACTTCAAGATAATGGTGCACCTCTTACGGTTCAGGATTTTCATCACAAAGGTGATGGGTCAATGTCAAATTTAAGGATGACTTTGGAAGCAATTCTTCATTCACTTGTGCGGTTTGAGGCCCATAAAATGTGATCATGCGCAACACCATGAATTCAATGAAAATTAAAAAATCTCGATCAAAATCAACTTGGCAATAAATGTGTGGAAGACTTAGTATATCATGATGCGTGGCTATAAATTATAAGTCATGGAAAAAGAAAAAAAGGCATAAAGTAACAGTCTAAAACCATGGTAAAGTAAAACCTTAAAATTAATGAAAAAAAAAATTAATAAAATTTATTAATGGGAAAAATGAAAAGCAATGAAAAATATGTTTGTCCTTCTATTTCCGAAAACCACCAAGCAAGATGTTTCCCCATTGGCCACCAAGTTTAGAACCTTCCAAATGCCACCAAGCATTACAACCTTCCATGGACCACCAAGTTAGGGTCTTCCTTTGCCTCCTTCCTTCTCCTTTTTTTGAAAAACACAAATTCGGATCATTTGGGCTTTTTTTTCAAACATAATTTTGGATTTGAATCTTTGAAAACTTGTTCCTACAACTTTTTTTAGGAGGAGAAAAGTGATTAGTTTTAATAGATGGTGGAAAGAGGGAGAATAGATCGGATGATAGTAGTACTTTTGAAAAAGTGGAAGTGAATAGGGGTAATTTTGAGAGCTTGAAATATTAGAGAAATTTCACAAGACCTCTTCGGTTTTGTAGCATAACTTTTTATTGATTTAAATGTAAAATTTGAAATTTGGTAAGCAAATGCACCCTATAGTTAATTTTCCAATGAATTAATGTAAGCTAGTTATAAAGTATGTGATGGCCACAATGTTTCAAGTGACTATAAGTCTGCTGTCAAGTTGAATTTTTTGCTTTCATGAAACCCTCTTGGGTTTTATGGCACAACTTTTTATTGATTTAGGTGCAGAGCTTGAAATTTAATTTAACTTCTTAATTATTTTTAGACAAAATTAGTTTATCCATCATTAATTTAGCCTCATAATTAATTTAACCATATATATAATCATTATAGTTAATCATATATAATGATTAAAAAATATTATAATTATACTTATTATTATTATTATTATTACTTACCAATGAATTGATTATTATTATTTTAATTTTATCATATTGTAATTAATTATGATAATATACATATGTCTAATAGGTTGCACATGTTAGCCTACAAATATCTTAACTTAAGCCATGTAATAATCATATAGTATTATTAATTATTAAATAAAGATTAAAATTGATAATATTAATGAATGTTAAATTTATTATTGATAATATTATCATTAATTATTTTTCATTATAGTTATTTATCAATATTAAAATTAATTTTGATAATTATATAATAATAATAATTATTAAAAATATTATTAAAAATTTATTATAATATTTTAAATTATGGTATTATATTTGTGGTTAGTAGGTTACATAAGTTAACTTATGATTTTTTAAATTATTTATTAATAGATATTTAAATTAATAGTATTATTGAATATTTATATTTATTATTATCATCCTTATTTGTTAATAATATTATTATTATTCTTCAATAACTATAATTTTAATTTTAATTATAAAATGAATTATGTTTATGGCTAATAAGTTACATTAATTTGCCTATAAGTACCTTAGCTTCAGCTAGTTACTAACATAAGTTAACTATTAATTTAAATAATATAATAATGATATAATATTATTGATCGGTAATTATTATAAGTAATCATAAATATTAAATTTTTATTTTAATTATAATTAGTAATATTATATTATAAATCAAATAATAATACTATCGTTATATTATATTATTATTACCAAGTAAATTTTATTACTTATAATATAATTAATTTAGTTAGTAGGTAAACAAGTGAATATGGCATAAGTGGCACATAATATTTACATGTAGGTTGCAATTACATCAATTTCACTTGTAATTAAATTTTTTATCCCATTTTTTTGCCCTAGATTCCAAGTGTGCACAATATATAAATAAGTGCATTTGTTTTATTCACACGTCAAGTACCAAATGTCATTTGGGATGGGCCAATGAAAAAGGTTCAACTGTAAAGACTAAACCCAAACACAAAATTAAATTATTTTAAACCTACCTACTTAGTTTAACCCTACCATATTACATACCTACAACCTACTTATGACCTAACTACCTTCAACCGTGGAAAGTGCATTAGCAAACCAAAATGGAATGCCTGAAAAAAAGTTAATTGAAACACAAAATGGGCATGGAATTAATGTGGACCAATTAGTGGGAGTTATAGAGTTGATTATGAATTTGAAATTAAAATGAAATTGGGATAATGCACAACGCTAAAATGTGGTTTTCATGATTAAGACATCTTGCGACTAATGTCCAAACTTAATCATGTAGTCATATGTATTTTTTAGTTGTTATTATCTTAATGACTTTAGTCAAAATTATGACAGCATGACTATACATATAACTATAATTAGGACTAAAAATAATTATGACTAAGAATATGACTACACAATTAGTGTATTCATATTGAAACAATATTTGAATTTGAAATAGTATAACCAAAATCAATTTAGTTTGGAATGGACAAACAAATGCTTAAGAAGTTTAATTTAGTTTACCATAACCTAGATTGACCTACTTTAACACAATTTAATTTATTTTAGTTTAATTTAACATAAATAACATAATTTAGTTTAATGTAGCCCAATTTAACATAATTTAATAATTTAATATAGTTTAAATTAATTTAAACTAGTTTATCTTGGTTTAAATATCCTAATTTTAACTTGAAAAAATATAAATAACTTAGTTTAGCTTGGTTTAGCCAATTTTAATTGGTTTAAAAAAAACCAAATTAACCAAATTTAAGCAAATTTAACTAAAATTAACCTTAGTTTAGCCTAAGTAACCATGTTTAACCAAATTTAGCCAAGTTTAACATCAATGCCCTATTTTAGCCTAATTTATCTAAGTTTTGACAAGTCCAGTCAAGTTTAATTTTAAAATAGTCATGTTTAACCAAATATAGCCTCAATACCCTACTTTAGTCTAATGGGTGAAAGTCATTGTAATTTTAGACATACTTGTAGTACTAAAAGTTCCTTGCACCAATGTGATTTTGTTTTCAAATTAAATGATTAAGATGTTATAACACATCCATGTTGAGTTTAACCTCATTTAGTACCATGTTGACTTGGATTTGCAATGAAATTTATATTGATTTACCTAATTGAATGCATAATTTGGAGCTCTACACCAAATTCATTCTGAAAGTTTCAAGTTATTAATTTCTCCATTTTACTTATGCATCATTTTTCAATGAATCTAGATACAACTTTTTGTACATGATTTTTTTGGATCTTGACTTAAGGCATGTCAAAATTTGGGTTAATTTGGTGTAAGTGTCAAAACACATGATTTTTTAAAATGATTAATCTATTATGCTTATGAATTGAAAATGTCATTTCAACCAATGGACTTGAAATTTTATCCAACAACATAATACCTTCAAATATAGTTTTAAAAACATTTCATCTTCAAATTTCTAATTGAAAATATTGTTTTTTGATGTACTCCTTCAATGGACATTTTTTTTAATACTTGATTTTTTCCAAATTATCCCAAATTAATATGATGTTTCATAAGCATGTTTTAAAAGTTTTTTCATACATTAAAATGTCTTGGTTAATGGAAAATATTAATTTCCTAAAATTATTAGTTTTTTATAGTACTAACTCCATGTGATGTGGTAAGTTATATTTTGGGACATTTGTTAATATTAAAAAATACAATCAAAGTACAATGTGATTGTATCCAAATTCAACTTTTTTTTAGAAATAGAAAGGTATGTTCATAACCATTATGATTTTATCATTTAATTTGCATTATACTTTTATATCATTGTGCCATTGAATATTTTATTAATGATAGTATGGAAAATTACCATTTGGGACAATACTTTACCTCCCCTAATCATGCGTTCACCCTAATTTCTCCAAGTTGTGCCAAGTTTAGCCAATTTAAAACTATGTAGCCATGTTTAGCCAAGTTTTGCTTCAATATCCTAATTTAGCTTTATTTATTTATTTTTTGCCAAGTTTAGCTGAGTTTAACCTAAGTAGCCATCTTTAATCATGTTTAGTCACAATATCTTAGTTTAGCCAAATTCATCCAAGTTTTGCCAAATTTAATTAAGTTTAACCATTTTTGCCTCAATGCCTTAATTTAACTTAATTTATTTAAATTTTGCCAAGTTTTGCCAAGTTTTGCCTCAATACCCTAATTTAACTTAATTTATCTAAATTTTGCCAAGCAACAAACGCCAACATGGAAAACATCTCATCCATCTTATCCATGCTTAAACTTCTAAAGGTTCATAAAACACTAATAGTGAATGGGAAAACGAAGTGGATAGATGAATCATTTGAAGAAGCAATGAGGCAAGCTATCATATGAGTCTAAAGCTTGAGCCTAGAGCCTAAAGTTAGAACTTAGGATGGTAAAATGTCTTTTCTCTTATACACATACAAGTAAAACCCAAAAATTTAATCACAAAATGAATGTTGTACTAGTAAACCTAGAAGCAAACACAGGGATGAATGTAAGCATTCATCATCATTATGGATGAATGATTTTTCCATTTATCTAATGTATGGATGAATTTTTTTGCATTTAGTACACGTTTCTAATAAATTGAATTTCCATCATAATTATAAATGAATGTTTAATTTTATCATTAATTTTTTATGGATAAATTATTTTTCATAATTTTAATTAATTAGAGCTTCATGAAACACAATCTAATTATATATGATATAACATTTGTTGAATAATATAATATAAATTCCATTATAGATGTATTTCATGGTTTTGATTTTAAATGTCATTATTTTAAAAATGTCTTAATTATATTACCAATACTATGTTAACCAATGTTCTTGACAACAATTGGCTTTGAATGTTTTAAATATTTTTAAACTACGTAATTTCATTTGTACAATAACAGGTTTTTGAAATAAACAAAAATTTAGTTTTAGGCACCTTAATTATTATTTTTCAAACAACTTGCTATCATAGGTGATAATGGGTTTTTTTAATAATTATTTATTTTCAAGGCACCCTAGTTTTCCACGAAATAAATATATAATGTTGTTGACAACAATTAGGGGGAGGGGGTGCTTGACACTCATTCCATGACAATATTTGTTGAATTTTTAAACATTGTTCATGAAAATGATTTCTTAAATAAAATTTTAAAAATCATTTGGTCCCACCATCATATTTTCCCCCACTATCACAATTTCGTTATCCATCATTTTAAAATTATATTCAAGTTTGAGATATTAATATTTGGACAACAAATGAGGATGGAAATAAATCATTTTGAATTTATTTATCTTTCAATCATGGATGAATTTCATCCAATGATTTATTCATTTAATCCAAATCATAAATGAAACTCATCCATGCGAAAATGACATTAATCTATGGACATATTCATCCATGTAGGTGGATTAAAATCACATCAAACTTTAAGTTCCAAGCTTAGGTTTCACGTTCATGCACAAGCCATCCTCAGGAAGCAATAGATGTAATGGAAAAAGACATTACAACATTGAAGAAAACAAGTAGGTTGTGAAACATGCCCCTAAGCTCCCTATCTAATGATTGGAGGGAAAGACATGATTAAGGAAGATTGTGGTAGTGGGGTATTAACAACAAATGAAGTTGTAAGGGTGGGATTTGAACTATGTAAAAAGAAAGTCTATTGATTAACCTACCATAATTAAAGCTCAATGTAGCAAAAATTGCCTAGACCATACCAAGATTATCTTGGAATGGGGTAATGCTAAGACCACATAGTAAGATCTTGTGTTTGGAAACAAAAACATAATAGGAGCAAAAAGTGAAAACACATTTTTTTGCAAGTTTGTGGTGACAAATAATCATAAGGATTTTATTTGCAAATGGTTATACAAATAGGGTATTCAATTTTGATTTAGCTTTAAATTGGAATTGGCAAAAACTACAACAATTTAACATTCAACTTTTCAAGCTTGCAAAACAAATCAAAATTCAAATCAAAATTTTGTAATGGAAATTATGAGTTCAAGAATTTTTATTTACTTTTTATTGTTTCAACATAGAGTATTTTCACAAGAAACAACAAGCTTATTAAGCATACACAAAACCAATTCAAGTACATCCAAATTAGTGGTGAAAGCATAAGCCCAAAGTGGCAATTATGACAAAAATAACAAATTATTTACAATCTCTCTAAAACTGGTAGACGTAAAATCTTATCTAAAGCCTATAAATCCTAACTAGTATTTTTCATCTTGTCATTAAAATTTTGGTACAACAAATAAATAAAATAATTCTATAATCAATTTTCATAATAACTTTTGGTAGTTAATTTTTAATACTTAATTTTAGTAATAAAATTGATAATAAATTTTATGTATAAAAAATCCTAACAATTGTTTATAACTTTTAATAATATTAAGATATAGTTGGTGGTATTGGTTCAAGTGTTGTTATTTAGATTTGATTATTCATCAAACATAAAGATTGAAAATTTGTAGAACACAAGGACTAATTTAACAATCTTGCTAAACATTCTACAACAATTTGCAAGTTATATACATCATAAACAACTAATCAACAAACCACACATGGAACAATGATGAAATTGGAAATCAAGTAGGCATGTAAGCAAGGGCAAGAATGCTAGCAAAACATGGTTCATAACAAGTTTACATCACCATTCCAAAATCTAAGGAGTGGTTCATTGTGAACTACACATTTAATTTTATTGATGGATTTCTACCAACATTTTACATATTCAAGGGTGAAAGACTGAAATTACATCAAAGATTGCAAACCAAGGACATGTATGCCAATGCAAAAAAGGCTTGGATGACATCATTTTTATTCAAAAAGTTTGAGTTTTTTTTTCAAGATGTCAATTTCAAGTGGGATTTTTCTATCCAACCCTCATATATTCATTCTAGATGGGCATGTATCACATGTTATTCTAGAGGCCATAGAGTAGGCTCATTAATTTGGCTTCAACATGGCTATTTTACATCACATATCTTACATGTTTTACAACCCTTGGATGTGTCATGCTTCAAGCCATTCAAAATTGCATTTAAAAGGAGGAATATGGTACCATGATAAAAAGTAATTACAATGGATTGGACAAGATCACATTGGTTACATGGGTAGACAAGGTGCTAGACTAGGCACTACTAGGTTTTTTTGTCAAATCTAGCTTTAGGGTTACATGGATTTAGTCACTGAATCCTAAGGCTATGGATGAAAAACTTTGTCTTGCAAATATGTAAATAACACAACCCACAAGCGAAAAGGAAACAAAACATTTCAATTCAAAATTTAGAGAAAAGGAAAACCAACAATGGAGTGAAAAATCAACAATAATAAAACTTTTCAACATAGCAACTACAATTGAGATTGCAAACACAAGTAATGAACAAGAACAAAAAGAGCTTCATTATTATGTGAACATGCAACATAGCCCTATTGTAACACAAGATCACAAAAGAAAGAGACAAGGAGGAGATAAATGTCACAATCAAATATGACGATCAATGAAAAAGGAAATAGAGTATTGTTATTTTGCAATTGATTTCACCACATGACTTGCACGACACATTACAAACAACATAACTTGTCACAACCCGCACCCCACACAACAAATAACAAAAAAGGTGGTTAGAAGGATAATGGCCTATTCATAGAAGAAAGAGATGAACATCACCAAAGCCATAGAGGGGGAGGGGGGGTTAGTTCTACCTACTAGTGGTTGTTAGTGAAGTTTTTGAGTGAGATGCAAAGGAATAGATAGGGGAGACACTCTAAACAAGCTTGGACAACATGACATGGGCTTCTGCATTTTGCAATTCGAGTCAAGCAACAATAGCTTAGTTTGACCTAGGTAGAATGGCAAGAGGCAAGAATGTGTAGAGCTCCTCTATTGAATGTAGTAGTAGCATGAGGAGAAGCCATTGTGGTAATAGGAGAACAAGGGTACTCTTTGATGGTGGTTCCCAAATTTGTTCAAATTTTGAGTTACCCTAAACATCCTAAACCCCATCATCGTTCATCTATACGGTATACCCCAAAACCCAAACAACATTTTCAACTGTTAATGAGAATTGAATGAGATTCCCATGGCAAAAAACTTGGTATTCAATGTAATTCTGTTTGGTAACTTTGTGCATGCATGAGCAAATTTTTTTACTGGTTTTTTGTAGGGTGAGTTTTTTTTGGGAAGTAGGTGTGGTAGTTGTGGTAAAGTTTTTCTTAACAGGAAGACCCCTCTATTTTGGAGGGTCATAACTTTCACAAATCTAAACAGAATTGAGTGAATTGAAAGTTTAATGGAGTGCCCATAGATGGGTTACAAATTACCTTTAGACTCTACCACCAACCAAGTGATAACTATGGTGCCATTGTCTAATAATGCACTAAATGCGCAGTCATCAGCCTGTCTACCCTAGTAGGGTATGCATACATCCTCAAGTTGTTTCTATCAGTAATGCATTCCCTTTGATCATCCATGAGCTCTGTGATAATTGAGGAGTTAGACCTATCTCTAATGCAAGCCAAAATTCCTGAGTGACTTCGGCATCTCTGGCCTTCCATCAAAGATGAGCCCTTACATGAATCTGGTCAGTTAACTCCTGTACCCTAGACTGACAGTTAGGGTAGGAATAGTTGCATTGTAACGACTAATAATCTTGGAATTTTTCATACCCGTAAAGACCACCTCTGAATTCTCTAGTGTATCTAGAGAGCACCTTTCGATCATAAAATCCATCTAACATGGAAAGTTTCACTCCTGTGGGCATTCCATTTTTGTAAACCCTAGGGTCAACATTTCTTCCTGTGATATGTAGCAGGTATCGCGAGGAAAAAAAACCAAAAAACAATATGAGAGGTCGCTTTTTATGCTCGGTATAGCATGTGGGTGAGGGCATTACTGAAATCGGGCAGCATTCAGCTGTCACCTTGCACAGGCCCTTATTTTGGTAATGTCCTCGCTCGTGTGCTTTACCTTACATGTAACACACCAGCAGAATTTTTTGAGTGTATCTGGAGGCCATGTTATCAAGTAAAATTTGTCCTCCACAAAATGCAACACATTTTGAAAAAATATATATCTGACCTCTTTTTAAATCAAAATTTTCCATGATACATGCGGTGGATACCCGCATACCTGATGGGCATCACGGGCAAATGAAAATAAAAAATTCTGCCAGTGCTTTATGTAGGGTAATGGCCTGGTCATACCATTTGGAACTTCATACAAACTACATACAAATTAGAGTTGTGCATTTTTGAAAAACTAGTTATTTTCAACACAAGAAGCAATTAATTCCATGTTATCAAAACTCAAAACTCAGCTTCTAGCATATGCAAGGATAGCATCATCTCATGGGAGCTAAAAATAGGTGGCACATTGCTTTCCATCAACTGGAAAGTGGCAGAGCTCTTGTGAAAACTCCAACATGTTCATGAAGTTTTGCAGCTGATGAGTTGAAAAACATGGTTTGCTGGCACAGATAATCTTGTTCCAAGAATCAAATCTCCAACACCTACCTCAAGTACTACTACTTTGAAGCTGTGGTGGAAAGACGCCTTCCACAGCTTCACACCTGTTGCCAAGCTTTAGTACATCATCATCTCTGGTCCAGTGAAGCTCATCAAAATCAAAGGTTATATCATCTACCACCTTAAAAGCTGTGGTCAACAGTGTTGGCATTGGGCATTGGGATAGGTTCTTGGAGAACAATTGATGTACCATCCTGAGATCAATGTAACTAGAAATGCCCAACGCAATTTTCCACTAGCAAACAACAATTGTGATTCGTAGTCTTAGCATGCTTAATGACAAAGCTATGGTTGCTCTCTCCTGAATCAGCAAAAACCCATCAACCTTAAAACCTGTGAGAACTCTGGCCTTACAAAGTTTCGAAGTTCAAACAAGAGGATTGCATGTGATTGTGCCAAATCGCCTATCATCTGCTCAGTACTACCTGCATGAATTACTTCTTCTTACAGGTGAGATATGTCAATTGGCAATGTAGAAAATATAGATCTTGAGTTTATATATTAGACAAGAATTATACCCATTATTGCAAAAGAAATAACATGTCTTTTGTCAATTGTGTCAATACCATGTTTATATATATAACAAGACTCTTGCGATTACTTTCCCATGAACATTGAATATGTACTTAATTAGACCCATAGAAAAGAAAAACTAGAAACCATTTTCTAACTCCTTCATTCCTTGACATCAGCTTACTCCCTGCTGTCTTATGCATGGAGTTGGGAGGGATTTTTGCAAATCTAAGAAATTTAGCAATAATCATGCTTTGTGAATGCCTCTGACAGTAAACTTGCATGACATTGTGGGTAGAAACTGTAGTCCTCTTCTTGCCAATTGTGTCATGAGGTGGAGAAATCTGCTCCATTCTGTATTGCTAAAGCATTGCACTGAGAAAGAGAAATGGACATCAGATATTCAGTTCAGATACAATAACAGTCACAGCCAAACTTCAAATTACTTCTGTCCTTGTTGATACCCAGAAAGAGCATTCATAGCTTTGAATGTTGAAACTTGTCATCCTCATCCAAATTAGCTGATCATAGGATGTAAGTGTTCGTCCTTGCTTGCATTTCTTAGTTACATACCTGGTTTATGCACAGCCTGGTTTCCGTTATGTAATGTTATGGTGTGTGGTGAATAGTGGGAGCATTGAGCCAGTTGGGTCTCAATTATATATATTGTGAATTGTGCATCAATGAACACTGCAGAATCTTGGCAGCTTCAGCCCATGTTTGCCGAATCATTAACGAATTTTGAAGATTCCATTTTGAACATAGAATATTCATAATATAGATTCTTTATTTTGCTTCACAAAAAAATTCTCTTGGAAAAAATATTTTTTGAAAACTTTCAGTATTTTCTAAAAACTATATAATTTGTGCTGAAGCTGCCAAGGTAACATGGTGTTATCAAATAAGAAATTTGATCTATGGTGTTCTCGAAAAAGGAATTTCATTTTGGGTTTGTTGCAAACTGCTTTTTTAAGGGGATTAATCAAAAGGGGGTCATAAGGGGGTACACAATGATGTTTGCAATTTCTTCCAAATTTTGCTTTTGATCAGTTTTCATCCATTCCTTTGGTTCTCATAGAAAACTACTTAATAGATGCCCCCTAAAGCTTTATGTGCATCATTTGTTAAGCACCCAAGCTAGCATCTCTATATGATAATCATACAGAAATGACTAATTAGAAGTCTGTATATTGAAATCAAGAACAAACTAGAAGCCCTTTCAAATGCTCTTTCAAACCATTGAAGCATCAAAACTGATTGCACAATCAAGTTTAGCATACTCCCCATGGAACATTCAAACATGAACAAAAGATATAACATTAGACGCCATAGACAATTGAGTTCACATTTCAAAGGTTCAACACCTTGAAAGAGTAAGATTGGAACAACATAATGAGACCTTCTTTATATGAGACCTTCCACCATTCACCACTTCCGGTAAACAAAAACCTTTTGTACTTTACATTTGACTCTTGGGAAGGCCTAATTTTGAGGGCCTCCTGTAATTTTGAGGCCTATGCCCTGAGGTCTATGTCCCTCAAATTAGGGGAGGCCCTCAATGGCATCACTTCCCCTACAGGTTAAAGTCAGTGCTGACCTATTCGGGCCCTTATTCATACTCTGGAATGCTGCGGAATCAGCCCACTGTGACCAATTGTGTGGCTGGCAAATTCTGTCGTGTTCCTATCACAGGTCTGAAGCATTCGCACGGTGTGTCCTTCCTTTAACACCAAAGAGTGGGTTGTATTCAGTGGATTCTGCCAGGTGTGAACACCCTAGGGTCACCCAGGGTATGCTTACTTGGCAGAATCTGACCTCTACAGCCTAGTCTCTAGTACATTTCATACATTCAAAGGTCTAAGTGCAATTGGGTGACAAGAGAGTGGACAATGGAGTGATTGAAAACTGGTGCACTAGTCCATCAACAACAGGAGATGGAGAGGTGTCACCATATTCCAATCTCCACAGAAAAATGAGGGTAAAAAGAAACAGAAAAAGACAACTTGGATCAAAGGTTTTTTTTTTTGGTGACACCCACCTAGTGAGCTGATGATCATCATGCAACACCAAAAAAAGATTCTAGGGTAGATATACTGGTGAGCAAACACTTAAGTTCTCAGAGTGCATGTGTCACTTTTAGCCTTGGAGGTTCAAAGGGTCTAGGTAGCTTTTCACTTAGCAACCCTATAAAACCATTTACAGACGTCCATTTGAGTTTGAATCAATCAAGATAAAATTTCCAATGCAAAAGGGGAGGTGGGGGGCAGGGGGTGTTTGAAAAAATAGTCCAGCCTCTTGTGAATGCATATCCTTCCATGTGCAACTGAGTTGCATACTATAATTGAACATGTTAAACTTCATACACAAACAATATCCCTCTTATTTCCAGAAAATGTTGTTTTCCTTTATTTTGACCTTCAAAATATTTTTAGTTGTACAAACCCCATTCATGGCCAAATAGATGATAGAAATGTCCAACAACAAATATTTTTGACTATGGGGAGAGTGATTACCCATTACTAAACACAAAAAAACAACATTTCTGAAGGGAAGGTTTTAAAATCATAACAAGTTTAAAAATTCAATCATTTGGTTATAGGGTATCACTGAACAGTTATCAGATGGGCTGTGTTTGTCAACAGGCCATCTTCTGAACTCTCTGGGTATTTGCTCACTAGCTATGGGCAAATTTGATTATGGGCAAATCGAAGTAAAATTACAAAAAGATTTAAATTTGGTAAGGTTATTTTCTTGCCCTTTATGGAAAAAAACCAAACTGCAGATTGAACAGGATGATGCAGATGCATGACTTTCTTTCATCATATGCCTAAATTTCCGACAACGGGTTTGCAGATTTCTGATCATGGATTGCATAAACACTCAGATTTCCAACAACGAATTGCAGAAAGACTAGATTTTCTGAAAATGGATTGCATCAGAAAAGACTCATCTGCAATGAAGTCTAAGTGAGTTACTAAATGTAAGTCAATCCCAAACCTTTGTTCCAGTGAGAGCGAGAGAGAGAGTCACGAGCAAGAGAGCCATAACAGGAAGGGAGCAGCACACTTACCTACTGTTCCATCCAACATTCCTCTTGTTCTTGTTCTTCACTGGAACATTTGGACGATCTGCAACCCCCAAAACAAAAAACTGTCAGCCAATTTTCCTCTATTGCACGGAGCGCGCCGTCAATAGAATGGGGCCAGTTTATTAGGGTGACGGTCCTTCCTCTTCCCCTCGTGGATCCTATCCCCAATTTGGTATTTTCCAAGTTTAGACACCCAAGAAGAATACATTGTTGTGTGCAGGCAGTGTGCCAGAGCACAACAGCAGCAGCAGGAGCAGCGTCTCTCTCACTGCAAATAATCTTGCAGGACTTCCTTCTTCCTAGACCCTAAAAAACCACTGGTTAGTAATAGCATGAGGGGACTAGATTAGGGGAGTGGGGAAGAGGGAAGAGGGAAGAGAGGTAGCTCATAATGTGAGTGGGCCCGACTGAGCACCTGTTTTCTTACTGCCATTAGATTCTGCCTTAATTATGGATGTTGAGTGAATTCTGCCTTAATTGTGGTGTGTTTAGTGGGCTATTATTTGCATTTGTGTCTCTCTGGCATTTAAAACAAGCTGTGTGTCACACTGTCGCCTTGCCATTTACATTAAAACGTATCTTAAGGCAAAAGAAGAATTGTGGAAACTCAAATATTTCACCATGCAAAAATATAATCTGCAAAAAATCCTCTAAAAAAAAAAAAACCAAAATCCTTCAAGATATTATAACCAATCTCAAGTTTCAACACAAGCCAAAATATCATGTTTCCAAAAATCCTCATATGAAAATAAACCTATTAATTACCTAGGGGCCAAAATCCCTTAAGCCACTAAATTCTATATAGAATCTAAACACCATATCCTTGCCTTGGTAGTAGGCAAGGCCAACAAACAATACCCCTGGGGTCTTTGGTGAGAATTTAGAAGTTAGAACCATAACTGGCAAGTACTTACTAACCATCATTAGATGGGCTGCCTCCCAAGTTCTGTTTTTGAAATTTTTTTTACAATGGGTCATTTTGATTGGACTATTATTTTAGCAGTTTCCAGTTGAGGATGGAGTGCCTCCCCTTTGGCTCACCTATCTAGGTCAGAAGGGGAGAACTTTGGGCAAAGGATATGAGGTAAAGTGAGGTGCTATTGGGAACACCCTTGGGAACAATTTGAGAACAGACAAAATAGATTAGGGAACACATTGGGAACAAGAAAAAAATTCCTCCCCCCTCCCCCCTTAAAAAAAAAACCAAGGACCCCTCAGCCTTCTCATTGGTTGTATGAAATTTATATTTTCAAATCGGTTTGTCACGATTTTCAACTTGGACTAATAACCCCATTAGAAATTCAGGGTACTTATTTGGTTCAGAGCTTGCACTTTTTTGTATGTATACTTGAATGACATAAGGGAATTTATTTATAGTCCATGTAAGTGTATAAAACGGGAAGTGAAGTGAAAATTTGTGTATGTCTCTATTTTGTTGTTTAAACCTGTGCAACTATAAAACAAATGGCCATGTAAAAATATGTAATTTCTATTTGAGGGGGGTCTTTGCCAAAAGTTTTAGAACTTTTTGGGTGATGGGCCAATCAAAGTGGTCCATTGTCAAAATGAAAAAAAAAAGAAGTTTTGAGACACACCATAACTAATTAGACTAATTACTATGAATCACAATAGTCACCCAAGTTCTTGTAAAGGCTTATGAGCCAAAAATGGTGATGAATGGAGTTAAGAATGGAAATTTTTCTCAAGCAATGAGGTGGGGCAACACACACCCAAGATGCACCTAATATATTTCCACCAAGAGCACCACACATTGTCCCATATCCTTTGCCCAAAAGTCTTGTTTGGTTTCGTATATAGGTGAGATAAAGGGAAACAATTTCACAATAATGTATTGATAGTAAAGGCTTCTATTTGGGGAGTATTAAGATCACTAGAATTTTTTTTTGTGAAAGGCCAATCAAAGTGGCCTATTGCAAAACAAAACATTAAGCTTTGAGATGCACCCACAACTAATTAATATGGATTTACATGGCATGCACAACGTTAATATTAGCTAAAACCTAATATTAGGTAGGTATAAACCTAGTATTCAACCTTCAACCCCTGTGCTCTTCACACGAAGAGAATAGATAAAATAGTAAGATGGGGTTAATGTAACCCTATGTTGAATCCAAATTATGCAAAAAGTTTTGCAGCTTGGGGAAACTCAGGAATTTTCTTCCATTCTCCCCCCCAAAAAATTGGGCACTCTCGAGAATTCCTGAGAAATATTTTCCAGGATGCTGAAAAAATTTCAGCAGTTTGAGAAATTTTTCTATGTTGCTCAATAATCTCGGGCAGATATTATATAGACTGAAAAAAATTCATTTCTGCCAAAAAAAATTTAGGAACTCAACAAATCCTGATGCTCAAAAAGATTCAGGAGAATTTGTTTTCCAGGATGCTCGAAAAATCTTGCATAGTTTAAGAATTGCTAGGCTGCCCAGGAAGATTATGAGGGTAGGTTTTTTCATTTCTGCCCCCAAAAAAATTGGGCACTGTGGAAAAATCCTGATGCTAAATTTTATTGAGCATTTTGGAAATTTATATTGTGCATTTATTGTGCACCTTATAAGGTTGCAGAAAGTTTTCATTTGTACCCAAACATTTGGACAATCTAGAAAAATCCCAACGTTCTAAAATCATCGGGCAGTTTTTGATAATTTTTATCCTGACCGAAAATATCGGGCAGATTATAAAGGTTGAAGTTTTTTGGTTGCTGCCCACCAATCCGGGTGCTCTCTCTCACATGAAAGAGAATAAATATGTTGGCAAGAACAGCTTTAAAGCTCTTTTGAACGTGAGGGGGTATTAAAAGGGGTCAAATTAACCTGCTTAATTCACTCTAATTGATCCCAAATCTGAAAGAAGCAAAGATATTTATTCTCGAGGTCAAAATATCCCAAAACATTTATCCCCCTCTTAACCCCAATGCCACGTCATTTGCCATGTCAGTTTCTACCCCTTTCGGGTGAATGCAATAGTAATAGGGTTACTTTATTCTTTTGGTTTATCCCTTTTATTGCCGAGTGTGAACGGAGGGATAGGTGATCAAACAAGAACTCTTATCAACCCGAATCATTGGCAATAAGATCATATAGTTTTGAGTTCTGACCCTTTCAGTCCAGGAACAAAAAAAAAAGAGTTCTTGCTGGGATTTCTTGCCTAATAAGCATTCCAGACCATTGAGGAAATGAAAAGGAAAATGAGTTTTGTCCAGGACTTGATTAGGGTTTAGGGCTAATCTGTGATTGGAAAAGATGAGTGGTGTGGGTTAGGGACAACAATGCATCATGTTTATGATGTACTTTCTGCTTTGTAGCTGATGAAGTCCAATGCATTCAAACCCTCTTAATTGCTTGGTTTGGTTGATAATTGAGGTCTTCAAATGCTGCAGTAAAGTGATGATTATTGTAGTTGCAAACTGGCTATTGAATCATTACACTAGTAAATTATGGAACAAGGTGCCTCAAAAATGAATTGACAGTCCACTTTCATAACCAGCTTATATTCCTACCTACATATCCTGTTCAGTGTTTTCTTTTTCACTTTTCCAGTTTAGCTAAGTTGGCTACATGTTGGCCCCTCTTTCACAAATAATTGCCACATGGGCATATTCTGTGTTGAAGTGCTCAACTACAAGGCACATAAGTATGTAAACTTTTGATGACTAGGGACAAAATTTCATTGGACATGATTTGCTCCAAGAGAATTTCTTAAGTTAGTTTTAAACCTACAAGCCTTTAATTTTTTTTTCAATTCCTTTGCCAATCATTGATTTTCTGTTTCCAACTTTTGGCAACAAAGCTCTATTGGGAATTGAACCCCGACCCAAATAGGCCCTGCCCATTGCAGCATAAAGCTTAACGTGCAAAAAAAAAAACCATAATCATGCATACTCAATGTAAAAAAAAAGTTTTAATTCCTGATTTTTAAAGGCCCAAAAGGGGGTTCAATGAAGATTCATGAATCACCATATCCAAACAAGCATGGATCATCGTGGAAACAAAGGGTAATTGTAAAATTTAGTAATTGCTCCATCATTCCCCATAATGAATTTTGTTGTCTTTCCAACCTTGGTTTGTTGTTCCAAAAAAGAAGTTTTCATGGTGAAAAACTTCTTGGTTGAACATTCAAATGCCTAGCTACAAATGCACATTCAATTGATTTCTTAGTTTAATTTTCATAAAAGTGAGCATAGGAAAACACTATTCATCCTCTACTAAAGCAATAACTTGCACATAGCAAATTCAACCAACTTAATGTACTTAGGGATTTGATGTTCAAGAATTTGTGATGATAAACGAGTCCTCCAAAGCTTGGTAAGCATCTTAAAATAAATGGTTTTTGCATTGTTAATTTGGCATTGTCATTCATGGTAAGGACATATAAAGATCTATGTAGGTCAAAAGTAGTAGCTAGAACCCATATCTCATTAGGCCCCACCTTCTTAGGTTAGTAAAAGGCAACTTTTAGAATTGTCAAATGAGTAAAAAAATCTCATTTCATGTTCTAGTTGCAACTAGTATTGGAGGTACACAACCCCAAATGCATCCATCAACTCTTGGGATGGGAATCGGCATTGCAATTATGTAATAAGTTGATTCTTAACTTCTGCACATTATCGTTTCATAGAGGTTGTAATCTCTTCAAATACAAGCCTTGTAACATAAACAAATCCCCCCAACTAATCTACAAATGTGGTGCAAATGTGTTGTCCATCAAATTCAAATGTTAGGTGATCGATTCTAGTATTCATATATGTAATCCATCAAAGATAGATGCTTTTATGAACATAATTGACCAAGGCCAAAAAATTAATAAACACATCACCTTGGAAACAACAATGGCTATCACATGTATTATACACCTTTCATTCATAGATTTTGATTGTTGTTATAAAATTACAACCAAACATGTTATGTAGTTAAACAAGTTCAATCAAAAAATGAATTGCTTCCAAGAATGGCATAATGGCATTCAACCCCAACAACCTCTTTACATCAGTCAACAAACATAAATTAAATTGAACAAGGGCTATGGTGGGTGCATCCATTACCATTTTCATTTAAAAAGTACAGTATTCAGATAACACATGTTTGATAGGTCTGACCATGGATATCCATTTAGTTTTTGTGTTTCACAAGATATTATTGCCCTTGGTTTCCATGGTTTGTGCCAATTTTGTAAATTGTAAATGTCTTTTAGGGTTGTGGCTTAAAAAACATACAAAGATTGCAAAAGAGCTTCAATGTGAAACACTAAAGAAAGGTTTGAGAGGGTTTGTATTGCCAAATTTGTCCCATGAGCCATATAATGCACACCCATGATGAATGGAACATATCGACATTAGATTTGAACTGTAATTCCAAATGTGAAGTCTTGGAAAATATTGACCCCATGAACACCAAAACAAACTGACTTTGAAGCAAATTCCTCTTCCTTCAAACCCCTTTATGTCATTGAAAAGTTCATGATAAAAAAAGTTAAATTATTAACTCCAGATCCAAAACCCACATGTTGCAAATTCAACAACAAAGTTATGTGACACCAATCTTGCACAATGTAACCATGCACACTTGCCCAACTTGCATTATCCATGGAAGCGACCTCATACAAGTTAAGGATACAAACTTGGCATTTTGGATAGTAACTTTAATGGTTTCCCTCACCTCATGGTCAATGTGTTTTGCCATTTCCCAACAAACCCCATTAGACCAATGTTTTTTCGGGATCAAAGTTTCAAAAACTAAACAAAGGCAAAAAAATCCTCATAATTTGTCATGGGTTTACCTTTACTCAACAAGCTAAAAATAATGGCAAATTGGACAAATTTTCATTTGTCTTCCATTGCCTTACCAACATCAAGCTATTGGAAAACAATTGTTATAAATAATTGAGCATATGCAATATCATTTTTTGCATACCCACATTTTGGATCCATATACCACTCACCATCAAAGTTTTCCTCTTCCCTGCATGCTTCTCTATATAATCCCATTTAGCCATTAGAACCTTCTCCTTCCTCTCAATTTTAATACAAAATCGATATCTAATAGAAAGTTACCAAACTAACATCATGTAATATGGGTTTTGCCCATGGCATTTTCAAAGTTTAGACTTCTTGAAACTTTCAATTCACATTAAAAAGTTCAAATTTCTTCTATTTCTTAGGATTGGGTGCATGCCCATCCTTAGTAGTAGTAGAAGTTTCAAAGAGTTCAAGACCTTCAAGGTTTACATCCAAAATCAAATTTACAATTCAGAAGAAGGCATGCAATCTCTTTTTACACCCATGTTATTGGATTCAGGTGCATCACAATAGTGAGGTTCATTAATTGCTTAAATTTTTCGAAGGACTCGAACACTAAAAAAATACTCGAGCTAAAAATTGGTTAAAACTTGCAAGCATGGAGGCATGATTGAATGAAATCTAGAAACCCTAATCAAAAGCATTAAAGGGTGCAAACAAGATATTTTGTACATACTTGTTACCTTGTTTTCTACTTGAAAACACGAAAAAAATAGTTTTTTCAAACTTCTAACCTTCCTCTAGCATTTCAAAACAAATGAAACTTTTACTTTTTTCATGGGCATCTCTAGCTTCCCTCTAGCTTTCAAAAGTAATTTATGTCATATCATTTGGACTTGAAAAAATACCCCAAAAGTATCCCTCATTTTTTACGGGTTAGGGATGATTTTAATTATGAAAACAAACTTGATTAACACAAAACATTATATTAAAATGTTCACCACATCAATATTGAGGCGTTGGAAAATAAAACCAATACTTGCAAAAACATTTCACCTATTTTCAAGTACTTGAACTTTATTTTTCAAACTACCACAAATTTTAGTTCCAATTCAAGTACTTGCAAATAGCTTTTAAAAACGTGATTATAATAAATTAGCTTTTGAAGTCCATACACACAAGAGTTAAGAAATAATATACCAAAAAAAAATAAATTAGTATCCTCGTAAAATCATCTACTTGTTAGCCCTTTTCTTTAAGGACCCTAGTATTTTGTTGCTTACATTACTTTGTGTATACTTTACCATGCTTTCACCCTAAAATTTCAAAAGAAGGTTCAAAGAACCTATCTAGATTGTAGATGTGCAACAATGTTTGCTTGTGGCATGGATGTTCATCAAAGTCTAAAGTCCAAACTATAAACTTCACACAAAAGAATTGCAATAGATTTTGAATAGTTGCTAACAAAATGTTGATGATTTCCAAAACATGCACACAAGTTGCATTGGTGCAACAATTGTGCGAAATTTAGCTACAACAAAAGTTGCATAGATAACAAGAATCATGAGAAAAACAAACCTCACACAAAAAAGTTGTAGCATATGTTGAACATCTATTAACAAAAGGTCACTAATTTTTAGAACACGCACACAAGCTACATTGGTGTATCAATTACCCATAGTGTAATTACAACAAGAGTCACACACACAACAAGAATTATAAATAGAAAAATAGACCTCACACAAATAAGTTGCAATAAATGTTAAACATTTGCCAGTAAGAGGTTGATGATTTCCACAACATGCACATAAGCTATGTTAGTGTAGCAATTGTATAAAGAGTTTCTACAAAAGCGGTGCACACAACAAGAATTGTGCACACAAAACAATTATACATTATCAATAACTTGTAACTACACAATACACATGTACATACTACATAACCAAGGTCCAAGAGTAAGATGAAAAAAAAAATTCAAACACGAATTAAAAAAATTATAATTCCCTAAAGTGATGAGTTTGTAATTTAGACTCTAGAGTTTAGAATCTTAGAGTGTTTGGAGTCTAGAATTTGAACTCTAAACCCTTGAGGCAAATGAATAATGAAAAGTCGAATGTGAACTTCTAAAGGTTGGCCGTTGAAGCACCATCTTGCGAATCATCACCATCTTGTTGCAACAATTCAATTTCAATGATTCTTAATAGTCAAAATTAAGATAATTCATGTGCCATTGTACATTAAGGAATAAGTATCATCTACAAATTGGAACTTGGAACTCGTAGGTCATGACTCACAAGCTACACCACTACAACCTCATTGTTTAGTGTTTAATGCTTCTAAATTCTTATTACTACAATACTCTATGCGAAAATGGGTTAAAGGGAGGTGATGGAATGGCAAAAATGGGTTAGAGAGAAAGAGTTAAGGTTGCAAAATCGATGGTCATTTGGGCAAAAAATTGACAATATGGATGTAATGTGGGTCCGTCTTTGGTGAATGACAATTTTCCCTTGACAACAAAGAGGTGACATGTGTTTTCTTGTTATCTTCATGATGGCAACACTAAACATTTTTTGATAATTTTTTTGCAAATGAGGGCAGATTTTTTTTTAAATGCCTTTTATGATTCGTTAGCCCATAATTTTGGTTTAAAAAATGAATCTTTGCTGAAAAAAACATTGATCCTATTTTCTAAATTTTATAATTCTTTGAGGACAAAAATAGTTTTAAAAATTCCATAATTTGTTATGGAGTTTATATTTTTGCAAGGCAAGAAGCCCACTTCAAAAAATGCCACTATTCAAAATTCAAAGTGTTCTTAGTTGGCTCCTTGTTCACGAATAGGTTATTAGTGTGACTTTTGTTGTTGATAACATATTGTAATGTACTTTTACAAAACATAAGGTAGGTAGGTTTATCATTGAACACATAAGGATTCAAAGAGGAAGGGTGTGTTAGTTGTTGTTTTTTTGGTCATGGGGTTTCAAGAGAACTTGTGCCCAATCCCCATAGCCATTTAGACCATGGCATTTGGGGGAGACATGAAAAAAATATGGCTCCCCAAAGCAAAGGAAGGGTGGTCCACTTGTTGGAAAAAATCTTAAATAACTTACACATGTTATCCTTATGAACAAACACTTTGTACCTTGTCAATGAACTGTCAACATTTGACATATGCAAATGAGATATGATCCTTATTCAAACTAGATGAAATTGAGATTTGTTGGATTCTTTATGTAAAATGTTCATCATACACCAACATGGGGATCAATGCAAAAAAATAGTATGAGGTCTAATTTATGGTTATTGGGAAACCCTTGTTTGTTTAAGCTTAAAATTCCAAGCAACATGTGAGGGTTCTAGGTTTGGCACTCCCACTTTATATTCCAATGGTAGTTTCCCTTCTCCTTTTTTTGTCTCTGTGCTCCATTTCTAGTGTGCAAATGTTCATACTTATTGCTTATAACAACATGTGGTGTTATTCAATCATTAGTGTTTGTGACATGCTCCTCATCACCTTTTATGAATTCTCCTCCCCTTCTTCGTGTTCTTGTAGTCATGTAGTTTGAGTTCTCATTTTTTGTCTATTGTTTTCATGGTCATCTATTTTGAATTTCATCCTCTTCCTCCCATTATGTTGAACATAACTTTTAATGATCTTTGTGGTGTGTTGTGCAAGTGATTTTTTTTTCCTTGTTTTCTAGTCATCTTGTATATCCTCTTGTTTCGTAACCATTTAGTGTGACATTCATCTTGTTCATCCTCTTGTTTTGCAATTACTTCCCCCCCTTTTCATGCAGTGTTTGTCTTGTCCATCCTCTTGTTTTATAGAATTCAACACTCCCTCCCCCCCCTACTCTCTTGCCCCATTCGCTCTTCTCTTCCGCTTATACCTTCGCTCAGTTTTCCTCTCTTTCTTATTTGCATTTACCGTT
>Ga0116227_10004040_pt1 | contig 32093 bp, 24 predicted proteins | sample S1TSphgellanicum_FD_89693 | JGI IMG/M metagenome (GOLD analysis project Ga0116227, IMG submission 89693) | Host-associated microbial communities from peat moss isolated from Minnesota, USA - S1T2_Fb - Sphagnum magellanicum MG | ecosystem: Host-associated > Plants > Peat moss > Unclassified... | reverse complement strand
TATTAATGGTTATTGGTGGCTATTCTATTAATGGATATTAATGGTTATTCTATTGGTGGCTATTGGTGGTTATTCTATTAATGGTTATTGGTGGCTATTCTATTAATGGTTATTAGTGGTTATTATATTAATGTCTATTTTATTAATGGCTATTGGTGGTTATTCTATTAATGGTTATTAGTGGTTATTTTATTAATGGTTATTGGTAGTTATTCTATTAATGGTTATTGGTAGTTATTTTATTAAGGGTTATTGGTAGTTATTATATAAATGGTTATTAGTAGTTATTATATTAATGGTTATTGATGGTTATTTTATTAATGATTGTTGGTGGCTATTCTATTAATGATTATTGGTGGCTATTCTATTAATGATTATTGGTGGCTATTTTATTAATGGCTATTAGTTGCTATTCTATTAATGGTTATTGATGGATATTCTATTGGTGAATATTGGTGTTTATGAATGGCTACTATATTAATAGATATTGATGTTTATTAATGGCTACTATATTAGTGGCTATTGGTGGCTATTCTATTGGTGGATATTGGTGATTATTATATTAATGGTTATTGGTGGATATTTTTTAAATTGATATTAATGGTTATTATATTAGTGTAATGGCTATTATATTAATGGCTATTCTATTGGTGGATATTGGTGGTTATTATGTTAATTAATATTAATGGTTATTATATTAGTGCTTATTTGTGACTATTATATTAATGACTATTGATGGCTATTGATAGTTATTGATGGTTATTTTATTACTGGTTATTAGTGATTATTTTATTAATGATTATTAATGGTTGTTGTATTATGAGTTATTGTTGGTTATTATATGTTATACTACGATTATTGATGATTATTTTACTATAAAATTATTATTAAATATTCTATGTTATAATATCATAAGTTATTGGTAGTTATTATATTGTAGGGTATTTAAAATTATTTTTCATAATTTATTATTTTATATTCTAAATTATTTTATCTTAGGTCATTATATTTCATTTTAGATTATTTTAAGTTATTATATTTAAAATAAAATAATTTAGAATAACATCAAATATAATGACTTTGAATAACTTTAAAGTATAACTTGAAATAACACATATTAATTTAAAATAAAATAACTTAAAATATAACTTAAAGTTAGTTGAATAATTTAATTTATAATAGTTAAAAATTTATAATAAGCTAGGTAAGATACCTTAAGGTAAAATAACTAGTTTAAGGTATATAATTTATAATAATTTATAATAACATAAGGTGTAAATTATAATAACTAAAGTAGTTAAAAATAATATAAGATATATCATAAAATAATATATATAAAATATTTTTAAAAGCATAAAAATAAACATATTTACTAAAATAAATTAAAATAATGAATTATGTTAATTAGTAATGAAACAAGATGTTTACATAATGATATTATAATGAAATAACTTTCACCAAGGTCAAATCAATAAAATATAATGAATTTATTTCATTTTTAAGGTCCCATAGTGATTTTGTCTAATGTACTGCACCCCACTTTTGTAATAGTGCTTGTTGAAATTGGTAAAAAAATTAAAAGCCAAATGTCAAAGAACCTTACAAACATCATGCCCCCAAAACAACAAGGGCCTTCTTACATAACATAATGCCCTTCCATGGGAAAGGTTCACCTCTAACTTAATCATGTGTCAATCATTGAAAATATGGAGGCATAACATCAACATATTTTTATGCACATTGCATCAAAAAATTAATGTAGAAAATTCATTCTTTTGCAATGGAGATGCTCTAAACACCATTGTTTTTCATGCCCTCTTTATGAAAATACTAAATACTAAATATTTCATGTTTATGTGTTGACTTTTAAATAATTATATATTTGTATATTTATATTGTAAGTGACATTCCTAAATGTCATAATACCTTTTCAGGTTTGGTGATACTTAAATTATTTACAAAAATGGTGAATTTTATAAAAGTTATATGTTTAAATTGTTGAAATTCAAGGAAATCATAAGGAAAGGAAAATTACAAAATTTGGTGGAAAACCCATCAGCTTCTTGGGTCAAGCTAGATGGTGGATTGGATACCTATTTTGCATAATTGATAAAATCCAATAATTGATAAAATTTTGAAATTAAATTTTTTTTGGTGGAACATTATGTGTCCCTATTTTTGCAAAAAAAAAGTACTAAAAATTGTTGCAAAAAATCTCATTATGTTAGGTAGAGGTTCAGAGTCAAAAGAATTTACCTAAGAAGCTGCCTACATTTATTGCTAATTTCCATAAATTATTATTATTTATTGCCAAAGTGGATTTAAAAAAAAAATTATTCAGCACCAGAGCGAGGAAAAAAAAACCTACAGAACAGTAAAGCACCGACCTAAAATATTCTAGTGTATTTGGAGGGCATGTTATCAAGCATATTTTTTCCTCCACAAACAGGGCAGGCGTTTTCATTTTTTTAAATGTGGAAAATGCAGCCCGAATCCAAATTGACCAAGCAGACCAGAGACAATTTCTGGCCGATGAGAGGTTCAGGGCAGCTCAAAAATATATCTCCATTTTTTTGGTTGGCACTTGGCACCTATTAAAAGGTTCCTCGAAACAAGTCTTGGGACCTCTTCTCAATGGGACCTGGTTTGGGTATCTATCTTCAGGACCTGGATTTAGGCATGAAGCTTTTGAACTAGTCCCAGGTCAAAAGTTAGTAGCTCCCACGAGGTCCTCAAAACAAGTATTCGATGAGACCTGGTTTGGGGATCTATCTTCAGGACCTGGATTTTGGGGATGAAGTCTTTGAACAAATCCTTTATCAAAGTTGGCACCTCCTATGAGGTCATCAAAACAAGTCTTGGGACCCTTTCTTAATGAGACCTGGTTTGGGGATCTATCTTCAGGACCTGGACTTGGGGACGAAGCCTTTGAGCCCAAGTCCTGTCAAAGTTGGCACCTCCTACGAAGCCCTCAAAACAAGTCTTGGTACCTCTTCTCAACGAGACCTGGTTTGGGGATCTATCTTCAGGACCTGGATGTGGTGGGGACGAAGCCCTTTCCAGCAGCGATGGTCGGCTTTGTTCGCAGAAGAGCCCAAGCTGATGCTAAAGAAGAAGCGCCACGATCATGTTTCTGGAGGGCTCCACGACGCTCTCTGGTGTCCATCAGCGCCTTCCCTTCGTCATTGCAGATCATTTACAGTGGATTACATAAAATTGTAAACAGTTTCTAGCGATTAAAAAAATTTCCTTGTTTTTGTTGATGAAAATCGATTAAAACCCTAGCGTTGTTGTTGTTGTTGTTGTCGTTCCTGTCTCTCCAAGTGCTTTACGGATTTGCGGGGAGGGAGTTCTTGCAAGGGTTTGCGCTCAGGGATAGTAGTTCTTACGCGAAGAAAGGGGGTCCAAGGATTATTTTTTCGCAATTGCTGATCACGTCAACGCTTTCTGCTCTCTCTGTGTATTTGGAAACCCTAGTATTATCTCTGTCCGTGTAGGGTTTTACAGGAAAACAAACGGGGAAGTCGCGTGGTGAGGGGAGGAATCGAAGCCGAGAACAAGAGCAGCAGTGAAGGAAGCTGCCTCCCCCGGCATGGCGATGCAGTCCAGCCTTGGGGCTTCCAAGGTCATCATCTTGTTGGGAGCTGGACTTGCGGGCTCGGTTCTGGTCGGAAACAGTCGAATTTCGGACATCTTGTCTGATCTATCCAAGGTACGTGTCTTATCAGTCGCAGCAAAAAGAGGTTAAAATTTGATACGAAAACTCTTTTCCTCACTGGACAGGCTACAAAGGAACAGTCACCGCCTTTCCTCTGATGTATGCACAATTAGGTCGCTGGGGAAGGCATGGTTGTCAGCAAGTGCTCGCTGCCAAATCCCTGGTCTTGATGTTGAATGGAGAACTGGCTGTAGTGAAAAGAAAAAGATGGTGATTTTTATTATGGGATTGAGAGCTTCACAAGACTGGATTCCAGTCACTAGCAGATGTACTAGGTATTGGTTTGATGTTGCAGAACAGAGCACCCTACTTTAGTTTAGATAAGCAGAATGGGACATGAACTCGGAATAGACTGGCTTTGAGGAAATTTAGGAGTATGATGTCTTGTGGCTCAGCATAATTTCTCATTAGTGCACTGCTTTTCTGAATCTATAGCCACATACTCACAGTCATGAGAACATGTGCATGTGCATCATATGTGGTGTCAGGAACTCTTTTGTTTCCCTGTCTAAAGGATGTCCTTTTAAAGTTGACAACAGTATGGCAACAGCACAATTAGTGGTTGGACTATCTTGTCTTTTGTCTGAAGCAGCCACTCATAGTTCCATGTCCCGGTTTGGAATCTTTCCAGCTTTCAGTTTGAGGCAGACATTAGATGTGGCACCTGTTATGTTTGGTGGAGTTTTCTTCCAGTTCTGATCAATCAAACCCTATGTGTCAATGGAAAGGTGCTGGCCAAGCATTTGAAGGAAGAGGGGGACAGATCTGGAGAAGGGACAGATACTGCTGCAGCTCTCACTGCACAGGTTCGCCGGTTGTCACAAGAACTGAGACAGCTAGCTTCTTCCTCACGAGCTGTTACTGTTGTTAATGCAAACCCCAGTTCAACAACAGCAAATCTTTCAACATTGGTATTACCTGTTGCAGTTATTGGAGCTGCTGGCTATGGCTACTTGTGGTGGAAAGGTCTGTCATGGGGAGATGTCATGTATGTGACACGGAAAAGCATGTCCAATGCTGTATCAAGTGTATCAAAGCAATTAGAGAATGTTTCAGCAGCACTCTCTTCCACAAAAAAACACTTAACACAACGACTGGAAGTTGTGACCAAAACCCTTGATGATAGCCTTGCAGTGCAAGGCTTAATCAAGGACCATGTATTTGAAGTTCGGGGTGAGGTGGAGCGGAGTAGGGCTGAGATTGAAAATGTGCAGCGTCTGGTGGAAGGGTTGGAGGTGAAGATTGATGAAGTTCAAGGCAAGCAGGATTTTGCCAACCAAGGCATTCTGTTTCTATGTCGTTTTTTACAATCCCTGGAGATGCATCAACAGCACCAGCCTGAGCTGCCACAGGGATTTCAAGCGAAACTACTGAAGTCTAGTAACCTGGACCGAACAACCTCCTCCCCAGCAGTTTGTAGTGCATCTGTTGGTCTGAAGGAGTTGCAGTTTATCTCAGAGACTCTTGAATCAAGTAGCACACATGGACCACAGAGCAGTGCTTCTGAGATTGCATCCATTGACAGGAGCAGTGACATTAAACCTAGTGTTGGATTGACCACTCCTAGCCGGAGTTTTCATAGAAGGTTTTCAGTAAATTTAGGCCTCACACAATCGTTGAACCGGGAGTCCCTTATATGATGCTGGTTTTGTACTTTGTGTCTGGTATCCAATAAAGCCATCTTCATTTTCTGAAACCTTCCATTTTCTTGGGAATGTTGCAGACAAAAGATGGATGTGTTGTGTGATTGGGACAATTGCGGAAGTAAAGAAGAGAACAAGTAGAAGCATAGGAAGTCATCATGTATTCATTGGATTGTTGTGTAAAGAAATTACACCCTAGTGCAGCTAGGACTTGAGATCAAGCAGCAAGACTTACTTTTGTGGCATACAATGATGCTTGCTGAGCTACTGCTTGAGCCTTTTCACCACTGAATCAAAACACTCCTTTGCAGACACATAGAGGACCAATGGAAATACTAGAAAGGAACTGTTATTTTCAATGTTCAGCAGAATAGGGTTGTGTGCAGGTCTGAAGATTTTTGTTTCAGGCCAATGGGATTGCTGGATTTTGGTCTGAATTTGTTTTTTTAGTTATCTTGAGTGAACAAACAGTTCAATGTGTACCTAATAGCTATTTGCAGACAGAGTTCTAGCATATTACTTGTGCATTTCGTTGTTGTCTTTGAACTTGGCTCTTGTTGCTGCAATTCTGGAGCTTTCATTCCACAGAAAAAATTTCATCTTCTGTCTGCGACTGACTGTAGCTGGAATGGGCTTGTACATTGTCAGGAACTATTCTTTTTGTTTGCTCCATGTACCATCATCATCAAGTTTAGATTGATGGCATTATGTGAGCTCTTGAAGCATGCTATCTCTTTGGAATTTGACCTCAAGCAGGCTTTGGAAGGAATTTGTGATCTCATCATCCAGATGCTACACTTTCAGAGGAAGGAGATTGTCTTGTCCACAGGAGGAGGACTTGTGGTATACCTACTGTCAGGAAGTGTTGCTACAAGTGGAGAATAAACGAGAGGGCAGCAGTGATGGTGGTGGCTGAGGGGTTGGCCAGCATGGTCATCACAGGTATGATGAAGCCCTCCCTTTCCCTTGGTATTATGGTGTGGAGTTGTCAGGCAGGCACTTCGCAAGAGAAGTGTATTTTGGTGCTTTGACATTCCAGTGCTGCTGATGAAGCCCTCCATCCCTGTATGCTTTTTGTGGTCCTTTGTATCACAGTATTAGCTTTTAGGGTTGGAAGGTCTGGAGGAAAATTCAGCTTTGGACAGGGATTTAGTGTTTATGGGTCTATGATCTCCAGAATGGTGGCAAGGAGGAGGGTTATCAATTGGGGGCAGGTATGCTGCAAGGAGGCATGCCTTACAGTATACATCGGGTGCCATTGTTCTGTAAAGCCCTTACCTCCTCCTTTGAGTTTTGTTCCATTTCTTTTGTTCCACTCCAGTATGTGGACTGCTGGAGGCTCTAAATTCTAAACCCTATACAACTCTCTTTTGATCTACTTCATTAGTCTGATTCATTTTCAGATGAAGTTTTCTTTCAAAGTGAATTCTTTTACTCAAATTTTGGACCTTTCATGGAACTTTTCATCAAGCTTGCTGATAATGCATGTGACAAAAAAATTGTGTGATGCATCTTAGAGTTGGCTTGCTTGTCTTGACTGCAAGCTGGAATGCCTGCCCATTAGCATGTTGACTACTTACTATCACAAGATGTGGTTTTGTGCTTCAGGAGACAATGTCAAAGGAGCATGCAATTTGGTCCCTGTTCATTGGGAGTGCTGTTCTGCTGTCTCTCTTTCTTCCTTTTAAGTTCTTGCCACAGGATTTGATCAACACTGTTTTCAGTCTCTACTTCTTTGTGCCCGGTGCTGTTTTGTACATCTACTGTACCTTCGCCAGTCTGATATTTTGTTTCTATATATTTAGGATTGACAAGGTTGATCTATTAGATGGTTGAAGCTGTGTTTAGAACTCTCTATTTTTGTTTCTCATACAATAGATGATTGTTGATCAGTGGAGCTCTAGCAGTCTTTTAATCTCCAGCTGACCCATTTCCGTGGAATATTTTTGACAATTTTTGGGGAGTAAGGTGTTTGGGGGTTTGGGCAGAGCTACAATCCTGCCAACACTTAACCTTTTCTACTGACTGTTTGGAATGAGAGCACAATCAGCTTGGACATACCATAATGGAAGAGTACATCTTCTTGTGGAATGTGAGTGGGCAGATATTTGGCTAGTGCAAACCTTGTCTTTGGTCAATTGTTTTTCTCTCTCTCATTCAATTGAATATGTTAAATCAGGGGAGATTGTGAGAACTGATCGGGGACCATGCTTATTCATCCATTTGTGTCCTGCATTTGGCAAGCGCAAATGGGTCTACAGTTCACTCTCTGCATTAGTGTCACATTGTATTTTAGGGCTTTCTGAGAATTTCTAGGTGATGCAAAGCTGTTTCTTGGCTTATCTCTCCTCATCAAACCTTGAATGACTCCACATGACCCGGAGAATTTTTTTTTCCTGGTCATATGTCCAATCCGTAACACTGACTTTGAATATGGAGCTAAAATCAGTTTGTATCCTATGGTGTTGAGGGGTTTGCAGATATTGAGATTGAGTTTACGAAGTTACAGGCATCCCAGGAACACTGTTTTGCACCTTTTATGTGCTGAAGAAGCACTGGCTGGCAAACAAATCTCTTCATCTGGCATTTTCAATTCAGGTCACTCTTACTTTCCTTCCACTTTCCTACTTCTGGGATGGAAGGTTGCATAACTTCATTTCAAGCATGGGCTACTACATAAGGGGTTTTTTGTGTCTTATCTTCACTAGGTAAACCAGAATCTTGATTTGACTGTCTTGGTTCCATTGGGAATAAGACATCTCTTACCTCAGGCCTACTGCTGCCACATGGCTAATAATGCAAGTAGTCTAGTTGTGAGCTTGGTAATGGAGTAGTCATTTTTTCTGGCAACAAATGGTCACCTCTTTTGGTTGCTCGTTTCTGTCCACTCATGGTTGGAGCTTCTTTAAGCTGTACTGAAATTTTAAGCAGATCTCAGAGAGAAGAAGGGGTCTAACAATGAAGGGCCTTGAACAAATCATGCAGGGCATTGAGATGCTGTCATTGGACTCATTCAAGATTGGGGCAATTCTCTTGGTGAACATCTTTTGATTCTTCCTCTTCTCAAAAACTTGGCGTTCATGAATTAGGAAGATTCAGCCTCATGTGTGACAAGTGTAGTTCCTGTACAACAGTTCTTTTGTCTTCCTCGGTTCATACTGACACTCTAGGCTTGTAGCCAGGTTTTCACAACAGTGGTTCAGTGAAAAGGTGTTTTGTCCACACATGGCCAAATTTTTTGGATGTGCTGACATGCTGATATGGGCCTGCAGGCAGGACTATTCATATATAACATTTTTGGGGGCTTTTTTACACCTTTTATGGTTAGTGTGGCAAAGTCATTTGATGCTACTATTAAGATCTGTCTTTTCGTGTTCCAACACTCTTTGTTGTTATCATTATATAGTTGCATTGTGCTAAGTCTGGTATATGTGAAAAAATAGTGTGCAGACAAACTGGCAAGGTCCTGTAGGAATGGTCCTGACATTTCAAGATCAAATGTAAATTATACTTTGTGACACATTTCTTACAGTTGTCTATTGTGGGATGCAGAAGTAGATACCTTGAAACTTGTAGCTCAAGCTTGTTTGTCAATTGGTTTCAAACTCATCCACCATTCTGACTGGCCTGTAGGCCTCAGCAAAGGGTGTAGTCCCATGACAGTTGTTATTGTTGTATTGACCATATGACTTGTTTTGAGTAGCTTATCTTTCCAACAGGAGATGCAGCACGACCCTTTTTGATGTTGGGTCTTAGTGACACTGTAATTCCAGGTCAAAATCCTTACTCTGTAGAATGTTGCAAGATAGGAGGGGTTTTCCAAGAGATAAAGGCATATAGTTTTGTTACTTGGTGATCCTTTTGACTGATTTCAAGCAGATTTGATGTGTGTACTGTCGCTGCAGGCATTTTGGTAGCTCACATTGCAATTTGATATGTCAAGGAACCTTGCAAGAAAACCTACTTTTTCATAGTTCTTTTGCTGGCTACCTTGTTGGCCTCCTGGTCACAATTCTGATCATGAACCGGTTTCAAACTGCTGCTGACCTTAGTTTCAACTTTCATCCCTTCTGAAGAATGGTGAGCAGCTTCATTGCTTCAAACTTGTTTCTACAGCTACTTGAGTTTGATGAAGCTGCTGACAATTTTTCAGAAGGAATGGAAGTTGAATATGAAGTCGAAAAACAAGAAATCTGACTTGAGGCGATTAAGGTGCTTGTTGACTCTCAGTGAAAGGTAGAATTATCTCCCTATGTTACACTCAGCAGTATTAGTTCCAGCAGTTTGTACAGACATTATTTCACATGGTGATAACTACTTTCACTGCTCTCTATGGCATCAATAGTAAGGCATGGAATAACATTTCTTTTCCTCTTGTACAGAAATTTATTGGTTGCAAGCCCTTGGAATGAGAAGATCAAGGTCATTACCAGTCCCACAAATTTCTTGGTTGCAAATCATGTCTCACATGTTTATTGTTGTTGCCTGCTTTGCAACATCTTCATCTGGGAAAACCAAGTAAACTATTGACTATTGAGTTGCTTGAACATCCAAGAGGTTGACCTCATGTTACCTGATCATTATTGGTGTCATGCGGTGGACAATGTCAAAAGTTAGTTTGTAGTTTCTCTTAAATGCCAAGTACATTAGGCAGAGCAGATTCATGGTTGTTACAAGCTGAAGGGCATCAGTTTTGTGCTGTTGAGCAACTGAAGATAATTATTTCACAGCAATTGGTGTGTTTAACTTTCATAAAACCAACATTACATGCAGCCCCATGTTTTTTTGTTTTTCTAGTGTAAATTTGACTAGTCCTGCTAATTTTATGGGAAAATTCGCCAATTACTTTTTGATATCAAAAAATTGAGGGAAAAACCCTGATATAGCCCACTTTGTGAAGGCAATTACCTCTATCAATGTCAAGGGAAGAGATTGCTAGTCAACTCATTGTTCCATTGTTCTGAAATCTTGCAGGTAATCATCATGTCAAAACTCAAAACCTTCAGCAGGTCCCTTAATTACATACAAAAATCAAAACACAGTGTGTTAGAAGCTCAAACTTTGACTAAATTTGTAGTAACAAGGTTACCAAGCAAATGTCACCATACAAATTATGTCACAAAGTTGTCAAATGATGTGTGACAAATGAATTTGCTTCCCAGTCCCTGAGCTCCTCAAAGTTCACAAGCTCCTGATTACAGTTCACTGTTGGAAACTTTTGAGGAAGTGGATAAGACTTTTGGCATTTTCTTCTAGATTGGCCTGTCCAAACAATCAAGGTCACTGATCAGCTAATAAAAATGGTACTCAGGGGAGCATGATGTACCACAGCAAATGTGCGAAGAAGACCGATGAAGTATTAGATAGATGATAGACAGATATGAACTTGTGTGTGTTCAATCTTCCGCTGTATCTTACTGGTGCCTATATCACAGATTTAGGCAGTGTTTGAGAAGGGTGTAGCAAATAGAACACAAGAGCACCAACTAACTGATATACAGCATTTAGTTAAGAGTGAAGTTGCAGAAGGGAACTTCAACCCAAGCACATATTGGAGGTTGGAAGAGACAATTAAGCGGAGAACTAGGGGTAAGGAAAAGACAGGAGAAAACCTGATCTTTGGACATCAGCTCATTAACGAAATGTGCAAACTCATTCACAGCTGCTTCTATGATAGCTTGAGAGTTGCTTTGAGATCCTTTCATCAAATTTCCCTCCTCATTGCTGTCCCTCCTATTCTGCTTGGTAATCTCCTGAAGGTACATAGATATTATACCTTCCAGATTTGCCTTTGGAATCAGGTTATCACCTGAACCTATCTCATGAAATGAGGGTGCAAGGCATTCTCTTTTATCTGCCTCATGGCTCACATGTGTTCCCATCTCCAGGGCAGTTGGTTTTACTTTAGTCCCTTCAGTCTGAGCAGGAGGAAGGTTCTTGATGCTAACTGGATCCACTGTAGAGCATGATGCACTGTCAAGTGATGTTTTCACAGTGCTCTGCATGGAGCCAAAGCTGTCTGAGGGTTGCTTACTGGGTTGATTATCCATTCTGTGAGAGGCTCCTTTATCAGATTCCACCTCGACCACGAGTGGCTGCAGAATGGTTGCAGTGTCAGGGTGTAATTGCGCTTGTACAAGGCCAACACAGCAGTGCCTGTTGCCTAGTGGCAACTGTGGAGACAGCTGATGCCTCAAGACTTGTCTGCAAAGTTTCTCTTCATTTGCTGCTTCATTGGACATTTCCCTCCTTTTCCGTTTTCCTGTTACATATCTTAAGGCTCTCAGGGTCTTTTGACATGGATGGCTGTGACTATTTTCATGCATGATTTCACATATGGTCTTCTTTTCAGTAGCATCAAGTGGATTAATTACAGGGCAGGAAGATACATCACATCTTATACCAATATCACCAAAGGCAAGTCGTCTCCTTGAGAAAGATTCATCCCATGTATCTTCATCACGATCATTGATATATACAGCTGTTTGCTGTCCTCCAAACTGCAGGATGTGAGCTGGAAAAATTGCCGATGGACTACCAACTCTCAACTCTTTTTCACAATCCTTGACTTCTTTAGGTTGCCTTTCATTCCCAAAACATTTGGCCTCCTCTTTTCCTGCATATTCCAGATCTTCTTTGCATCTTGTTGCATGACTGAGAATTGTTTCCACTGTTTCCTGATCCATGATAGTCTGAAAATTAGAATTCCTCCTTGCATTTGCTTTATTCAATGCAGCAATATCCTCCTCAGCTCTGGCACTGGACACTGAAGGCCCAGCAGCACATGTATGGTCATGTGTTGATGTACACCCTGGTTTAGTCATGCTCAAGGCACATGCATCTACCACATTCTGGACCTCAACCTCTCTGGTCTCATGCATCTTGCTGGTACTAACCCCCCTCTTGTGCTTGGAGAGGGGCTTAGCTGATCCTCTGTGCTTCCTTGGTTGCAAGCACCAATTCATGGCACCGGAAGATACAGAATCACTGTTCCATGGTTTGGAATCATGTGTTTGATTTTCTACCATTGTGCATGCAAAATGACCAATCCTGCAAGTAGCATCTCCTGTACTGATCCTACTGGGGCAATCCAAAGGTGCCTTTGGAATTTGACTACTGTGCAAGGCATGACCAGCAGGAGATTCACCAGATGGAGTTCCATTGACATGCAACCCCACCTGAGGTGTAGCACTCTCTTGACTCTTTCGGCGCTTGCGATAGTAGGTGACAGTGATTCCTTCCATGCAGAGGCCAGTAACAGTTGCATCATCTTGATGGATGCTATGCCGATCCTGAGCTTTTCCTTCACTTCTTATTGACTGTTGAAAAGACTCATTATTCCATCCGGATTTGAAACTGAGTGTTGGTTTGACTCTGATGAGATCTCTGGAATACTCTACCTTTAGGTGCTCCCTTAAGGCAACACCAGGAAAGCGCCTCTTGTAAACTTGTAGGAACGGAGAGGCCAAATGCTTGGCTAGTCGAAGTTCTGGACACTTTATTCCTGCAAAATAGTCAAACAAAAGTGAGATGTGGCCATTCAAAATTAATGCAGCTATTATGCATCCTTTAGTTTGCATTGTTCATGGGTGCAAGCCTTCGTCTCACATGTCAAATGGTTATTCATGTCCCTTGAGGTTTGCAGAAAAACATGATTGTGCCACAACAGATCCATACCACAAGGCGCATTTGTTGCTGCTGGTGGAAATACTGTAGTCTGCAGTGTTGCTTGCTTACTGAGTCTTTCACACTCATTGCCAAATGTCAGAGAGACTTCTCCAAGGCTCATGATGACATCAAGTATTTGGTGATTAACCTGCATCGGTCAATTATATCATATAAGTCCATTTTTAAGAAAAGAATGCAATTGTGGATCCTGTTTCCAAATCTTATCTACAACTGTATTGTCATCGAGTGGCTTCAACACAAACATTCAGTGCACACCAGTGCTTCCAAACCAAACCCCCAGTGAAAGCACCTTGCACCTTGACATCTGTGAGTGATTACTTGTTAGATTTGGATCAATGATTTCAGTTTGTTTCCAGTTCCTCTGACTAGAGGGACTATGCCTCTCTGGACTTCTACAAGGTTGATAGAGCTTCAACAGGTACTATCAAGCATGGTCCTGTGCTTGGTACTTAAGTCCAAACAGAAAGTCTTGAACCTGAAGAGTCCGGACATCAGAGATGTTTGCATTGCAGCATGGGCAACATCTCTTAGCCTTGCGCACACGAAGACTGACAGGGCTGAGAGCAAATGGATGTTGCCATGGGAGGCTTTTTGAGAATGACGACTCCAGACAACCCTTGCAGAAATTGTGACCACAAGGAGTTGAAATGGGCACTTTCATCAGCTTCTCACACAGAGGGCATTCCAATTCTGTCACCAATCAGAGAGACATGATTAGTGAATACACAAGAAAACTAAAACAGAAGAATTCAGGACTCAATCCTGCAAGGAAAGAGTACCTTATAAATTGCACAATTTTGGAAATCAACTAGCTGGCCCATGAGACACCTGCTTATCATTCTGGAATCGCAGCAGGTTTGAAAATTTGCACAGGTCAGTGGCATGAACACTCACTCACCTTCTAGAACACGATCTCTGAGCTTCATCATTCTCTTCAGAGATTCGGCATGCTTCAAGTTTGGATTTTCAGCCAACCATCCCCATTTACCTTGGCTCTCCTGAGAACAGGGTAACACAAGAAAGATTCAGGTGATCTTACAGATGACTACTGTGTCTATCCCAATCCCTAGAAGAAAAAAAGCCACCGGGAACCACTTATAAATTAGAAAGAAAAAGATGAGGGATGCCCATAAATAGTAACCAGAACCAATGCAGAGAGACAAAATGTGAAAGATCCCACAAAGTTTATAACTTGAAAAAGTCCCTAAGAGATCTTCAACACTAACACCTATTGCTTGGCAAATGCAGTTTCTAGAACATTGTACGAACGGTATGTCATACCTCCCATCCCCAAGAAGGTGGTTCTTTCCTGCGTGTGATGTTGATGGAAAGCTTCAGCTCATGGACAGGAGGTAATCGCAGCCTGTGTTTGTCTCCTCTGCCATTGCTGCAGGTTCACTGGCCTAAGTGAAGAAAATACAAAAATGAAAAATGAAAATACTTATGCTTTGGTCAGACGTTTGGATGCACTACACAATATAAGTTCACAGGACAGGAAAATAGAGAAGCAAAGAGTAGGAAGTAACTTGCTGCAGCAAACCTACTCAACCTCCAGCACATGGACTCTGGTCAGCTTAAACCACAATAAGGCAAGACTAGAAGGGATAAGAATTTAGAAAAAGCACATTACAATTTCAGAGAAGCTAAGAAAGAGACAAAACACAGAAAGCAAAGCAGGGAAGTCATGCACCAGAGCTCTTCTTATTTGCTTGTCCATAATAAATATATTCCTCAACTCAAATCACCAAAGTATGAGCAAAGATCTCAGTGCTATTGTGTGCAAACAATAGCACACAATGGAATGTAAACTATAAGACACAGAATCGAGAAGAATCTGCAGATACAGGATCCACTAGAAGCACAATGAAAGAAGAATCCTACCGGGCCCATGGTGGAGGCTCATTATCACAGCGGACAAACAAGAATCGACACACTCTGAAACCCTGTTCACCAACACATCCAAAGAAAAATGACCATTCATTTTCCTGAGCATGAAAGCTTAAAAGAGTGGAGGAACTCCATTCAGCCTGGCCTACTCCACACTAGTTTTCAGTAAAGATACATCATATCCATAGCTGAAATGCAATGCATATTTTAAGGTTGCAGAGGTACAAAACCTCCAGGTTTGTCTTTTGCCAACACATTTCAATGCGATAGATTCCATCATATCGAAGGCCACTTTCCGGTGCAAACACTGAACCTAGCTTACATGACCTGTACCACAACCATGTAACACAGACATTGCAGCAGGGTGCTGTAGGTTCAATGTGCAAGCATCCATTCTTTCCAAAGCATCAGACTGGTCAATCAGTTGATGCACAAAGCCATCACCACCATGAATCAAAGTGAAAACAGATATTGCTATGGGGGACCACTGGCACCTGATAACACGCACTGGGTAACCTTTGCAACAGCTTTCATGCATGGCTTTGTTTACTCTGGTAAAGGTCTGGTCACACACCATCTCTTTTGAAGTGCGCTTGTTTCCACTTAAATCATGGCCTCCACTGCAGTTGTGTAAAAATTCTTAGTTGATGGTCTATAAATGAAACCAAATTGCATGGGAGTTATTATAGAACTGAAAAAGAGCCACTGCCATTGCAATGTTGAAACCAGGAACAACTTGGGTGCATTTGTGATGACAGTGCACATCATTCATTCATTGGACACCACACTACACCATTTGGGGTAAGAGGTACACAAAGATAAAAGTGGTGGAGGGTGTTTCTAACCTTCCAGTTGATATAAACCAATCACCATGATCCTCATCATCAGCATAGCCTGTTGAAAGCACGATGGATTGACAACCTCTTTTTGCCTGCCCAGAAAATGCAGCAACATGTGGAAAATGGGCACCCCACTGACGGCACTCTAGTCGATTGGTCCATGTATCCCCCACCAACACCCCACGCCGCCGTACTGGGTCAAAATCCTTTGTAATGGGTCCATAGTGCTGTTGGGGTGCTGTGACAAGGATACGCCCACTAGATGCATTTGCTATACCATTCCTCACAGCACGCTCAGAGGTGAAGGCCTTGTCAGGTTTCATTCTGTTGGACATAATGCGGGCCTTGCTTTTGCTGGCATCGTCAACTTCTTTCTTAGCGAGGCTTACAATCCTTGCAAGAGCCACATTGACTTTGATCTGTTTAACCAGGGCTACAGGCATAATCACCCGGCAATGACCACAGGTTGTGTTCCTCTTCTGCCTTACCCACTTGCGGAGACATGGAAAACAGAAATTGTGACCACACGGTGCCTGCAACAACCATCATACATAAGTAAACAATCAGTGAGCTCACCCTGGCATGGAACTTAACTCTAGCATTATAGATCTTTCAAGAGGCAGGATGCAGGGAGAATCAGGCTGGTGATATCATAAACATTAAAAGTCATTCATGAACAAATGGTTATGAACTACACTGCTTGCAAATAGCTTGAGGGAATCCTAATTTCATGACTAGAGAGTCTGATGATCATAGCAAAGAGGTCTGTCACCAAAACAAAGCCATTGAATCCGTCAAATGGAGTGTGCATTATGCTAGTCCCCACTTGGTCCCACACACAAACATTCAGCAAAGCATTTGTCATCAATTACCAACATGCAGCAAAACTGGATGGAGTTCCAAATATCTCACAGATACAGGTAACTTTGGAAGTTGCAGACAAAATACACAACATAATTTTGTCTTCAACAGGCCAAGCACGCTCAACTCCTTGTTCAAAAGATTTGCTGTTCTCTTCTTTCTGAAGGCGGTCTCTTTCAAAGCATCTTCTTTCACATTCTTGGGTTTGGGGTCTGAAGCATCATGCAATGAAACTGGAATGACTGCTTTGGTCATATCATTAACAGGATTCAACCCACTGAAAAGCTCCTGCCTGAGTTGTGCCTTTTGCATGTCTGATAGTTTCTCCTCAGCTTGTATGGAGAGTATTTTGCTGATTATAGTATTTTCACATCTGGCATCATTTGGCAGCTGGTCAACAAACAGGAAGTCCAGAAGCATTTTATAAACTACAGTTGAGTCAAAACTGGAGTGTTCTCCAATGGGCTGCACATTTGTAGTTCTTTGCATGTCCAATCAAGCACAAATCTGGTTTCCAAATGTTACCAGATGTGGGCCCTCAAATTGTTACTGCAGTATTCATGACAATAGTGTTTCTGTCCACTCAGCAGCTACTTTGTACTAGATCCATCTTGCAGCCGAGCCTACAATTCCGCTTCTCAATTGAATCAATAGCTCTGAAGCACTTTAAAAAAAAAAAGCCATTCCCTCAGGGGTTGAAGGATTCAAGATACCTCTCTGTCAGTAGCTTGGTTCGCCCAGGCCCATCACAGAGGTCAGGGCTGCAATCTGGGCATTGCCATTGACCCTCTGGCACATGTGTGAGAGGGACCTTGAGGCAGCTCATGTGCCACTGGCTGTTGCATAAATCGCACAACAATACCTGCGGCAGCAGGAAGTACAAACAAAAACACAACAGATTGAAAATCCGTAACACCAATCATTATTTTGATCTAGACTTTTCCAACTAATATTTCGAGAGAGCTGAGTAAACTTATTACAACGGCCTTCCATTTGGCTGCTGTGACCACAGATTCTGTGATCACAACAGCTTTTCATGATGTTCTTTCAACTAGTTGTGCTCCCAGTCATCTCACAGCTCTATTGGTCAATGCAAATTGCAGGAAGTGTGAGAGTTGTGAGTCAACTTTTGACTCACATGTGTCCTTTTTTTTAATAATGAGAACATGTATTACCAGAGTTCCTAATACGATTAACTACATATTTTCAATGCGCGTGCAGCTCTCCAATGGAAAGCGAGTGTCCATGCAGCAAGAAACAAGGCCCTATGTCAGTGACTTTCCCTTCCATTTGGCTGCTGTGATCGCATAAGCATATTGTGTGTAACTGTGATCACAGCTGCCTAATGCAAAGAGACCCTTAGTTTGAAAACAAAAGAGGTCCAGATTGCTCGACCAGTCTTTCATGTTTGACGCGGATCAAAACTCCGGGTGTATACCACCAAATCGTCTGAAATTGGGCAAATTGTACAACATACAATATCGCTTCACGCCGAACAAAAAATTGCTACCAAATCCTCCAAAATTGTGCAGGAATATACAACATGATGTTATGTATCATTTACCTGGATATCAGGAGGCACGGTAAAGCACTTCATGCATTTTCCTTCTGGATCACAACCGAGCTCCTCCATATTGGCTCTCTTATTACAGCAACACAGACCGATAAACAGCAGCCAACCTTCCTTTCTAAAGAGCTCAGATTTTCCAGAAAAACAAAACAAGAACAAAATGCAAGCAAACCTCTGCAACGTAACTACACACCCCCCACCTCGATCACTGTATTCCACATCCTTGGAAAGACCACACACACACACACACACACACACACACTCTAAAACTGTGAAAAAAAACACCAAGTAAGCTACTCCAGAAGGAGAGGAGAAGGCGTCATTGGTGCACAATAAATTTGTAGGATCAGAAGTGCATGAGTGACGGTCTGCAGCAAGAGCTAGTAGAAAGAGATGGAGGAAATCAATGGAAGCTTGGGGGCAATGGGTGGGGAGTCTGCTCACGAATGACGGCGGCAGCGCCGGCAGAGACAATTAAGTGTAGAGCGTGTGCATGTAAAATTAACTTAAAAGAAACTTAACTAATACCCACACTTAGGGCCACTTTAGATGAGGCTCCAAGGTCCAGGGTCCAATGAAATAGAGCAATCCTATTGGCTGAGAGCTATAAATTGGACCCATGGCCTTTAGACAGAGGGTCCAAGACAAAAAAATTGGCAAATTGAGGCAAACCTACATGGCACCACTGGGGAGGGAAAAGCAATTGGTTCAGACCCATTAAATAAAACTTAAATTTTAAATTTAAAAAAAATTATTTTTTTTTTTAAAAAGAAAAAAAGGTTCATGATTTGGAAACCAAGATGCAAGCTAGAGTCCAACTCAAGGATGCAATTTGCTTTGAACAAATAAGTCCAAATTGGTTCCTAGGGATTTGGGACCCTGGACCTTAAAATCTAAAGTGAGCCTTAATAATAAGACCTAATGGAATTAAGTCTTTGGTCATATGAGCAGGGCTCCTAACTGTTAGGTATCTTTGTTTCATGAATTTAATGATTTGTGTCATAGTAATTCTTAGATTAGCTAACTTAAGTAGATTACATCACACATTAATGCACATTTTGATTATTGCAAATCATGTATGGATCAGTATTTTTTTTTCATCAATTTTGTGATGTAATTGAAGTGGCCATCATTCATAAGATGATTTAGCCAGATTTGGCTACATACTAAGGTGGACTGGTCCATCATCGATTGCTTGTTTATGACCAAACACTTTGGTAAATCTTTCTCAATTCTTCTCCATTTTGAGTGATTTAAAATGTTATAAGAGCCCCTTCTCAAGCTTTACAAATCATTTTGAAATACGAAGCCAAAGGACCAGCCAAAAAGGAGTAGTAAGGAAAATATGTTTATTTAATTACAAAATGTGTTTTTTTCATTTTTCCTCATTTTGACCACTCCTACTTTCAAAGCTCATAATTAATTTTTTTAAAATAATAAAATAATACATAAACACCACCTAAAGTTTTACAAATCTTCTTTGAACTCTAATAGCAACAAAGCAACATAAATTATTTTATTTGGGTGTTCAGGAAACGACCTTTATGGTGTTCACCTTTACTTGAGGGGTCATAACTTTCTCATTTTTAATCCATTTTCGACTGTTGTTACTATGTCAAATGCACGAAGAGGAGGGGTCGAAGTTTTGTTTGGACACCCAAAATAACGGCGCCTTTCCCTTGGATCTGGCATGCTACGTGTGCTTAAATGTTCTTAAATGTTCGGTCATTAATTGGTTTACCTAGATATGAAATTAGGAAAAAAAAACCAAAATTATTTTATATTCTTGACTATGTATTGGAACTTATCATAAAAATATGACGATTTGGATTTTTTTTTTTTCAAATTTTGGCGAATTTGGGTAAACTTTTCCATGATTTTTTTTCTTTGTTTAATAATTTGAAATCATATTTTTCAAGTTGAATTTTGACTAAATTTTGCCCCAAAAGAAACATTGGTATGGATGGATCAATGCTGTGAACAATGTGAACTTTATGTGTGTCTGTGTGTTTTTCTTGGTGGCAATTTTTTCTCATTTGTCATTTTGTGAAAAAAGTATAAGCCTTAACATTTTTTTGAAGGAAAAAAAGTCCTAAATTTGCCAAATTTCAAAGAATAAATCACCAACATGCAACCATGATATAGAATTTTTTTAAAGGTATTGTTAGATTTGTTTTGAAGCTAGATTGGTATTGATTGCTACTTTGGCAACATTGCAAAACCGAAAAAAAAGAAGGTTGTGAGGTTATTTGATTAAGAAAACAACTTTCAATTTCGATTTTTTGAAAATTTTGGGAATCAAGGAACTTGTTTAGTTCTAGCACCTTTTTCAAGTTTGAGATGTGAAGGTTCCATGCAAGGTTGGCTATCTTTTAATGAACAATATGACAATTATTTATAATTGTTCTTTAATTTATTCCATATTAGATTTCCATGCTACTTATGAAAAAAATCTTTGAATCATGAAAGTGTTTTGCAAAGTGTTGGTATGATTATGGATGTTGCTAGTTTAAGGTGCATGACTAGTTGTATGTTTTGGCATTGAGGTGTGTGTTTTGTATTAGATGCCGTGAGAAGTGTTGTATAAAAGTTATTTAAAACAATATTTCAAATTTGTTCATAACACAAAATTGTTAAAAACTAAGAAAGGAGGACAAAACCATAACAAATTTGGCTATATAAAGTGACCATGTCACCTTGAATGACAAAATTAGTCTAATTTTTCAAGGTCATCTTTATAAATTATATTCTTCACCATAATCCATGTGTTTTGGTCAACTTCCACATACTTTTTCTCTACTAACAACACACAACATGTTTGTCATTTCATTGGTTAGAACTAGTGTTAGTTAGTTTCAAGTTTTCAATTGGTTATGGGTCTAGTTCTAAGAATTGAATTTCATAAGTCTACATGGGACAAGACCGTCTTCAAACCTGCGTTAGGTCAAGATTCTACCTCAAGATTTTGGCGCAAAGTCAAATTAAAAAAAACAGGTTCAGGCAAATTTAACTTGAAGATCTTAAGTCCATGTACATGGAGTTTGAGTTTTAAGTATGGTCTAGGTGGGGTTTGGAATGTAATTAACATATAATTTTTTTGCACTTTGCATCTCCTTTAGGAATAGCCTTTTCCCTTTGCTCAATTTTATGAGTTTCCTTATTAGAAGTTTGGGCAAAACATAATGGATAAAAGTGTGGCGCTTTTGATCATTAGGCCCAAAATTGGTGATTAACATTTTTAATAATATGAATTTACTTAAGCAATGACATGATGCAACAACAACTCAAAAGACCCAAATTTTCATCACATTTTTGTCATATAGCCTTAACCCAACTCTATTTTTGAAAATTATAAAACTAACAAAATCAAAAGACTTATATACTTTTGTTTTGAAAGTGCAAGTGCAAATTTTCTATTTGGGAGTGCCAATAGTTTGAATTGTTTTAGCGATGCAAATTAAAGTAGTTCATTGTGAAAGAAAAAAACTTTGTGTGCAACCTCCTTTAATTAATTAATATAAATCACACATTAAGTACATTATATTTTCATGATATTGCTTTTGGGAACATGTTGGGGAACATTTTTAAAACTCATTAAAAAATTAAAGGAACTTGATGAGAATAGCCTAAGAACATTTTGAAAATTTGGTGAGAACATTTTGAAAACATTGAAATCCAAAAAACTCAAAACAATTTATAAATCAACTTTGCAATCATCCCAAAGAATAAATTAGAACTAAAAGTTACTATAAGAGAATTTGCACTTGTTGGACCCATAATCATTGGTCATGAAAATTTGACCTAGCCCTAAAACTAGTGGATTTTAATTTTTGAAAATATTCCCTAGACCCAAAATGGGAGGATCTTCCATTTAACATTAAAAAAAACTTTATACTCAAACTTTACAATTTGTGTAAAAGCAACCAACCAATTGAACCAATATTTACCTCTTGGGAATAAATCATGTGCATTCCTCTACTAGTTGTATACATATGAAGTTAAATTATGCATAAACCAAACTTGAAAATATTGTAAATGAATGAATATTTAATTGTTCAACATCACTACAAAGGATGTAAAAAAATATAAAAGATGACTAATTTACAAGTTTTACAACCAATGCTTTGAGATTTAGTTTTTGGATGAACTTGATTTGAATGTGTTATCATACATGATCCATGTAAACCACTTGAAAATGTAAGAACTTTGAATATTGTTCATAGTTTAGCTTTCATAATTCATATCACAAATCGTCAAATTATTAGAAGCTCAAAAAACAAAAAGAGAAAAGGCTAACAACTTTGGCTACATAAAATGCCCATAAATGGGATGTAAAATAATTAATTCATTAATTTAATTCTGAAATACTTACATGTATTAAAAGTAATTTTAAATTTATATTTAAAAGTTGTATTGTTTTGCATTGTTGGATCTAATATTAAACTTAAACACTTGCTTAATCTTTTCACATACAACTGCATTTTCAAGATTTAAAAAATGAAAGCAATAGAAACATTTACAAGAAAATATCACTCATTCTTCTTTGCAAAATTCATAATGTAATGCAAGTGTAAGTTGATGAAGATTGTAATGCACTTCACAATGATGATTAAAAAATGCATGTTAGTATGCAATGCAAATCATTTTACATTGTACATCACAATTTTATGCATTATGCACACTTGTTGGTCCTACACAAAACAACAAAACACAAAGGCATAAATATAAGTATGACATATTAACCAAACAAAGCATGCAAATAAACCTAATTACAAACAAACAATAAATAAAACATCACAATCAAACAAAGAAAACAAAAGGATAGGATTACATACATTGGGTTTCAAACAATTGATTTGGAGGTGGCATTAACATGAAGCACGACACCATGACATGTAACTACAATTTGCACAAACAAGGTGTAAAAAGAAATATCATTAACCACACATATGGAAAGGATTGTTATTGTGAGCAACACCAAGAGCAAAAGCACAAAGGAGGGGATAATGTTACTACAAGCAATGCCATCAACAGAAGCACAAATGAAAAAGATTACAAAACGCATAACACGACAATAAGTAAAACCACGAACAAAAATTTAAAACAAAAGGAAAAACAGTTACCAACAAAATAAGTAAAATGCCATTTGGGAACAAAACATAAACACAAACTCAAACTGAGGCTCAAGTTGCAATGGTTAGCATTTTATTCAATTTAGGAACCACTCCCCACTAAATACAGGTTTCGCTTCCATTTGTAACCACCTTAAACCTTAACTTTAAACACAAAACCTTAATCACATTTAAGCTTTGAAACCTACCCTTAGGTAACCTAGATCCTAGACCTTAGCTTATAGTTGAAATCGAGGGTTAAAAACTTAACCTTCAAATCATGGTTCAAGAAGGGGTGGATACAAGGAGGTTGTTTCTTTGCCAACCATTTCCCTCTTATCAAAGAATCAACACATTACTTATTGGGGTAGTGGATATTTGTTCATTCTTTGGTAAAGAATGAACCTTTACTCATTTTTGAACTCATTTCTAGTATTTGTCTAATATTACCCAACAACCTCCAATACAAAATCCATTGGAAACTTGTTGTGACTTAGTTATGGATGTCCAATCAACCCCAGCTAAATCATGAAGATTCAAACCTATTTTGAAAACTCTCCTACTTATCCCTTTTGTAATTGTGGGCCTTCAACTTTGCATTTGATATCATTGAAAATATGTTTACAATGCAATGCTCATGTTTGTTGTTTTGAAAATCTTGGATCAACAAAGCAAAAGTTATTGTAAGAACCTTAAGTTAAACTCACTTTAATTAGAATAAGATAGGGATGGGTGACTTGATAGGAGGCTTAACACATTTGCACCAATGGCATAAGGGCACATTAGTCTGCATAGCTACATTTTAAACAAAATGATGTAGATGAGAAGTTATAAGTTGTTTACTTCATAATCAACTGTTTACCACATCGTCAACTGATTTTTTCTTCCAAAACCTGACTTTTTGCAATTTATTTGAATTTTCAGCAGCAGAAATCACTTTAAAATCAATATCTCTCACATTATGAATCCAAGTCTTACCAAATAGATTCCATTAAACCATGCTCATCAAGATCTTTCCAACAACACCAAAGGCACATTCCAATTCCTCTGAAATGATTTAGCCAGATTTGGCTATACACAAAATATGGAAGTAGAAAAAACCCAGAATCCTTCTACCTATATTCTTCGGTACTTTCTTGAGCTTATCATAAAAAATTGGCAAATTGAATTATTTTTTCTTTGAAACCTGGCAAATTTGGGTCATGTTTTCCATGAAAAATTCTTTGTATGTAGGTCAAAATGATATTTTTCAGGTTCAAATTTGGCAAAATTTCACAAAAGAAAAAAATGCTGATATCAATACCCACTATGGAATGGTCAAGCCCCTCCCCAATGCATTAGGTGAGGCGCCAGGTGAGTCCATTAGGGCGAGCTAGGTGACACCCAAACATAATGGGTGAGGGGCAAGGCCATCATCCCATGACATTAAGATCTGGGGTGGCAGATTCAACAATTTAGAAAAAAACATTCATGTTCAGGAAACACATTTTGGTCACTATTACAAGTGTATGATCATCAACGGAAGATTATGTCATATAATGTGGTAAAGAAAATGACATAATCTGCCACCCCAGACCTTAATGTGTGGTTATACAGAACAATTGGCTGGGGATTTGTCTTTACAATTTTAACTTGGTTTGTACCTGTTGCCCTTCTTACCTGCGTTTTTTTTTCTGGCATGGAAATGGAAGCAACCACAAAAGTTTACACTTAATCTGCAATTGTCCCCTCCTTTCCTTCGCATGCATCTGTGGCTGAGGACAGCTCAAATGAATCTCTAGGTTTCTTTTTACTAGCTTCTAAAAGCATCCACACCACTTCCCTCATTGTGGGTCTCTTGGCAGGTACTATATTTGTACAAAAGAGTGCAACTTTCAACACAAGCTCCATCTCTTCAACCAGAATTGAGTCACTCAGCTCCATTCGGCTGTCCAGAATTTGAGTTACCGAAGATGACTGCCTTGTCTCGTTTACCCAAGTCACAAGGTCCCCACCTTCTTCAATTGGTTGAATTGGACGCCTCCCTGTAAGCAACTCCAAGAGGACCACTCCAAAGCTGTAGATATCACATTTCTCCGTGACCTTCATTGTATATGCATACTCTGCAAAAAGCCAACCAGCACAAAATCTCAGACTTGCATTCCATCTACCACATCAAAATTTACTAATGATAGCTGTCAGAGTCTTTGGCATCCACACCCACAAAAAGCTGTTGCCTGGGAATGCCAGATGTAAGGAAACATGATGTCTGGTTCAACTGGGCCAACCCAATCACAAATGAACCTGAACATATTATGTCAACTACAATGGAAGGACACACTGCCATTGAGAGGAAACACTGTACCAGGTGCAATGTAGCCATAAGAGCCAGCAATGGCAGACATGGATTTTGACTCTTGCACATCAATGAGTTTTGCCAGCCCAAAGTCACCAACATGCGCCTCAAAATGGTCATCCAACAGTATGTTGTTTGACTTGATGTCCCGGTGGATGATTTGAGGCTTGCAATCGTGGTGCAAGTACGCCAAGCCTTCGGCAGCGCCCACAGCTACTTTGTAGCGCAGGTCCCAATCTAGTAAACAATTCTCTGCTCCTAATAGCTCACCCAGACTTCCTTTTGGCATATACTCATAGAGAAGAAGATTGAAACCTTGGTGTGAGCAGAATCCCAAAAGCTTGACAATGTTGCGGTGTCGGATTTTGCCCAGAGTCATGATCTCTGCAGTGAAACTATCGTAATGAACAGGACCATCCATGTGAGCAGACAGCTTCTTTACTGCTATTACTCTCCCTGGCAAGCATGCCTTGTAGACCTTTCCACAGGCTCCTCTTCCAATCTCTGCATTGTCACCGAAGTTATCTGTGGCTTCAACCAGATCACTGAGAGTGAAATCTGTCTTTGGAAAAGGACTCTGAGAATCCGGTGATGATGGATTCTCTTCCACAGGCACAAGTACACTCTGACGCCGGCACAACCAGCATGCACCTGCAAGAATGATCAACACCGCCCCACCAATCACAGCTGCAACGATACCCACAATCACACCTGTTGACACATTTGAATCTTGCCAACTGTTTGGTGGCAGTGGCATTGGCAGAGGCTGATTCATAGGGCACACATTGGCTAAATTACCCCCACAGAGACCTGGATTCCCAACAAAGCTGCTTGTATTCAATCTCTGAAAGATTTGGCTGTTTGGTAGAGGCCCTGACAACTGATTGTACGATACATTGAAGATCTGAATGCTGGTAAGATTCCCCAGTGCAGAGGGTATGGGACCTGTCAATTTGTTGAATGACAAGTCCAACATCTGAAGCATTACCAGATTTCCGAGCTCTGCTGGAATGTTATCCACCAGAGCATTGTGGCTCAGATTGAGCCCGTATTGCAGACTGCTGATCTTGCCCAGTGATTGAGGGATGACTCCCGACAATAGATTTCCCCCAAGCTGCAAATAGGATAGATGTGTGCAATTGCTCAATGTGTCGGGAATGGAGCCTGTGAGTTGGTTGTTGGAAGCTGACAGTGACTCAATTTGAAAGAAGTTCCCAAAGTTGGTAGGAAGACCACCTGCAAACAAGTTGTTGCTCAAGTCCAGAAGCTGAAGCAAAGAGCAATTGCCGAGTCCTGGGGGGATGCTGCCTGTGAGAGCATTGTCAGAGACATTCAGGCTTACGAGGTTTTGAAGCTGACCTAACTCCTCTGGAAGACTCCCAGTGAAGTTGTTGTCGGATATGGACAGCATTTGGAGTGACCAGAGACTTCCCAATGCTGGAGGGACCATTCCAACAAAGTTGTTACTGGTCACATCCAGCTGAATCAGACCTGAAATTTGAGTCACTGCATCCAAGATGTAACCTGTGAAGAAGTTAAACTCAAGATTCAAGTGCTGCAGTGATTTGCAGCCCAACACACCTGGCGGAATTGTTCCTGACAGATTGTTTTTCCCCACATGCAGCCACATGAGACCCTTTGCCTGACAAAGTTGAGGGGGAATGCTTCCGGTGAGCTGATTGTTTGAGACCTCCAAGATTGTCAGATTGCTGAAGCTGCCAAAAAGGGGTGGGATCTCTCCCACCAAGTTGTTGCGGAACAACTGAAGCTTTGACAATTTGGGCAATCTCTGCAGTTGCAATGGAATATTACCGGTGAGCTGATTGATAGACAGATCCAAAGCAGTGAGACTGACAGCGCTGCCAAAAGCAAGTGGGATTTGCCCTGTAAGCTTATTCTCAAACAAGTGCAGTAACCTTAGCCTTGGTAAGTAGCCGAGCTCTCCAGGAATGTCACCTGTCAGGTTATTCTCCGAGAGATCGATTTCCAATACACTTGTAAGGTTACCAAATGATTTGGGAATGGTACCAGAGAAATTGTTGGTGTAGATGTACAGTTCCTGAAGTTCTTGCAGCTTTCCAAGCTCTTGCGGGATTGTGCCTGTGAGAAGATTGCTGTATAGAGCCAGCATTTGCAGGTGAGAACAATTGCCGAGCTCAGGTGGGATGCCACCCTCCAGATGGTTGTCCCACAAGACCAAGCTTGTCAGGTTTTCAAGAGACCCAAGGCTGGATGGTACAAAACCTGTCAACTTATTCTGTGCTAAACCAAAAACCATGAGGCTCTTGCAGCTCCCAATTTCTGCAGGAATGGGCCCACTCAATGAATTTTGCCCTGCACGGAATTTCTTCAAATTCTGCAACTGACCCAAACTTGAGGGCAATGGGCCACTCAGGCTGTTGGTGATACAAATGAACTCTTCAAGTGAAGACAAGTTCCCAATCTCTGGTGGAATTGAACCTGACAAACCATTGTTGCCTAAGTAGAGGATCTGAAGTGAAACCACATTCCCAATTTCAGGAGGAATGCTGCCTGTCAAGTTGTTGTTGGAGAGATCCAGAAATGCTAACTTGGAGAGATTGGTGATGGAGTTAGGGATTGAACCAGAGAGTTGGTTATTGGAGAGATTGAGGTAGCGCAGTGCAGCAAGTTTGCCAATGCTTGGTGATATGCTACCTGAGAGGTTGAGGTTTGGCAGGTAAACATCCCACACTCGTGGTGGCCGACTACTACTACTGCTACTATTATTGCTGCAATAGACACCCTCCCAGTTACAAGGAAACCTATCTGATGCATTCCAGTTGCTTAAAGCTCCATGCTGGTCCACCAAACTTCTTTTCACATCCAACAAAGCCATGCCATCACTAGACAGAGCATGGCAACACTGCCTTGCCTCCTGTAGTTCTACTACTACTACCACAACAAAGAGAATCGCCACCAAGTCTAGAGCCCTTGAATCCTTTTCTCGTTGCAGCATGCTCCTCCTCCTCCTCATGGCTGCACCTGTTCAGCAGCTTTTCACAGCTCCTCCTCCGCCACTGCAGCAGTAGCTGATCTGAAACTCCTCATCATCCAAACAGCTTCAGAGACCGCAAAGAAGGGGTCTAGTCTTCAGCTTGAGATAGTGTCCCACCATCTACGCCATCTCTTGAGGCTTGCAATAGCAAACCCTAAGTGTAGTACGCATCTGCAGGCACCCATCAATCCCTTGGCTCCTGTCGCAATTCAACAGCCAGCCATTTTCTTCTGGAAGTTCGTTACCCAGCTTCACTTCCAGCTTTCCGGCAGCAGGCTGGCCTGCATGACCCTACTAGTGTTGTATCCTCCTCCTCCTCCTCCTCCTCCTCTTTCTCCTCCTTCACAAACATCCCACATTTGCTCCTCCTCCTCTTCAAGGCGACCCACATGCCGACGAAACCAACTCGTGAGCTAGAAGAATCCCACACCCCATTACACGACCACCAGTTCTAGAATTCCAAAAAACTCAAAAAACTACAAACAACAGCAACAACAACAAGGAAACTTGTTGAAAATCAGAAGAGTCGTCAAGAGAGAAGCAGTAGCAAATGAAGGGAGAAGAAAGCAACAAAGCAATTCAGGCGTTCAGGAGCCAGAGAGGTTGCTCATCATCATAGCTAGTAGCTATCTTAGCTTGGTTCCAGTCAGGGGTAAACGTAACAGCAACAACAACACGGTTTTGTCAGTAAAGTTGTGTGCAACACAGCATTAGCAGGAGGTTTCCCAAGAAATTTGAAGAAAAAAATTTCAACTCGTCTGCTCTCTGCTGCTACTGCTTGCGGGGGTAGTAGTAGTTTTTAATTTCCGAAGTGCGACAAAACTCTTATCTCTGACGCTAGTTGTTGTATTATGGGGGCAAGGTGATGAGGCATAAAAGCTCCTCCACCCCCATTTCTTTCTCTTTCTCTCTCTCTATCTCTCTAGCTAGCTGCCAAAGTCTATAAGTAAAGTCTTACCAGTGGCAGTGGAGACTAGTCCAGTACAGCAACAGACCATTATTAGAAATGTCAGGAAGTAGGTACAAAGGAGACGAAGAAGAAGAAGAAAACATAGACGCTGAAAACAAACAAACAAACAAACCCACCCCATCAATGAATGCCGCCCATCAATGAATGGGCCATCGTCGTCTCTCTCTCTCTCTCCCCCACTGTCCCAAGTCCCACCCATCATCAAAGCGCGTCTTTCCTAGCTCTGCGTGCCTGCTGTGCTTGTGCTTTTGTGTGTTTGTGTGTGTGGATCCCACAGCTCGTGCTCGTATTCCTCCTCCTCCTCGCCATGGTCCCACCCATCCCCCTCTCCCCCTCCCCCCCCCCACCTCGCCCCGGGGCAGAGTGAGCTAATCACCATTTTCATCCATTTGGATGGATGACTCAGTCGTCGGTGAGCCTCAGCACCTACCAGTTTTCATCCATCTGGTTGGATGTCTCATTTTGTCGTTTTCATCCATCTGGATAAATGTCTCAGTAATAGATAAACTAACATTTTTCATCCACTGGATGATGATACCTGCATGTTATGACTCAGCTGTGGATGAACCTCAACTGGTTTAAAAATATCTGGTTTCTCACTTTGGTACCCCCATTTGTAAAGAAAGTAGGTCTTGTGTATAGGGTACCTGCCTGCCCACTCTTTTTTCTACCCACCTACCTAGTAACAACCCATCCCTGGGCTGTTAGTAGGTAGGTAAAACTTACCCAAGCTAATCACCCTGGTTACCCAGTTAGCTGGAACCCAACAGAAAACTGTTTTCTGACCACTTATCATCCATCCTTCATGGTGGGTGCGGTCCCGGTTCTTCACTCTTCTAGTTCCATTTATGGTCCCCCCACCCCTCCCCCCCTCCCCCCCCCCAAACCTTCGAATCAAACAAAGCCCGCAACTACATGAAAACGGATTACCTCTTTAGTTGATGGTGTGCTATTATTTTTTTAAAAAAAGTGATGCACTCACATGCGGCGCATGTTGTGGCACAAAACATCGATGAACACAAATTTTTTTTAAAAAATTATTGCAAATTTAAAAAATTGCAACAAAATTGTTTGTGATCATTGTACGGCCGTCAATGTTACGTACAAAAAATTTGCACATGAGAAGGGGCATTTGTTGACAATTTAGGTACACAAAATGCACATGAGATTGGAATTTCGCTTTTCGGCCACAAGAGGATAGTTTCATCGGAAAACAAACTCCATTTTTGCCTTTTGTTCAAGGTCCATTGTGTGCAAAAAGGGGAGGGGGAGGGGGAGGGGGAGGGGGTGGGGGTTGCACACCCCACCAGCGCACCATCCACTGGATGCCCCTTGTGACTCAGTTTTGGATGAACCTTAACCGAGTTGATATCTGGTTTCACCTAGATAACCCATTCTGTAACAAGTAGGTCCTATATATATAGACTGGTAGGTGGGAAAATAGGTAACTACTAGGTCAGGTAGATGGTTTATATAGAGTTAAGGGGTGTTTTTTGCTACCTGCCGTAAAACCCTAAACACTAAACCCACTGCTTGTTGGGTTGTTAGTAGGTAGTAAAACAGCAACTGAGCTAACCACCATGGTTAGCCTCCTCGGAGCTGGAACCCAACAGAAAATTGTTTCCTGACCACTTACCATCCATCCATCCTTCATGGTGCACTTGTGGCCGTGGCTGTGAAGGGGGGAAAAAAAACCGATTCTCCCAAGCTTCTCCCAAGCTTTAGCTTATGATTGCTCTGGAGACCGGAGCTTGAGGTGGATTTGTTATTGCTACAATGCCCACCTCAACTCCAAATGTTATGCCTCCAAACTTATCATCACAATCTTCTTCTTCTTCCTCATCATCAACATCTTTTTCTTCATCGCCATCTTCTATCACCGTCTTCACCACCACCACCACCACCACCATCATCATCATCTTTTTCTTCATCGCCATCTTTTATCATCGTCTTCACCATCATCATCATCATCATCTTTTTCTTCATCACCATCTTCACCATCATCATCATCATCATCTTTTTCTTCATCACCATCTTCACCATCATCATCATCATCATCATCATCTTTTTCTTCATCACCATCTTCACCATCATCATCATCATCATCATCAACATTTTCTCCTTCATCGCCATCGTGAACATCTTCTCCTTCATCATCATCATCAGAATCAACATCTTCAAAGCAATGTTGACATTTCTTTGATGATTTGGATTTGAAGATGAGGCTCTCTTAATAGCTATGAAACTTTTGAAGCTATTAAGAGTTTGATTTTCACGTGTTGGTCTAGGGTTGAGGGGGCTTTTTTTGGGGGGTCTTTTGGTTGACAAATGAAGTTGACCCCTTCATGTGTCATGGCAATGGTCACCCCCCCCCCCCCCCCCTTTTTTTTTTTAAAAAAAATTAATAAAATTTTTTCTACAAATTATTTATATCATTATTAGAAAAAAAACCAC
>Ga0116227_10004039_pt1 | contig 32107 bp, 26 predicted proteins | sample S1TSphgellanicum_FD_89693 | JGI IMG/M metagenome (GOLD analysis project Ga0116227, IMG submission 89693) | Host-associated microbial communities from peat moss isolated from Minnesota, USA - S1T2_Fb - Sphagnum magellanicum MG | ecosystem: Host-associated > Plants > Peat moss > Unclassified... | reverse complement strand
TATGGCCTGTATCGCACATCGCTGCTTGATTATACCAGCATTTCATCGACATGGTGGGTGCTGGCGCTGGGGGTGTGTTTTGCGGGGCTTCTTTATGGCCTGCTGGCGCTCGATTCACTCGTGAAGGTCCCGCAGTGGCTGGTTTCATTGGGTGGCGCCAGTTATGCACTTTATCTTGTGCATGTGCCCATACAAGACGGTCTTGCCAAATTGGCGGGTCACTTGCCGGGCTCGATCGTGTTGGCCAGTATGGTCATTGTTCCGCTCGCAGTCGCCACCGGTTTTCACCAATGGATTGAACGGCCGTTGAGCCACCGCCTTCGGAAAGCCCTGCTGGCGCCTGCCCCCTCTGTCTTACCGAAATAATATCCGATTGTGTCAGGCCCGTGCGGGTAAGTGGTGTGCATATGGGGCTCGCTCCCGCGTCAGCGCCCCGCACCAGCCCTCCGACCCGCAGTCCATCTATCCGACAAAGATATCTGCGCGAGGCGATCCGGCCATTGATGGCGGCGCCGGGCAGCCGAGCGCTTGCATCCAGGTTGGGGCGAGGTCGACCAGGTCCAAAGGCGTTGCCAGTATGCCGGTGCGGATCGACGGTCCTGCGGCCACAAACAGTCCCTCCGGTCGATGGCTGCCGGATGTCGGCCAGGTCATGAATTCGCGCACCCGCTCTCCAAAGACCTCGCGATCCGAGGTGAGATGTTCGGAAGGCATGTAGCGCGCATCGCGCCACTCGATAACCAGATCGGGCGCCGTGTCGATCGCGCTTTCGCCGAACAGTGCCTCGCGCTTGTGCACGTCAGCCACGGCAAGTTCACCGGTTTTCGGATCAATCAGCCCGCGCAGGGCTTGGATCAGCTCGTCGCGAAGCGGCTCGTAATCCTTCGGGTCGACAATGCCATGCCGCTCGCGACCTGAGAGATTGATGTAAATGTTCCCGTCGCCCTTTCCGCGATGATATGCGCGCGTTCGCGACCAGTCGATCCCGTCCTCGGCGATCCGGCTCAACAGCCAGTTCTTCAGCGGTGCTGCGTTGGCGAAGTGGAACAGTCCACGCGGGAGATGGCGCTGGGCCCTGATCCGCAGACCGGCAAGTGCGCGTGCTCGCCGCGATGGCCCTGTGTGTTTTTCGCCGCATGCCAGGTAGCCATTTTGCTCCAACCAGTTTTGCAGGCGCACACCGGCACCGATGGGACCGGCGCCGCACTCAGAGATCACAAACAGCGTGTCCTGCGGGCCAAGCGCAGCCATCATTGCTCCGATGAGCTCATCGGCGGCAGCGAAGGTTTGCTCCATGACCTTTTCCGCAGGCGTCGCGGGCATTTCCATGTCTCGCCAGAAGTAGTGCTGTGCAAATGCGGTGCCGCTGTTGAAGGCCAACAGGAAACGCCAGTCGCTGCGTTGCGTCATCAGTTCGAGCAACGGCTTCTGCCACGCGGTCTCACGGGGCAGCAATCTGGCGTAGGTCAACTTGTCCTGGCCGCCTGGAAAGATGTCCTTGTGGTGGTATCGCCCAAGGCGGCGGGTAACCTCGCGAAAGAGCGCGCGCGGATGCGCGATCGATGCATGTGCGCCGCGGGCGTCCTGCCCGGACAATGCAAAGCCGGGCGTAGCAGGCGGCGGCGACGTCAGTGGCACATTGATCCAGCCCGATGCCACGTCATGATCGGCGAGCGAGTCCCAAAGCCGCGGACCGTGAATGTCGGCACCTCGAACCTCGCAAAATCGACCGTCGTCCCGGCGCATCCAATAGTCGAACACGCCATGGCTTGCGGCGTGGCGACCGGTCAGTATCGTTGCCCACAACTGCGGCGTCAGCAGGTAGGGGATCGAATATCGCGTGCGACCGATGAGGCCCCGCTCCACCAGGGCATTGAGGTTCGGCATGACCCCCGCCGCACAGAAGCGCTCGATGAGGACCGGGGACGCCTCGGACAGGGCGAGGACAGCGACTCGACTCATGCAGTCGCGAAGACTTCGGAACGCGGCTTGTTCTCCTGCGGTGAACCGGCGAGCAGCGGCGCCATTGTGGCCGCTATCTTTTCCCAGTCGAAACGATGCCGGAACTCGGCGATTTGGGCGGCACGCTCCGACGCCGGACGCGCGCAGCGCCATTGTTCCTCCAGCGCCTCGCGCAAGGCCGTTTCGGAACCGACCGGATAGAGACGTCCGAATCTCGGGCAAACCTCGCGGTTCGCGGCGATATCGCTCGCGATGATTTGTGTGCCGCTGATGCCGGCCTCCAGCAGGGAAAAGGACATGCCTTCGTGCGACGAGGGCAGGATGAACAGGCGCGCGTCGCGATACAGAGCAAAAAGTTGCGCACCGAATACGGTCCCGATCCTGAGAATCCTGCTCTCATTGCCAGCGCAAAGCTGCGCAATGGACCGCGCGTACCGCTCGCAATACTCCGACTCACCGACAAGCACGAGCTTGGCAGAAGGAGGGATATCGGCGGTCAAAAAGGCTTGAATGAGCTGGTGGATGTTCTTCTCGGGAACAATTCTGCTGACGGTCAGCAGGTATGAGTTGGGCAAAACACCGATCCCGGCTGGAAGAGTCGCCGAGTGGTAATCGCTGGGAATGGTCACCCCATTGGGAACGACGACGCTGTCTTTGCGCTTGGTGGCGGCGGCAAAATCTGCCGCGATCTGCCCGTTCAGGCACACGACGACTGTTGCAAACCGCGCGCAGAAGAGCTCTCCCAGCCGAAGCGCGTACTTGCCCGCAGCGCCCCATTTTGCGCGATCGTAGTCGGCGCCGAGATGCCGCACGATCACGCGCATGCCGAGCAGCCGGGCCAGCGGGAGCGCAAGACATGAGCCCACGCCATGCACGTGAATGACATTGATCCTCATCGCATAGGCGGCAAGGATCGCAATAAGCGAGTATAGCGGCGTCTCCAGAAAGCGCGAGCGCGGCACCGGCACATACACGACTTCGGTATTTTTGTGGCGCGGTTGCCCGCTGGGTCGTCGCCGAACGAAGATCGTGACGCGGAACTGTTCGGCCGGCAAATGCTGGTAGAATTCTGAACAGTATCGCTCGATACCCCCCTGCAGATCGCCTATCCCGCGAGTCCCGATCACACCCAGACGCAAACGGCCATCGCAGTTTGGGATCGTGATGCCGGCCTCTTGCGAACCGGCGGCAGCCGCTGCAGCAATTGCCTCGATCTGATCGGCGATGGCTTGCCAGCTACGCAGGCCTTCACCAATGGTTCTGCCAGACGGCGAACGCGTCAACGCCGTCGAAATGGCACGTGCGAACTCCTGCGCTGAATCGCACATGATGACGCCCCGGTCTGCGAAAGCGGGCAACCTGGTGCCGATTGTCGGCAGGCCGAGTGCGGCGATCTCGTTCAGCTTGATCGGCTCGCTTGCCTCCTGCCAAGGCGAAATCCGATAAGGCAGAATTGCGACGTCGAGCGCGCGCCAGCGCGCCGGCATCTCCTCGTGTGGGCAGTGCTCAAACAGATGCACATTCGGCAATCGACGCAAGGCCGAGATGTCGTCAAGCTGGGCCCCGCCGAGCACGAACTGCACCCCGGGCAGGGCGCGTGCCACAGCCTCGATCAGTTCAAAATCAATCGCATGAACACGCAGATCGCCAAAGAAGCCGACGCGTGGTCCGGGAAGCGCTGCGATCTCGGGCGCGATCTCTCCAACCGGGGAAAACCGTTCGAGGTCCACGCCGTGGCCGATGCAAGCGGCGCGCGATGTCGCCCTCCCTGCCTCTGTGGCGTACAAATGCCGGCTGGCATAAATGACGGCATCCGCTTTACGAAACAGCAGATCCTCCTTGGCCGCGACAAGATCTCTGTCGCAATAGCGGAAGTCGGAATGGCGATCGCTACGATTATACAATAGCGCAGAACGCTCCAGCGAAAGCGCCAGCTCCGCAAAAGTGGGCAGCGTGATTATGACGAGCGGTCGGTGAAAGCCGAGCCGCCGCGAGACACGGGAAATCTGCGTGCGCAGCGCCCAATCGTTCAGACGGCCGGGCAAACCTGAATAAGCCGGCCAGAAAATCGGGGTGTAGACGCTAAGATCGACACCGGCGATTGGCCGCGCCGTGGTGCGGACCACGCTGCGCAACTTTCGCCCGATCCGCCGCAGCGGCGCTCCGCTCGACCCGGGGGCGGGAAACCGCATCCCGATGCTGTTGACGAACAGCACGGGCCCACGCTCGGCAAATGCCCGCGCGATCTGCATGTCCGAATGGCCGTGCGAATGCGTCCACCAGTCGAAGATGCTGAGGATTATGGTTCCACGACACACCGTCCTGTCCCCTTCCCGAACATTGTCAGTCTGTCATTGGCGTAATGGTCAGGCAAGCTGTAATTTGGTAGTTTCGTTGCCTTGAAAGGCGGGTTTTGCGACATGATAAGGGTTCGTCATCGTTGTACGATTATCGCGAGTGGAGTGACATTTGCATAGCGATGCAGGAAGTCTCGCGGTTGTCTCGCGCCAGACCGCGCGGCGAACTTGACTGACGCACCCCAATTCGTCAGCCAGCTTCACATGCGCATAAGCAATGGTTGGCAATGACACCAGGTCAGGTGGGAAAAGGACGCGTTGCATACGGATCCAGGAGCGGCCCAATGTCTGAACTACAGCAGCAAGTCCTCGCAGTTATCGTCAGTTACAACACCAGAGAGCTGACGATTGGCGCCATTGCTTCGGTGCTGGCACAAGCTGAAGCGCCACGCCTCGTCGTCGTGGACAATGCATCGACCGATGGCTCTGCTCGCGCGATCCGCGCGCTTTGGCCGGAGCTGATCCTTATTGAACCCGGCCAAAACCTCGGCTTTGGCCGGGCTGTCAACCTCGCGGTCGCCAACTGGCCATCGCGCTGGATCATGCTCATCAATCCGGACGCCACGCTGGAGGAGGACGCGCTTGCCCAATTGGTGGCTTGCGCCGAGTCGAATCCGGGCCACGCCATCTATGGCGGACGGACATATTCCCTGGACGGGCGCCTCAACCCCTACTGCTGTCAGAATCGGATAACGCCTTGGAGCGCGCTCTGTGTTGCGATGGGTCTTTCGCGCACGTTTCCCGGCAGCACGCTTTTCAACTCAGAAGGAATTGGAGGCTGGCAGTTCGATAGTCTGCGCGAAGTCGACATCATCTATGGCGCATTCTGCCTTATCGACCGCGAAATCTGGGACAGGCTTGGTGGCTTCGACCCGCAGTATTGGCTCTATGGTGAGGATGTCGACCTCTGCCTGCGGGCTGCCAAGCTTACAGGAAAGCGCCCGCTATTCACGCCAAACGCGATCGCTTACCACGTTGGCGGCGCAGCGCAGGCGAGTACTGCATATCACCTCGCACTCGTCGCCAAAGGTCGGGCGACGGTTATGCGCCAGCATTGGCCCTCACATTGGCGCTGGATAGCGTATCCCATTGGCCTGGTTTGGGCGGGATCGCGCGTTCTGGCAGAGCAGGGCCGGCGGCTGTGGCGGCGACTACGCGGCCACCCTGCAAGCAAACCGGGGCCGTGGCAGGCCATATGGGAACATCGCTCCTATTGGTTGAACGGATATCGATGGGATGGTTCCTACGGCATGGACCAATCAGTCTTGCAATTGCGTACGCTGTTCCGGGATGGTGTGCCTTGATAAACGCAATAAGGCGGTCGAGCGGCATGGAATGCCGCGCAATGACCTGAATCGTGCCTGCGACCGGGGCTTGAGGGAGGGATCGACAAGCCCGATCATGCGACAGGCGCGGGGCGTCATCGGCCGGTTCGGACACTCTCGTAAGGAAGTGGGCAGGCTTCGAACTGAAACATGCTGCGGTATGTCTGCTGCACGCGGCCGGCTGGAGATTCAGGCCGGTTGGTCGACGTACGATTGCGCGCATATCTGTCACATACGATTGCTCTCGCGTCCGATCGACGTATACTCGAATCCGTGCGCGCGAACGTCTTCGGATGAATAAACATTGCGCAAGTCGACGAAGATCGGGGTTCGCACCAGATCGCGAATGCGCGCCAGGTCGAGCGCGCGAAAAGCATCCCATTCGGTTGCAATCACCACAGCATCGGCGCCCTCGGCCGCTTCATACGGCGATCCCGCCATCGTCACCTCGGGCATAAGCGGACGCGCCACGTCCATGCCTTCGGGATCATAGGCCATGACCGCAATCCCGGCATCGAGCAGGGTCTGGGCGATTGCAATGCTTGGTGCATCGCGCATGTCGTCGGTGTTGGGCTTGAATGTCAGGCCGAGCAATGCGACGCGACGTCCGCGCATGGCATGCGCCGGCTGTCCGAGATGGCGTGCCAGCGACTCGATGACTTTGCGTCCCATCGCGCGCTTGCGACTCTCATTAACTTTGACCACCGCTTCGACGATCCGAATCGGGCTGCCACAATCCTCGGCCGTCTTGAGCAGCGCCAGCGTGTCCTTGGGAAAACACGATCCGCCATACCCCGGCCCGGCATGGAGAAACTTGCCGCCAATGCGCTTGTCCATGCCAACGCCGTGCGCGACATCCTGCACATTCGCGCCGACCGCTTCGCACAAGTCCGCCACTTCGTTGATGAAAGTGATCTTGGTCGCCAGGAAAGCGTTTGATGCATATTTGATCAGCTCGCTTGAACGGCGGCTGGTGAACAGGATTGGCGCCTTGTTCAGAAACAGCGGGCGGTAGACTTCGTTCATCACCTGACGCGCCCAACTGTCGTCGGTGCCGATGACGATACGATCCGGCCTCTTGAAATCCCCGATCGCGGCGCCTTCGCGCAGGAATTCGGGGTTCGATGCCACGGCAAAGCGCGCTGGGGGCGAGGCGTCGGCGATAATCCGCTCCACCGCATCGCCGGTGCCCACCGGGACGGTCGATTTGGTCACGATCACCACGGGTGTCTTGATATGTGCGGCAAGTTCGTGTGCGACGGCATAGACAAAACTGAGATCGGCATGTCCATCGCCACGGCGACTGGGGGTGCCCACGGCAATGAAAATTGCCGCCGCACCTTCGATGCCGCTCGCAAGATCGGTGGTAAAGGCCAGCCTGCCGGCCCGCGCATTGTTGCCCACAAGTTCGGCCAGACCTGGCTCGTATATTGGCATGATACCGGCGTTCAGCGCGGCGATCTTGTCCGGATCCTTGTCGATGCACACCACATCGTGCCCGAAATCGGCGAAACACGCGCCCGAGACTAGGCCGACATATCCCGATCCCACCATTGCAATTTTCATCTCGGTTCACCTTCTGTCGCAGATGACGCGCTAAAACCGACGCAAAATATCTTATACACCAACTATAGCGGCATTGTTTATAAACTGTTTCATTCGAGATATTTGAGTCCTAATTAAAATTAATTAGCGACTTTCTCATGCCATTTCCAAAATGCTGATAGTTTCTTATGATATGACCAGGAACATATTGGCGTCAAAGATGGATCACTTCCGGTGTCGACGTGCGGGCATCGCGCAGAAATTTTGCCTGAAACCCGCACCAGAGCACCAGCGTGACCACGAAAAATACCAGAAAGCTGATCGTATAGGCTTGCCCGACCAATAGCAGCGATCTGTCCATACCGAATCGCAGCGCCAGCGCCATGGTGGCCAATGCCGCAAGACGCGGTGCCAATGTTACCATGCCCAATTTGCGCGAAAAAAATGTGGAAAACAGCAGCATGGCTCCAAGGTGGAGCGCCTCACCGCCGAGAAACCAGGGAATCGCCACGGTTCCCGGCAGAAAGGCCCGCGTAAAGAGCAGCCTAACCAGCAGCGTCCAAAGCGGCCCGGACAGAGCCATGAATATGCCGCCCGCGATCGGCAGTGCCACCGCCACGGCAACCAGTGTCAGCGAATGGCGCGAAAATCCCCGCTCGCCCGACTGATCCCAGCGAGAGGTGGTGATGCCGACGAACGCATTGAACAGCGACGCGGCCAGGATCACAAATTGTAAACCGGGCTGGATCTGCCCCAGCGCCACTTCGCCCAACCGCGCAGACGTGGCTGAGCGCAGCATGAGCAGGGTCATGGTTTCGAGCGGGGTCCCCAGAACTGTAGGCAGCGCGATCAACAGCATCGGCCGCCAGGCGGGCATTCGCACGATGTCGCGGACAGAAAAATACGATCGCGCATTTTTGACCAGCCCCAGGCAGGCGAACAGCGTGATCGGTACATAACTCAACAGCACGAAACTGAGGTATGTGTGCCAGCCTGCCAGGAGCAGCGCACCAGAAACCACCATATTGAAGCAGGCACCCCATACCAGGGCGTGAAAGACCACTCTTGGCCGGGCCTGACCAAGATAGATCCCGCTGACAAAGCGATATGTGGCGGCCGCCACGGCAGCGGTGGCAAATCCCAGCGCAGCCGGCACGACCATGCCCGACGGCATCGCGAGATGGAGAAACAGCCAAACCGTCGCCGGCACCACCACCATCAGCGACGCGAGCAACATGCCAAGACCGGATGAAACGAACTGCCGCTGGGTAAACTGCAACTGCTTGCGCGCCAGTTCACGCCCCAAAGCATCCGAAACGCCAGCCCCGGACAGGTTGGCGCACACTTCGACAAGATTGTTGACCAACGCGATCCAGCCGACCCCCATCGGCCCGAGATAGCTCGCCAGCATCTTGTTGCGCAGCAGGATAAAGGCAAAATTGCCAAGATTGCCGGCAACCATGGCCAGGCCACGGCGCGCATGCAAAACAAAATGCTTCATTTCGGGCGTTCCGCAGCCTGATCAAGGCAACAATCGCAGCGCCAACAGCCGTTACAAGTCCGCATCGGTACTCCCGCGCCAGCCCCCATGCTGCACCGCACTCAACCTACGCCCAAACTGCCGCGCTTGCCAAGCCCAGACCATTGCGCGCGACATGATTTCAAAAGTGCGGTCCAAATGGGCGCACCGCAAGTCCGGTCAGGGATGTATCGCAACCCGCGAGACGGCACCGTATCGGCTGGGTACCAGCCTGTCGGTCGAATACTTTGCCAAGGTTTTTCACGCCCATAGGGGCGTGAAAAGCGCACTGCATTCGTGCCACCACGTCGATACCAATGGGAATCAGGTGCGATCGGACGTGGATGACGCCCCAGACAACCGCGCCGGCTGGCCCCACATGGTGCTCAATATCATCCGCGACGAATCACGCGGCGTTCGCTCGCGACTTAAATTCGGCCTGGACCCATGGAAAAACGCATATCGCCCCAAAATACTCACCGTCATCGGCATTGCGATTGCTTTGGTCCCTGACGCGGGGCTATTGTTCATCGATCGGTGACAGAGTAGATCGACTGCAGGATCAGGATGGTCCGGTGAAACGGGAAATTGGTCGGACATGGGCATGCCTGGCAGCACCGCAATGACCTCATGCTCCGCGACGGCGGACGACATCGCGATTCCCGGCATCGATCTGTCGGTCATTGTCGTCAACTGGAACACGCGGGAGATGACGCTTGAATGCCTGCGCTCGCTCTACGCTGCAACACACGACGTGTCGTTCGAAGTGATACTGGTCGATAACGGGTCCCACGATGGTTCGGCGGAGGCAATCGTCGCAGAGTTTCCGCAGGTCCGGCTGCTGCCCGAATCCACCAACCACGGTTTTGCAATTGCGAACAATCTGGCAGCCAGAGTGGCACGGGGGAGGCGACTTCTCTTGTTGAACAGCGATACGGTTGTGTTTGACGGCGCAATCGATCGGCTTGTGGCGTTTGCCGATGAACGCCCGTCTGCTGGAATATGGGGCGGACGAACGGTTTTCGCCGACGGGTCGCTGAACATTTCATCGTGCTGGGGGCGCCAGACCTTGTGGGCCGTCGTCTGTTTCGCGTTCGGCCTGTGCGCCCTGTTTCCGGGTAGCAACCTGTTCAACCCGGAGGGTATGACCGCATGGCGGCGCGACGACGTCCGCGACGTCGACATCGTTTCGGGTTGCTTCCTGTTGATTGATTTCGACCTCTGGCAGCGACTCGATGGATTTGCGCCGGTTTTCTTCATGTATGGCGAAGAGGCTGATCTTTGCGCACGCGCCCGCGCGCTCGGCGCGCGTCCGATCGTCACGCCCGATGCCACAATCATCCATCACGGTGATGGCAGCGCGGCCAACCGTGCCGATACCCGGGTGTTGTTGCTGCGCTCAAAGATAGAACTTGCTCGCCGGACCATAAACCCGGTCGCAGCAACAGCAGTGCGCTGGCTCTATCTTGTCGCGGTTGTGATCCGGGCGCTGGCCTATGGCGGTTCTGCCTGGGCGACCGGCAAGGGAAGGGGGGCGGCGGACCTATGGCGTACGACGCTTTCGCGCCATCGCGAATGGTTTCGTGCGCCAGCCTGATGGCTGACGCCTGACCGGCCTGTAAAAGGTGTTCTTGTTTGTCGGCCGAGGCGATACGTTAAAAGTCTTGGCAAAGTTGACACAGCCGATTTCACAGTCAAAAGGATTCGCGGCAAAGTGACCGTTTCTCAAGGCAAAATCCCGAAACCCATTCTGGCCATTTCATCATCAGGCGGCCATTGGTCTCAACTGATGCTGCTGCGCGACGCGTTCGACGGCCTGCCCGTGGTATACGTTTCGACGGTGCCGAACGCGGGCGAAGCAAACGGGCTCGAGGATTACCGGCTTGTGCCGGAGGCGAATCGCAATTCAGGTCTGCGCATCCTGCGCCTGGCATGGTCCACATTACGCACATTTGCCGCGGTCAATCCGCATACCGTGGTATCGACGGGCGCGTTGCCCGGACTGATGATGGTGGTGTGCGGGCGTATCGCCGGCCGCCGCACGGTATGGGTTGAAAGCATCGCCAATGCCGAACAGATGTCGATGTGCGGCACGATTGCACGGTTCGTCTGCCACACGTGCCTGGTGCAATGGCCGGAACAACAGGGCAAACGGACGATCTTCGCGGGGTCGGTGCTGTGATCCTGGCCGTCGCTGGCACCCAGTTGCCGTTCGATCGCCTGTTCGATGCGCTGGAAACCGTGGCGCGTGACATGGGCCTTGATGTCATTGCCCAGACCGGGGATTTTCGGCGCACATCGGACGTGATGCAATGCTTTGACCGCGTTGCGCCTGCCCGATTCGAAGAATTGATTCGTCAATGCGACGTGGTTGTCGGTCATGCCGGCATCGGCGTGATTATCGCTGCTGCAACTCATGAAAAGCCGCTCATTCTGATGCCCCGACACGCAAAGATGGGGGAACATCGCAACGATCACCAGATTGCGACCGCAAACAGATTTCGCAACCGCCCCGGTGTCACCATCGCGGAAAATGTCGAGGAACTGGCCGCCGCGCTGGCGCGAACCAACCCGCAACCTTTCGGTTTCAGCGAAAGTGCGCCGCGCAAGAAACTGGTTGCCGCACTGCGTGATGCGATCCTTGCCTGATCCGTCGGAATCGACGGTGATGGCGCAGGTGCTCATCACCCGTTTCAATCTGGCAACGCCTGGTCGCGAAGCCGCGTTTCGCCGCGCATCGGACTGGTTGGCGGGGCGCTTTGACTTGTTCGAGCGATACTGCTTGCCCAGCGTGCGCGAACAGACCTGGCAGGATTTTACCTGGCTTGTCCTGTTCGACAGCGAGACTCCGCAATGGGCGCGTGAACGGATCGCGCGCGCACAGTCGGCTTGTCGCTTTACGCCGGTTTTTACCGCGCTGTTCGACCACACCGGCTGGGGCCGGATGGTGCGCGACGCCATCGGTCCGCCGGTAGCCCGGCGCATTGTGGTGACGTCCAATCTTGACAACGACGATGCCATTGCCGCCGATTACCTCGAACGGTTGCGCGACGCAGCCACCCAGCATTGGCATGGTGAAACCTTTGCGATCAATGTGACCGAGGGGCTGGTGCTGGCGCGACAGCGGCTTTATCGTTTTGCGCACCCGGCCAATGCGTTCACCACCCTGGTCGAGAGTGACAGTGACCGGTTGCGGACAACGATGACCATCCGTCACAACGAGCTGGCGCATCATGTGCCGATCGTCCAGGTGCCGGGCAAACCGGGCTGGCTGCAAGTCGTTCACGGCGGCAACGTGTCCAACCGCGTGCGTGGCACAATCCTGGCGAAGCCCGAGACGCTTTGCTTCCCCGCGCAGATCCTGGCCGAGGCAGAGCCGCCAACCGCGGCGGAGATCGCCTGGGACCGTCTGTTCAACGCCCCGATCCGGCGATTGCGCGACCTCGCCATCACGCTGTTCCGGCACATTGTGCGCGTTGACCAACCGGTGCGCGCGTTGCCCTGACCGAACCTAATACCGGGCATTGATGGCGGCGCGGGCCATGCCGCTGCCTGATCGGGTTACGGCTCAGGTGCGCCCGATTGCCGACACAGGCTCCGCCCGTTCCTCTTCCGGAAGAACCACGACCCAGAAGTAGCCGTGCTGTGCAGAGGCGACGCAAGCACCCAGCATGATTGTGAACCAGGTCTGCGTCCCGCCATAAATATAGACGGTAAACGCCATCAAGATGAGTGTGCTAAGGCTGAACATGATACCGCGATAAAAGCGCTGATCACGCTTGTTGGCATAGGCCTGGCTGCGTCCCAGCGCGAACAGGGCCGACACACATGAGATAAACAGCGCCACCGCGGGCAGCAAGCCATAGCGCATGGCCAGCAACAGCCAGTGCGAATCGACGCTGTTGGTAATCATCCATGACGGGCGGTTGTAATCCGCAAAACCGATGCCGAACCACGGATGCTTTTCCACGGACTGCCAGCCGTACTGCCAGATCAGCATCCTGAAGAATCCGGTCGTAGGGTCCAGTGTAAGGAAGCGAACGATGATCGATACGACCCCGCCCGAGGTCAAAAACTGGATCGCAATCATGGCCAGGCCAATGAACACAAGCAACATCACCCAGGACAGTTCTTTGATCACGCGGGTAAGCCAGTCAAACACCAGCATGGCGAATTGTATTCCAAGTGCCAGGAATGTCGACGAACTGAGCGAAAAGACCGACATGCCGGTCGCCAGCAGCGCAAGCCATTTCGGCCAGCCACGAATGCCGCTCATCGAAAAAATCCCGAGCAAAGTAGACAGGAACAGTCCACCGAGGATCGGGTGGGCAAAAGGGCCATATGCCCGCATCAGGCCATGACGAATGAAGACGCGTTGCGCGCCATGAAATTCATCTGTCCCCTCCAGCATTCGAACCGCACCAAAAACCTTCTCGAACGCGGGCCGCACGATCAGTTGGTGGCTGATCGATTCTACCGGCAGCGTGCTCGCAGCCAGGAAAATGCCTGGGACACACAGGATCAGTCCGCGGCGCACATCGGTCAACGAGTGAAAGCTGACTCTGGCGAGGAAATAGCCCCCTACGGCGTCAACGGCAAAGGCTGGACCGCTGACGAACCCACGTGCGACGCCCTCGATCGCACAAAGCGAAATAATGATCCAGAGGCCGGTCATCAGGATCAGCCAGTCCGGCAAAACGAACTTGATGACCCCTTTCGCGATGTTGCCAATGATCCACGGCAACATCAGGATAAGCGCAAGCCGGTCAGCGTAGAGGTAGTTCTCGCCGAGGTGGATACACGCCTCACGCGGCAAAAGCGTTGCATAGATAACAATGACCATCGGCCAGATCGACACGTGCGGGCGGGCTTTTTGACGAGAAACCGTCAAATCCATAGGGCTGTCATGGCCAAGCGAGCCGGGAGCCGGACCAGACTGGGGAAAGGCTGTGACAGTGTTCGACATAAGCGACAGCGGGTCTTTCCCTGGCAGTGCAATGCGATGGTTGTATCGGAATGTGGGAAGAGGGGAAGCCCTTTTGCGATGCACAAATGCAGACCGCCCCATTTCGGGGCCAAACCGAATGCGGCGCCGACCGGCGCGCGTCATGGCTGCGCGTGAAATCCCTGTGATGGCCGTCCGCTCGCACGTGCAACAATAAGGGTTGCTACTGTCTGCGAATTTCTATAACACTATTTGTAATCCTCTTTCACGGAGTCGTACGCCATGTTCTCTAAGAAATTCATGAAGAGTGTCGCTATCGGATCCGCTCTCGTGCTTTCGGTCGGCGCCGTTGCCACGCCGGCGATTGCGGATCCTGTTTACTCCGCTACGGTCGACGGAACCCTGGTGACGGCGGCGTCGCTTGCGGCGCTCGCTCTGGCCATTGCTGCCATCATCGAAGCGACCCAAAATTCGAACAGCGTTTCGCCGTGAGGTCCTGTAATTTGCTTGGTTAAGAGGAATGGGTTAGCCTTTTCTGCCGTTTTGCGGTGATTAGCCGAAGACGTCGGGGATTTTTTGGTGACACCCACCCAAGTTTTTTACTTGGTTGAAATAGAGAGGGCAAAGTAAGCTAGCTTACTTTGCCCTCTTTTTTTTATATTTCGACAACTTCGACATCATCTTCGGCCTTAACGACCTCGATATAGCGTTTCCGGACCATGGGATGTACGCCTGCTGACAAGAATCGCCCAAACGGTCCTACTTCAATGTCGCTTCTGATCACTTTGGCCGGATTGCCAGCGACAATGGAATGGGGGGGGACGTCACGCGTCACCACGGCGCCTGCGGCAACGATACTATGATGTCCAACGACAATGCCCGGCATGATAATGCTTCTCGCGCCGATGAAGCAGCATTCGCCAACGACCGTGTCCAGGTAAATGCCGCGAGACATGTCGTGGCAAAGGATCGTGGCACCAAAGGTCACTTGCGTAAATCGGCCGATGTGTACGCCTTTCGGGTAGGTCAAATCCAGCTTCGCGCTCATGGAAATCTGCGCTGTCGGATGAATTGACATCTTCATGAGCCGATTCAGGAAGATCAATCTACAGCCCGTGACAAGGCGCCGCACACCCCTCAACTGATTGAGGCTTGGCATTGGTCAGATCTCCCCTATCTCGGCTTTGTCGAGAAAAAGGCCGATATCGGCCTGAAGCAACAGGTGGCCCGCCGCGATGATGCGTTGTTCGTCCCAGTCCCACCAACGGACCGCCAGCAGACGGTCAATCGTTGTATTGTCAAAGCGTTTGCCAACGACGCGGGCCGGCACGCCGGCAACAATGGCATAGGCAGGAACATCGCGTGTGACAACCGCACGCGCCGCCACAATCGCGCCGTCGCCGATGGTCACGCCCGACAGGATGATGACCTCCGCACCAATCCACACATCGTTGCCGATTCGCACATCGCCGCGCGATCGCGTCTGACCCTCGATGTGCGACAGCGACGGAACAAAGGCGGGAAACGGAAAGGTTGTCACCCAATCCTTGCGATGATCCGGATTGAGAAAGACCTGGACCCGGTCGCCTACCGAGCACCATGCCCCCATTGAAAACCCGCAGGTGGCATCTCGATCATAGAGCATAAGACCGCCATAGCTGCCGCGCCCGATCGAATACTTCGCAAATCGCCGTGCCAGATTGGTTGGCCGGCGTCGTGCATGAACCATATCCTTCAGCCAACGCAGCAACAACGGATCATCCTCGATTCATTGGCGCTGCAACTGCGAACGCATCGCCGACGAGATGAAATGCTTACCCTCGCAAGCGTGGACATGTCCACTGCGATGCGCAGGGACGAGCGAAAGGTTGCAGATGTGCCGGCTTGATATCCCTTTTATCGACGCCGGTTGCGCGTGCGGGTGTTGTCGCCACGCGGCGATCCGCCACCCGCAGACCTCGATCGTGGCGAAGCCCGTCTCGAGGTTTGCGCAACAGCGGCCTTCCGCCAGCAGTCTGCCGCGGCAAACGCCGCCACCACTGCCGTCAGGCCCAGATCGATCACATAGTTGACGTGGACCGGTCCGAACGATGCATAAAGGAACGCGTCGACGGCGTGGAGCGAAGTTGCGCGCACCGCAGTGAACACCGCCATCACCAGTGCCGTGCATAAGGCTTTGCCCGAATGACCGGCATCCGACAACCGCCCTGCCAGCCAGATCAGCGCCGCGACGGCCAGGATCGATCCAAGCGTGACGGGAATCTGAAACGAATAACGATCGTCATAGATTCCGCGATTGCGCGTCCAGTTGCGGACCACGCCCTGCACCAGAGCCTCGCCATCGTCCAGGCGCCAGATGGCCAGCAGAACGAAAATAAGGGCAACTGCGACCCAGTTCCGCACCGAGACCATGCGTCGAATCGCGGGCGCGCGAACGGCCGCGACCAACGCGAGGCCGCTGGTGGCCAAATAGGCAAATGCCGCGATTGGCGATAACTGACCGAAGATTTCCATGCCGTTCCTCACAAGACCGCATCCGGTGGGTATCACACGATCAGTCGGCAGAACACGGTCTTGCTCGCCTGATGTCGGGCTGGGCGGTTCAGTCTGCCTGGAAACGCATCGTCCGGATCAGGGCGCTGGCGATACAAACCTTTTTTCGTGTGCACTTTTGACCGACCGGTGTATCCTGTGGATAATATGGTGATCGCAATCCGGTCGCGGCCTGCCGGTACGGTGCACTGCCGCACCGCGAACTTGGCAAAATCCGGCATGTTTGCTGCGATGCAGCACGGGGGCCGGCGCCGTTTTCACATCAATTCCATGCGACGTTTTATCGGTTGCATATTCCGGTCGGTATTCCAAAAATTGGACGGTCCCACTGGGTTTGCAGTGCAAAATACTATTTGCATGCGTTCTGTTGGTCATTATACGTCAAATAGGTTGCAATACCCATGGTCCGTAAACGTGCCTTGGGTGCCGGTCCGCGGATATGGAGGCGGAAGGGGTGGTCAGTAGGTCTAGCTGCGTTTTTTCCGCATTGCGGTAACGCGATGAATGACGTGACGGCGAAAGGTGGCCTGGGGTGAAGTTGTGTTGCTCGGTGCCGATCAGTGCCAAATTGGCTGATTTCGAGTCTGCGCCTCGCGTAGGTCAAGGTCTTAGGGTGGAGTTTAACGGCTGACATGGCAAATCTGTCAAAATGCGCTTTGATCTCCCGGCTGGCGCCTGCGGTCGTTCTTCTGCTCGCCGGCTGCGCAGGTGATCATGATGCAAAGCCAGGCGTCTATGCTGCCAATTCCATTGCGGAATTGGAGCAGACCAAATTCAGTGACACAAGACCGGTCGAGTACCATCTTGAGCCGAACGATGCGGTCAGCATCAAGGTCTATGGTGAACCCGACATGTCGGCGGAACGCGTCACGCTTGATCAAAGCGGCGTGGTGAACATCAATTTCATTGGACCTGTTCACGCTGCCGGTCTGACCACGGAACAACTCAGCGGCGTGCTTCGCGAAAAGCTGTTGACCCAGCTGCGCTCTCCCCAGGTGGCGGTTAATCTGGTGGAATATGGTTCGCAGAAGGTCACCGTCGAAGGGTCCGTACCTCGCCCCGGTATTTTTGAAGTGAACCCAGGAACAACGCTGCTTGGCGTCCTGGCAACCGCCGGCGATCCCGACCGGTTTGCGCGGGTACGCAAAATCGTGATCTTTCGCAATGATGAGGCGGGTCGCACGGTTGCGTTGTTCGACCTTCACGAAATCCGGGATGGCAAGATGATCGACCCGGTGGTCAAGGGCAACGATCGCATAGTTGTCGGGGTTTCGGGGACCAGTCGCTTCTATCAGGACCTGATCTCGCTGATTCCCGCCGCCGCGATTTTCTCCCGCTATTGATCTTGCAGGGCCGGACAAAAACATGAACGAACTCAACACTTCGCCTGCGGGCAGAATCGACCGGATTGCCAGGTTTCTGCCGGACGTGAACCTCGACCAGGACGAGCAGACCGGCTTCAGCTTTAGGATATCGGATCTGCGGGCGATGATCTGGCGGCAACGCAAGGTGATCGCAACGGTCATGGGCGTCGCCATATTCCTCGGGCTTGCCATATCGTTCCTGATCACACCGAAGTACGCCGCCGTGGCCACGGCGCAAGTCGACAACGAAAACGTCAAGATTCTCAGTGGTCAGGATCTCGATCCGATCGTTTCGATCAACGACACCAACCGGTATCTCAATACCGAGGTAAATATCCTGCAAAGCCGGGGCCTTGCCTTGCTGGTGATCGACGATCTCGGTCTCGACAAAAATGACAATTTTCTGAAACAGATGCGCTATCGTCTTCCCGACGTGAATTTGCCTGCGGCGATGCGCAAGCAGGCTTTGCGCGAGGCGGCGGTCGGCGTGTTGGCTGATAACATCAAGGTCACTGTGCCGGTGGATGACCGTGTGCTGACCATAGAATTTATCAGTCCCAACGCCGTCGTCGCGACGCAAGTCGCCAACAGCTACGTAAAGAATTTTGTTGCCAACAACGTGCAGCACGGGCTTGAGGCCAACGTCTATGCGCGCAAGGTGCTGGCGCAACAGATCGATGCCGAGCGCGAGGGACTTGAAAAGACCGAGCGCCAGGCGATCACTTATGCGCAGCAAAATCACCTGATCGATGCCAGCGACGCATCGTCTTCGGGGGCGGGTGCCAGCGATCCGAAATCGAATTCAGCCGGCAGCGGCAATTCCCAATCGATCACCACGGCCAACCTCGTCCGCCTGAACAGTGAATACATCGATGCGGTCAACCAGCGTATCATGACGGAACAACGTTGGCGCGAAGCGCAAACAACGCCGATCGAACAGCTGGCCGAAGTCGTCAACAACATGCAGGTTCAGTCGCTTGTGGCTCAGCGTTCCGAGGCCGCGGCACAAGTGGCGCAGCTCAAAGCTAAGTATCAGCCGAGTTTTCCGCAACTCGTGCAGGCCGAGGCGCAACTTGCAAACGTCACCGCCCGCCTCAATCACCAGTACGATGGTATCCGCAATTCGATAAAATATCAGTATCGCGTTGCACAGGCACAGGAAAATTCGCTCGCCAGTGCGCGGGAAAAGCTTTCGGGCCAAACGCTCGATGAACAGCGTCGTCGGGTAGAGCTAAATCTGCTGGCCCGGGATGTCGATGCACGCCGGCACCAGATGGCCGACCTTATGGAACGGTTCAATCAGGTCACTGCCGCATCGGACATCGTACGCAACAACATTTCGATCATCGATCTGGCAGTTGTCCCGTCACGGCCGGTATCGCCAAACCTGCTGAAAAACCTCGGAATTGCATTTGTGCTGGGGCTGGTAATCTCGATCCTGGTGACGATTGCCCGCGAATCGATGGATGACACCCTGCGTGCGCCGGATGAAGTGGAAACCAAGCTGGGCCTGGCGCTGCTTGGAACAACGCCGGTGGCGAGCGAAGATGAATTGAGCACGGGGGCGATGGATCAGAAAAACACGCTGACCGAAGCCTACTATTCTATCCGGGTCGCGCTCGATTACGCCACCTTGCATGGTGTGCCCGACACACTGCTTGTGACCAGCAGCCAGCCGGCAGAAGGAAAGTCGACGACTGCATTGGCACTGGCCCAGGATTACGCGCGCATTGGCAAGCGGGTCCTGCTGATCGACGCCGATTTCCGCCGACCTTCGTTGCATCGGCGCGCGGATCTCTCGCTCTCTCCCGGATTCGTCGATGTCTTGCTGGGCCTTCAGGATCTCGAGGACTGCGCCAAACCGATTTTTGGCATCGATGGCCTCTATCTGCTGCCGCTGGGCAAGGTCCCGCCGAACCCGGTCGAGATACTCTCTTCGAACGTCATTTCCGATTTCTTCACGACGTACAAGTCGCAGTTTGACATCCTCATTCTCGACTCCGCTCCGGTCATGGGCCTGGCCGATACCCCGCTGATCGCGCGGCAGGTCGATACCGTGTTGATGATTGTCGAAGCGAACCGTGCCCATCGTGGGCAGGCCAAGACTGCGGTGCGCAGGCTCCAGGACTCCGGTGCCAAGATTGCCGGTGTGGTGCTGAGCAAGTTCGATCATCGCAATGCAGGGTATAACTACGACTATCACTACCAATATTATCATTATGAGAATACTTGATCGGATTACCTGGCGGTGGACGCCGCTGATTTTCACGCTGTGAGGTTTGTCGGATGCCAGCAAAAGCGGGATTTTTCTGAACGATCGACCTCACATCGAGAATCAGACGGTTCCATTTGACTCTTATGCGTTTGGTCCGCGCCGGCTTTCTTTGGGCCCGGTTGGGTCAAGGTGGATAATACCGGAAACGGTTGTGGGAGGCCGATCGGCGTGACGTCTAATCCTTCTGCACCTGAATCCACCCGGCAACGTGCAAAAATTCTCGGTCTCCATTTCGACTCGTTCGATGTTGAAAGGCTGGTTACGTTCGCGCGCGATCGGCCGTCGGATCAACCTTTTGCCTATATCACGACGCCCAACGTCGATCACGTTGTGCGACTTTGGACCGAAAACTATCCGGACGAGATCCGGACGGCGTATCGTGAGGCAGATGTCACGGTGTGCGACAGCAAGGTGCTGGCGTTGCTTGCGCGTTGGCGCGGGGTTCACCTGACGATGGCATCGGGCAGCGACGTCATTGCGCGCTTGCTGGAGGCCGAACAGGGCAGCACCGATCCCATGGTGTTGATTGGTGGAGACGAAAGTGCTGTTGCCGTGCTCAAGGCGCGCTTTGGCCTGTCCGATCTGATCCAGCACATTCCGCCCATGGGTCTTCTGCATAACGATGCGGCGTTGTCGGAAGCAGCGCGGTTTATCCGCGACCACCCGGCCCGCTATGTGTTTATCGCCGTTGGGTCGCCGCAACAGGAAATCATCGCGCTGCGGGCCAAGCAGTTTGGCTCGATTACCGGCATCGGTTTGTGCATCGGTGCGTCGATCGATTACCTGACCGGCAAGGCCCACCGTGCGCCCCGGCTGCTGCGCATGCTTGCGCTGGAATGGCTCTATCGCCTGATCCGAGAACCGCGGCGACTTTGGCGCAGATATCTCGTCCGCTCTCCGAAGATTTTCCTGCTGATAGGGCGCGATCGTGGCAATGATCGGTGATCCGGGACCGAATGCTGCTTCGGGCTCGCCCGCCGATCCGGCAAATCGGCCGCTGTCCGGCATTGATGTCAATCTTCAGGCGTCAAGGCGAACGGTGGTTGATCGGGGCCGCATTGTCCACGTTTCTGCCGACTATCCGGATACGATCCGCCCGGCCAAGACCCGCGCCATCGAATCCTTTGTCCATTTGGCTGATTCCGCATTCGATCAGGAAGTGATCTCGCTCAACCGCGCGGATGTTGGCTTTGGCTTCGTGTCCAGCGTGCTGTTGCACCCGCTTCGGCCGCGCCTCGATGTCCAGGTGGGCACCCGGCTCGGGCGCACCACGCCGGTTCTCTATCATGCGCCTGGCAAAGGGCTGTATCATGCCACGATGCTTCGCCAGGTGGGTGAATGGCTTGCCGAACGCCTGTCAGGCGGTGAACGGCCCGCGCTGATTGTGGGCCATAAATTGACTTTCGAGGGGCTCGCGGTGGCTGAGGCTGCGCGTTTGCTGGACGTGCCCTATGCGCTGACGATCCAGGGCGATTCCGACCTCAAGGTGCTCGACAGCCGACCCGATTTGCGCGCGTCGATCGGCACATGTTTTCACAACGCGGCAGTGGTGGTCGCCATCGCGCCCTGGGCGCTTGCGCGCGTGACCGGGCACCTTGGTGAACGGCAGGGCCCGACAATGGTCGTGCCCTGCGCCGTATCGAGCGACCGCTGTATCGCGCCGCGGCTTGACGGTGACGGATTGATCAGCGTGTTTCACTTGCGCAACAGTCGCCGCAAGAATCTCGGGGGTATGGCGCAGGCGATCACCCGTCCGGCGCCGCGTTCGGTGGGCGCGCGGCTGGCGATCGTCGGAGACGGCACTGCAGCCGAAGTCGGCGCAGCGGCCGCGATGGCCGGCGGGCGCGCGCGTGGGTTGGTCACTTTCGAAGGACACCTGCCGCTGGCCGAGATACCGGCACGGATGAACCGCGCGAGCGGGTATGTGATGCCGTCGCTGCGGGAAAGTTTTGGACTGGTGTTCATCGAGGCATTGATGGCCGGCACGCCGATTGCCTATCCGCGGGCCTGGTCGGTTGACGGGTTTTTCGACGATCTGCCATTTGCGATCCCGGTTGCGGCGCGGTCGATCGATTCGATCGCTGATGCCATGGCTCGCCTGGTTCGGGATGAGCGGATGATGAAGCGGGCGCTGGCCCGGTGGCAGGAACAGGGAGGCGCTGACCGGTTTCGCGCTGATCACATCGCCGCAAGCTATATCGAAGCCCTGTCAGTCGGGGCAGACAGCGCGGTGCCACGGGTGGCATGAGCATCGGCCGCAACACGCTTTACAATATTGTCGGCACAGCCATTCCTTCGATACTGGCATTGGTTACAGTCCCGGCCTACCTGCACCTGATCGGGCCCGAACGGTATGGTGTTCTGGCGATCGCCTGGTTGATACTCGGTTATTTCGGCGTGTTCGACCTCGGTCTGGGCAAAGCGACGGCGCAGCGTATTTCGGTGTTGCGCGACGCACCGGCAGAAGAGCGGGCCTCTGCATTCAGCACCGCACTCGTCGCCAATCTGATGGTCGGCATGGTCGGCGCGGCTTTGCTGTGGCCTGCCTCATGGTTGATGTTTTCGCACGAAATGCGCGTCGCTCCCGTGCTGCGTGCCGAAACCTTGTCGGCGCTGCCCATTCTGGCATTGTGTGTGCCGGTTGCCACAACGCTGGGTGTGTTCTCCGGCGCGCTGGTCGCGCGCGAAAGATTTCTGCTGGCCAACCGCCTGTCGGTGACAAACACCTGCCTGTTTCAGATCCTTCCGCTGCTGGTGGCCTGGCGATACGGTCCGGGCTTGCCCGGCTTGCTGGCGGCATCCGTGGTGGCCCGTATGATCGGGCTGCTGTTGTATGGTCGCGCGTGCTTCCGCGAATTCGGTGCGGATGTCGTGCAACGCTTCGATCGACGGCAACTGGCCGCATTGCTGCGCTTCGGCGGCTGGGTGACAGTGACGGCGATTTTCGGACCGATTTTGGTGGTGATCGATCGCTTTGCCATCGGTGCGTTGCTGGGTGCCTATGCCGTCACCGTCTATATCGTGCCGGCGCAGTTGACTTCGCGCATCCTAACTCTCTCTTCGGCGCTCTGCGCCGCGATGTTCCCACGTCTGGCGGTGGCAAAAGGCGATGAGGCCGCGCAACTGGCGCGGGACGGGGTGGCCTTGCAGTTTGCGGCGCTGACACCGCCGGTCGCGGCCGCCTACGTTCTGATGAAATCCGGGTTGGTGCTATGGGTCGGTGCAAAGCTGGGACAGGATGCCGCACCGATTGGCAGGCTGTTGATGATCACCGCCTGGCTCCAGATGTTCGCATCGGTTGCCTACACTCGGCTCGAAGCATCCGGGCGGCCGGATCTGGTCAGCAAGGTCCTGTTGGCTGAATTGCCCTTTTATCTCGTCGCGCTCTACTTTGGTCTCAGTCGTTGGGGTGTCCTTGGTACGGCGTGGGTCTACTTTTTGCGTATGGTGGTAGATACCATTGCGCTCAACTGGGTAAGCTCGCGGCGCTTCGACCATTTTTGGCCGATCCTGGCCGCACTGGCGGGCTTTGGGATGATAGAATTGGAATTGCCCCGTCTGCCACCGGCGCTTTGGTCGCAGGTGATGGTGGCACTGGGTGTGGGGGCGGTCTATGGACTGCTGTCAATTAGACTTGTTCCCCAATCGGTGCGTGCCCGTCTGTGGCACTCATGACCAATCAACGATCGGTTATTGCTGTCCAGGCCAAAGCAAATGCCGCGTTTTTGTGCGGCGGCTCTCCGGCGCGTGCGTCAGAGCTTTACCATATGCCGCGTGTGTCATAGATTCTCTTGCCCTGGCGTTTGGCAACATCAATCATCCGGAACGCGTCGTGGTCGACCAGCAGGACGACAACCTCGCAACGGTCAAGCGCAATGCTCAGGTCAACAAGCTGTGCATCGCTGTCGGCCAGTTCTGGCGGCAGGGCGTTGACATAAGGTTCGACGACGTCAACCAGATCGCCAAATCGTGCCACAAGTTGCTCTGCGACTTTCACTGCCGGACTTTCGCGCAAGTCATCAATGTTTGCCTTGAACGCCAGGCCCAGGCAGGCGACGCGCGCGCCCGGCGATTGTTCAAGCATCGCGGCCACCCGGTCGACAACGTATCCGACTTTGCCGTCGTTCACCTCGCGGGCGATACGGATCAGCGGCGTGTTGTCAGGGTCGGCGTGCACGATGAACCACGGGTCGACCGCGATGCAATGGCCCCCCACACCGGGGCCGGGTTGCAGCACTTGTACGCGGGGATGGCGATTGGCCAGCCGGATGACCTCCCACACGTCAAGCTTCAAAGTATCGCAAACGATCGAGAGTTCGTTGGCAAAGGCAATGTTGACGTCGCGGAACGAATTTTCGACCAGCTTCACCATCTCTGCGGCGCGTGCGCTCGTGATGACGCAATCGCCCTTGACGAAGCGTTTGTAGAAGACCTGCGCGCGTGCCGCGCAGCCGGGCGTGATGCCGCCGATGCAGCGGTCGTTCTTGCTGAGTTCAATGAGAATTCTGCCGGGCAGCACACGCTCCGGACAATAGCAGATCGCGACATCTGCGTTTGGCTGGTCCTGGTGCGGAAAGGCAATATCCGGGCGCAACTGTTCTAGAAGGTCGCGAACCTTCTCCGTGGTACCGACCGGCGATGTCGATTCGATGATCACCGTATCCCCGTACTTCAACACCGGTGCGAGCGACCGCACCGCGTCGAGAAGATAGCTGATGTCGGGGGTGTGATTGTCCCCAAACGGAGTGGGCACGGCAATGAGGAAGTAGTCTGCCTCTGCGACAGTAAGCGACGTGCTCAGCATGCCACGCCCGACGACGCCCCGCACGAGCCCGTCAAGATCGACTTCTTCGATATGGACGTGGCCCGAACCGACGGTTTCAACAACGTGGGGATTGGTATCGATGCCAAGCACCCGGTAACCGGATGCCGCGATGATCGCGGCGGTCGGCAGGCCGATATACCCCAAGCCGATAACGGCAACGTCAAACCGGGCGTCAGAACTCACGGCAGATTACCTCCACAATATATTCGCTGCTGCGCCCGTCGCCATAAGGATTGTGCGCCTTGGCCATTGCCTCGTAGGCGGCGTGGTCATCGAGCAGCGTGAACACTTCCGCAACGATGCGGTCCTCGTCCGTGCCGATCAGGCGGGCCGTTCCGGCATCGACCCCCTCGGGTCGCTCGGTGGTTTCGCGCATCACCAGAACCGGCTTGCCAAGTCCGGGTGCCTCTTCCTGCACGCCGCCGGAATCGGTGAGCACGAGGGTGCACATCGACAGCAACCGCACGAAGTGCGGGTAATCCTGGGGTTCGATCATCGCGACATTGTCGATGTCGGCCAGGACCGGGTTCATGACCGCGCGAACATTGGGATTGGGATGGACCGGAAATATCACTGCGACGTCGTCGCGCGCGGCAATGCGGCGCACCGCACGGGCAATATTTGCCATGCCATCGCCGAAGTTTTCCCGGCGATGCGAGGTTACGAGCACGATCCGCCTGGCGGCAAAGCGCGCGGCGAGTTCATCGAGCGCAGCAGTGCGCTGCGGCTCTGCGGCGAGCCGGCGCGTGGCTTCGTGCAACGCATCGATGACCGTGTTGCCAACGACATGAATGGCGCGCTCGGGAACATTCTCGCGGCGCAGCGCGGTAGCCGCTGTCTCGGTAGGGGCAAAATGCTGGTCTGCGATAGCGCCGACGACCTTGCGGTTCACTTCCTCGGGCCATGGCTGATAGATGTCATAGCTGCGCAATCCCGCCTCGACATGGCTGACAGGGATCTTGCGATAGTAAGCGGTCAGCGCGGCGACCATGGCGGTTGCGGTGTCGCCTTGGACGATAACGCGGTCGGGCGCCTCGCGGTCGAACACCTGGCCGAGACCGGTGAGCAACCGTGCCGTCAGATCATCCAGGGACTGCCCGGGTTGCATCAGGTCCAGGTCGATGTCGGGGACGATTCCGCTGAAATCCAGAATCTGGTCGAGCATCTGGCGATGCTGCGCAGTCACGCAAACCAGCGTGGTCAGGCCAGGCGCCGCACGGAGCGCGTGAATCAGGGGAAAGAGCTTGATCGCTTCGGGACGGGTCCCGAATACAACGACGACTTTCTTCGTTTCCGCCTCCATCGATCAAGACATTCCGTTGCCGATGACCGGTCGACCGACGATCTGCTCGGCCCGTGCGGAGGCGACAACGCCGGGCAATCCGCTATCGTTCGATGCAGGGCACGTCGAGTTCGGCGCGTTGCGGTTGAAGCCAACGGTGAAGGCCCGCGATCCGGCGGCCGAATACCGCGCCGGCAAGCCTTCCATAACATCTGTTCCCGGCACGCATGCTACCCCCGTGGCAACCACATTGGCGAAAGCCGATGAGGATGCTCAACCCGTCGATGCTGCTCATTACCACATCGTGGCGCAATTCATAGTTGCGTTGCAGCAATACAGATTTGGCCACATCGAGCCCAACCTTTCGGCGCAGGAGGCTGCGCAACATGGCGACAACGGCCAGTGCGATGGGTTTTGGGCTGAAAGATGTCGACGGGCAAGCCGGGAAACGCGATCCGCGATGTCATGCCTTCGCCAAGATGGCTATCGCACGAATGGCGGGACACATTCTTTTTTCGATGGCGTGGCGGTCAAGATCTCCACGGCTCCCTCAATGGCGAATTCGTTTCATTCGGTCGGAGCAATGATGCGTGAAAATACCGGTAATTCACTTTATCGTAGGGTGAGGCCGGATTCCCTCGGTTGGTGGGATGGCGATGTGGGGAGGTCTGTGATTCAGAATCAATCGCGGCGTGAACAGAATTGAAGGGGCTTCGTGATGGAATTATCTGGTGATAACAGTATGGAAGTTCCAAAGAAAAAAATTAGTAAAATAGGGAGATTAACAAGATTAATTTGGTCTATAATTGATCCCAGGGCATGGGCTCATTTACTTAAGATCATAAATTACTATAATTATACGCACGTAGCTCAATTAAGGCGCATAAAAATTGGCAAATCTCCGAGCATAAGTCCGGATGTGTCTTTTTCGAATTCAGAACGAATTTTTATTGGCGATAGGGTCCGAATAGGGTCCGAATAGGGTCCCGCTGTCATTTGTGGGCCGGCTTGTCAAAGAGTTGCATATACTTGGGAGATGACGTGCTGTTCGGACCGGAAGTCTTGATAACCGCAGCGACTTACAACTTCAATAATGGTTCGCCGGTTACGGACCAAACCATGAAAGAGGACGATGTGTTTATCGGCAATGATGTGTGGCTGGCCACTCGCGTTATAGTCCTGCCTGGAACGCGCATCGGCGATGGATCAATTGTTGCGGCGGGGTCGGTGGTCAAGGGCGAAATTCCGCCGATGTCGATCGTTGCCGGTGTCCCGGGGAAGGTTGTTTCGCAACGGAATATCAAAGCCTGACAGGGTCAGCCCGTACTGCGCACCGAGTCTGGATATCGGCCGAATGCAGCTTTGGAGCGTGAGTGGCCCGTGTGCAGGTCCTGCGATTGCTCTGTCTTCCAGGACCGATGGGCGCGCGCGTCCCCGGCTTCGCAAAACCGGCGACACATTTGGTGATGGCCGGACAGCACCCCGGCGTCGGGCGCCGGAGTGCTGAGGGGCGGTTTGTGCGTCAGAAATGCCAGTAATGGATCGCAGACGTGTTCCAATGCATGGCTCTGCCGATATGTCCGTCTGCGCGACTGCGCAGGCCCCTTGCGGCAGGGTTTTCTTCCTCGCCGAGGATTTCGTCGCGTGCCTTGTGCAGCAGTTCATCGACCTTGTGCAACCGGCTGCCGTGGTCGCCCCAGACGAATCCCGGCGGGGGCTGGTTGTCGATATCCTTGCCGTCCGAGATCGAGGCCTGGACAAGTTCCTGATAGGCGGCGCGGATTTCAGCCTGAGCCTTGTTTTCGTCCTCGGCCTGGACCGGTTCATTGCCACCGCGATGCTGAATCAGCCAATAGGCGGTGCGCAGATCGGCAAGTGCGTGAAGGTAACCGGGATGCTGGTTCCACCACTGGGCCTGCGCGGCCATCGGCAGGGTCAGTACCCCGATCGCGCCCGACAGCGCCAATCTCAATTTGGAATTCATCGCTTTGTTTCCTCTCGTCCCCAAGAATCCAGAGAGATTTCGCGGCCAAGCGCAAGGGTCGCATCCGGCCACCACCAGGATGAATAACCAAGCCAACCTGACAGTGCAATGAACGCCGGTTTGTCAATTGTTGGTTGATCACCAGATTTTTCATTCGGCCAAAGCCTATCCGTCAGCATGTCGCAAAACATGACGCACCTCACTTCAATTCACATACGATCTGCGTTAAGCCGGATCAGGACCGGCGAACGAGCATGTCCGCCGATTGAGTCGTTCCATGTGGCCGGGCCCTCCGCCCGGCTGGTTCAGACCGGCACCCCGGGTGGGCGTCCGGCCATGCCTTTCGGCCTCTGATGCGGAGCTTCGCAAGATGACAACCATTGCATGGAGCCTTGCAACCGGTGGCGATTGGGACACCGCCGCCAACTGGTCTTCCGGCACCGTACCGGGTCCCACAGCAGCAGTCACAATTGGTACCCAGAGCACAGCAACCATCACGCATTCGGTCAACCAGTCCGATCAGGTGGCCAGTCTGGCGCTGGCCGCAGCGGACACCCTGTCGATTTCCAACGGTTCATTGGTCGTCAGCAATGCCTCTGCGCTTGCGGGCGCGGTGACTCTGTCCGGTGGCACGCTGGAGTTCGACGGCACGAGTTCGATTGCCGGGGCATTCCAGCAATCGGGCGGGACGTTGCAAGGCAGCGGCATCGTGACCCTGGCCGGCGGTGCGGCATTTTCCGGCTCCGATTATCAAAGCGGTGCGGGCACGACCGTCCTGAAAGGCAACAGCAGCGCATCCGGCAATATTACGTTTGAATCGGGCCGTATCCTCAAGAATGAGGGCACTTTCACTCTCGCCAACACATCTCAGGCCGTGCAGTTCGCTGTATCGAGTGGGTCGAGCCTGAACAATGTGTCCGGCGCCACGATCGCGCTGGCCAATGGATCGTCGTGGTCTGTCTATGGCGGCGGTACTATCGACAACGCGGGCACGATCCGCATTGGAACCGGCAGCACGTTCGCCTTTGCCGGCAATTGGACGAATACGGGCGGAACGCTGATCTTTGGTTCCGGGGCAAATGTCACGCTTTCGGGCGGTGGTACAATCACTGGCGGGACAATCATCGACAATGGCGCGACGTTGAGCGCCAATTCCGAGACATTGTCGGACGTGACCTATGACGGGACGCTGGATCTCGAATACGGTGCGTTGAACAGCCCGATAGCGATGTTCATCGCGAACAGGCTGACGATGCATGGGGCCAACGGCACAGGCAAGGGCACGATCGATGTAGGCACCACAACTGCCTATGAAGGCCTGATTTTCGAAAACACGCAAACCATCGACAACGCGACGATCAACCTCGGCTCCGCCAGCTATTATGACGGCGCGATCTCTGACGATGATACCAGCGGGGTTGGCGGGCAGGTCCTGACATTTGGCACGGGGCTTACGATCAACACCACCCAGGGCTCGTCGTCGATCGGGTATGCTCCCTATTTCGGTTACCGGGCCGAGAGCATTGTGAACGACGGCACGATCAACGCCGCGAGCGGCACGCTTGATATCGACTCCACCAGCTTTGCCAACAACGGCACGATCACCGTGTCCAATGGCGTCGTGCTCAATCTTGAAAGCAACTGGAGCAACACGGGAACGATCAATATCGGCGCCGGCGCTTCGGCCGATCTCGACTTCAATGGCAGCAACAGCGGCGCGATCAGTCTTGCGAGTGGCGGCATTCTTTATCTGGAGGGCACTCTGAGTGGTGCGTCGCTGGCGAACATCGCCGACAACGGTGGCGACATGATCCTTGCGGGGACAGGTACGATCAACGGCGGTACGATTGCCGGCGGCACGGTTCAGGGTCTCAGCTTTGCGGGAGGCACGCTCGATGGCGTGACCTTCGACGGGACGCTGGACCTTAACTCCGCCACAACTTACTACTCCAGAGCGCTGTTCATTGCGGACGGGCTGACCATGCATGGCGCCAACGGCACCGGGAACGGCACAATCAATCTCGGCACCACGGGCGACGACACTGAAGGCCTGATTTTCGACAACACGCAAACGATCGACGATGCGACGATCAACCTGGGTTACGTGGGCAGCTATGGCAGCGTAATCTCTGACGATGATACCGCCGCGACCGGTGGACAGAGTCTGACATTCGGCAAGAACCTGACGATCAACGCCGTCAATGGCTTCATCGGCTATGATCCCGACTACCACGAAATCGCCGAAAGCATCGTCAACGACGGCACGATCCACGCCACGACAGGCGTGGTTACCATTGATGCGGGCAGCTTGACCAACAATGGCGCGATCAGCGTCGCTGCCGGCGGGACGCTTTATATAGGGGGCGTTTTACAAGGAAACTGGACGAACAATGCCACAATCGATGTCAGTGCCGACAGTACGCTGTGGCTGGAAGGCAGCGGGAGCAACGATGGCACCATCAACGTCGGCGCGGGCGGAACGATCTGGCTAACCGGCACTTGGAGCGGCGCAGGCAAAGTCGTTCTGGCCAGCGGAAGCACCGCCTATGTGGATCAGAGCGCTTCTTCGCTGGCCAACATTGTCAACAACGGCGGCACCATCGTCGATACTTACACCCTGACCTCTGGCGCGGATACGATAAACGGCGGTCCCGGCGCCAACGCGGTGGTCGCCGCGGGCGGTACGTTGTCTGCGGCCGACCGGATCAACGCCGGCAGCGGCGACGATTCCACTCTGATCCTGCTGGATAGCGGGATTTTTGACCTCGCTCTGCCTGCGACACTCACCAACATAGCCTCTGTCGACGCGCACGAAGAAGTTGGCCCGGTTCAGGATGTCACGATGCGTTCCGGGCTCAATGTGACCGTTAATGTCGCAAGCTTTGCCGGAGGCAACGCGAGCAATGGCGCGATCACGCTGATCGGAGCGAACGATGCCGATGTGTTCAATCTGGGCTCGGGCGCCGACACCGTCACGCTGGGCAGCGCGGCGGAAACTGTGAACGGCGGTTCCGGGACCGACATCATCAATGGGACCGCAGCGACGGCGGGCGCGGCGATCCACGGGGGATCGGGCATCACGACGCTGCGCCTGACTGGCGGCGGAACGGCGACGCTGAACAGCAACAGCACCGGGATCATGACGGTGACTCTGATCGCTGCGCCGCGTGGTCAGACCCAACCGGCGTGGAATTTCAACGCCAACGCGATGGCCGGGCTGACCATCGCTGACCAGTCGGGTGCGGGCGACACCATCACGCTGGGCAGTGCCAGCCAGTCTGTCACGACGGCGGCGGGCAGCGATGTCGTGATGGCAACGGCTGCGACCGCCGGGGCAAAGATCATCGGGGGCGCCGGCACAGTGCTGGACGTTCAGGGCGGCGGCAGCTTTGCGCTCAACGCAGCGACGCGTGGTGTGACCGTGGAGCTTGCCAGCCCGACAACGATGACGCTTAACAACAACAGCGGGCTTGTCGTCACCGGCAGCAGCGGCGGTGACACGCTCATTGCGACAGGGTCGTTGTATCATGACTTGCTCGATCTTGGCGGCACAGGAAACACGCTGGTCCTGAGTGGCGCCGGGACGTTCAATCTGAGCGCGGCGACATCGATCACGAATATCCAGGCGATCGATGCAAGCGAAGGGCAGGCCGCTTACACGTCGGGGGGCACCAACGTGCCCACCACCTTGCAGACGGTCTACCTGCGCGCCGGGCAGGACGCGACGGTCGATGTTGCAAACGGGGTTGCGGCGGCGGGCAATCCGAACCCCGAAAAAATTGCTATTGTCGGCGCCAATGATGCCGACATGATCAATCTTGGCTCCGGGACCGACACGGTCACGCTGGGTAGCGCGGCGGAAACAGTGAACGGCGGATCGGGCACTGATACCATCGACGCGACCGCGGCGACGGCGGGCGCGTCGATCCACGGGGGATCGGGCAGCACGACGCTTGACCTGACCGGTGGCGGGTCGGCGAAGCTCGGCAGCGACAGCACCGGCATCACGACGGTGATCCTGTACGCTGCTCCAAACGGTCGGACGCAGCCGGCGTGGAACTTCATCGCCAACGCGATTGCGGGGCTGAATATCATCGACCAGTCGGGTGCGGGCGACACGATCACGCTGGGCAATGTCGGCCAGTCGGTCAGGACGGCGGCGGGCAGCGAT
>Ga0116227_10004038_pt1 | contig 32109 bp, 23 predicted proteins | sample S1TSphgellanicum_FD_89693 | JGI IMG/M metagenome (GOLD analysis project Ga0116227, IMG submission 89693) | Host-associated microbial communities from peat moss isolated from Minnesota, USA - S1T2_Fb - Sphagnum magellanicum MG | ecosystem: Host-associated > Plants > Peat moss > Unclassified... | reverse complement strand
GATCAGCACTTTTTGCACGTTCATTATTGTTATGTGTATGAATTGTTGATGGAGAAGGTGGTCTGCGGGGTGCTAGTGAATGATCTGATTCATAATAAGTAGTTGCTTTAGCTTGTTGGTGATTTTGTTTAGTTGAATGAAATGATTGATTATCAAAACCTGTACTTTTAAATGAATAAGAACTAGTCATTGTTTGTAAATCTTCTTGTGAATTCATAGTTGTTCCTCGATGCATTATTATTTCACTATTAAAAAATAAAATAAAATTCTAGTATAAACTGTTCTCTGAAATATATGTTTAAATAAGACTTCTCACTCACCTGCTACTTTTTTTTTTAAATCAACAATTTTTGATGAATATGACTAGAAAAATTTTTTTTTTTTTTTTTTTTTTGTTTAAATTTGGGTAAGAACCACTTGGTATGTATGCATAATGGTCAATTTTTGCAAGATTATTAATAGTGAGAACTTCAAAACAAGATGCAAAAACAGTAAGTTGAAACAAATGTGCATGGGCATTGGACATTTTATCAACTAATTGAGAAGTGGAAAAAGAAGGATATGATCCCAGGCATCATTAAAAGTAGACAATTTAGTCAACCATTACATCCTACCATTGAAACCAACATCTCAAGAATCCTACTCATGGCAAAGCTATTACTCCTCAAAAAGTAAAGAAAAATATTCATCAACAGGAATATTTATCACTACAACTAATGAGCAACATTGAAATAGCTAGCTATGTTCAACATTGTATCATTTTCATCAATGATATTCTTCTCTTTCATAAAAAATTCATTAATGGACCTTCTTGTGGACAATATATTCTCACACCAAGTGACCAATTCTTCATACTCATGGTGAACTTATCCAAATTGTCAACTCCCAACTTACAACATCATAGGCTTGTCGACATTTTAAGTATGTTGAAAATTCTTTTAGTTTTGATCTAAGATTTAAGAATCCCAATAATTTATTGGACCAAGAAACAATGTTTGAAATTTGTGCTTCATGGGACTTCAACCAAATCAAAGGCAACATAAAATCTTCAAGCTTCACATGCAAATGCCAGAATAAAAACAACTCATTTTTTAACAACCCTTGCAAAGTAACCTCCCTTGAGGTCACTACCCCAAAAATGGAACCATCATTGTCATGAATCGGTGTTAGTTCAATAAGGCCATCAATGCCAAGATTTAAGAATTTAAATGTAACCACCAATAATGGCATCATATTTTTTCATCACTTGTATCAATTTTTTCTTTCCTACAAATGGGTGAAAGCACATTACAATGGTCAAAAATTGTTGTCCCAAATACTATTTTTTGAAACAACATGTTTTTGAACTTTCACCAAGTTAATATTAAAAGGGTTTTTTACAAATGGTACTTGGAATAAAATAATTCAAAACCCAAAAAATAAGATTCAAAAAAAATCCCATTTTGCAATTGATATTAAATTATTAAAAAGTATATTAATGAAAAAATTATAATCATCACGATATACTGCAAAGTGCAAATATATTTCAAAAATCATTTAAACAATTACCAAACTTGATGAAGTACTCAATCATATATTACATATGAGTTCATTATCCCATTTCAATTTTATATGAATAGTTACATACATGTCATTTTATGAAAAACATCTAGATGAGGTTTTTCATTTATACAAGCATAAATGTGTGAATACATAAACATTTGTTGAAAAAACACTATCATTTGAAAGGTAACAAAAATTTTGTTGGAGGTTTTGTATCAAAAATCTATTTTATGTGTTTTTTGAAACACTAGATGAAATGAAAAAAAATATGCCCCTAAATTAATTATACAAAATGTAACACCGTAGTGTGTTTTCGCCCAAATGTTTTCATTGCATCAAAGGATTTAAAACATAGGTCTAACATTAATTCCAACATGTTGTGAACCTTATTAACATTGTACATAGATGCAAATGCCACAAATGGAACCAAGACAACCTAAATTTTTTGCCATCATATACACACACAATCCCCCAATTCAAATTCAAAATTCCCCCTCACAAAATTGACAAAACTAATTTCAAATTGTTCAATCTGACTTTGCATACACACACTTATTGAATGTGTAGGATCTAGGGTGTTAAGTTTGATTCAAGGTACATTGATTCACAATGGGAAACATAGTTTAAACAACTACTTTGTAAATTGCCTATATGTATGAAAGTGAATGCATAATTGAATGTCTCAATATCGGTAGAAATTGCGCTCTCTATAAGTCCATATAAGATTTTTTTAAATGATTCAAATGGACATGGTTTTTATTTTTCAAAATATTATTATTTTAATTTTTGAATAATACATGTTCAATCACCTACAAAGTTTCCCAAATCTATGTGAAAACTTGTATTTAATGTAACTGATGTCATTTTTGAATTTGGAAGTCTTAAAAGGAAAACCCACAAAGTTCTTTAAAATATTACCCCATCTAAAAATTTCAAAAAATATGCTTTTAGAACCAAAAAAATTGAAAAATAAACAAAAATAACAATTCATATGGACTTATGAAAATACGGTTAAATTTTAACCATTCAAAAGTCCTTAACTATCAAATGATTAATTTTTTTCAAATAAAAGATTCTTCATATGAATTTGTATTACATCATATATTGAGTCCCAATAAAAAATTTGGAATGTGAATCAATATAAATTTGGTGATGGTCCAGTTAGATGATTAGTCCATATTTTTCAATTTCAAAAGTTCATTACTACTAATAAATGAATTTTTTAATCAATATATAACCACACAATTTGTTTCATAATGAAGTTGTTACTTTAAATTCAAGTCCCAATTAGTAAATTTAAAGATATGTTAATCACCATATGCATTTGAATAAAGGGTACCTAGGAGAAAAACAACGTTTCATCACAATAATGAGACACTCAATTGTGCATCTAACACACAACCTTGTAATTCTTGAGTTTCTTGTTTCACATAACAAAAATTGATGGCATCCTAATATTCCAAGGTTTCTTGGAACATGATCACTTTGTTAGCAAACATAGTTTTCATTAATGTTTTCAATTTTTGATGGGAGGGCCCAACATCCAGGCATGCCCTTTACCATTCATGAGTCCTTTATTGGACTTTTTAATCCAAGTAAATTTTTTTTGTAAGATAGATTATGTGGCCATCAAACTAACCTCTTGAAAACCAACACAAACATTGGTATCATTACAAGCACATCAACATGCTTTCCTAAAAGCATGGCCAAAACATGATGTTTGCCAAAAAACTATAAGTGTTAAAAGAGCACATCTAATCTCTAAACTAGGAGCTTGTGTAAAGGTGGATAGATTACCACCTTCATCCTTCACATAAGCAATCAATTTGTCTAGCAAATTACAAGATGATAGGAGATCCTTGACATGCATTACCATTGGAATACTAATTGTACTTGTGGTTTCAAAAAGTTTCACTATCACATGACAAGGTAACCATTATAAGTTTATGAAATTAATCAAAAGAACAAATGTGTTTTGTCCAGAATATCCATAAGTCGAAAGAAGAAGATTATTGTATCACATGAATTTAAAGTGGGCATCACATATTGTTCCACGATTTTGGCCCCCAATGAAAGGATGGCATGTTGAATCATTTGATTCTTATTTGGAAACACAACCTAGGGATTTTTACACATGACCAAGTGCTTCAACCACTAATTTTCCATTATGCAAATAGAGATGTCAACTTTTGCAACAAGTAATAAAAAGTTCTTCATGAATTTCTTTTGTTGTGCATCATTTTTTTTATAAGGATTAACACTCCCAAAATTAGTTGTGATGGCCCCATAACTAACATTAGAGTTCTTTTTGGATTTTTCCCAATGCTATTCTTTTGTATTAAAAATTGAATTAACGTTTTTCCACTTACGTCAAGTAGTTGGATGTTTAACCAAATTATGCTTCTTCATAGAAGTAATCTCATGTTGCTAATTCTATGAAATCATAGCTTTCTTCTTCTTGGTGGTGTTGTCAAAACTATAAATTTAAGAAATTAAATGCATGTTTTGAAACATAACAAGATCTGGGTAATTTCCATCATTCACCACATAAGAATGCAAAGGATAAACAACTTGTGATGAAGGACCCATGCCTTCTTATTCAAGGTCAATTGAATCTTCAAACTTCCCCTGTAATTTTTGTTTCAACATCCAAGTTGTTTAGGGTTACAATGCGTTTAAAAGTAGATGACCCATTTGGCATTGAAATTTACCAAGCATTAGCCTTGAAACTATAGCTAAGTTCCAAGTCATTTATATCATCATAATCTTATTGTAGGTGTTCGTTTAAATTGAATGTTTCAATCTTTACCATTTGCACTTTAATTTTGTGAAAAAATGAAATAAAAAAGTCCAAAAGTGACAAGGACCTTGTTGTTACAACCAAAACCAAAGAAAGTGGGTGACTATGGTTCTTGGTGCAACAAGTCAAGTTCATCAAATAATTGTTCAATAGTTTGGTTTTGAAAACTATAATTTCAATAATCAAGACCCTTAGATTGAAAGTCTAATGTAAAAATAGGGTTTTGGTTTCCAAGCACCAAAAAAAAAAATTAAACAATAAAAATGTTTTGATTCAAAAACAATAACGTGATTTTTGCATTTCAAGACTCATGAATACCTCAAACATACAAATAGACTCCCTTTTCACAAACACATTGTGGATAAATCCACATAAGCATTTTGAATTTCAAACAATAAAAATAAAGAATCAATTTTAGGTCTTCGACCAACAAAATTATGGTATTTAATTCCAAGCTTCTTAAGAAATTGGAGATCCTCGAGCACATTTATCAATTATGAACTTATAATTTATTAGTAAATTGTGTAGAATTTAATTTTGATTGTTGTCAGTTGAGAGGAAAATGCATGCAAGCCGAATCACACACCCCTAGTAGTTTGTTGATCTTCAACTTTAATTTTTCCTTACAAGAATTTAATCAATGCTTGCAATGACATTGAAGGGAATCACAAAATCACAATTAACAAGTATATGCAACTATTGAAGACGTAAAGCCTTGAAGGAATCTATATTGACAAAAGGCAACATGTTATCACCAAAAGACAAAGCAAGAATGGAGAAACAAAAGATGGACAATGGACTTATGTTCAAAGGAATTTGTCATGATAGAAAGCAAAAGGCCATTGCTAAAAACCAAAGTGAAAATGGAGAGACAAAAGACAAATAATAAACTTATGTTTGAAGGAATATATCTTAATTGAAAACAAAAGGCCATTGTTGGAAGCCAAAGTGAGAGTGAAGAGATTGGAGACGAATAATGGACTTGTGGTTTAAGGTTTTAAGTTTAAGGCAAAAAATGGATAGTGAATATTTAAATGGATGAAAACATTTGGATGAAAAAAAGGTGAACATGAAAAAAAATTGGCTTGGGTGAGCATGAAAGGTCCAAGCAAAAGATATGCAAGCTTGCCAAGAAAGTAGAAATTTTTAATTGAAAAAATCTAGTCGATAAGATACACAAGGAGCTCAAACTCAATGTATATTGTCACATTAAAAGAGGTAGAAATTACAACCTTTTTCAAGTCTAATAATGCATAATAGAGATTAGAATAACCCATGTAGGAAATTTAAACAATTGACACCTTTATACTAGCATAAAAAGGCTATTTTGCAAGATTTCTTTCCTATAGTCACAATCTTGGAAGGGTTTGTATGGAATGTGATTATACACATTTGAATCACAATTTGTTAGCATCACAAAAAAAAGTGGTCACCCAGGGTGTGATTATAAAGGGGGTTTACTATATTGGGTAGAGTGTAAATGCAAGGAGCATTTGAGATGGTGAAAGAGTTTTATCACTTCAAAGTGTACTCATAGATTTTATGATTGTGGTAAAGAGTTTGACTATTTTGAAACATTTCAATGTCATGTTAAATAGGTGGAATGGATTGAGCATTAGAGTTGTATTAAAATATTCATACAACGTACAATTGTAAGAAAGTGTTTGAAAGGGTAAGAGAGTTTTATGACTGTGTTAAAGAGTTTGACAACTTTTAATCATTTCAATGCAATTTTATTTTTTTTCAATTTTGTGGTGTATCTGAGGTGACAATCATCCATATGCAGATTTAGCCAAATTTGACTATTAACAAATATGAAACGAAAAATATTAATATCCTTCTATATTTTTGGCTACCTACTTGAACCACATATTGAAACATGGCAAATTTTTTCAAATAATCATTGACATTTGAACAACTTATTAAAAAAAATCAAAACAATGCAAACATTTCCCACAAAAGAAAAAGGCAATTTCAACGTCATCCTCCACCAGTTTAGGAAATCAAAATCTGCCTAGGTTTTTAAAAATGGTAAAGCCTTTGACCATGGGCTGCACCAAAATTGGGCCCATGCTTAGCTCTACCTTCCATGGCTCCTTGTTCCATTAAAGCTCGCAGCCTCAAGCTTCACCTATCACTTAAATTTTTTTGATGGGCTTGAAAGGTTTTTCATCCAAATTGTTATTTTACAAGTTCAGAAGCAACCTATTCAGGTATATCCTACAGAACCGTTACCACAAAGGAATTTGTTCGGAAGAAGAGGGAGCACTTACCACATGTTGTATTTGACCTTCTTGGGGAAGGTGTTGTTTGTGAACATGGGGTGGAAGTAGTTTTGCTGCACTGACTGGGTGCATAGAAGGTGGTTGACAAGGTAGAGGGGGATTAAAGGAAATAGAATTATGAGGATACAAAGAACTTCTGAGGAACACAATCATGAAGAAGATCAAGCCAGCCCCATGCACTAATTCTTTCATTGAATTTTCACCAAATTTCAATCTAAAAAGATGCTTTCAATCTATACAACAACTTTTAATGGAGAATATAGCCCGAATTTGCCATATTTCAAGAAATGTTTTTCCAAATTGCCAAATGTTTTAATAATAAGTTCCAGTAGCTACAGGTAGCCAGGAATATAGAAGGACTTTTTATTTTAAAAAGACATTTATATATTTGTCATATATAGCCAAAATTGTCTTTTTCTGTGGGGGGGGTGGGGGGGAGGGGGGATGATCACCACTTTGGCTAGATCACAAAATTGAGGGAAAAAAACCATTTCCCAACCTCATTTCAACTTTGAAGTAAGCTTATTAAAAGTGTGAAGCATTCATCCATGAATTACGCAAGCAGCTGGAACTATATATTGTTAAAACTGGATTAATACACAGTAGTAGCTGGTACTACTGCTAGAGGTTCAGTAGTTAATTAAGTACGTGCAGATCAACATTCATTCATTTGAGCAACTAAATGATCCATTAATTTTGCATGCAGCTACCTTCTATAGGAAATGGATATTAAAAAGCATTTGAGTCAATAAGTAGTTGCAGATCTGAGACCCCTCAACATTATATGTGCACATTGTTGTTACTGCTGCAGGCAGTACAAAAGTATTTGCTGCTTCTTGTTTTTCTTGTCTGTGAATGATCAAATCCATCTCTTTCTCAAAGAAAGATGGATGATTGCAGAGACACTTTAGACTCATGTTATGCATGTTTTTGGTGGCTTGTATTGGGCATATACAAGCCCCAAAACCTGCATAACAGGACGCAACATGTTTCTGGGCACCACCAAGCTGTGTCTGGGCACTGCCCCCAGACACATATTGGACAAGCCAAAAGGCAATGAATGAAAAAAAAAAGCAGACAATACTTTTGTATTGCTTGCAATAACAACTATTTTATTTGCGCATATAATGTTGGGGACTGAGAGACCTAGTGCACAATGCACATTGATGGCCTGCACCTCCTACCACACAGGTACAAATGAGTACCTATTTGGCAATTATTTGAATTTTCAGAGAGTCTTTGGATCTAGTTTTTTTAATATTTCAGAATCATAGAACCACCATCGATCCCAGTCCCGGTTCCTTTTTTAAAATTTAGAATCAAAGAACTGCAAAGTCTTGGTTATTTCAAAACTCAAAAAACCTGTAGTTTTCCTAGAAGAACCAATGGTTTCCTGATATTTGTGCCAAAAATCACCACCACTGCCTACACCCGTCAAGTGTGCTGAAGATTTTTCTACATTCATATTTTTAATATCACCAAATTTGACTAAATATTCTTATGGATGATTGTCACTTGAGCAACATCACAAAATTGAAAAATAATTCCTTCATCTAGTTCTACCTTGTTAAAAGATTGGCCGAATTCAGTTAGCAGGGAGCTCACGAATGCTGTGGTGTAGCAACTTTGTAATTTATTGTAGTTCACATCTTGTCTTGGAATGGATTAATTGCTACAACTAATCTGCATTTTGAGATCATATATTGCAGTTGGAATATAATTTATACTAGCATTTTGAAAAGTTCATAATCATGGCTGGTTTTAATTATGTGGTTTTAATTTGGACTCTTAGGTCCAGCAGCTAGTAGTAGCATCTAGAAGCAGAGAAATCAGGATTAATGTTTTTTTTAGGAATTTTTTGTTTGTAGCCAAATGTGGGAATCATCCATATGAGCACTGTAGAAAAAGTGGTGATCATCCTTATGAAGATTTAGCCAAATCTGGTTGGAACCCAGAAATAAAGCACAAAAAAAATTAATCATCTTTCGATAATTCTTTTGGCTACACAAAGAAAACCAGGTATGTGAATCGGGCAATCTTAACCTCTTTTTTTCCCCCTCATTTCTGGTGACTAAAAACCTCCAAAATCACTTTTTTTTCCTTTAATTTTAATTACACGAGACTTATATAACATTTTGCAGCCTGCTGTTGCAAGGTTGGACATCATTCCTTGATTGGTCTTCCAGCTCTCTCGTTCTTCTCTCCAGCCTGTATCACCATGTATTGGTCCACCAAAGCTTGAAGCCTGGGGGGAGTAGAGATCAGACCACCTCTTCTCGGTTTAGACTCAAGCTCAAGATTCTACCAAGCTTCAACGAGTAGGATAGGAGATTGTCCCCACCCTTCCAGGAGTAGAGATTGGGGTTAACATCCATTTCACCCATCTTGTCACAAAACAGCAGGAATTGGGTCTTTTTGGGCCCTTTTGCAACTCTTATTACTCGGCAAACTTTGTCATTCGAAGAAAACCTGTCTTTCTTTTTTTAATCCACACATGTGCAATTGTTCTCCACCCTTGTGAAAACAATTCTGTAGCTTTGTTCTTTAAGAAGCTTTCCTTATAAGGCTGCCTTATCATGTTCCACCAAAAATTGACCACCAATATATCCTTAGGCATCTTGGGATTCTGCTCTTCAACTTGTTTGTGAGCTTAGCCGAGACTCTTTCAACACAATTCCAAATCAATGATCTTGGAACCGTTTTAGGCTCATTCTGCAAACATCACTCAAGGCTTGGGAACCACTTACTACCTACCACTTACAACCTTTATAAAGTTGATATTTCTACAGCCCAAAATAGGATATGTACTACAAGTTGGATTCCCTTGGTTCAATTGCATACAAAATCCATTTACTCAACAACACCTCAGTTCCTTCTACAGGATCAGTTTGGGTAAGCAGGTTCATAACTGAACAGAAGCTAGAAACTAGAAGCTAGTGACCAAAGAGCTGTATAGTCCAGCGCAAACGTTATGATAGATTGCTTCATTGTTGGTAATCATGTGTTAAATTGTCTATTATCAAACATTTGGTAGTTGACTATTGTGTTTGGAAGTTTTGAAGGACTTCATTGGACATGACCAAGTATGTTATTCAAAAAGTGGGTTAAGTAGGGGGAAAATATTTAGGAGAAATTTGATTTGTGATCACAAAGTTGTGTTTGGTAATGAGTATATTTGGTCATTTAAACTAGAGGGAAATTGATTGATAATTGAAAGGTGGATTCAGCATGTAACAAAAAAATGTTCAGAAATAAGATAGACGACTTGCGTAAGATTTGGTACACCATTAAATATGTAATCAAGGGCAAATTGTGCATGCACTTTGACTCACTTGTGTAAAAACTTGACATCTTTCAGGAATTTATTCTTCAAGCAAGTCCTCCTTACCACCTAGTTTGGAAAGTGGACTACAAAGTTTCTTGGAGTTTTTAGTCCCTAATGTTATCATATTAAGGCCTACATTAGAGAAATTTGAAATGGATTCACAACTCAAGAAACAATCAAATTTGATTAGAAAAGAATAAGTAGACTAATTATACAAGAAAAATTATTCAAAATACACATATTAATGTTGGGTCCAAAAGTCTACAATTTTACAAAGTGTCATCAAGTTCAAAGAGAGCAAAAACATCATGTTTAGGAACAAGAGGACCATAAAGGTTAGGAAGAACAAAACAAATAAGAGCTCTTTTTGTTCCACTACACCACACATGGATATACATTCTCGCAACTTACACATCAACAACAATCAAAGGCTTAGTTTACGAAGACTTTGCTAATCTCCACCCTCTCATTGATTTGTGTGAAGAACTAAAAACATATGCTACACAAATTTATCAAGACCTAACTTTTTTTTTGCAATCTTGGTTTTTCTTCAAAAAAGACAGGGGCATACCTCCAATGGGACATTGACATTTTGCCATTATTATTTGGAGGCTAGGTCCAAGAGGAACCAACATTTGAAAATTATAGCAATGCAAGGGAAGGGCCAATATGAAGTACCAAGATGAGGAAAAACATAAGCATTCATGGGCTTGAGCCAACAAGTTTTTTCAATGTTCTAAGGATGTAGCAAAATGGGGTGCCAACCTTTGAGGAAGATGACCAAGAGAAATAACAAACTCCATCTATTAGACCAACCACACAAACCACACATATGACACCACCACCCACACAAATCAAAATAAAGGGTGACATATTACCAATTGCTTTACCTTGTGGCAAATGGACTAATTAACAACTAAACAAAGCTATGGAAACCTTAGAAAAAAAACAAAACCCTTTGAGGAAGACCATCAAGCATTGGAACATATCACTAATTTCATTTTCATACAATTTGAATGGCCAAATTAGGGCAAGAAAAAGGGCCCCACTAGATGTGTTAACCAACCAAGAAAATGAAACAATTGCTACATGCATTTTAAACATGCAAAAATGTGGGCCTTTTATCATCTACCACAACTCAAATTTAGAGGTGATAGAAACAAAACCCACCCCCTTTTTAAATGAAATTTTTAGAAACATTTAATGTTATTAATTCAAGAATAAACATCCAAAATTAAGCATATGTCATATGGAATGGTTGGAGGTTTCAAGAACACAAGGATTAACTAGCTAAACATGTCATACATCTTACCAAAACTTGTAAATTATTTTCAATCATCACAACTACCCTTTAAACAACCCATGAAATTTTAATGAAATAAGCATACAAGCTAGGAAGTAATTTGGTGCTTGAGTTTTGGCCAAAAGAAGTTCTTGTGAAATTTACACCACCATACCTAGGTCCAAAAACTAGTTGATCATGAATTATGTTGTAAATGCAACCAAGATAGCCCTACTTGTTTTTTACATATTCTAAAATGAAAAAATGCAAAATGATTACATAAGAAGTTTATCCTAGAATCATGCATGGCTATACAAAAGAAAGCTTGGATGACTTTATTCATTTTCAAGGAGTGATTGTCCATCTTCAAAAAGTTCATTATAAGAGATATTTTTCAAACCAAACAACATCTTTTGATCCTAGATGGTCATAGTTCACATGTCACAATGCAAGCAATAGAACAAGCAATTGAATTTGGGTTAAATATGGTAACATTACCTTTGCAGACCTCACAAGTTCTACAACCCTTGGATGTGTCTCATTTCAAACCATTCTTGAAAGAACTTTTAGAAAGGCTGGATATTTAAACATGGCAAGAAACCATTTATTTGAATTAGAAAAAGTCACATTGGTAAGGATATCAACACCTTTGTTCAAAGGATGGGTTGACCTATTCATTAATTAGGCTACATGATTGATTAAAATCCTACTTTAAGTTATAATTTGCACATATAATTGAACTTTGGGTTGATTTACATCCCACCCTTTTTGTAGGGTGGAATTTAAATTCACTATAAAAATTCTTAATTTTTCAAATGGTCCAAATTGATTGATTGGTCATTTTTTATTAATAAACATGTCCATTTTGACTAGAGGCCTAAAGCATGTATTTTTTTACTAATCAATTTGACTATAGTGACCTATTTGACCAATACATCCAATCAAGTTGGACAACTTCAATCAAAATAACCAATAAATTTTAATCAAATGGGACATTAAGTTAAATTGAACATAAAAATTTGACATCATTAGTCAAAATGACCAATGTTCTTTAGTCAAATGGGACATCTTATGCCTATTACATACCTACCTCCTATCTCCCACCTACCTACCCACCCACCAAACGATCCACTTACCCACCCACCCACCTACCTAAACATATTTCCTACCTACCTACCTATCCACCCATCAATAACCTATTTACATATTAATTACCTATTTACCTACCCACCCACCAACCTATCCACTTACCCATTCACCTACTTACCCACCTACCTCTTATAACCTACCTACTTACATATCTCATAATTTTATAGTGATGTGTCGAAATAAACATTTGAAATAAAAAATTTTGATAAAAATTGAACACCTTTTGATGGTGTGGTCCATTGGTTAAGAACTTGGTTTATCATTGGGGAGTTCAAGGGTGCAATTTTTAATATTTATAACCTATGTACATGCTTAAAAGTTAAAGTAAATAGGCTAAGTTAAGTAAATTAATTAGGTTATATTAGGATAGGGTAAGGTAAGCTACCACCTACCTACATGTTTTTTTACCACCTACCATAAAAACATTATTTTTGATAATAATATTATAAATACTTTATTTAAATATGGGCAAAATTTTGACTAGTCAAATGGTCCACTATTTGCAGATCAAAAAAACCATTTCAATCACAACGAACATGTCAAAATCAATTTTTCCAAAATGACGGAATGATCTTTTAACATTTGTCCAAATTGGGTAGTTTTTTACTAGATTTTCCAATTTAAAAAACCAAAAATTCTACTAGTGATTACAAATTGACAACTTGAAAAAAACCATATGATTTGAAAAATCTAATTCCTATAATGGATATCTAGAGGGCATTATGAACATATGTACTCAAGCAACCCCATAAACATGAATTGGCAATTGCACATTATGTGTTAATTAGGTCCAAGGTTTGTGTAAAGTTGAAATAAACCATCATGATTGTCAAAAATTAGCATCTTTAATTGTGTGCAAATGTTGATTAAGAATCAATATTTCCAAAAGTGTTCTTATTTTTTAAAATAATGAATGTTGTTATACATACATTACTTTAGACCATGCATGTACATGGTATAATTAAACTATGACAACCTATATATGTCATGTATACTAGGATAAGGAACAAGAAATGAAACAAATTAAAAAATATGAATTCAATATGGGAAATTAGGGCAATTTATCACATGGGTCCATTCACCTCAAACTCGTGGAAACACTACCCACAAAAAATCAAAAAATACCCTAAACCCATAAATAATTGCTAGAAAATATGCAAGGTTGAAACTAATATGTTATTCACCATAATTGTTTTCCCAAGCAAAGAAAGTTTGATTGAAGACCAATACTTAAGCTTACACTAAAGTTTTTCGAACAAAAAGTTATTAACATTAACTAATTAAGTCCAAGGTTAATCCAAAATGTGTCCCCAACAATTTCAAGACCAATTATGATGATAACCTAATCCATCTAAAGGCCTAGGTCCAACTTGGTTTTTTTTTCACCTAAGTCCAAACCAAAAAACAACCAACTTCTCATTATTGAGCTAGAAGTTGAAGGCTTGGCAAAACAAGCCCAACACTTGTGATAGTTTCAAAATGGCGTCTTGAGAAGCTTTAATTATCAAATTCTCGTCATCAACATATTGAACTATTAATTGTTGTTTCTTAGACCCAGGGAACTTGATGCCTTGTAGTCTCCCTTCCTATTGATCTTTTGTTATCATCACATTGAGAGCTTTTCCAACCATCAAAACAAGTAAGGGGTTAATGTGTAGCCCTTGCACACCCCTCTTTCAATGTCAAACTTTCAAGATAGTTTGCACATTAACTCATGCCTTAACTTTGTTAAAAGAAAAATTTCTTTATAAAAACAAGATCTTCTAAAATACCAAACTCACACATGCACCAAAATACAAATTGTTAGTCCATTTTGTCTTATGCTTTCTAGAAATCAAGCTTGAAGAAAATCACGCTATTATGAAAACATGGTTTTTTCATTATTAGCATTGCAACTAAGATATTGTAGAGTCAAGTTCATTTATTTGAAATGACCAACAATGTCCAATTTGATTAAAATCAAAATTAAGTATGTTCATTTGAACTAAAAAAAACTAGCTATTTAATCAACATGGACATTATGCGGGACAAGTGATGTATGTGGTACCCATATGGAATTGTTCAACTTGACTAATGTGATTAAAATTAATCATTTAGTATGATTGATTGTGAATGTAAGGTTACTTTTGACAATGTGGAAATATTAAAATATTCAAAACAATAATCAAATAAATTTTGATCTGAATTGCTAAAAAAATGAAAGTAAATTACAAATGTCATGTTCTCATTTGTACTTTGTAAGAAATCACATAAAAATAAAAATAAAGGATGGTTTAATTGAAATATAACAAAATGATGTGTGAAAAAATGGAAGATCAAACTATTTTAACTTAACTTTTTTAATGGCTTCAAACATTAAGATAAAAAATGTTAAATTATTTTTATAAAAACCATGAAATGTTTATTTCAAAAATAAAATTAGTACTATCACATCAACTAATAATTTCAGTTATCTTAGTTATTTCAAACGACCACATCAACTAATAGTTTCAATTATCTTACTTATTTCAAACAACAACATCAACTAATAGTTTCAATCATTTTGTCATTTTAGATTGTCGTCTTTAATTATCTCAATCAAAACAAACTAAATATGTCACAAATGATTGGTTTGTTTTGTTGGAGAAAAAATCCATGATCGTGACATCCAGGCTTCGGGCTTTATCTTTTGCCATAGCTTCTTAAGGTATATGTAGCTTCTACTCTAACGTTGGAGAATTAACTTGTCTTCATTTGATTTGGTAATTTGTCCTTCAATCGCGGTGAAAACATCTTCCTTGCTTCAATTGAGTGCAGATTAGACCTTCTCTCATAAAGCTTCAAGTAGAATTTAAGTTCTGCAGGTTTCTTTTACAGAAGGTTGTTGTTTGATTAGGCACCCAAAATTTGCCAAATTAATTATTTTTTCGGTGCTCGGTACCTTAGGCACCATGAATAACTATTTTGAGATTTTGACACAATCCCAATGCCAATTCATTAACAAGTTTATTATAACTCTTACAAAAAACAATTTATATATACACTCCTGGTGATTTATGAAGGCAGTTCTTCAGAGTTATAATGGTGGTTCTATAATGGTCTTTCTAAAATTGCCATATTAAGACCATACATTCCAGCAGGTTGCCAAAATATACCAGGATTCTTAAATTTGTCTCCTTTCCTCTCTGACTAATAGCCAAATTTGGCTAATTTCTCTTGCACAGGATCATCACTGGGCTACATCAAAAAATTGAAACAAAAGAAAAAACCTCCTGCCCACTTTACACTATGGATAATGAGGTCATGGGGCCTAGGCAGGCCCACTCAATGCACAAACTCAATCCAGCAATAAAACCTCTAATAATCAACATGCAACAGATCTCAACCTTTGTGAGCCAGATTGTGTTACAGTTCAGCAGCCTGTTAATTATTCTTCAGGCTCATGGATGACTCATCATCAGGGGTAGAACCATAATTTAAGCTTCAACATATGTAGACATTACACTGATTGTTAGAATTCATGTAGCAACAACATTACCAACAGTCACAAATTATTTACAATACTCTCATTTCCACAACACTTTACTCTAATTATGAAAAAAATCTAAAAAATGAATATAAAGAAAAGAAATTCCAAATGTTGAAGAAAAATTGACAAAAATTTAGTGATAATAATCATTTAATAAAGATTCAAAGAATTGGGTATACAATGTGGATTGCATTCTTGACCCTACTAAGGTTGATTGCATCTGTGATGAATGATTATATAAATCTCAGTCAAGTTGGATGTGAGTGGTGGTTTAGTGCTACTGACTTAAATGTTTTGCAGTCGAGTGTGGTCTTCTGTCAAGCTCATCCAGTTCTCACCTGATGTGTTTTTTGGCAATAAATTTTGCACTTATGTTTTGCAGGACATTTAGAAGGTGCTGGAGCTCATCTGATGTGCGGCCTTTCAGATTTCAGGGGGAGTTCAAAGTGACAGTGTTAGTGCATATCTACTTAGGTATCATCCATAAGACTAAACCCTAAACCCTAAAGGCATTATCTATCTAGTCAGTTTTAAAATTGGAAAAGGTAAGCTTTCCTGCCCATCTCTGAAAGTGAATGACTGACTTGCTGCAAATCCTTCCACCCATTCCAATAATTATGAAACCTAACTTACTGAGTAATGAAAACATGCAGCTAGCTCATCATGTAATGTATGACTAATGACTCTGCCTTTTCTTTATGGCAGGTTCAATTGGCAAACTAAAAACTTCCATTACTGGATCTAGAACTTCTCATCCAGATGCATGCATTTCATTTTTGTACATGCCCCATCCATTACATAAACATATATAGCATTTCACATGTCACTGACATGTTGGGTGAAGTTCAAACCAAACATTTTTTATGCCCAAATCCAACACCAATGCATACTCAGTTCCCTACAGGCCAGTGCCAATAAATGGAATACCGTACCTATGATTGATAATCGGCACTTCTTTGTCAAATTTCTTTTAAAAACAAGGTCGAACTGTTCAAATTTAAGTTTCTAGAATTTCAACAGTTAAGCAATATGTATGCAAAGTATGTACCTCATGCAATGCAATGCATTCATAATAGTAACCAATCGGTTGGGATGGGAGTGTGATTCTCAACAATTTTGGCAAATATCAGTAGAATTTTATTTTATTTTTCTTGACTAGACCTTTTGTGAATTATTTCGTGTCAAACATTAGTTGGATGTGTGATAGATGTTCAATTTTCAAATTAGGATTTACGGTTTAACAATCATACATGCCACTCTCATCATTATCACCAAATTCCATTTACACAACAAAGGAAGTGATTTAGTAAAACAACCTCCCAAAAATTATATATATCATCATCAGACTCAGTGTGTCATTATACAGATGCTTGTGATCAAATTTCTCTTCTAGACTGTTCATAGATATGTTAGGCACTACTTCTTGTTTTCAAATATACTAGTGTGGCCTGTGCTGTTGGCCCAAGTGTTCCCATGTCCTCAACTGATTTTTCCTTCCAAAACCTGGTTTTTTGGAATTTATCTGAATTTTCAGCGGCAGAAATCACTTAAAAATCAATATCTCCCACATTCTAAATCCAAATCTTACCAAATAAATTCCCTTAAATCCTGCTCATCAAGATCTTTCCAACAACACCAAGGGCACATTCCAATTCCTCCCAAATTTTCAGCTACCATTTAATTTGATTTTCAGTGAAAAAATCGTTCAGTATTCAAGAACTTTTGCACTGCAAGGCCAAACGCCATAGAACCAAACTCATGCACCCCTCCTCTTCGAGAGCTTTCCAAAGAGACCAAGAATGCTATCTGAAGCATCATGGTTCCATGGATCTCACCAGCACAAAACTAAACAAAACAAACTACCTTCCTTCACAGATAGATTTTTTGTGTTGCATTTTGTGACAAGCTTTCACCAAAAGGACAATTTCATGGAAATTATACCAAAAAAAAATGTTATGTTTAGAAAATGAGTTTTGGGTTTATTTTCACAAGAGTCCATGTTTTAAGGTTATATTGTAGATGTTAAACCCTAATACAACCCTAAACCCTAATTCACATGGAGCATATGGAATCTACACAAATGTTGCCCATTTTGGAGGATTGGGAGGAGCATTTGGGCCATATAGTTTACACATGTTCTACACTGGTGCGAGAATTAGGACCTACAGCTAGCATCAACAATGATTTGGCAACTCCAAATGCATCCCCCCCCTTCCCCCCCAAGTACTAGCTTTGGTGGACATCGGCTCGGTGACCCAAGTAGTGCACATGTTGGGAGTTGTGGATAGGGGACCCACAAGTTCCACCCCACCAAGGTCTAGTAACAGTCATCTTTGTGGGGAGGCTACACTTGAAGCAATGACTAAAGATTTGTGATGCTACTTCAACAATTGCAGGTGGATTTCATGAAATGTTTATGTCTTCAAGGTGGGATATCATAGCTCTTGAAAACAACTTTCAAGTGACTAGAATATGGGAGACTCCTTTGTCGGCATTGTTATTTGCACGGTGATGATATTTAGAAGATGGAAAAAAGACATCACATAGGGGTTTTGGCTTTGTCATACACATTGCTTTTAGAACCCATGAAATTTTTGGGCGTTGTTTTGACAAATGCTCCAAATGACCTTGTTGTAACCATTGGTTTATAGCATTTTTATACCTTACAAACAAATACGTGCAATGTATTTTATATGCTTTGAAAACTCTTTGTGAAAAACAAAATGGTGAATATACAAAACTCAAGTTAAGTGAATTAATGAATATTCAACACTTGAACTACACATATGTAAATGTGATGCAACAACCAGATCAATCCTCATGTGGGTTATTTACCATTGCTTATGTTGTTGACATTGCATTCAACATATATGTACAAAAATCAAACTATATAACTAATGAAATGAGACAACACTTAAATTTTCTAAAAAATATGAAATATATAACTTCTTTCTCAAAAATACCATAAACATACATAAAACATTGAACTCCAATTCTATGGCAAACCATGATTAAATTTCAACACAACAACAAATTGCTTATAAATTAAAAAAATTAAATCACTTTTTGTAATATCAAAGTTATTGCATTTTATAAATTAATATATTGTTTCCTTTTTAATCATATGTATCAATTAAATTTTTAACCCAATATCATATATTATATAATTGATATTCTTTCCTAATAATCATAGAATACATTATTGTAATACACATATAAAATATTGTAAAACAACTAATGTTGTTGCTTATCACAATTAACCTTCTCATTCTTAGTATAGGTTGATTTGGTTATTTTGGACAAAGAAACATATAATCACTTTTGATAATCCAACAAAAATGTCATAACAACAATAAAACTCTCATGAAAACCAACTCAAGTAAAAAAAATCCCTTTAATTTCCCTTCACACTTATAATGATTTATGGAAAAAATTTGTCATGTCTGCATATGCAAATTTGTAGGCACATGTAGGATTGTTGTTTGTGATAGAAACCATCAAATCCATTCAACTTAGCAAATGTATGTTTATAGTTTGCATATGTCCTCTTCTACATGATTGCTTGTACCCACCATATTTGGTTAGGCCCTCTTATGCATAATCACTTATACCCACTTGCTTCATAATTTTAAGAAAAAAAAATATTAACAATAGCTTATGTGAACATCCATGTGAACTCACCCGTATAGATAAATAGATAATTCCAACCTAAGTGATATGTTATCATGGGTTTTCTAGTTCATAACTAACGTTGGTAAAAAGTTTAAATCTCTTTGTAATTCAACATTCAATTTGTTGAAATTCAACAATTTGACCTTAGAAACATTGTGTTTTTGTTTATAGTGTAAATGGTAGTGTGAAGCAATGTGCAACCCTAATTGAAAGCATCAAATCAATAGTTGGTTGGTTGTATACTCATCCCAACAACATGATAATGTTTACCTTCAATTTTGACACATATTCACATTGAATAAATTATATTTCATGACAAAAAGCCATGATTCATGTCAACAATCTTATTTTTTGGTGTCATGAATTCTCACTTTCAAAATGGTAAGAAAAAAAATGTTTTAATTTTTGGGTATTTTAGCATTCAAATTTTGAAATTTGTTTTTTGCTAGACTCTATATTAAGTTCCAATAAGTAGCCAAAAGAATTGAAGGATACTTTTTAAAAATTACTTTCTTATTTATTGATCCAAATTTGGTTATATTTCCTAATGTATGATTGCCATTTCAGCTACACCCAAATTTTTTTGAAAAAAAGGGGAAAAAATTGGTTATGACACAATTGTGAAGTGAAATTTGTGGTCCATTTTGCTCTATACAAAATGTACATGGTGTTTAAATGTGTTGTCATTAAGGCTGGAAAAATATTGCAATTTTAGTAATAAAACATTAGTACCTTTACCATTTTGGCATCTTCTCCATGTGTTATTAATTATAAAAATATTTTAGAAGTAAAAATAAAAATATCCTAAAATTCCAACTATAATTGAGGTAGGGAAAGAAAAATAGGTGCAAATATTTTGGACTTTTTTATGGTTTATTTTGAAAAAAAATTGCATTTATTGAAAATAATTTTATTTCTTCCACGTTGGTAAAGGTCCTACAATAATCAAATGATTTGTATTCCAATTTTATTGATTTTGAAGTTGAGTTTTACTACCTTACATCAACTAGTTTTTTGGGGGTATTTTTTTAGATGCAATCAAAGTGTGAATCTCCTTTGTTAGAAGATTTAGGCAAAATTGGTCATAAACTATAAAATGAGATAGGAAAGTAAAAAATTTAAACATTGTTATATATAACTTTTTTTGGGGGGCAAATTGGTGCCAAATTTTTGCTTTCCTTGGAATCACACAATGAGCAAAGTAGATAGATTTGACAAAGTTTTTCCAAAGAGAGCATTGGATGTGGATGGAGGTTACTACTTCACACCCTTAGCATCCAATCAGTTCACCACCTCCATCCATCTTTGTCAAGAGAGTGACGATGGGAATCATCCCCACAAAACTTGTTAAACCCTAACTCCTATGACCCTTGTGAATGTAGAGCCTAGGGTTAAGAAGCTAGCTCACATTACAAAGCTTTTTCCCAATTGTCGAATTTTGTACTAAAAGGTGCAATCCCTTTGCCAAAGTGTTGTTGAACATCATAGTTAGGATTACCAAAATTGGTATGTTTCTTGGAGAGTTATTACCAAAGCTTGAAAGTAGGGGGTCGAGAATGGGGGCGGGGGAAGGGGGGTGTTAAAGGTGTAGTCATTTTGGTTTTCATGTCATTGTAATTTACTAGAGGGAGAATTATTGGTGTTGTCAAGGGGCAATTTGAAATGTGATGGTGGTGATGGTTTTGATTTGGTGTTGTCAAGGTGCAATTTGAATCACAATGGTGACAATGGTCTTGATTTGGAAGGTGATCGCGTCTATTGTGAGTTCAAGCATATTAGGTGCATCACATTCCTACTTCTTGTGTGTAGTTTGTAATTTGTTCTTATTGTTCTAATTTGATTTGTTTGAATTTTTTCCAAGGTTAATGATTTGCACTTGTGTTCTTCATCATCTCTAGAATTCCAATGTCTTCTTTAGGGCTATGTCAGCATTTCCATTCAAGTAGGAACTCCACATGTACTAAGTCCATTATTTCTTGGCTCGGATACAACTATGTTTTTTTAGAGTTTAATTCCCCTTTCACGAGAGCAAGCAAGGAATACTTCTTGTCTTTGATTCAACCATGTTTCCTTAAAGTTTGCATACTTCAGTCGGCCCGAATTCCCTTTCATGAGAGCAAGGACTACTTTTCCTGAACTGCACTTTGGAAGATGTAAAAATAGTGATGATCATCCTAAGAAGATTTAGCCAAATCTGGCTATAAATAAACCAGAAATAAAGTATCATCCTTCTATATGTTTGGCTACACATTAAAAATCACATATATGAAATCTCTCGTCTTAGATTTCTATAACAGCTTCCAGAAAGTAGCCAAAAATATATAAGAGGATTCCTAAATTTTCCTACTTTCATATTAGGTCCATAGTCAAATTTGGCTAAATCTTCTTGCAATAAAAATTTGGCTAAAATGCTCTAGGTATTTCACTCTTATTTCTAGAATTTCTATTTGTTGTGTGGAGGATATATGTATATATATATATATATATATATGCTTTTTAAAATACCTATATCAGGTGGTTAAAACAAGTGTCTGAAGTCAATATTTGAGAAGTTTTATACTACCTAGTCAGGTAAAGTTTAACCATAGGTACTACTACTAGCCTAGTCCTCATATTGGGTACTTTTTGGAGACCTAAACGCTAAACCCTAACCCTTTTTAAAAATCAAAACCTTGCAAAACTTTATTTATAAACACACAAAGGTATTAGAAACAAAGGAGAATTTAAGGATGTCAAACTCGTCAAAAACTCTTCATCTCAACAACCGATCATTTGTAATAGCTCGGCCGCGGCAATTGGGGGGGTGTGTCATTTTATGATATGTCTCAAAAACTCTTCATCTCAATGACCGATCACTTATAATAGGTCGGTCGTGGCGATGGGGGTGTGTCCCGAAAGGGGTGTGTCACTTTATGATATGCGTGAAAATTGTCCATAGAGCAATAATAAAGGCATGTTTAACTAAGTTCCGAACCATAGGAAGAAGGAATTAAGGTAGATCAACTGGTCACAAAACACTTAGCAGCTCAGGGAGTAGAGGGTTCAGTGACCGTGCATTTGATGGATTTAACATTCAAATCAAAAACATTCGGTAAGGCACTAGTCTAGTTGTTGTTAGTAACCTTTTACCGACACCAAATTGGGTACGAGATGGAAAAGGTAGGGCCTCCTAAAGTTGTGGGGTCTTTGAAAAACAAAACCGTCGTAAAACACACTCTTGCCTTGTAATAGTGTAATAAATGCCTCACAACAAATAACTCTACACCCTATATATATATATGTATATACATCCCCCACACCACGCCTCCTCTAAGTGTCAAAACCATACCTAAAATACAAAAATACATAATTTTTTAATTACCAAACACATTTGTACTAAGGCCAAAAAGTAAAGGGTTCCAAAAGTTTAGAAAATTGTATGGAAACCATTGTTATATAGTACATGAAATTGGCAATAGAAAATGAAGAAGAACAAGACAATTTCCCTTGAAACAACCAAATACACCCATTATACAAAACAAAACGATCGATTACATGTCTTTTTAATAAATTTTCTTTACTTATCCATTTTTGAACATGTTACCTATGACTTGTTTAAAATCCTTTATTAAAAATCCTCAAACACAAATAGGCAACTACTAAATGTCCAGTAATTGACAATTTGATGCACCAATTACCAGCAATGAAACAAATCTTGGATGTGAGAAAGATGATTTGAGACCCAACCAAATAAGGGGTATGGGTATGGGTATGGTATTGCCCACGGAGGGGGGAGGGCTCCAGCCAATCACGAATTACCGAATCAAGCATGTGCGGACACCAATTATTTTATATAAGTAGATTTCCACCAACGCCTGAGTATGTGACCCTCCAAAAATGTTTCTCACATCCAAGTTTTAGTTATTAACTTTTTTTCCAACCCCACCCCCCGACCCCCATAAAACTGAAACTGGGACTGCAAGTTAGGTCTAGTCCTCATTTGTAGGATTATCTTGAACCTCAAGATGTGTAAGATCATGATAAAGGGTTGGTTCTACACATCATGTAGTACCAGTACGTAACTAATAGCAACCCACTTGGACCAATCAAACTATCTACCCAATTAGAAACAAGGAGCAGTGATTTGACTCTGTTCATTAGAGTGTTCCAGGGTTCCTCCAGGGGCTCTTGAAAGCTGTGGATTTCACGGTCCCAGCTGTCGTCCAGTGGGTGCACTGGATTCAACTGATGAACCTCGTCTAAGACTTCCAGTTGCAGAATCACATACTGAACACCAGTGGAGATGCTCTAAGTCAAGTGTATAAAATGTTTAACCGAAGATACAAGTGACTATATACAAAATAGTTTGTACCCAATGTAACATGGATTTATCATTTCTTCAAACCCAAGAAAAATGTGATAAATAAATATATTATATTATATTATATTATATATTTTTAAATTTTATTTTTTTCTCTATGAAAAACTATGGTGACCAATGTAAAGGAAAAGACAAAAAGGGAAAGGTATTGGGTGTTTAGCACGGCAATAACTTGTGGATTGTAGGCCAGAAAGTGTTTTCCTTTCAGAAAACGTTTTTGAAACTAAAGGGGCTTCCACCAATTCAAAGTGGATATTTGTACCCCACTTCCCAACAAGTGCTACATAATATTCCGCCAAGTTTCAAACATACATGGCTTTTTGGATTACGATCATCTCATGCCTACTAGGTGTGGTTGTAAGGGTGCATTTTTCAAACCCTAAGTGTAGTGCATTGGGTAAGGGAACTCATCACACATAATTTATTAACTTCACAACATTTGGATTACTCACCATGCCCATGAAATTCTTCCTTCTCCCCCCCCCATATTTTTTTTAAAAAATAAATAAATAAATAAATTTTAAAAAAAAAATTTCTTGTTTCAATCATAATAGTTTCCTACACTTCCAATATGATGTTAATACCCATAACCCAAAAAACAAAAGAAAAAAAAGGGAGGTCATAGTCTACTTTTTGTTGAATACATTGCATGAAAAGCCCAAAAGTCTTTAGTAACCAAATTGGATGTGGGGATCACAACTTGCAGTCTTCACCATTTGAGAATCTTGAAAAGTTAAGACCAAATTAGGTCTAGTCCTCATTTTTAGGGTTAAACCTAAACCCTAATGCTATCCTATTCACACACAAAAAAGGGGTAAATGTTGAGTTGGCAAATGACATTGCATTGGGCTTAAGAGGGGGATAAATGTGTTTGGAATATCTTATCCCCAAGAATAAATATCTTCATTATTTTTAGATTTAGGATAAGTTAGGGTGGAATATTGGAGTTTAGTTTGAACCCTTGATTTCAAAAGGGTTAAAATCTTCTTGTTCTAACGTTGGTCTTGCCAACATATGGTAGGGTTTAAGGTGAGAGAGCACCTGGAACAGAGGGCAGCAATTTTTTTTAAAAATCAATCTTTATAATTTGCTCAAAATGATCGGGCAGTATGAAAATTATAAAACTGCCCGAAAGTTGTTCGAGTGTCAGGATTTTTCCAGAGTGCCCAAAATGTTTGGGCATAAATGAAAACTTTCTTCGCCTTTATTGGGTGACCAAAATTATCAGGGCAGCATAAACATTCCCAAAATGTCCAATATATTTTACCATCAGGGTTTTTCCAGAAAGTACCCAAATATTTTTGGGCAGAAATGAAAATTTTCAACCTATATGATCTGCCTGACATTACCAGGCAGCATAAGAACTCCCAAACTGGCTACATTTTCTGGGGCAGACTGTCCAAACAGGCTACATTTATTTTTTTGTTCCAGACTGCCCAATTTGTTTTCCTAAGTTTTCCCAAGCTGCCCAAACTATTTCTGTAGTTTGGAAAAACCTCCCAATGTGAAGGTTGAACCTAAGGTTAAATTAACCCCATCATACTATTTTATTTGTCCCATTTGGGTGACCAGCACATGGGTTAGTTTATCTCTTATCATTTTAGCCCCCAAATCAAGAGAGGGTTAAATGGAATAAAAATATACCTACTTAGTTCTAACCCTTGGTTTGAATTGAGGTTGAAGGAATAGGCACCTTTAGATGTACAAGCAGGGGGCATAATAATATCCATCCTCTTGTCTACTAGAGATATTCATGGATCTGAGATTTCCAAAATTTAAAGGGACAAAGGAGAATTTAAGAACTAGGCAAAAACCTACTTAGTAACCACCAAAGTTGACTCACTATGTTAGAATTTGTCGTCACATTGAACATAAAATAGAATGAGTGATATCACAAATTACACTAAAATGTCCTCAAGTTAAGTTAAATTATGCAAGGAGAACATAAAATAGAATGAGTGCCGGTAATCACAAGATGTACTAAATTTGCTCACTGTTGAATTATGTAAGGTGTTGTATTGGATGTGTATGATGGGTCCCATTTAGAAGGTACCCGATTATTGTCAATGGTCTGTTTGTTTAGCCACTCGGCCTTTGTCTAGAAGCTGTGAAAGAAAAGGTCCAATTTAGGGCACCAACAACTTTGACATTTAAATTAATTAAATGTCCGTAGCCACTGTCCGTCCGGAGTCAGGGGAAGCTTCATTCTTCCTTTAATATATATAATGTGATCCTTCAGAAGCATGCCACTTGGTTGCTGGTTCCACTTGCTCTAGCTTTGCAGATTGTAGCACAATTTTGTCAACAGATGAGATACTGAATGATCCAGCTATGATGTAAGCAAAACACCCAAAGGCTTTTAGAAATTCAATATGCAAAGTCTACTTTTGGAAGGAAATCCAAAATTGGCAATCAAAGACTTTTTAATACTCTCTATTCATGAAGTACTAGAGTCTTCGCTTGTGTGCAATCTGGCTCAACTGTGAACTTGTCACCCAATTAAATTTTCCTTTCGAAATCATTATTTTTAATTTAATTGAAAATTTCATAATAAAAAAAACTACTCAAAATTCAATATCTCTTGTGCACCTGAGGTCTAAAGATATCCAAATCACCACCTTCAATAAATTCTACTCATTGAGAGCATTCCAACAATACCCAAGGGCATCCCCAAATTCTCTTGTGATTTTTAGTTTTGAGTTAAATGAATTTTCAGTGAAAAATAATTGTTCAATATAAACTTTTTCACCATAGGTTGAAACATCAACTTTGTGCACCACCGGGCCCCTACTCATTGAGGGCTTTCCAATGGTACCAAGAGTGTGACAAAAGGTACTACGGTTAATATTTGGTTAACCATAGTGCCACCTAATAGTTTTGGTTGTCTTCTCTCCTCTTTTAAATGTCACCAATGCCATTCCAGAAGTTTGTATAACAGTTTTGCTACTTTTTCTTGCTTGTTGTGCCTGCACAATCTTTCTGAAGCTTGAGTGACTCATTTCAGCAAGATTGTGCTCATTTCAGAAGCTATTACTACTACAATCAGCTCAAAATGATCTCTGGATGTTTCCTGGACACAAATCCAGAGCTGGGCAAGCAATTGATCCAAACATTTTATTAGCCCAGCACCCAAAAAACAAGAAAAAGAAATGCCTAGTTTCCGACATACTCCCATAACTAATTAGTACAACTAACAATTATTTTGTTTTGCTAATACCCCTTCTGGAGAACATGGGGTTCTTCCTATTGACTGAATGTCATAGGTAAAGCCCAAGGCCGCAGGCTTTACCAAAAAAAATGGGCACACGTGGGGCTGCAACCTGCCTCCCATGTGCCTCTGTCCCGGTAAAACTTGCGACCAAGGGCTTTACTGAATGTAAAATCTTGCACCCTTTTTCCTCTTATACCCATTCAAGTTAGGGGGTAAAGCCAGGCGATTAGAGGGCGAGAACAGCCAGTTTCGGCATACTAGGGCATCAAATGCATAACTGGGATTGAAATTTTACAAAACGAAACAATTGGGACCCAAACTAGTTTTTTCACCAATTTGGTTGGTAAACTGAGTTTCATCCTGTCTTTCCTTTTTCCAGAGCGCCTCCACTGCTGCTGCTACATATATTTTCACTGCTCCTACCTGCACAACTACTATAATTAGGTACTCTCAAACCTTGTGCATTAAATGCTGAGTTTCAGCATTTCATAGTAAGATTTAAATAAAGTTAATGTAACCCTGGTGAACTTCATTAAACAGAGCACATACGGAAAGGGGGAAATGAAGTAAAAAGAGAAAGGACCAAAGTCCAAGCCAGAAGTGCAAAAAAACCAAAAGGGGATCACAAAGGGGCAAAGGAACAGATTATGTTCGAGATTTTAATAAAATTTCCTTACTTTGCGGATACCACAGAAAGAGGGGACAGGGGGTGAAAGAGAGGGTGACTTTACAGATAACTTTATTAGGTATCACATTGTAAAAGGAAAAGGGGTAGGGAAATTGAAAAAGCGAATGCTTGAAAGATTGCCCACCAGTTACTCAATCTGGCAAGCATCTGGTTTTTCTAAATGCCCTCCAAAAAGCTGAGGAACAAAAAGAACTCAGATAGAACAGAGCCTATCATAGGCCCATATGGACTAGGCTAGCTACTTGGTATTTTTGGTTCTGTCCCAGCTGCAAGGAAGTCAGAGTATCAAAGTCACTTATTAAAAAAACACCATGTTGTTGCTGAAGTGGGTTGGTGGGTCTGGCATATCATTGCCCTGTTGCATGTTTTTATTGTCACATAATCTGATCACCTCAAAATACAACTGGAACTGGAATCTGTTTTGTGTTTTTCTTCTTGGTGGCAAATTTTTGTGAATTTTGAATGCAAAAGATGAGTAGTTTTCTGGGGTTTTCTTATTCCAACTTCATTTTTTTTAAATTAAAAAATAATAATTATAATTGCCAGATTCTATTGCAGGTTCCAGTAGATAGTCAACTATATGTTGAAGGGTGGGGTTTTTTTTTTTTAAATTTAAAATAATTCATTTGTTTGTTTACAGTTAGTTTGGCAGGGTTTCAACAATGATGCTGTTGTTTCTAGATGCTTTAATAATTTATATGGGGCCACACACGGATTTTCTACTTCCTGGGTTGTCATGGGTACACACTACACAAGAGCAGTATTCAGTGCTCAGTTCTTGGGTCTCCTAGTCAGAAGCACATCCCTTGCCTTCTGCTGTCTCAAACTATCAACATGAACAACAACCATGGATAGACTATACCATAGAGTATGTACAACTTAGATTGGTGAGGAGAAAGAAATATGTTACCTCCAAGAAATATTTTAAAAAAATTTCCAACTTTTATTCTTACATAAGATAAGATGAGACTTGTTGTTGTAGTGTTTTTCTTTTTTTCTTTTTTTTTCTTTTTTAGTGGTCTGTCAATTTTGTAGTTTCAAAAATTTGGCAAATTTTTTCAATTTTTTTTAATAGCAAAATTAGTCAAATTTCCTCCTAAAAACAACAACTTCCAAAACTTTTTGTCCCCAAGTGACAAAAAATTTGCCCGAAAAAAACCCTCCACTAAATATCAGATGATGGTGTCAACTTTGCTTATTTATATTATTATTACTTAATCCCTTTGCATTCCACACTTTTATTGTCTCTCCAAAATAAGTCCAAATTATGAACTATAAAGTCACCTAGTTTTCAACCACATGCAATTGGCAATCTAACCCCAAATAATGTTTTTTGGTTGTAAATCTTTTGAACATATCTTTCACAACCTCTTAACCCACAAGGTAGTAGGTCATTAAACCTATAACCCTATAACCCTCTACAAATCTTAACCTATAACCCTATAACCTTTTACAAACCTTAACCTATAACCCTAAATCTTAAACCTATTCTCCCTCTCATCCTGGGGTTGATGAAAGTATTCTTGAAGTTGAAGCACAAAGCCGGGTGTAGTTATCAATAAATTGAGGTGCCTTAAATTTGAAGCCTTCCATGGCATCTAGCCCTTCTAGTGAAGAAGGAAAAAAAAAAATGTAAGACCCTTCACATGTGAAGGGCAACTTTTTTTCTGAATCCTTCAATGTGAAGGGCATTTGCTTAAACAAAACTTCACACAATTTTATAAGAGTACTGGAAGATGTTTTTGGAAACTGATACACCTCTCATGTCTTATTATCCATTATGGTTGGTAGGGCTTGAGCCTTGTACCAACAATGGACTACGAGCAATTATACATTATCGTGTGAAAAGATGTGAAAGATGGTAGGGCAAAAGGCTAAACCCTTGATGCAACTGTTTATCTCTATTTGACGCATTTCAAAATTTGGTTCAATCTATTCATCTATTTGTCTAATTATGGATCCAATCAACGGATTCAAAGTTTACACATTCATAGATCTTTGATAGGCATTTTAGCCAAAATCAAGCAATGGGTGATAATTAATATAAGCAAAGTTAAGTTGACCTCATTCAGGATTAAGCAAGTGTTGCCCAAGGTTGAATCTAATGTTTGACAGACCATTTTTTGATTTTTTGATTTTTTTTTTTTTTTTACAATTCACTAATCCACATCAAAATAAAATAAAATAAAATAACAAAATTTTATCACCTACATCCATTTGCATTTCCACAAAATAAATCATGTTTGACTTATGAATTGTTTAGGGTTGATATTTCCAAAACAAGGTCATCCTAAACCCCAAAGCCTCAGGCTTTATGCTATGCTTCCAAACTCCCCCTCACATAAGACAAGGCTTTACACTATGCTTCCAAACTCCCCCTCACATAAGACAAATACGAGAGATGTGTTGTTTGTTGACAGGTTTTCCAAGGGAGTTAGTTCATTTGTTTTTGTCTTTCGCGAATTTGATGCATGTGGTGGTGTTGATTGACAGGTTTTTCAAAGGGAGTTAGTTAGTTCTTTGTCTTCCTTTTTTTTTTTCTTCCAATTTTGTGTAAAATACTTAAAGCACGTTACATACATACATGTGTAGCCAACAGCTACAAAGGACTCACACAATTCTTTGCTTAATTGACATGAGTTGGGTTGGATTTTTGGAATGTGAATCATTCAGGTGGGTTGTCAATGCTGAATTGGATTCGTGTAAAGTCGAGAGTTCTAAAAGAGATAGCCATCCACACAAAAGGAGCAACCTGGAAAGCCTCGGGACATACCAGTACTTTATTGAATCATTCGAGATGTGCATCCCTCATTTCTAATATTGGCTGCCACTATTTTGGGCCTGGATTAATAGCCCTTCTTAAGAACATCCTACATGACAAACTTGCCCCTTCCATGTACCTGTGTTTTTACAACATTTTAACAATGTGTTTAAAATTAAGTGCTAACAAAATATTGACATAATTATTGATATCATGTTACGATGACATTTGAAAAAATTGTGATAAATAATTTTTATTTTATAATGTCATTACAACATGATATCAACGATTGATCAACATTTCACTAGCACATAAATTTTAAGCACATTGTTAACGTATTGTAAAAGCACAAATACATGGAGGGGACAAGTTTGTGTGAGGTACCTATTTTGCATTTGTGATATTCTTATATAGTCTTCTCAGTGCAAAGTGTCACCACCACAACAATGCTTAAAGCTTGCAGCCAGGGATAATTTGTGGAAACCATATTCTACATTCTATGCCTGCTGGGTCCTTGTATGAGCTCTCAATCTAGCTTTGCTATCACATCATCCCTTGCTTATTTTGGATGAAATTATTATAAAAAATTTGGACCCAAAAAAATTTAACTAAGCCTTTGACCCTAGTTTTAAATAACTTAGCAAAAAGTGCTTAGGCTCATAAATGTTAGTAAAAAAATATTAAAAAAAGAGTTTTCACAATTCAGAATTTTTTTGGGTGACAAATCTTTTCACTAAATTTTTGGGAAAAAAGTTAATGTCAATTGCTGAAATTTTTCTTTAAAAAACGAAGAAAAATCACAAAAGTTTTGAAAGCACAAAATTGAAGGGGGAAAAAAAAAAACCCCTGAAGCAATCAGGGGAACACAAAAAAAACGACGACAACAACAACAACAAAAACTTGATTGAATTGAAAAGTAATGTTGATGATCTTGAGTCATAAGGTCTCCATGTGAGGGAGGTTTGTTATATGTGATGTACTGTAGTAGGTGCTAATGGCATTGTCACTGACATGAGGAGGATTGAGTTTGGTGGGGAAGATCCATTGAAGTTGGTACCCTTCATAACCGAGCACCACAACCCTACCCTTTCGTAAGTACAACTGATCTTTCACAGCCATGTACAAAACACATGAGGATGGTGATCATGATTGGCCGTTTGTAGCCCTAATACTTAGGCCCACTTCACACTCAGAGTCAAGGGCCAAGGTTCAACTCAAATCAAGCATTCCTCTTGGTGCAAAAGTTGAAAGCCACCCCAAGGGCTTTGCACTAGGAGTCAAGGCCACCTTGTGCAAAGCCCTTGTTGGGGGTGCAACTCCTTGAAGTTGGGTGTGGAGCATTGTTGGGTGGCCAGAGTGAACCAGCACCCACCAATGCACCAGTTGACAGTTCTGTCCATTGGATGGGCTGCAATTTTTCATCCTGCTCTTGACCCTGAGTTAATTGACATTGTACCCCAGTCAGCCTTTTTTTGGCTGATGACCTTTCACACTTTTTTTTTTTTTTTTTTTTTTTTTTTTTTTTT
>Ga0116227_10004037_pt1 | contig 32134 bp, 17 predicted proteins | sample S1TSphgellanicum_FD_89693 | JGI IMG/M metagenome (GOLD analysis project Ga0116227, IMG submission 89693) | Host-associated microbial communities from peat moss isolated from Minnesota, USA - S1T2_Fb - Sphagnum magellanicum MG | ecosystem: Host-associated > Plants > Peat moss > Unclassified... | reverse complement strand
TTATGTTGTTTTTTTTTTTTTTTTTTTTTTCTTTTGTTTATGTTTAAGTCTTTTTTTTTTTTTTTTTTTTTTTTTTTTTTTTTTTTTTTTTTTTTTTTTTGTTTTTTTTTTTTTTTTTTTTTTTTTTTTTTTTTTTGTTGATCTTCTTCTTATTCTTTTTCTAGGGTTGTTTTATTTTAATTTTCATATTTTTGTGCAAGATCATGTTTAGTGAAAAGATTGAAGCTATTGCACCTAATCCAAAGGTTGTAGTGCTCCATTTAGAAACTAAGAGTATGGAGGAGGAAGTTGGAGGAGTTTTCGCATGCTTTGGAGGATCTTGCTACATGTGAAAATTGGCATGTCTATAGACATGGTAGAGTTTATGTTTTTAGTATGCCTTTGATTTTGTAGGAGCCATAATTCTTTTGTAAGGGGATTTCATTACATAACAAATAAAACCCCTCCTTCCTTCTCTCATTAATGTGAGAGAAGGAAGGAAGCATTTTTTTTTGGTCAACTTGTTTTTTGCAATACCCATGGATGGTTGTTATCTTGGATACAAATTTTCTTAACATGTTTATTTTAAAAATCTATTCACATGCCCTTCCTCTTTTTTTTTCACATATGGAAGAAAGGGTTTTTTTTTGTCAAGTCATTTTTCTTGCAATACTCATGTATGGTTTTAAAGTTGGATTAGGATTTTCTCCACATGAAATACTTACTTTGAGTTAATTAAAAAAATTTGTGGTGTTTTGTTTGTTTTTAGATGCATCCACCTTGGAAGGCCTTAATTAAGTAGTAAGGGAATGGTGAAAAGCATGAGGTCTAGGAGGCTCCTATTAACATTGTTGACCAATATGTAGTTTAAGATGTCCTAATTTTTGGTGTAGATGATGCGGCCTCTCCCCTTTTGCCCATAACACACTTAAGTGTTGAATGCGTGAAAGATGATTGTAAGTGGTGTCGTAAGGTAGAAAATTGCATGGAGAAATATAACGCAAAGTGGCTTTTGACTACACACTTGAAGAAAATGTATAATCTTGCAATAGAGAAAGGCAAGCTTGGTTGCCCTTTGATGTGCCCTAAGGGTCCCATATGAAAAAACCACATTGCCATGAATGTGAAGGTTTTTAGTGACCTAATAGTGATCATCCAACGAAATAAGCAAAAGGCCACAATTCATACAAGGATCATTGTTGCAATAAAGTGGAATTAATTGTAGAACATTATTAAAAAAATTAGAGGACAAACCTCTTTTGATAAAGGTTTCCCATGAGCATATGTTGCAAATTTTTTAAATTCTAGCTTAGGGTAAAGTTGCCCTTGAAATATTTTTTTCCATTTGGAGAATGATGAGGACTTTAGGGATGCCATTGTTTCATTTAGAATTGCATATGCACAAAACGAAGGTGGTTTGGGATCTCATTTTGTGGGAGTAGGAGTTTAACAAAACTATTCACACCCAAGAAATGGAAGTGGTATTAAATTTTCATGCATTGAAGATGGTACATGGATGGTAACCAATCAAAACAAAACCTCGTCATTTATTTTAGATTCAAAATTTATTACAACTTGGAATTTAAATCTAATTTTGTCTATTTATTTTTATTTAGGTTGTGTGGATTTATAAGGTTTAGGGTTTAGGACAAGTTTGTGGCAGATTTAGTTTAAGTGGCACTTACAAATTGTCACCTTTTCACACATTGGTTTGTTGTCAAGGCCGAGGAGACGACATAAAAATGTTGTCAAAATTGTGCAATAGATGATGATGGTCCTTGTGGTAGAGTACTTCAAATGTAACATTTTTTTTTGTCTTTAACATTTTTAGACATGATTGAAAGGTAACTTTCTTTATGGATTTTGTATGCTTACATGATATTTCGTAATGTACATATATATTTTTCACTTGTGTATCATATTTTAACCTCCACAGAACATAAAACATTGAACATGTGAATTCATACTAAAAAAAAATACTAAACCTTTCATTTGCACATTGCTTTTGTAATGGTCACAAAATTCAAGATTGAAGTTGTAATGTCTTTAACAATACCCACATACAATTGAAAATAACATAAATTTAATTCCAAAGTACACAATACTCACATATTGAATGACCAAAATCCTCAACTATTTCCCAAAGGATGTAATATTTGCACACATGATACACAAAACCCCCCAATTATACAATATAGTTTAATTTTAGTTAAATAAAATTTTAATTATAAATTTATCTTTAAATTGAATTCAAATCTAACTTTAATTCTATTTGTAATTTAGCCCAATTATTTTTATTTTTATTCAATCTAATTATAAGTAGATTTCAATTAAGCTATATTTAATATATTCCATTATGGATATTCAATCTAATTATAATTCTTGTTACAATTAAATCTAAATATATTTCAATTAAATAATATTCAACTTGATTTCAATTTTCCCTTCTTATCCAATTATATTCATTTCAAGGATTGTTTTATTCAAATCCACTTTATAATGTGGATATTATCATTTGTGAGGCCTTTCATTTGCAAGTATTGTTATTTAGAAGATTTATTTGATTTTTCATAGCAACATGTAAACACTAATAGAAATTATGTTGTTTACAACTGTCATATGCAATTGATTTTTAGTTGCATGTGACACATGCAACTATTATGCCCCATAGTTGCATAAAACAAGTTGCACATGACTAATAGTTGCATACGACAAAATGTATGTGAAGAATATATATACAGTTATATTCATATTTCATCCATCAATATTATTTTAAAAGGTTGTAAATGCAACTATTGTGCAATTGCAATGAACTATTTAATTTTTGACATGTGGGGCTATTTTACCCTTTCATTAATTGACATGTGAAATTCTCCACTAGAATTTCATATTTATTAATTTAATTTATTTGGATCATATTTATTTGGATAAATAGTGCATTTTGGGAGCTATGATTGGTTTAGACCATGGGTAATTTTTTAGGAATCCCACATGTACATATTGCAATCTAAGAAGGGCCCTATGTTCAAATGAGCCATGTTATTTATATATAAACCAAATGTAGGTATTACATTTTGTGAAACATTATGTGGATAGGGATCATGTTTTTGGATTCTCGTATGCAAGTATTATAATACAACAAGGGCCTTTCTTTTAAATAAACCATGCTCTTTATACCCTAACCATATGTACGTATTACATTCTATGAGACATAATTTGTTTAGGCCACATAATGTGCTGAAGGATCATTTTTTAAGAATTTCATCTACAAGTATTGCACTACAAAAAAGAACCCTTGCCTTAAATGAACCCTATTTTTTACACCTTAACCAGATGTACATATTGTGATTTAGAAGTTATAATTAGATTAAGCTACATTATGTGGCCAAAGGTGAATGGGATCAATGTCGTCTTATCCACATTATATTGCACAAGGTGTTCATTGAAATAATTACCATTCATGATTTTTCAAAAATTAAATATGTTAAAATTGATATTCAACATGAGATTTTGAATATCTAATTATTATATTTGATTTTTCATTTGATTTAAAAGGATTTCAGAAGTACAAAGACAAAAAAAACTTTTCATTAAGATTATAACAACATTTTTTTAATGACATGCACTTGATATGAAATCTAATGATGTTTTTTTCATAGAATAAAATCAAACCTTAAATTTATATAAAACGATAATGATATACACTTGGCATGAAATCCAAGGATGTTATTTCCATAGAATAAAATCAAACCCTATAATTTATATAAAATGATAACAATATGCACTTGGTATGAAATCTAATGATGTCTTCTTCTTAATAGAATAAAATCAAACTCTAAAATTTATAAAAAATGGGGATTCATTTAAAAAATTGAAGTTTGCAATTACAAGTACAAAGATTCACATTGAGTTAAAGTGTTAGATTTTTAATATTAAAATATCAAGTTCCTATAAGTAATCACATAGATTAATATTGATTTTGAATGGGAGATTTTTTAATTTCCATATTCACATTTTTAAATTTGAAATATTATATATATAAGGGATTTTCAAATATTTATAATAACAATGATAAAGCCTATCATGGAATTTTACCATTTTTCATTTGAAATAATTTTATTTTCGCTTGCAAAATAGGAAAATATTCAAATATTTATAATAACCGTGATAGAATGTACCAAAAAAAATTTCCATCTTCTATTTGAAATACTTTTATTTTCGCTTGAAAAATATATAAGGGATTTTCAAATATTTATAACAACCGTGATAAAGCCTATCATAGATTTTTTCATTTTTTATTTGCAATACTTCTATTTCTAGTTGAAAAATGTAAAATTTATCTTCAAATATTTATAACAACCATGATAAAACCTTTCATGGTTTTGTTTTAAAAAGTTATTTGGAATATTTTTAGAATCATTTTAATGCAAATGTAAGATTGAAAATTAAGACTAAAATTTGGACATTTCACATTGAAGTTCAATTTCAATCTATGAACGTTTTTTTGTTATATATGGAAATCTATTCTAAGCATGACATGAATAATTATTAATTCAAAAATTGTGAATTTTAATATATTGAAAAAAATTAATCTAAGGATTAACCCGTTCAACATACTACAATATTTTAAAAATTATTAATTAAAAATTATGCATGAAATATTAAAATCTCACCTTAAAAATCAACTTCAATTTATTTAATTTTTTTATATTGGAAAAAATAATCCAAAAAAAACACACCCAACACACTACCATATTTATTAATATAAAATTATGAATTAAATATTGAAAAATTCACCTTAAAGATCAATTTTAATCTATTTTATTTTTAAATATTAATAACTTCGAATATATTAAAATTAAATATATTGATATTGATTTTTAGGGTGGGATTTCTATTATTTAAATATGATAGTGTGTTGGGTGTGTCATTCCTTGCATTAATCTACATATATAACAAAAATAATTGATATACTGAAATTGATATTCAAAGTGAGCTTTTTCAAATCATAAATATTTAAATATGATAATGTGATGCATGTGTCATACCTTGAATTAATTTACATATATTAAAAAAATCATATATTGAAATTGATTTTTAATGTGAGATTTTTAAGTAAGAATTTTTTATCATGATTGTTATAAATATTTATAAATCTTTTTCCTTTTAAAAAAAATCCATGATAGGTTTGTCATGGTTGTTACAAATATTTGAAAATCCTTTTTGAATTTTTCAAACTGTAATGAAAATATTTCAAATAGAAAATGGAGAAATTTCATGATATGGTTTACATGGTTGTTTTAAATATTTGATTTTTTTCCCCTATTCTTCAACCAATAAATACATATTTGAAATTTTTAAAAAAAATCCATGATAGGTTTGATCATGGTTATTATAAATATTTCAACATCTTTTTTCTATTATTCAAATAGAAATACAAGTATTTCAAATAAAAAATGAAAAAAATTCCATGACAAGTTTTATCACCTATACAATTGTTATAAAAATTTTAAATCTTCATTTCTATTTCTCAAGTAGAAATAAAATTATTTCAAGAAAAATATGGATATGGAGATTAAGAGAATTTTAGGGTTCAATTTGATTTTATGAATAGGATATCATTGGACTTCATACCAAGTGCAATTTATTAAAACATGTTGTAATTTTTAAAAAATGATTCATTTTTTCTGTACTTAAAAAAAAAATTAATTGAAGGGTCGAATATAATAATTAAAATCTTTAAATTTTATGTTGGATATCAATATTAATATATTTAATTTGTCTTTTTAATGCATTCATAATAATTATTTCAATGAAAACCTTGTGCAAGAAATTTTTTAAAATAATACTTACATGTTATTAAGGGTGTAAAGAGTTAACTTAAAGGAAAGTCCCATCTTGTACTGTATTACTTAAAAAATGATCTTTAATTACATAATTTGGTCTAAATTAATTATATATCTTCCAAAATGTAATATCTACATATGGTTAAAGTATAAATAACATGGTTCATTTGAAGGAATGATGTTTTTTGTAGTATAATATTTGTATATATGATATTGTAAAAATGACTTCCTTTCACATATGTGGCTTAAACCAATTATGTCTCCAAATACATAATATCTACATATGGTTAGGTTATAAAAAAAATGGTTCATTTAAAAGAAAGGCCCTTTTTGTACTAAAATACCTATATATGGGATTCACAAAATTTCTAAACTTGTTTTATGATATATTCAATAACCCCATGTTGCATACTTAATACCAAAAAAAAAATCCTTTAACAATAATACTCACAAAAAAAGGATTTAATGTACATTATTTTAACAATAATACATATACATAATTTTTTATATATACATTAAATACAAGTTCCATTGGCAATATTTACATATAAGTTTAACCTCTTATTGTGATATGCAATACCTACAATAAAAGACTTAACCTACGTTGTTTTAATAACAATGTTATTATTTTTTTCTTTATATATGAAATGGTTATAAGCTCCATTCACAAAACGTGCATTATAGACCTAACTTTCTATTGTCATTTATGTAATACCCTTGTTTTGCGTACTTAATACAAATTGAAAGAAAAATTCTTTGACTATAATACCCCAACTAATGTAATTTATTTACATTAAGGGAATAATAATACTTGCATTTAATTTTTTCTATATATATTGTACATGTGAAGTGGAGGCTACATTCATTTTTATAAATTCGCCTTCTTCAAACCACTAAAGGAGCATATAATGAGACTTTTCTCCCTCTCACATGAAAAAATATATAAAATTTCAACAATTGTGTAAACATTGATGGTGAGATTTTTGGAACTTAAAACTCAAGTAACAATTTTTGTACAATTTATACCTCGAAATTACATAACCAAGTATACAAAATTAACATTTAAAAATAAAATTAATATATATAACCAAAGTAATGCAAACGTACATGATTTGATTTATAATCATGACACGAAGGTAATTTTAACATTTTTTCTTCAAGATGTGTTGGTTGGATATGTAAATGATGATATTTTCAAAGAGCTAAATAAAGATTTTCATTTGTTGATGTGATATGGTAGTAGGAACAAACATTGTTTTGGAATGATTTCTAATTAATAATTTGATAAGGAATTATTATGGGTTAAAATTGAAATATTGGTGTGCATAATGCAAGTAAAATTTTTTTTTTATAAATATCCCAAAACATAACAAATTTAAAAATGATATTACATTTAGTGTCAATCAATAACAAGAATTTTGAGTATGATATTTGTTTTGAAAAAAATCAAATAAAGTAATTTCGCACCTTGTATACATGTTATAATATGGGTAATGATTTTAATAAAATTCGTATGGGTTTGTGTTTTAAACTATAAGAATTCAACATATGTGATTAACATATTGTAAATGTATAAAATATATTTGAAATTAATTTTTATATATTGAAGTCTTTTCATAATTTAATGTGTTACAAAATGAAGGTGTGAAAAATAATTGAAAAGATTTTTAATTTATTAACATGAGTAAAAAAATTATTATTATATGAAAATGGCTATGTTTTTTCAAGGGAGTAAAAACGATCATTGTTTTCATGATTTAATGTATGTAATTTTTAAAAAAATAACCCTTGAATTAAAATTAATTGATGGCATTGAAAGAAATTGGAACCTTTGTTAAAAAAATAAATTTGTACATAAAAATTTAATTACATTAATTCATGCAACAGATATTTTAAAAATTAATCAAGAAAAGTAGCGTGTGATGTGATGACACAAGAAATTTAAAATTATTTAACTTAATGTAAATAAAGAAAAAATTAATTATTTGGAACATTTGTGTTAACAATTGTGATAAAATATTCATTTGCATAATTAAATAATGATGACATGAATGACATGAAATTTCAACATTAAAAAAATAATTAAAAAAAGAACTATGTTCATGAATTAACTATCTATGTTTAGTGCCACAATAATGAAAGAAATGAATCTGACAAAACATAAAATAAAACTTTGAAAATTTTATTAAAAAAAAATGAAAATAATACAGATTTAAAGAAATTATTTTTAATCAATTAAATAAGGTGGAAAAAAATAAAGAAAATTAAAATGAAAATGATTAAAACTAATTATAAATTATAAATTTTAATTAAAAATTTAAACAACTTAAAATTGAAAAATACAATATGAATTTCAAATTAAAATAATAACATGGTGAGTAATTTTTGACTTGTGGAAGTTTCCCCGCCAACTTGGGGGGTACTTTCTAGTTTATGGAAGTTTTTTTGACATGTTATCAGAGAAATTTTTAAGCAAAAGAAGCACCAAACAATACAAAGACAACAAGAGTTTCCAACAAATCGCTAAGGAATCCACACTAATTTTTCTTATCTCTTTTACCTTTTGCTGAATTTGGTTGTTCTTTTAAAAAAGATCATTAACCCTCTTACTTTAAAAATTTGAAAAAAATAACATTGGTTGCATCAAAGGTTTTAGTTTAGTAGCCAAGACGTTTAATGCGGCCAAGATGTGGGTTATGACATGCACCTCGGGTTAGTCACACTATGGTCTAGGTTGGAGTGTGCACCTCGACAGCGCATGTCTTGGGCTGGCACAACGTGTTCATGGTTTTCGTAATCATGTGTTCGGGCCCTGAAATTGGATGGGGTGGACCACTGATTCACAAGAGAACGATGAAAGGAATAATTTAAATGGACGAAAGAAGGGAACATGATGGTAATTAGAACGGAGGAGCGTTAGAAGTTCAAGTGGAACCTGATAGTAGATGGAACAAAAGAAAGGACCGTGAAAGAAGGGCTTCAAATGGTAGATGGATAGCTTTTAGCATGACGTTTATAACTGTATGAGTAGGAATGCTGGACCTAACATAGGCAAGGTAAGCCAAAACATAGAAAACATGAGTGATAGCATAAAAACCATGGGCAAAAGTATAAACAACGCAAATGTTATTCGGGAGGATTCTAAAAAAATAAGGTTGGAGTGTAAACGAATCAAGTGTTTTGAAGGAAGAAGGTGTGAAATTGTCACGAATAGAGAGGTATTTCAAAATAAAACAAAGAAAAGGTGAATGTAAAAATGTTTTGTTGTAGCATAAAGATTGTGAAAAGAGACCATTGCTAGTATGATTGCTAGTTTGTTGTTAATTATGGTTCATAAATTCATGAAAGAAGTATGGTCTAGATGTTCCTAACAACTACAGTATGTTAGCATAACCCCTCGTGCGCTTTAAACTAAGATGTAGCATTAGAATGGGAATCTAACAATGCAAAATGGAGGAGAAGGCGAGCTGTTCGAGCTTTCGCAAAAGGTGTTATCCATCTTGTCATCGAGTCCTTATAAACAATTAATTATTGTGCGCATAATCACGATCATGGCTATTGCTATGCAAGTGTCGAAGCTGGAATTAAATTACATTTGGATTACGAGTTCTCATTGTGCTCATGCAGAACATGGATAATATTTTCTTCTTAGCCAACTTCTCAATATGCACATGAAGTTGACTGAGAAAGAACACAATGAAGACTCGGAATTCACTTTACACAAGACCAATGCACGCTTGTCGCTCGCATTTGGTGAATAGGTTTGGAAACTCCAATAAAAAAATGATTCATCTAATGTTTTTTTTATAAATTAAATTTGCAATATTATATATATATGTTTTTATAAATTAATTTTTATTCAATTAAAAATAATTTTATTGACATTTATCGAAAATGTGAATTATACATCATATATATTAATTCACTTGGTCTATTAGTGACAGGGCTTGGGAAGGGGGTTTTGTGTTCTCGCGAGCTCAGTGTTGTAGGCAGGACGGTAGTAACGGATTCTGAATGAAAGTGGGCCAGCACGGGCAGGCTGGGCATGGGAGAGGGGCAGGCTGGAGAGATCAGGTTTTGACTTAGATGCAAACGTATCAGGAATGTGAAATGAAGTGAAATATCGCCAACTATCATCACTGTCGCACTGCATCAGTGCTGTGCCGTGCCTTGCAAGCACATGTTACCACTAGTTAAAATTAATAACAAAGTCTAAATTTCAATTTAAAGTATAGGGTAGGTGTTCTTAAAAGCAAATGATAGATTGTCAAATAAATAAAATTCATGATTTTATTTTTGTATATTTTTTTGTCAAATTATTTTTCTTTAATGTTTTTTAATTTTCCAAGCTTATTTATTGAAAATAAAAATGAACATTTTTTATTATTAATTTCATATTTTAAAGTTTTTCGTGGATTTGTGTAAGATGGATCCAACAACAATAATTAATAGGATCACCACAATTGGCATCCTGAACTCATGCAAACTCCATTGCCTCAACATTATATATATATATACTTGATTTGAAAAAAAAAATTGTTAATAATTTTAAAACATCAATAGACGTCAATTACTATTTGTTTAAGATTTCATTTAACTAATTTTGAAGTTCAATGATAAACATTTCAACATTCAAAATGGACTTGATGAAAATGAATTTTTTAAAAATGGACTTGATATTTTACAAGATATTAATATCCAAAACGTATGCAATGTTAATTTCAAAAAATGATCATTACAAAGTAACAATTCATTTATCTTGACATTGGATATTAATAAAATCAACACACCCTTCCACCATAATAATTTAATCAAGAAAATACATAAATAAATTTTATGTTATGTAAAAACAGAAATGATGACATTATTGAAATATATAATAATTCAAACAATGCCCACAATGATGATGATGAGAACATTGATTATTGAATTGAAGTGCTTCAATTAACAGAAGAAGAAAATGTACCACATCCAAACATATGACTAAACATACAACATTTAAAAAAATTATGCAAATATTATATATTGACAAATTACATTCAATGGGATATGAACAAGACAATTATGCAATCATAGAAACAATAAAAAATCATTAAAAATCCCTTCAACACATTTTCATTAATAATAAGCAATGGATCTTGATCGAAATACATACATTCACATTGAATTTACATTGTACAATATATGATTCAAATAAATCAATGATTAAAACATTACCCAATAACATCATATAATTATTAAATAAATTGACAAATGGTGAACAATTATTGCAAAACTAAGCAAGTGTAATATAACAAAAGAATGATTCAACATGTGATCCATTGATAATAACATACGCCACAATATACAACATTTGAAATTGAACTGGAACAATCCAAATATATTTTATCACAAGTATAAGATACTTTACAAAACAACATAAATAACAAATACATCTTTCATTTTGTAAAATACCCATCCTAAAACTTCATTTTGTCTTATCCAATTAACATCACATTAACACAATATCATGCACATATATTCTTTTATCATCTTCATAGTTGATTGTCATTGTTGGTTTGTACCCAAGTGGAAAAGATTTTAGTTATCATAGTAGAAATTCTTTAATCATGAAAACAAAGATTTGAAGTTAATTGACAACATGATTCACATGAAAGGGCATTAAATAATAAATTATAAATTAATTGCACACCCAATCACATATGCCAAACTTACCGATTTGCATTTGGGTCATCCAATCATATGTTAGTGTAACAAGACTATTACTAAGTTATTACTTTTTCATATCATTACTTTTGAACTTTTTGATTTGAGTTTTTGTCCTGATCAAAAACTTTTGAGCACCTTCTCAGAACACACATTTCCTCTATTGACAGTTGAGTGGTTTTTCCATGCATGTGTAAGCTAAGAGCGCTACAACTTTACAATGCTCTAGGTGTTAGCTTAGTAGGCTGTAATCAACACTTGTAAAATTGCAGCTGTTGCACTAAAACTAAAGCACAGGATTGAAATGACCTGAACTGTCCCAAGGCCGTTGTGCATACGATCTTCCCAAAACACTCCGTTGCTTGCTTATGCTGCCATCTGACATATTATACTCAGGAAAATAATCCAAAAACCCTTTTGTCCCTAATGTGTTCACCCCATTGAACATAAACTCAGATATATACCTCTGCAAAAGAGCAAGACCAACAACACTCATGAGGCTAGAAAAGACATCATCATTCATGCTCCAAAAGAGGAAAAAGCCCACCTTTTAACAATTCCATTCTAGGCAACTCTGATCGAATTTAGCTTTCTCTGTCTGTGGAGATAGACTCATAACACTATACTTGATATAAAACACCAACTCACAGACTGCTTCCTATAGTAGATATATCTATGGGATCCCAGAGGAAAATGCACGATGATATATTGAAGGTAACATGACAGTGAGTGTCGTCATAACCTTATGACAGTTGCGCACAAAGTGTCAGACAAACACCTTTCATTAAAATAAGCGGTGAAAGTGAACTGCCATGACTACTCACTGACTCCAGCAGGTCCCAATAGTGGGTGTAGAGAAGTATCCTTCCAACAATATACACTGATGATTATAAATCTCAACCAGATCCTCAGTGGTTCAGATCCTCTTCATTGGACTGGGGTCACACAGTTGAAGATAGAATGTTGGCCTCAAATTTAGAGCAGTTTAAGGCTCAGACTTGCTCACTAGGTACAATTGTATGGAACAAACAAAGTGTATCCTGTGTGTGCTATGTGGGATGTACTGACCTCACATAATTGCTCCCCATAGAGTCGTGCAAGAATATTTCGCCCTGGATCCTACACCCATTCCCCAAAACCATGTTGCATTCCTTAGTATCAAACTGCAACAGAAAAACCTCATGCTGCACTACAAAGCAACTTTGGGTTCAGCCTAAACCCACAAAGCAGTTCAATATCTGGTACAGTTGAGGTAATGTGACATGACCAACAAAAAGCTGCGCAGGTGCATGGGTAATGGTTCTCATCAGAGGACTTCCTGGCAGATTGGATGTCCTGATATAGTAAGGGAAACCTTGAGTCTGATCTGGTCACTAATCTATTTCTTTTATATTATGTGAGACCTACCTTCAAAGATTGAATCACTCAGAGTACTGTGATGAACCTACAAAGAAACAGAACACTTCATGCAACCTTACTTATGAAGGATTCCTGTCATGGTTTTTAAGTATAATAGGGAGGTAACCTTGGTTGCACGCCACATTAAGTAGCGATGTTGAGCCTCTCGATTTTTTGAAATTTGTTCAGGATTGGTAGTTGGTTGAGCTATATCCACCATCTGTAACCAGGCCTGTTCCACCACCAACATCATTGGATTCATTTATACTCCATTTAACATGAATCTGAACAGAAGTTTCTCACATTAAAATATGTAAAGATCTCCTTATCACCCATTGGATTACATGCAAAAATATATAGTTGCAAGAACTAACAGCAAGAAAGCCTCTCTGAATTTTGAAGTCTAGTCAATGTTCCACCTCCTCCATTTTCCACTCTTCACAGAAAACATCTTTCTAATGTAGTCTGACAGCTATATGGCTTGATGTGACATTCAGAGGTTATTACATTTCTTACATGTCAAGGTCCTCACTGCAAGAGAAAACTTCCCTCAGCTGCAGTACTCTTCCTTGCACAACTCAAAATTTCCCATTACGAACAAGTGGGAAGAGTCTCAATGTCACAAATGACTTGAGGTTTTCAACAAAATTACAGTACTTGGGCTAATGCCAAGATCTGAGTAAATCTACAGCAATTCTACAGGGATGGGTATCAATGTCAAAGACAAACCTCAAGATAGTCTTGAAATGCAGGAAACACTTTGTTCTGGATGTCTTCTCTTTGGTGTGGCCTAGACCAAATCACAATTGGAGAAAAAAATTGAATTGACTCAGCAGTCAGCTTGTCACCCCATGGCAAAATCTGAATCCAAACACCCCAAACAAATCTGCTGGTGTCTCAATACTTCAACCCTATATTAATCATGTTCTGGTACAGAAGTGATGAAGAAAAAATGGATTGTCATTGAGGAGGACACACTTTTGTTCTTAGATCAATAAGGAATCTGAAAATTTCCATTCATAAAGTCAGAAATTGGGTGTGAATAAATAAATCAATAGGCAAACTAATTTAGTAGCAAGTGCATCTTTTCTGGCTACTTGAGCTGATCCACATTCTTGAAAAGAATTTCTCACCTGTGCATATTTGTTGGCCATCGGCAGAAGCTCTAAAAAGTATTTGTCTTTGTACTCTGGATTCTGCTCAATGTTGTAAAGTGGATTCAAATCCCTACAAGTACCCAAAAAAACATAAGCATAATGCCTGCACAGAAGCAAAAGCACAGCCAACTCCTGAAATACACTTCACACCAAGTGCTCAGAATCAAACCCACACAATCCTAGATGGCACATGAAGACCTTTAGTCCTCAGAACAAAGTTGACAATGACTTCAGTATTGAAGGCATAGACAGCAAACACAAACCAAAAAAATGTAGCAAAGAACATGGTCAAGTGGAAGGGAGATGGGCGTGGATGTACAAAACAATAATATTTCTGCTTGCAGTTGAGACAAAATCAGTACAAAAGATGGGTAGATCATATTCAGGTCGAGCACAGATGGCCAGATTTAGAACCTGCACCCTTCCCCATTCCCTGAAATCCTTATTCCAAACTATCTTTTTCTTCAGGTCTAACACTCTAACAATTAGCATGGACATGATTCCATCAAACCACCAGAAATCCAATTGCTCAATCTTTGTTCTTCTTGTGTCCATGAATAAGCAAACAATATCACAAAGTGGGCAATTGTGTTTGATCTGGCAGATTTTGTTTAGTCCATGTAGATGATTGGGTTTTGGGCAATGAAGGGCACAAGAGAGTAAAAGACACCTGCAAAGCATTTCCAGCATCGATACTTGCAGCACGAAAAATCCGAATTTTAGCAGATTCATAAGCACAATTCTTGGTCAAAGATACACCATCCAGCGCAACCATGTTGCTGAACTCATCCTGCAACAAGAAAAGAAAACAGAAAACAAGAACAACAACCATTCGAGTTCTCAAAAGTCAAATGTGACAAAACAAGGAGAGGCAACTGTACCCATGAAACATCATGTTTCACAGTGACGTCCATCAATCATGCATCTTGTAATGATAAATCAGAAGGCAATCAGAATCCAATATTTTCCCTGTGGATTTTGCAACATTTTCCTATGATGGTGGTGCAGCATGTGGGTAATCTTTGTACCTGGATAGGCAATTTGGAAATCTCTTGAACATGCTGGTGCAGTTTCTCAACAGCGAAATCCAGAAAATCGTCATACAAGCCTTTGTTCTTGGCCCTCGTACAACTCAACTCTGCTCGCACTCCTCTGATTGCCTCCTCCAAATGCCAAGGATTATTACTCCTGCTCTTCTTGGCAGCTTGTAATCTCCGACTGCCGCAGAAACTCAACCCAAAAACAGAAACTCCCACTGTCACTTGCACCCGTCCCCATGATCTTTCCAATGGAAACAATGCAGAAAACCAAAAGCACTTTGGCAGCCCCAGTTTGCAGATAGCCAATTCTACCAAGCTAGTTCTGGATCCTAAACCTGCCTGACGGCTCTTGATTGCCCCTCTCGAAATGTGATAGCACTTCTGGCTCAAAGGGCAACTCAAAGTCTCCATTTCTCTCTGTCTGTCTCTCTTGTCTGTCCAGATGAGCTCTTGCTCTTTCCAGGGGGCACAGAGCTATGGCAAGTAGAGTGGTATGTCGATGATAGACTATAACATCATCAGTAGGAGCAGCAAAGAGCTTCTCCGAACCCGAATACTTTCCACCGCCTTGACGAACAAAATCTTACATATACCTCCATGTGTAAGTTCCCACAACAGCAACATCCTCTCTTGCAACCAACCCAGCAGCTCTCATTCACGCACAGTTTTCGATGCAGAGTTCGCTCTCAACTGCCATACATGGCTAAGTACTGTGGCATTTGCGTCTTCTTCTTCTTCTGCGCTTGATCAGGCAACAAGAGCCGCCAGATACGCTGCAAATCTATGACCACGAAGCAGCTACCGACGAAAGCTTGAGGATTTTAGGGTTAGGGTGTGGAGCTCCAAACCCTAATGCTGACGACGGACGTTTTGTGAGTTCTGATTCTGCTGTAGATCGTGTAGCACCTGGTCTTTCGTGAAGCGCATTACAGACGAACACCTGACTTCTGGGGTTTTTCGACGTCGTATTTTGACCAAAACGAAGAGTGAGGAGGGAGTATGGGCGGTGGGCAGGTACCAGCCTGGAGTTCTCGTCTCGTCATTCAGCTGGTTAGGGGGTTACCAGGAACACTGCGTGTGCACCGCGGCACGGTTGCAGCTCTTGGTCTTCGCAGACGGCATCAAACCGTGTTCCGTGAGAACAATCCGTCGATTCGTGGCATGATCAACCAGGTTTGTGTTTTTTTTTTTTTGCTTCTGAAAAATTCCACTTTTGCTTTCTGTGGACATAGATAGTAGCATCGGTCTTTCTTCTTCTTCTTCTTCTTTGTCATCTTGTTCGCCTGTTGCTTCTTGCTTCGGCTAAGTTCCGGAAGGTGTTGAAGGTGGGGGATTGATTCCTTCCTTTTCCGAGAATCTGATACAGGGATCTTCGTTCTGGTGTTTTGACCCTTTCTTTCTGCAGGTGAAACGGCTTTTGTCAGTGGAAACCGAGGAGATGTACAACGCCCGAATCCAGGCAGAGGCGAAAAGAAAAGCCCTGAGGTTTCCACGCATCATCCAACATTCTCCACCTTCTTAAGATAGTTTACTGGACCTGGTTAGCATGAGGAAGGGCTTAGTCTGGAGCCAAGGATGAAGAAGGGCTTATTATTCTGGAGCCGAGGAAGAAGATTGATGTTCCGATCAATGCATCTTCTTCTTGTGTCTGGTGCTCATGTGAGGGACGTGCAAATTATTCGGCAATCTATTTGTAAATTTGCTTGGCTGTGATTGCTTTAAGGACACTCTTGTCTCATGGATCTGTGTGTCTCTTTCTCTGTCCTTGAAGAATCTTGAATGGAGGCTCCAGCTTGCACATCAGAGAACTCAAGGAAGGGACCAAGTTTCTTTATTCTAGGGTTTCCGTTTTTATTGTAAAACGTGTGCTGTGGATACTAACCACACACTGGTAGATTGATTATATAGGACAATTGATGCTGCAATTACATAGACACATCTGCTGCAGCAAACACATCTGGCAAAGACTTTCTTATGCCACTGCACTAGCATTGCTTCAGTGTTTTCGCTAGGAGAACTCTTTGGTTATGGCTTCAACCCAAACTGTTGCAGCTTTGTCCTTGATAGTGAAGCACGATCCTGGTTCTCATGAAGTTGGGATGAAGATGTCAAGGGATTGAATGTTGTGATTGGGGCTGGCTACAACAAGGTATGAATCTTTGAACCTACAACTGGCTTTATTTTCTTGTATGTTGGCCATGTTTGGATTGAAGGGGTGAGTAACCGCCTAAGTATTGAGCTTGATTCTGTCTGATTGCAGCCAATGTTAGGACTTTGTGGCAGGTCTGTGATGGAGTTGGGTGGACATTGATTGAAGTTATGAGAGGAGTGTTTTGAGATTATGTTTATGGTCGCCTTCCTGTTTGATGGGCTGTGATGTATTAGCTCAATCCTTGTTCTTGATGTCAAGTGGTGATTTGGAGAAGATCCTCTCATGATAATTACAATGAATTCTAAGAAATTGATTCATTCTGAATTTGGTGAAGGGAATTCTATGATGTGGAAGATTACCTTGATGCTGTAAGAAACCACTACTAAGACTCAACTCTCTCCATTAATCAAAGTGTCAATGCTTCTTTATGGAGCAAGGAAAGTGAGGGTGAAGATGGAACTCTAAATTCATTGAAGTGACAATGTGATTTTCACAATTGTGGTATGGTTTTCAGGTAGGATGTGTATGTGCACCTTGTATGTATGTAAAGTCCCAATTCACATGAACATGCCATTATGACAAGACAATATTGACATTGGCATCTGCTGAGTTCAATGCATGTGGACTCTATAACAAAGGCCTGGAGTGGGTACGAGGCTGATAGATTCATGTCAAATATTCTCAAACAATTTCTCTTTGTGCAATTCTAGACAAGGCCTAAGGGTGGCCATTTTTTCTAAAGCAATACAACTATCTTGCAACCTCCAAGTCCCGGGATGGGGATATAACTCCACAAAAGCAACCTTTTGGCACACAAACCTCAAATGTTAACAATACATACACTCACAAGAGGCTACAACATTTCCTGTTTATCAACAGGGATGGGTGAATCGTTTAATACTCTATGTTGAATAATGAAAGAGGTGGAATAATCCTGTTCCAGGTAATGAGATGGTTCTCATAATAGTTCTGGAGCCTGACATCTCCATTCAGATGCACAGAGTTTGAAAGAAAATTCATTCTCTACAAAAGAGCTAAATGAGAGAGTTGAACTCTGTAGAAAAAGTGAGTGTATGATATGTGCAATAACCAGTATAATAAAGTTATCTGTAAATTTACCTTGCCTTTGGGCCCTAGTTTGACCCTCTAATCCCTGTTCCATCCTCAATTCTAGTAATAAACCTATCAATGAAGTCACCCTGTCTTTGGGCCCTAGTTTGACCCTCTATCCCTGTTTCAGCCTGAATTCAAGTGTAGATGTAAACTGAGGTAAATTGGGTACTGTTTCATGAAACTGGGTATCAGTTCAACAGATTTGCAGCACCTTATTCTGCCCACTGTGAGGCTTGACTTAATGAGGAATATGAGCAGCAGTGAAGGTGCGGGCAGGTAAGGTAAATCCAAAACTGGGGGTGAAACTCCTGCAAGGACTAATTGTAATTGTGACTGTAGAGAGATTCCACTGTTCACCCTCAGGTTTGTAGGGTCAAGTGCTCTTTCAAATACATGCTAATGAAGAAGAAGAAGAAAAACCCTGTAAATAAAAATCAAGGATGGGAAGCCATCTAGCAAAAGTACAAATCAAATGAGAACAAAAGTAAACACAACCCAAAGAAAAAACAAACGCAAACAATCAACAAAAATCAGGTAAAGACCCTATACAACAAGGACTCATGGCTACGAAATGACAATCAACAATAACAAAGAAGACCTAAGATGAAATAGCTCTCATCAACCACAAATCAGCTAGTGACAGAGGTGTATTATCTATGATGTGTGGAAGCGATTAAGAACCTTGACCAAGTGTAATAGCCCATTGAAGAATTGCTATGGCTTGTGCACGTTGTAGGACACGCGTTGTTGATAGTAAGAAACAAACATTGATGGGACTAAAGAAAATCACTGATGAAACATGGTAATGGTCTATGCACATGTAGGCAAAAATGAATCAAAACCAAAATGAAAACACCCATATGTTTCAATACCAAAGGGAATGAAGTCATCACCTGGTGCTTACTTAGCATATGATCGTGTCTTCTTTTGAGCAACCATCATTGTTGCATGTGTTGTTGTCATTGATGTTCATTGCAAAATATCTATGCAAGTTGGGTCAGTTATGATGACATCCATCAAGGTTCAAAAGTCATCTTTAATGATAAAGATATCCACTCGTCATTGGGTGTGGCAAGGGAAAAAGTGGGAGATTTCCATTGAATATGTGTTCCATTCTCCAAAACAATAGTTGCAACAGTATCCCGAAATGTATCATGGGCTGTTTGTATGTTCACTCTTTTAAAGGCACCGAAGCAAATGGGTATTTTGGTTGTCAAAGGTATGACCACATTGACATTGTGAAAAATGAATAATTAGAAGATGTGACAAGCCAAAACAAGTACGTAATGTTATAAGGAAGTGGGTTGAGATAAATAAAATGTAGGTGTGGTAGGACAAGTTAATAACCAAGCGCCTACCCTTGGACCCGCACATGAACGGAAACATGCTTGCATGATATCTGAAAGAACATTTACTAGAAGCGAAGTAATTTCCCACTCATATAAGTGATCCACCAAAAAAACTTGCACTTGGAGATAAGATTGTACCACTAAATTCTCAAAAGGTGCAATTTGAGAGTGAACAATTTGGGGTAATAAGGCCTACGTATCTTGTAGCACCATCTGCAATGGGAAAGTGTAAGTTTCAACATGTGTTATTACATCCAAAAGAATAGGGTGATCATCATGCTAGAAATGAGTAATAAATGCAAGAAAGATTAATGCCCAACATCCCAAGAATGCAAGGTAGCAATCCAAATTACAAAAGGGAGGCTAAGCTTGCCCGAAGAAGCAGGAAAAATGGTTTGACAACAAGCTAGGTCATTGATAAAACCACCAAAAGATCCCACACTAAATAACTTTTCCAACATAATAATGGTACAAGTTCAAACTCAATGTAATGTTTCAAAATACCTAGAGATGGAAACATTATATGAGGTAAGTAGCTAGGGTGTTAAGCATAACACAATGAGAGCATTGCAAAAACCGCCTAAGGATCTACAAACATAAGAAAATTAGATATTGTTTCAAGATCCTCATGAAAAACCTTAACTATAAAGGATTCAATAAATGATCTAAATCCCATCAATGCACCCAAAATACAAAAATCCAAGTCAGGAATAAGAAAGTTAAGAAGAAATGATATAAAGTGGTCCAATCCCCTGTGGAGATTAAACCACACATTTCATTGACTGCATTGAAAACCTTAATGTTGAAAACTCCTCCTACAATTGTGAAAAACATGAACCACATTTGATGTAAGACCTATTATATGTGTATCATCAACCAATGAAAGGAAAACACGAATAAGGTGGGTTGTTGTTATAGGGCAAAGAACATGAAGGTGAACTGGGGCAAACAATGTTCCTCCCAATGGGTCCCTTATCGTGTACTTGATTTTGATAAAATGACTATGAAATCCCCATGTTGGGAAACTTGTGAAAAATATAGTTGGGATGGGCATGCATAAAATCATCAAGCAAATGGGAAAAGTTTATCCAAATAACCGGGTGAAGATTGTAACTTCTAAAAAATGGCTGACCGTGACACCAAATTGAAGGCGTTATTAACATTCATTTATATCACCACCCAATTTAGGTGCAAATCTAACATCGCTCAAACACCATGGACCATTATTTCACACCCACCACGAGTCACTACACCAAGCTAATGAAGAATAAAATGTTTCATGGGAATATCCCTAAACCGAATAATGAGTGCGGGGGTAACTAGGTGATAGGTCACCTCACTGATCGTAATGGGACGTACATGCTTCCGAATTGTTTTTCCAATGTTAGGAGTCAAGATGTCGAAAATAAATGTGATACCGAAAGTGGAACATAACCTCAAGTAATTTGCCCACATGCTTGGAAAAAGAGGTCGAAGCCACTCCTAAAATCATTTAAAACAAAATAGTTTTGTAAAAGTTCATACACCATACCCAAAGGGCCACTGGAGGAAAGATGTGGTGAACAAGCCAAGGAAAAAATAAGTGCCTTTTGATTTTAAATAACCTCCATTTTAGGATGGAAATCATTTACAAAAGGAGAGATATCAACCTCAGCAATTGGATGGAAAAGGTGAAGGACTCATGTGGTCTCATTAGATGGGGCTACAAATGTGTTTGGCGCATACTACTCGAACATACTCCCTTACATGAGTAAGAGCTTGTGCGTGACATAATCGTGTTGATGGAGGTGGGGTAGGATCTAGAGTCGACTCCAAACATTTGAAGGAAACTAAAATGTGTGTTCTAATAGTGTGCTCCTCATGTAATGCCTCCTAGTTGCCACCCATGTACTAATGCAAGTGATTGCAAGTCTCTTGGTGGCCTTTTTCACCACCCTATGGAGGAAAAGACAAACACCAAAAAGGGAATAACAAAAAAATGTGTCAAGCTGCAATATTGAAAAGATTGGATGTTAATCAAAATAAAGGGATATGCAAAGCCCATTGAACATGAATTCAAAGAGCATATGGGATATGATGGTAGGAACGAGGATGAGATAAACTCAAATAAAAAACATCAATGATGTTTATGGATGCAATCCATGTCCTTGGTGAAGAGGGAGGAGAACATGGTAAAGTTGAGGGTAACACTATCCTTGAAACAAATCACTACCTATGAATAATGCATGAAAATCGGTGCCATGTTAAACCCCCCCTGCACTCAAACCTTAAAACTATTGCCTTAAAAGGAATAATGTTTACAAACAAAGTGAAAAAAATAAAAAGGGACATATGAAAACAAATTCACAAAAACCCAAAAAATGGGTGAAAATAACAAATGAACCTAGTTGTAGATTTGCCGTGTGTGTGTGTGTGTTCGTGTGTTGTGTGTTGCTTGTGTGCATGTGTAGAGCTGCCTAAAGGCTCTACTCACTTGCCTTGCATGTTCTACTTTGCCCTTGTCCCCTTCTGCTTTACCTTTTTTTGCCATGTCTACTTTGTTTTGCCTTTGTTGTATTGTGATTTCATCTTTCTAGATCTTGAAGGTTCTAATTATAAAATTTGAGTGTAAATGAAACCCTAAATCCTAAACCCTTCATTTCTTCCTTAGGGCATTGCTAAACCCCTAAACCTTGTTGTTGCCTGCCTATTTATTACTATGTATTTAACACTTAATGGAGTAAAACTTTCTTTATCTCTCACACACACACTCTCATGCACACTTTTTATCTCCCTCTATAACTACATTGCTTAAATCCAGCTTCTTTTGAAGTCTTTTGTGATGCAACTGTTGTAACGATGGGCATTTTGTCACAAGAGTTTTACGAAAGCAGTATTAGCAACTTCCATGCTTGCGCTTTTGGCCATTGGCTTTAAGAAGCCACCTGCTACTGTATAGCTTGTTGTTGCTTTCCTTAGCTGGTGCTACAGTGAGAAGAAGAACATGTTAGTTGTTTTTGCTTGGTTGGTGGTGGTATTCATGAAACACTTGAAGCGAGATTGTTCTAAGCCTGCAATTAACAACAGACATTACATCTTTAATGTGTAAACCTTTTTCATTTAAAAAACACCATTCAAATTATTGACCATGTTAATGGCACTTAAATCACCTTTGATGTTTAAGAAATAGTCTACAAAGTTCCTAATGATGTGGCCGAATCTTTTCCTAATGTTAATTCCATATGAATGGACCCCATATTATGAAAAATATTCCTTAATAACCTTTTTGTTATTCCATATTTGGAACCCTAATATTTAGATTGATATCTGTTGTGGTATCAAATATTCGACTAGATTACTATGACCTGAGGCAATACTAATCTTCTACCAATACATGCCTAATAGGGACATGAAAACAAAGTACTAGCCTTGATGTACATGCCTTTGTAATGACTAGTGTTGTTTGGTTTGTGGTTTAAAGGAAGTTTTTGTTTCAATTTTGAAACTTCTTTTCATTTTTTATGGAACCTCTTGTCTAGTCATAGGACTAATTATCTAGTTTTGAAATTTTCTTAACAAAATTGGAGCTTGATTTAGCTTCAAATAAAAATTGATTTCATTTCCATTACACATAACTAAACATTTTATTTGTTTATTTATTTAGTGTAATATTAGTTGGTTCAACCAATGCACATAATATGTGATAGACATTATGTTGTATTAATTATGTACAACTAATTAAAATTAATTATCATACCTATGACTCATGTTTGACATCATTTTGGCAAAATAATCATTTTTTGAAAAAAAATGGATTCAATGTATAATTGTGTCGTTTTTTCAAATTAAAAAAATTAAATTAAAAAAAATCAACAAGGTAGGTGAATTAATACAAAATAGTTTTAAATGCATCCATTCTTGAAATGTTTATCTTTCAATTTTTTAAGGATGCAAAGGATCCTTTTGAACAATGGCTAGTAGGTATTTTCTTTTGTACAAGCTTGTCAATAACACTAGGGAATTGATTTTTGTTATGTTATTGACTTTAGATTGACAACGGCAATTTACAAGTCATTTCATTTTCATTTGTTGCAATTTCAAATTTGTACACCTAGGTAGGTACTTGTTTGCACACTTTTTTTGAAGTTTTTGCATGATTATGAAACATTAGTAAATATCCTTGAATCTTTTAGATTGACAAACCTTATGTCACCAACATGCTAGTTAGCAAAAAATAAAAAATATTGATTCCATTTTCAACTAAGTAATAAAGAAAAGACTTTTTTTTCTATAGTTCAAAATTTACAATCACTTGTTTAGGAGATCAAATTGTAAGCTTAAGAAAAGGATAGTTCAACCTTTGAGGTGACATGCTAGAAAGCCATGGAAATAACTGCAATTAACATTGTTTTTGAAAAAGAAATTTTTAAAAAAACAATGAAAATGTGAAAATCTCCAAATAACCAAAGATAAGGAAACAAGTTATATAAAAAATTTGGTTTGCCTCGCATATTTGGCCTCCAATTTTTGTTGTTGTGAAAAAACAGTGCATTTCACTACTTGACAACCTTTCACAAGAAACCAAAAGAAGTTAATGGTCCATATGATAAACTAAGTATAGGTTTTTCTACATTTGGTTCACCCCAAGAGGGGAAATAAAACCACATTTGAAATGTAATATAAAGAAACAGATAACTTTCATGACTACATAAATGCATTATTTGATTTTGGAAACAAAATCAAATTTGAAAGATTAATTTATTTACATGAAAAAAATGTGAACTATTAGACAAGGATTTTTGGCACTTGTCGTACAACCAATCATTTGAAGGATATTTGAAAGTAGAGTACTTGAACTTCTGAAGGATTCTACAAACTGAGGAGGATTTAAAGTGACTTTAGAATGGACATGATTTTTTTTTAAAGATGACTCAATTGGTTTTATTAGGTAGCTATATGACATCAATAAGGAAGTTACCACCAACATGGAGCAAAAAATTACAATCATGACACATAGGGTTGCTTATCTTGTTAAAGTGTACAATATACCTACGTACCTAGTTGTCAACAAAGATCAAATTGAGATTCACCTCGTACCCACTAGAAAATATTAGACATGGGAGACAATAGAAATTAAGCATGTTCAAATTTTAGGGATAATAAAGAAGAGACAAAACATGTCAATTGTTTCATCTTCAATGAAAGGTTTACCTTTGCAAATTGTGTTCAAAGGGACAACAAGTCATACACTCCCACAAATGAATTAGGGAAAAAAAAACATTGTATTGCAATTTATTTCCATCCTACCTATGGTTTTAATCATTGGTCTATTATGAAAGCTATTCAAACATTTGTTCAACACATCCTCCTACTTTATAAAAAAGCTTAGGTTGAAATATTTGCCTTGCAAAAATATCAAAAGATGGTCTATATTATTGATTATTGGTCAAATAAATAAAAAGTCATTTTTCGTAATTCATCATTAGAGAAATACAAAAGACTAAATTTGTTTATTAATGGTCTACAAGTCATATTTTTATTTTTCGTTTGTAGGTGTGACATTATCTAAACATCATATATCTTCACTCGCATATTTGAATTGAAAGCACTTTGTGCAAAGCAATGCACCTTTCCTTCTCTTTCTTTATTAGTATGTCCTTCAATCAAAATGCATCAACAATTTTCATATATTGGTCAATTCACAATTTAGTTTAAAAAAATTAGATTGAATGAAATCAAAATTTCCAAGCATTCATCATTTTCATTTTAGAAAACCACACAAATGTATTTCAACCTATTGATGTTATCCTACAACATTCATTTAACATGCTTTCAAGAAGGAATTTCATTCTTAAATGTGTTCAACAATCAAAATTCAACTTGAGAAAAACTTGGCTTTTAGATGTCAATTTTGAATCCAAACATGTGTGCATGGCTTCTTCATGCATGGATTCACATAAGAAGTTTGAACATCATGATTTGCAAAGGTTGGGAAAAAATAGGGTTAGTAAGGAGGTTCAACATGCATTTTTTACTCCAAGCTATGGAAGTAAACACCATTACAACTATATTCTTAATCACTTTCAATTTAAAACTTGGACAAAAAAAACAAGATGACATTGATTGATCAAAAGATTGTACTTTTGAAGTTATGCATAATTATTTGGATGTTTAGATTTTCAAAGCCACTTGCGAGTGAATTAGTTAATAAGAAAACTAAAACATAAATCTTATGTGTATGACATTGTGTTGTTTGGCCTTGAAGGTATTTGTTAAAAGGAGAAAAAGTTTTGAAAAATTGAAGTTTTGAACTTTTGGTAATGATTAACCTACTAAAATAACAAGTTTTAGATTTGTTGTAGGTCATAACCAATACATTAGGACAATGAACCTCCTATAGGGTCACTAAAGGGTGAAAGCACATTACGGTGGCCAAAAAATGTTGTCACAAATACTGTTTTTCAAAAATATGCAACATGTTCAACCTTTTTTTTTCTTGGCAATCAAAATTCCAAGCATGTATCATTTGGCAACTTTCAACTTTCAACATGCCAATAATAAAAGAGGTATTCATAAATTATACTTAAAATAAGGTAGTTCAATTGCCAAAGAATATTATTGTCAAAGGAAACTACATTTATTATTATTATTAAACAATTAAATATATATATTTGTGAGAAATAGGCTTGTAATATACTTCACAATGCACTTTCACTATAAAGGTTTGGTAAGGTTATTGGTCAAGTACTTTGGTTAACATTACTTTTAACAAATATATTTTGGTAGCCTTTCAAATTAGATGACACTTACTTCATGAACAAGGGTATTTATAACTTGAATCAAATGACGAAAAAAAACATTTAAAGGATTTTTCCAAGTGTTTTTAGAAGATCAAGAGTTAGGAACAAAAATATTTACTCTTTGAATATTTTACCTTTGAAGTCCAATGCTTACTTTTAGTAGAAACATTTCTTTTTCAAAAGTTCATTCTATATTGTATGTTTCTTTTGCTATTAATTGAATTTTCATGATCAAAATGTATTTTAATATTTGATCTTCTTGCTTAGAATATTTTGTAATAAGAATTGGGAGTAGAAATGATCAAGATTGTAAATATATATTTGTTAAATCTATGAGTATTCCTTGCATTTTACAAAATAATTATGAGGTAGAAGGCATTTGCAACTTTTCAACATTATATACCTTCCATTTTGAGGATTAATGCTCTTGACTATTTTCAATTATGTTTTTTTTTTTGCAAAATTTTCACTTACATTTGTGACTTTAGGACATTCAATAGAAAATTGAAAATTGAAAATTTGAAAATTTCATATCTCATTCAAGAATTTCACTGAGTGGCCTTACCATCATCTACCTTAAATTCTATGTTGAAATCTATAATGTTACTACATTATTGTTGTTACTATTTTTGTTGCACCACCTACATTACATTTACAGGTCAAGAAACTTCACAAAAATATGAAATGACCAACAAGAAACCTTAAAACCTAAATTATCAAGTTAGTGAAATCACATTTCTTACACACAATTATTGAACAAACATTTGATATGGAAACTTTCGGATGGCATCATCAAACATTTAGTATGAAGACTTATTGACAAAAATAACCCAAATGTTTTTGGAAAACATTTGAAAAATTGGACGACAAGAATAGAGGACAAATTCCATGGCCATTTTCACAAGATGTGGGAGAGAAATTTCAAAATTGCCAATGACATCTTGAAGATGGTAGAATGGTTCAAGAATGCAACAAATTATAGATTCATGTTTTGTAATGTTTAATAGGAAAGAAAAAATTCTAGACCTTGTATTGACAATAGTAGCTAGTAAGAATTTATTTAATCCAAAGCAAAAACAAAGAGATCTAATAAGTGGCCTTGCTTCATTAGCTATTTGGTAGGCCCTTCATAAAATTTGATTTTTTTTATGATGTCCGACAACATAATTGTTTGTATATTTGTGTGACCAAATTGGACCACAAAGATCCCAAATGAAACAATAGTTATTGTCCCTTCAATACAAGGATGTTGAAGGGATACTTTTGAAGTAGTATTTTAGTATTATTTAACTACAAAAATTACCTACAAAAATTAGCCATTAAAATTTGTAAAAAATATGGAAAATACTTATCAAATGTAGTTACGCAATATGAGAAATACCTACTAGAAAAGTTAGAAAACTATAAAAATTGCTTACCAAAAATAACTACCAAAATTACCTCTTTCACAATTTCAAAAAAAATAAAAATTCCAATTGAGGTCATTAATGTGATGTTGGAAATCTCTTTTCAAAGGCTACAAAATGAACACTTAAAACACTCAATTTTGGAGTTTATTTAAATAAATTATGAGGCACCAAAGTTTTTTCTTAAATGTTTACCAAACTTTACCTTTTTATGATTTTAGAGGTTAAATCATCTTTGCTTGTGATAATTGACACAAACTTGGAAAGCTTTTTCCAAGGGCTATAAGGGTGGTTGCACACTACATTATACATAGAATTTTGTCACAATGTTGTAATTTTCATTACACTTAAAAATTGATGTGGCATATTACATAATTCGAATGGTCTAGTGATGAAAATCTGTAATCGATGGTGATTTGCATCTTAGTATATTGACATGTTGAAATGTTTTTACCAAAAATAAATTCAATCTCGAATTGGAATATTTTTTTGTAACATAAGTCTTGTCACGATACAATATATTTCAACAAAAGGACTACAAAATACAAGTTTTAGTTGGAGTTGAAAATTTTCAACGAATTTTTTTTACAACTATTGAAACATAAATTATAATAAATCATCTTTTTAAACTTTTGACACAATTTGCTTACAATTTTTTTTTTGTTTTGACATTGACACATTTAACTTTCAAAAGTGCATTTAGGTGTTATAAAAACTTGTTTTTGCAAAAAACATTATTGGAAATCATACTTCCAATCAAATTATAGTTGGGCAAGGTTTTGATTTTATTTATTCATAAAATTGAAATATTTTTTGAATTAGTAAAAACATGGTATATTGCTATCAAATGGGGTGTTTAAAACAAGTTTTATACTGTGATGAATGTGCATTTTAAAAAATAAAAATGAAGCAATTTGATATTCATTATTTTTTTAACTAATTTTATTTTCAAATCCTAATTCAATTAAACATAATTTTTAGAAAATTTCCAAATAAATTAATTGTAAAGTGTAATACTTTTAATAGTTTATGTAAATCCAAGTTTGAATCTTTTTGTGTATACCATAATGTGCAACTACCCATAACAGAAATTCTTATCTCAATTTGAATTAGAAAAAAGGAAGTTGTGAGTTTTCAAATTTTTGTAATCAAAATATTGGTTTGGTTGGCATTAACTAATAATGACAATTATGTTGTTTTAATAGTGTACTACCTAGTGAGTTTTGGATGATGACCAACTTTTGAAATGACATTGGGAGTTTAATATGGGCTACCAACCTACCTTGAGGCCAACATTATCTGTATCGAAAGGAAATTGCACCTTTTAGGAATTTTGAAAAAAATGGATTGCACCAATTTTGTAATTAGTATTTAATACATAAATATTTAGGTGTTTTATTTTCTTATCTTCCTTTTGAAATTTGTATGATTGTTTTAGGTCATTTGTTAAAAAATCCCCGCTTGAGGATTTTCAAGTGTGTTTTAAAACTTTTATATTTATTTTGCTTGAATATCAATGTACATTTTGGAAAAAAAATTATGATATTCAAACTCTTAATGCATTCCAAAATCTTGTTGCAAATGTTTTTTGAACTATTTGACAACTCCCATTATTTGATGTACATACCTCTATAGTAGAAATTTGGTTAAGATTCATACAAGTTTGAGTTTTTTTTTTGTTTAACCGAAATTCATTTTGGTAAAAAAAACATTTTTATAAGTTTTTTCATATTTTTAATTATTCCTTATTATGGAAGTTTGCAAATTTGTTTTGTTAGAGTGTCCCCTAGCTTTACAAAGGACCTCCAACAAATCCCATAATGTGAGCGTTAGTTCCAAAAACCCAACCTCCTAACAAGCTTGCAACAACACTTTACATTGTCCCATTACATTGAATTGTTATTTGATCTAATGAAGTAAGTGATACATATTTTTGAAGTTGATAAAACAAAGACGAGAAAATGAACTTGCATGCATGGCCCTCTTCACCACACCACTATTATTTGCTTGGCTAGTAAGTTCGAGACTATATAGAATTTGGTCTTTCATCAATGATGCACTTGGGCAAATTTATGGATTAAAAAGCCAATGTGCACCTTTAAATAATCCTTAAATAATCCCAACAAGTTGATGTGGCAATTTAGGATCGACCAAACAATGTTTAAATAATATTTAAAATGATTAAACAATTATTTTTAACATTGGTTACAATGTTAGTTTTTTTTTTTCAATATTCTATACTTATCAAATTATTTTCAAACTTATTCAAAAGCAACATTGATATATTGAAAAAAATATTGAACAAATTTGTCAAACATTCATGAAACTTGGAATTAAACATGATTTTAATCATGTAAACCTAATTAGTGGTTATGCATCAAGTAGCACCTTCATTTGTGAATGTACCCACTCACTTGCACCAATAATGTCTAGGAGAAAAAATATAAACAAACTATAATCACACAAGCACCAATAATGTCTAGGAAAAAAAACATAAACAAACTATAATCACACAAGCACCAACAATGTCTAGGAAAAAAAACATAAACAAACTATAATCACAGAAGCACCACTACCTTTCCCTACTCATTGCCACTAGCAAGCTCCAAAAGAAAAAAACACAAACAAGTTCAATGGAAAAAAAACCTTTTGACCAAAAAAAACTAACCCATGTAAATTGCTATTAAGACATCATGGTCCCAAAAGAGAAAAAACAAGACCTTCAAAGTCCAAAAACTTATTGAACAAGGACCTTAATGGAAAAAATGAAGCATGTTGTAATTGCAACCAAACCAAAAGAAAAAAAAGACCTTTTAGTCAAATTTTCAATGTGATAAATATCAAAATAATAATAATAATAATAATCTCAAGCATTCCATTTGAAGTGTGGCATAACTTAACATTACAAATATACCAATACCAATTAGTAATGCTAGTTTTTACACGTCATGTTACTTTTCTTGTGAAAAGCTAAAATTATTTTTACATTTTGTGATTATTTTTTTTGAAAAATACCATTCAAACGATAGGTTGACTGAAAAATAGCTTTCATCCAAAGTAATAAAAAATGATATCAAATCAAAATTCAAAAAATGAATAGAAGTTTGAACTTGTTATAAACAATCAAAATCAAAAACATTTTAAATTGTCATATTGCACCACATTTCAAACATCACATTCCAATCCATATTTTCCAACTTTATTTTACATAATGACATTCACATCAAAACATCCAACTTGTATTCAATTTCAAAGAAGGTTGTAAGTGGTTCTTGATAACATTTTGGTTTGAAAATCCCCTTTCACAAATTGCAATGTATTTAATTGAATCATAAGAAATTTTTGTCAAAATTCCACAAGATCTGGTTAATTGACATTCCATTAATAGAAAACACCCCATTTCCAATTATGTTTTACAACTCATGTTCAATTACAATTTTAGTTGAAAATGACCCTTTGAATTATAAATTATTTTTTAAAATTCAAAGAGTTGACAAGTATAAGTTGTAATTGACATTGTAATTGAAAGTGACAACCACATGTTAGCACCACAACAATAGGCATTTTTTGTCATGGCCTAGGATATTTTGGGATATTTTGGGATATTTTGGGATATTTTGGGATATTTTGGGCAATGTCATGTCCTAGGATATTTTTGGATACTTTTGGCAATATTGTGGCTTAGGATATTTTTGGATACTTGGGATACTTTTGGCAATATCATGGCCTAGGATATTTTGGGACTAGTATGGTTCAGGGTTATAAAAGGAGATAGTATGGGGAACAACCCTTTAGCAGATTAACACCAGTTGATAGATCAATAAAGCTTGTCTTGTCTTGTAATTCTCCACTTGTTTGTAGTCGGTCCATAACAGTTTGATCCGCTCATTCTTCTTGTTTGTTTGTTTTGTTGTTTCAGTAAGTAGCTAGAGGTATCTTGGGGTGAAACTAAAAAAGGTTATAGAAGACTATAGGACGCTTCTACTCTCAAAGTTTCAAAAGAAAAGGATATGTTTTGTGAGAGTTAAGAGCTTTTGAAAACTCTGTGTCAGATCTGGTTTTTTGGTAATATCTCTTTTTTAAAAGCTTTTTTGGGTCTGTAACTTTGTGATCTTATAGATCATATAGGAATATATGTGTGAGAGAAATTTCATGTCATTTGGACTTGTATTGTGAGAGTTAAGAGCTTTTGAAAACTCTATGTCAGAT